>WNGQ01006584.1_pt1 | contig 11242 bp, 8 predicted proteins | sample 5407661 | NCBI WGS metagenome assembly WNGQ01 (sample SAMN13153382, study PRJNA577476) | soil metagenome | isolation source: 60 cm soil or saprolite under Garry oak tree replicate 2 | place: USA:California | collected 2016-06-15
GAGGCCGGCTTGGCCGGCCCGGAGTCGGCGCTCGCGCTGCCACAGCCCGGTGACCTGACCTTCGGTGGCAGCGCCGGTGACTCAGTCGTCGGTCTGACCATCCGACCCGGAAGACCGGGCCAGAACACGCTGTGGGTGTACGCCATGCCGGTCTCGGGAGAAGCCGCTGCAGCACAGAGGGCGGTGAGGATTCAGGTCGACGGACTGGGCTTGAGTGCTCGCCGGTGCGGGCCCACCTGCGCCACCGCGTCCGCCAGCCTCACAGGTGGTGAGTCCATCTCAGTGCTGCTCGGCGATCGCCACGACGCGGCTATCTTCAAGCTTCCGGGCCTGCCGGCGCCGGACGGAACCGCCGTCGTGCAAACGCTTCAGCGCGCTATGCATCAACTGAGTGACTACCGCATCGACGAAACGCTCGGGCCCTCATCGCAGCCGCTGCGCACTCTGTACGCGTTTCAGTCACCCGATCGGCTCAGCTATCAGCTCTCGACCGGCGGCGAAACCGTGATCATCGGATCGGTCCGCTACTCGCGGTCAACTCCGACCGAACGGTGGGTGGCAGAGAGCACCCTCCCAATCCATGTTCCGGATTTCGCATGGGATTCCGGTCCAATACAGGACGCGAGGGTCGTCGACGCAGGAGAACCAAGCGGTGAGCAGGTGGTCTCATTCTTTGAGGCCCCTTATGGAAGTCCGGTTTGGTTCAACCTAGTCGTCGATGGCCTGGGATTGGTCCGCCAAGCGAAAATGCGAGCGCGGGGTCATTTCATGGACCAACGCTACTTCGACTTCGATGCCGCGTTCTCGATCGTGCCTCCGGTGGTCTGAGATCGGAACCCAGCCCGATTGATGCCGAGCGCAGCTCCCCAAGCGGCACCAATCAGTCCGATCAGGAAACCGGCAAGTATCGCCTGATGCGGCGGCAGCCCCGCCATCGACGTCCGCAGCTCCATGGGATGCGTCTGGTGCCAATACAGGTCCCACACGGTTGCGATGGCGACCACGACGATTCCAAGCGCTGCCGCTAAACGCCACCAATTGAGACGGTCTTGCGACAGCCACCGCCAGGCACTCCAGCTGGCGAGCAACACCAGCGGCAGGTACACAAGTAGGGCCCCACTCGACATCATCGAATGCATCAGGCTCGCCATCAGAGCGCTTCTGGGAGCGGCCATCATGAGAACGAAGGGGCCGAAGGCGACCAGCACGACCAGTACCAAGAGCACATACAGTGCAATGAACGTCCGCGAGCGGAGATCGATCCTGCCACTGAATGCCAGCGCCGAGATGACCAGCAGGCCGCCAAGGTCGATGACAAGGTGTGGAGGCTGGGTGCCTGGACCAAGGAGATGCTCCCGCCAGTCCCATAGAGTGCCGGCGACGCCCAGAGCGTAGGCAAATGCAAGCAGTTCGATTGCTTTCGGCTCGCGGAAATTGCGGGCAGGACGGACAGCCATGCGGGAAGGGTAATCGGCGATTGGCTGCGTTGCTACTATCAGCCTGTAGTGATCCACGATCAGGCCTGTGACTGAGGGTCCGTGACTGGCATCACGCGGCGTGCAGCGCTCGGCTTGTTGGCCGGCGGCGGCGCCTTGGTCAGTCTGGGGCTTGCCGGTGGCTACCTGCTTCGAGATGCCCTGAAATCCATGGGCGGCGGCGGGATGATGGGGTCAGGAATGATGGGCAGCGCGACCCAGGCCGACATGAGCAGCTACATGGAACTCTTTGACCGCCACAATGAGCTAAGGCGAACGGTCGAGGCGATTGACGGTGGAGTACGCACCACGACTGAATCCGATGCCCCTGACTTGATCGCGCTACTGCAAGCTCATGTTTCGAGCATGTACACGCATCTCAACCAACGTGCCGAGGTCACGTGCATGAGCTCGAGCCTCCCGACTCTATTCCGTAATTCGACGAGTTACCGAAGAGAGCTGACGACTACTGCCAAGGGCGTGGTTGTGACGGAGACCTCGACCGATCCGCGAATTACAAGTGCGATCCGCGATCACGCGCAAGAGGTGAGTGGATTCGTGCACGATGGAATGCCGGCCATGATGCGAGGCATGATGGGCCGCTAATGGACATGGTGGTCGGGTGAGGGGCCACGAGGCTTAGGGGAAGGCAACGACCTCGAACCCGGGTCACGACATGGTGATGCGCTCCCCGCACGAAGTGATGGGGCACGGCCGGCACGTTGGGATGTCGATGGATGCGGCGGCGGTCAACGACATGCGCAACCGCTTTCTAGTCGCCGCAGTTCTGTCGGTGCCGATCCTGCTTTGGTCTCCGATCGGCCGTCAGGTCCTGCATTTCGGCGTACCGGCTCCGTTCGGTCTGCGCGACGACGTCTTCCAGCTGATCCTGAGCCTGCCGGTGATCGCTTATTCAGGAACGTTCTTTTTCGAAGGCGCAGTGGGTGCCCTGCGGGCTCGGACGCTGGACATGATGGTGCTCGTCTCAACTGCCATCGTGGCCGGCTGGACCTACTCGGTCGTCGTCACTCTGCGAGGCGGAGGCGACGTGTTCTACGAGGCGACGACGGTGTTGATCGCCTTTGTGCTCCTGGGTCACTGGCTGGAAGCGCGAGCTCGGGGCGGCGCCAACGATGCTGTCCGCGCCCTTTTGAATCTCTCCCCGCCACAAGCGATCGTCATCAGAGATGGCGCGCAAATCGAGGTGCCGACCTCAGAGGTGCAGGTCGGAGACCTGCTTCTCATCAAGCCGGGCGCCAAGATTCCCGTAGACGCCGTGGTCGAGGAGGGGACCAGCGAAGTAGACGAATCGGTTGTCACCGGCGAGAGCCTCCCGGTTCCGAAAACGCCTGGCGCCGAACTGATCGGCGGTTCGACCAATAAGAACGGAACGCTGCGTGCCCGTGCGACAAAGGTCGGCTCGGACACGGCTCTGGCCCAGATCGTGAAGCTCGTGCAGGAGGCCCAGAGCTCCAAAGCGCCCGGTCAGCGGCTTGCCGATCGGGCCGCCTTCTGGCTCGTGCTGGTGGCGCTGATCGGTGGCACCCTGACCCTCGTCGTTTGGTTGCTCGCGGGCCGCAGCTTCAGCCAGGCCATCCTCTTCGCGATCACCGTGGTGGTCATCACGTGCCCCGATGCTCTCGGGCTCGCGACGCCGACGGCGATCATGGTCGGCACGGGGCTCGGCGCCAAGCGCGGAATCCTGTTCAAGAACGCCACCGCTATCGAGGACGCGGCCGGGATCCAGGTCGTGGTCATGGACAAGACGGGAACGCTGACCAAAGGCGAGCCCGAGGTCACGGAGGTGCACACGGACGGCTTGTCCGAGAAAAAAATCCTGGCGCTGGCAGCCGCTGTCGAGCGGGACTCCGAGCACCCTCTGGCCGAAGCGATCGTTCGCCGCGCGGAGCAGGCGGATGCGGCCAGGCTGCCCGCGACTGAATTTGAGAACGTTCCCGGTCATGGCGCGGTGGCCACGGTCGACGGCCATCGCGTGGCAGTGGGAAACGCGAGGCTGATGGCACGCGAGAACGTCAGCCTCAACGGACTGGCAACCGAGCGGGACAGGATGGCTGCCGACGGGCGGACCGTTGTCGTCGTTGCGGTGGACGGGCGCGCGTCGGCGGTGATTGGCGTCAGTGACGCTCCGCGCCCCTCGTCGAAGAAGGCGATAGAGGCGCTCCAGCGGGAGGGTGTCGGCGTCGTGATGCTGACAGGTGACAACCGCGCCACCGCGGAACGCATCGCCCGCGAGCTTGGCATCAGCGACGTCCTGGCCGAAGTACTTCCGGCCGACAAGGCCATCAAGATCGCTGAGCTGCAGCGAGCCGGCAAGAGAGTGGCGATGGTCGGCGACGGCGTAAACGACGCGCCGGCGCTCGCACAGGCGGACCTCGGAATCGCGATCGGTGCAGGTACTGACGTGGCGATCGAGACCGCCGACATTGTGCTCATGCGCTCAGATCCGTTCGACGTCGCCACCGCCATCACGATTGGGCGAGCGACGCTTCGCAAGGAGCGCCAGAACCTGGGTTGGGCGGTGGGCTACAACTCGATCGCGATTCCTATCGCGGCCGGCGTCTTCGAACCCAGCTTTGGACTCGTTCTGCGCCCAGAAATTGCAGCCCTCTCGATGTCGGGCTCAAGTCTGCTGGTCGCGGTCAACGCTCTGCTTCTCAGAGGCCTGAAACTGCCGGCGGCGTAATACTCATCCGACTCCGCGCCAACTAAGCCATGGGTACACAGAAGGTTGGCCAGCGCATGGGCTTCAACGAGGTTCGCGCGCTGATTCCCGCTGCCAGCTCACCCAGCCAGCTGACCGACGATCACGTCTGCGATCTCGGCAACGGGATCGCAAAAATCCTCAACCTTTACGCCGAGCTGGGATTTCAGAGCTTCAACATGCCCTTTACGGCGCACCCCCAGCGAATCGCGACTACGTGCTCAACCTGCGCATGGTGTGCCGGTCGAATCTGCAGTCGCCCTATCGCTCAGATTTCACCTATTTCGAGCGGCTCCATTGGCAGGCGATGGTGGACACCTCGCCCGAAGACCTGGCTGAGAAGGCTCGGCCGAAGTTCTCTCGGTAGACGAAGGGGATCATCACCGTGAATCGCCGACATGCGAGGATAGAGTCCGAATACGGCGATGAGGCCCGCCTGACCGCCGCCGCGCGGCTGATGGCTTCTACCAACGGTGGAAGATGCCATGAAAAGCGAGCCAGTTCCGTTCAGCATCCTTTTTGAGAGTCTTGGCGCCGGTAGCGAAGTCGAGGACCGTGAGGCGCCGGACTTCTTCGCCAACCTCAACCTCGACCAGGTCTTCGACGCCGTCGCCGGCGCGCGACGCGAGTACAACCTTGCGCTGTTCTTGCGCTCGCCGCTGGCGTCGGAAGAGGCGGTCGTCTACCGCCAGGAGGCCTTCCGGGACTTGGAGTCTGGGCTGGCGCAAGCGGTGGCCGCGTTCGCGGAGCAGGTGCGCCGGGCGCGGAGCCACCTGACCGGATCGCGACAGAGTCGCTCTCGCTACACCGCCGCCGCGTGGTTCCTCGACGCGGGCGAGATCTACTGCGCCGCGGTGATGGCCCTGGAGCGCGCGGTAGCGAACTCTCGGCCCGCTTCGATCGGTTTCCAGCGCTGCTCCACATTCCTCACCGGGTATGTCGACTCGCCAGGATTCCAGCGGCTGCTGGACGAGACGGCGCAGATCAAGCGTGGCCTCGGGCAGCTGAGGTACTGCGTCCGGGTTCAAGGTAGCCGGGTCGTGGTGACGGACTATCGAGACGAGCCGGACTACAGCCTCGACGTGCTGGCCACCTTCGAAAAGTTCCGGCAGCGCGACGCCGAAGGCCGCCTCGTGAAGTTCGGTGGTGACTTCCAGAACCACATCCAGGAGCACATCGTGGAGCTGATAGCCCGTCTGCATCCGGAGCTGTTCCGCTCCCTGCTCCTATACAGCCAGGCGCATCGCGCCTTCCTGGACCCCGTCGTGGCTCGGTTTGACCGCGAGGTGCAGTTCTACCTCTCGTACCTCGCCTACATAGAGCCCATGAAATCCGCCGGCCTCAGCTTTTGCTATCCGGAAGTTTCGGCCGATTCAAAAGAGGTTGAGGCGGACCAGACCTTCGACATCGCTCTGGCGTCCAAACTCGTCGGCGAGAACCGGCATGTGGTTTGCAACGACTTCCGGCTCGGCCCAGATGAACGCATCTTCGTCGTCTCGGGCCCAAACCAGGGAGGCAAGACCACGTTCGCGCGCACATTCGGACAGCTTCACTACCTCGGCTGGCTCGGCTGTCCGGTGCCGGGAAGGAGGGCTCGACTCTTTCTCGGCGACCGCATCTTCGCGCACTTCGAGAAGCAGGAGGTGGTCGAGGACCTTCAGGGCAAGCTGCAGGAGGAGCTGCTGAGAGTGCACGGCATCCTGCAGGAGGCGACAGACCGCAGCATCGTGATCATGAACGAGAGCCTGGCGTCGACCACAGCCGACGACTCCCTATTCCTTGGTCGCGAGGTGATCGGCCGGCTCATCCAGGTCGGTGCCCTGGCCGTCTATGTGACGTTCGTCGACGAGCTGTCTCGTCTCGGCGCGAGCGTGGTGAGCATGGTCAGCACGGTCGTTCCCGAAAACCCAGCCGAACGTACCTTTAAGGTCGTGCGCAAGCCGGCAGACGGCCGTGCCTTCGCACTCGCGATCGCGGAAAAGCACGGGCTCACGCCACCGTCGATCAAGGCGCGGATAGAGCGATGAAGACACTGCTCATGCACCGCGACCACAATTTCGACTGGCAGCGAGAGCTACCCCCTACAGCCGAGAACCTTATCCAGGACCTCGGCCTCGCCGTCCTCTTCAAGACCATGTGCGGCAACGATGAGTTTCTGATGCAGGTGGCGCAGCGCGCCGTGCTCTGGAGCCTTACGGATCCGGACGAGATCGTTTACCGGCAGCAAGCTCTCAACGATTGCATCGAGCATCCAGAGGTCGTTCGTGCCATGTACGACCTGACCGTCGAGACAGTCGTCGAGAGGAGAAAGATCTGGGGCTGGTTCGGCGAGATGCCGGAGCTAAACCTCCGCTACGCCATTCAGGTCATGGAGCTGCTCATCCGAATGCTGAAGCGGCTGCGACACGTAGCGCTGGAGAGCGGCACCGGTTTCAAGTCGCCTGCGTTCAAGCGGTTCTTCGCGATGCTGCTCGACGAGCTGGATGATGAGTACTTCGCGACAGTCAACGAACACCTTCGCCGGCTGCAGTTTCGGCGCGGTGTGCGGATCAGCGCGGGACTGGGCAAAGGGAACTCCGCCGTCGACATCGTGCTCAGGCCTCCGCTCACTGAAAGGCGCGGCTTGTCCGAGCTGATCTTTGGCCCACGCGAAGGCGGTCTATGGTTCGACGTCCATCCACGCGATGAAGCCGGCGGCCAGGCACTATCCGAACTGCAGGCGCGAGGCATCAATCTCGTCGCGAACACGCTCACCCAGGCCACCGAGCATGTTCTCGGCTTCCTGAACCAGCTGCGCGCAGAGCTTGCCTTCTACATCGATTGCTTGAATCTTCGAGCCGCCCTTCATGAGCGGGGGGTCGAGACCTCCTTCCCGCGGCCCAAGCCCACTGCCGAACCTGAGTTGTCTGCGCGTGGGCTGTATGACGCCGCCCTCGCTCTCGTCGCAGGCCACGGGGTGGTGGCCAACGATGTCGCCGCGGTTGGCAGAGGGCTGGTTGTGATCACGGGCGCCAACCAGGGCGGCAAGTCAACTTTCTTGCGCAGCCTCGGAATCGCCCAGCTGCTGATGCAGGCGGGCATGTTCGTGGCTGCCCTCGACTTCTCCGCCAACGTGGCGACCGGGATCTTCACCCACTTCAAACGTGAGGAGGATCCGACCATGACCCGCGGCAAGCTCGATGAGGAGCTGAGCCGCATGAGCCGCATCGTCGACGAGGTCAGACCCGGCGGCCTTCTGCTCTGCAACGAGTCCTTCGCCTCGACGAATGAGCGCGAGGGCTCAGAGATCGGAAAACAAGTCATCGGCGCAATAAACGCGGCGGGCGTGAAGGTGCTCCTGGTGACGCACCTGTTCGATCTGACGCAGCGGTTCCGGAGGGATGCGCCCGACGGCATGCTCTTCCTTCGCGCCGAGCGGCTGTCAGATGGCACGCGGACGTTCAAGATCCGCGAGGGCGAGCCACTGTCCACCAGCCACGGCAAGGACCTGTACGACGAGATCTTCCACGACGGCGCATCGGCTAATTCGGCGAACGATTGAGACGGCTGGGATGCAGATGAGCGCGGATGACCGCCACCAGTCCGAGGTTTTTCGTGGGAAGCATTCGCGTACTGAGAGATCCGCGACATGGATTTGTCAAAACTGCCGGCACGAAATCAATCCCGACGCGAAGACATGCCCCAACTGCGGCAGTGATCTGGCCAAGCAGCACCGCGTCGACTACGAGGCGAAGCTGATCCGGCCACTCGAACATCGGCTAGACGACCGCGGGCTGATAGCCGCCCGCGTCCTTGGGCAGATCGGCGGGATCAGAGCCGTCCGGGCTTTGATCAAGCTGGCCGAGCGCGACGGCGATCCGTATGCCTCAGCCGAGGCGGTCAGGGCACTGGCCCGGAACGGCGGTTCCGAGGCGACCGCATATCTGGAAAGGGCGGGCCAGCATCGCTCGGCTGTCGTCCGCCACGCGGCCCGAAAGGCGCCAACGACGTGATCGAAATCGAGATCCCAGGCTGGAAGCACCTGCGGCTGACCACACTGGTCCTCGATGTCAACGGAGTGATCGCCCGTGACGGTCAGCTGCTCAACGAGGCTGGCAGGCGCGTGTCAGACCTCCGCGATCAGATCGACGTCCACTTACTGTCTGCTGACACGCACGGCAGGCTCGACAGCGTCGCGACCCAGCTCAACGTCACGGCCACTCGGGTCGAGGCCGGTGACGAATCTGAGCAGAAGGCTGCCTACGTGCGGCACCTGGGATCCGCCGGCGTGGTCGCGGTCGGAAACGGCATGAACGACGTCGGGATGCTCAAGGAGGCCGCCCTTGCGATCACGGTCATGGACCAGGAGGGCCTTGCAGTCGCGGCCCTGATGGCCAGCCAGGTAGTAACCGACTCTGTCTACGAGGCCCTTGAAATGCTCAAACACACAACGCGGCTGATCGCCACGCTTCGGCGCTGATGCCGGCTGCCTAAAGACCGAGATGCACGAAGTCATCCTGGTCGGCGTCGACGGCTCAGTTGGAGGCTATGCCGCGGTGGCGGAGGCCGGCGAGATTGCTAAACAGTTCGGCGCGAAGCTGATCGCGCTGTCCGTCGAGGAAGGGCTGGCGAGAGCCCCGGCAACCATGGGCGAGGTCGACGACTGGAAAGAAGAACGAGACCGATACTTCGAAGAGGTCCAGCGGATCGCGACGCGGATCGCCGGGGAACATGGAGAGAGCATTCGCCACGTGGTTCGAATCGGTGGCGCCGCCGACCGGATAATCAGCTTTGCCGAGGAGGTCAAAGCGGACCTTATCGTACTCGGCTACAAAGGGCACTCTCGCTTCACTCACCTCCTGATCGGCACCACCGCTCAAAAGGTCAATGCCTACTCGAAGGCGTCCGTCCTGATCGTTAAGCCGACCGCGCCTTCGGAAGCCGTCTGGGCTCGGATTGTGAGTACCGAGGACCGCTAGCGCAGAAACAGCGCGACGATGAAGACGATAAACAGATATAGAAGGTAGAGACTGACGCTCCCAGCCTGGAAGAGGCTGAGTCGCTGCGACAGACTCTGCGCGGAACGCACGATCGGGCCGTAGACGTACTCCTCGATCGGTTCGATGAAGCTGTGCTGGTAGCGCACCGTGCGGGCAAAAAACGGCGCGTGCTGGTAGTCGCCCTCGATATGCCTTGTGGAACGGTAGACGCTACCGAATATGAAGCGGAGCGGGTTCGTGAACCCGGTTGCGGTGTACTGCATCGACGGCTCCCAGTGCGGGATCGCGCCAGCCCACACCCCCCTCGTTTGGCGTGACCTATTGCCGCCCAGCCGCAGCAGGACCGCCACGATGGCGATCACGACAGCCATGCTGACGAAGATGTAGGTCGGCGCGATGCTCGAGAAATCGGGATTCGTCGGCACGATGATGAGCCCATTCACCGGAAGTACCTGGCTGAGGAAGGTGCCGCCGAGCTTAACTGGGGTCGCGAAGCGCTCGGGATGCAGAAAGACGGGCGGCAGCACGGAGTCGAGCACGCCCGGCGCGCCACTAGCCTGCTGGGCGGCCGCCGCGGCGGCGCCGATTCCAAGCGGGGGCAGGAGGCCCAATACCACGGCTGCAACGGCGAGCAGCGCGGTCGCTGTTCGCATCGTGAGCGGCACTTCCTCGGCGTGCTGCGCCTCTCGACTCCGCCCGGCACCCAGGAACACGCCTCCGAAGATTCGGATGTAAGCCGTGACCGCGAGGGCGAAGGTGAGTGCGAGAAGAGCTGCCGCCGCCGCCATCGCCAGACGCACCGCGGAGCCATTCAGTAGGTGGCTCTGGAGCAAGACCATCAGGCCGAGCCACTCCCCCTGGAAGCCGTTCAGCGGCGGCACGCCCGCGAGGCCTGTGGCGGCGATGAAGAAGGTCGGCCCCGTCCACCGCATACGACGCCACAGTCCTCCCATCCGGTCCATGTCCCGGCCCCCGGTCGCCACCTGCACGCTGCCCGCACCCAGGAAGAGGCCGCCCTTGAGGATGGCGTGGTTCAGAGCGTGCAGCATGAGAGCCACCAGCGCAAGCGCCTCCAGCGCCGGCATCTGCAGCGACTTGAAGATCAACGCGGCGCCGACCAAAGCGACCATGAACCCCAGGTTCTCGACGGTGCTGAAGGCGAGGGCCCGCTTGAGATCGTGCTCGAGAAGCGAGAAGAGGATGCCGTAGACGGCGGTGATCACTCCGGCCGCGAGCGTGAGGTAACCCCACCAGATAGGTGGCGTTCCTAACAACACGACCGCGGTGAGGACCAGCCCGTAAATCGCCATCTTTACCACGACCGCTGAAAGCAGAGCCGATATGTTCGACGGAGCCGCCGGATGAGCTTCTGGCAGCCAGCCCTGCAACGGCAGGAGTCCGGCTTTGGCTCCGAATCCGAAGAGGAAGAGAACGAAAGCCGCGCTCGCGGTGCGAGCCGAGATGCCGCTCGAGGCGATGGCCCCGAAATCCCGCCCGGGCTCAAAGCCACCGATGAGGGCGAAGCCGAATGCCATGGCGACGAAGCCGATCTCGCTCAGGGCGAGCATCAGGAACGCGGCTTGCGGGGTGCCGGGGTGCTCGTACTGAATTGCCACCAGGGCGTAGGTGAGGATCGACATCAACTCCCAGGCCAGCAAGAACGTCAAGGCATTCCCAGCGGTCAGCAGGACGGTCAGCGAAGCGACGGTCACGTCTAGGAGCAGGAGGAGGACAGCTTGCCGGCCTGGCCCTCCGACGTGCGGCACGTAATCAGGCGAGTACATCGAGATCGCGGTGCCGACGGCTCCGGTCAGGAGCAGGAACATTCCGCTGAGCGCGTTCGTGCGAAGCTCAAAACCACCGAGCGGCGTGCTCGCCGGTAGCATGAGACTGGTCTCAGGTGATGTAAGCGCGAGCACGCCTGCCACCACGAGAACGATGGATCCGACGACACCGGCTGCCGCGGCGACGTACCGAGCCGGCACTGTGGTTGGGATGACGAGCGCGATCAGGCCACCCGCCAGGTAGCACGCGGTAGCTACGAGGACGAGCTCAAGCGCCACCGG
>WNGQ01019303.1_pt1 | contig 11242 bp, 10 predicted proteins | sample 5407661 | NCBI WGS metagenome assembly WNGQ01 (sample SAMN13153382, study PRJNA577476) | soil metagenome | isolation source: 60 cm soil or saprolite under Garry oak tree replicate 2 | place: USA:California | collected 2016-06-15
TTCCCCGGCGGCCTGTAGTTGCGAGAATTCAAACCAAAACAATCGCATGCGCCGCCCTACGCTGCCGTTAAAGTAGGTCCCCGTAGAACTACCGGGGGTGAGGGCCTCTTAAGGCTCGTTAACCCGTTGCCGCGCGCGCGTAAGACGGCCGGCCGCCGTTGTTGCGTTTCGAAATCATTGCTGCGCCGCATGCATCGCCTTCTGCGACAAATCGTCCCTGACAATCGCAATTCATCCGGCGCCCGCGCCTTCCGGCAATTCTGCCCGGCTGCTATCGTCCGCTGCATCACGAAACACGTTTGAGGAAACCGTCCGACGGAAGCCGTCACACCTGGCCCGCACCCGAGGAGAAAAACTCATGTAGCGCAGCGCTAAGGATTTCATCACGACGCTTGGTCTCTCGCTTGGACTTTCCGGACTAATCATCGCCACGGCCACTGTGTCGGCGGTCGCGCAGAAAAAATACGATACCGGCGTTACCGACACGGAAATCAAGATCGGCAACATCATGCCGTACAGCGGGCCGGCCTCGGCCTATGGCATCATCGGCAAGACGATGAGTGCCTATATGCGGATGATCAACGACAATGGCGGCGTCAACGGCCGCAAGATCAACTTCATCTCCTACGACGACGCCTACAGTCCACCCAAAACCGTGGAGCAGGCGCGCAAGCTGGTCGAGAGCGACGAGGTTTTCCTGATTTTCGCGCCGCTCGGCACCGCCAGCAACGCGGCGATCCAGAAATACATGAACACCATGAAGGTACCGCAGCTGTTCGTCGCCACCGGCGCGTCGCGCTGGGGCGACCCGGAGCACTTCCCGTGGACCATCGGCTGGCGGCCGAACTACCGTGCCGAGGCGCGCATCTATGCGATCTACATCCTGCAACATCATCCAAACGCGAAGATCGGCGTGCTGTATCAGAACGACGATTTCGGAAAGGACTACGTTCTCGGGCTGAAGGACGTGCTGCGCGACAAATACGGCACCATGGTCATCGCCAGTGTCCCCTACGAGATCAGCATGCCGACCGTCGACTCCCAGGTGGTGGCGATCAAGAAGGCCGCCGAACTCGGCTGGCATCCGATCCACATCATGACCAACGTGTCGGCCTCGGTCGGCGCGGTGCTGAAGCCCGCCGGTCTCGACAATTCGAAGGGCATTCTCAGCGCCGGCTATGAGATGGACGTCACCGACCCGCAATGGGACAGCCATCCGGGCATGCAGAAATACCGTGCCTTCATGGCGAAGTATTATCCGGAGGCCGACAAGTCCGAGAGCGGGCCGCTGACGGCCTTCAATACCTCGACCGCGCTGGTCGAGGTGCTGAAGCGGTGCGGCGACAACCTCACGCGCGAGAACGTGATGAAGGTGGTCGCCAACCTGGATTTCGAGATCAACACCTATATCCCGGGGATCCGCATCAAGACCTCGCCGACGGATTTCTATCCGATCGAACAGGTGCAGATGATGAAATTCACCGGCGAGAAATGGCAGTTGTTCGGCCCGATCATCGACGGCCACGCCGAATAGGACTGTCTCCTTGATGTCTTTTCTACTCTCTCCTGGTGGGAGAAGGGAGGAAGATAACCTTCGGCCACGGGCGGGCAGCTGGTCGATGTCCGGTTTGGCGCGCGTTTCGCGGATACAACGCCGGCATCGCGCCATGTCCGGGCAAGGACCCAGCAATGCAGGTCGCACGATGTTGATCCGCCATGCCGGCGATGTCTTCCACGCGACAGAAAAACGTCCTAGCTTAACGTCTTCGCGCTCCGTGGGTTACGACGATGCGATTCCGGATAAGAAAAGTTGCGCATGTTCTGGAACGGATTGGGCTTGCGATGGCCGGAGCGGCATGCGGATTGTTTGTTGCTGCCCATGTGGGGTCCAGCATCGCGGCGCTCACGTCTCAGGGCTTTATCGCCATCATGATGATCAGTGGCGCAATTGGGTTTTATCTGGGAATTGATACTCCCCCTCTTGCTTTTCATGAATCAAGTGACGGCTCCGGTGGAGAGATTGATGCTGCAGAATTTCTTACTGCCGTAGGCACGTTTCTCGCGACCTGGACGGCGTTTGTATCGGTCACCGTGATTGTGTTTCGTGAAGATCTGCATCTCTTCTGGACCGTCATGATCATGCTGGGATGGATAGTTGGCGTGATGATGCAAATCATTGCCGGAGCAATGGCGCGCGCTCGCGCCTGATCGGGCTCGCTTCCGGGGCTTGATCTCCACTTCAATTGGCTTGATCTCCACTTCAATTTTGCCAGCCAGCTTGCTAGCCGGGATTTTGTGCGGTCACCATCCACGAACTTGAACCCATCATCACGCCTTCGGGACAAACAAATCCGCGCAACTCATCTTTCAGGGCTGCAACCAGCGTGTCGTGCTGGCGTTCCGCTTCCCTGCCGGCCTCGCGATAAACCTCACCCGCGGGCCCGATCGCGAGTTGGAAGGCGACCGCTTCGTCGACGTCACGGCCGACCATCACGTCTGCGTCGATCCGTTCGAACTCGACGTCGGCGTAGCCGGCGATGCGCAACTGCTCTTTCACCACCTCGGTGTCGGCCATCGAGAACGGTCCGGGTCCGCAGCTCGCGGCGTGCTCCTTTACCGGGGGCAGATACCGCGACACGATCTCCTTTGGCAGCGTCAGCCACGGATTGTCCGCGCGCGCACGCCAGGCGATCATGGTCATGGCCCCGCCGGGCCTGAGCGCCGACCGCATATTGCGCAAGCCTGTGACCGGATTCTCAAAGAACTGCGTTCCGAAACGGGAGAAGCAAAAATCGTGTTCCGGCCTGAACGCGTACGTCTCGACGTTCGCTTCCAGAAATGTCAGATTTGCCAGACCCGCGGCCTTTGCGTCGGCGCGCCCTTGGTCGAGAAACGCGTCGCAGCAGTCAAGACCGACGACCTTGCCCGCCGGTCCGACGCGTCGAGCGATCTCGATCGTGCTTTCACCCCACCCGCATCCGACGTCGAGAACGTTGTCGCCGCCGCGGAGCGCCAGCGCTGGAAATACCCTCGCACTATGCTGGCCGAGCCCGCCCACGAGCACATGGCGCCACGTGTTGAATTTCGGAACAAGTACCGCGTTCCAGAAATCGACATACTGGCTTCTCGGTTCGGTTGCATCCGCAATGCCCATGACTGACCCATCGTCCAAACCTGGAAAGACCGCGATGATGGATCCGCTTTCGGATGTGCTGCGGTCATTTCGGTTGTCGGGAGGCGTCTTCCTTGACAGTCATTTCACCGCGCCCTGGTGCGTGGTCACTAGACTTTCCGCCGAGGACTTCGGCCCGTTCCTGACCGCGCCCTCGCTGTTGATCGCCTATCACTTCGTCATCGACGGAGCGCTTCTGCTGACCATCGAAGGTCAGTCCACCATTGAGGTGCGGGCCGGCGAAGTCGTGCTGTTGCCGCGCAATGACGTTCACATGCTGGCCAGCGGCTCGGGTCTCGCGCCGGTGAACGCCCATGATCTCATTCAACCGTCGTCGGGTGGCGGACTGGCACGAATAAACCACGGCGGCGGCGGTGAAACGACGCATCTGGTGTGCGGCTTTCTCAGCAGCGAGGATCTGTACAACCCGCTGATCGCGGCCTTGCCGAGAATGCTCAAACTTGACGTCCGCAAGGGCACGTCACGCGACTGGGTCGATGCCTCCGTGAGGTTCGCGGCCGACGAACTGACACAGGGCAGGTTTGCTTCATCAAGCGTTATGTCGCGCCTGTCCGAGTTGCTGTTCGTCGAGGCGGTGCGCCAATATGCCGCGACGCCCGGCGATCAAGACGCCGGATGGTTGAAGGGCCTCGAAGATCCGCGCGTGGGGCGGGCCTTGGCCCTGATCCATCGCAGTATCAGCTCCCCTTGGTCGGCGGAGGCGCTGGCAAGGGAAGTCTCGATGTCGCGCAGCGCGTTTGTGCATCGCTTCACGACCCTCATGGGCATGCCCCCAATCCGATATCTGACCCTCTGGCGACTTCAAACCGCGAAATTGCATTTGCGGGAGACCCAAAAAACCATTGCCCAGTTGTCACATATCGTCGGCTACGAGTCCGAGGAGGCATTCAGTCGTGCGTTCAAGCGGGAATTCGGCCTGCCGCCCGCACGGTGGAGAGATCAGCACGCCATGGAATAACACGCCAGCATGCGATTCCGACCCGCGCGGACGGTCACGACGTCGGATTGCGCTGGGCCAGATCCCGGCTTAAAGGGTCCGGGTAGACTGCGGCGGGAGCCAGACCATGCAATCTGTCGTCATTACCGGGGCGTCCACCGGCATTGGCTGGGCCACCGCGAAGCTGTTGCTCGATCGCGGATTTCGCGTGTTCGGCAGCGTGCGCAAGCAGGCCGACGCCGACCGCCTCGAGAGCGAATTCGGCGCGAATTTTGTGCCGCTATTGTTCGATGTCACCGATGAGGCCGCGGTGCTGGCGGCGGCGCGCGAGGTCCGTGCAGCGCTGGGCGGCGAGACGCTGTTTGGTCTGGTCAACAATGCCGGCATCGCGGTTGCGGGGCCGGTGCTCGAGCTCGCGGCCGACCAATTCCGCCATCAGATGGACGTCAACGTCATCGGGCCGATCATCTCCACCCAAGCCTTCGGTCCGCTGCTCGGGGCGGATCGGTCGCTGAAGGGAAAGCCGGGGCGGATCGTGATGATCAGCTCGGTGGCCGGCAAGAATGGCAATCCGCTGATGTCGGCCTATTCGGCGTCGAAACACGCCATCGAGGGACTGTCCGAAAGCCTGCGCCGCGAAATGATGCTGTTCGGGATCGATGTCATTATCGTTGCGCCCGGCGCGGTAAAAACACCGATCTGGGCCAAGGCCGACGAAGTCGACGTTTCCGGCTACAAGAATTCGCCGTTTTTCCCGGCGTTGGAACGGATCCGAAAATTCATGCTGCAACTCGGCGAAAACGGTTTGCCGCCGGAGCAGATCGCCGAGCGAATTTTTCACGCCCTGACGGCAGCCAGCCCAAAAGTGCGCTACCAGATCACGCCCGATCCGATGCGGCACCTGATCACATCGGTCCTGCCCAAGCGCATGGTCGACAAGATCATCGCCAAGCGCCTTGGGCTGTTGCCGAAGGTATGAGCCCGCGCATGCGCGCGGTAGTGCCAACTGCCTGCATTGCAGCGGAGCATTTTCCGGCTAACTGGAATCCGCCCGGATCGATGCCGGTGAACGCATGCTCAACATCACCGAGGCGCGGGCCCGCGAGTTCGAAGGCCTCGGTCATCGATAGCGGTTTATCCCGCACCGACCGTTCGGGCGGGCCGGGCCGACGCCATGGCGGTCAGCCGCAGCGCCATGACTACCAGCAGCGGAATCAGGAACAGGGCGTAGAGCGGCATGTCGGGGATACGCTTGCCGAACGACACCATGAACTGAAACCACAGATAATAGCCGCCGGACACATGCAGGATACGCCAGGCGCGCGATCCGATCGCGCCAGCGGTCCGGTCGAATGAGGTCGCGGCCATCGCGATGATGAAGGCATAGCCGATGCCGCCAAAAATATAGGAGGCCGCCGACGTCGCGGCCGCGTAACCTGTGGGATCCATCACCGCGAAGCTGGCGATCGCTACCGCGTGCAAGGCATGCGACGCGGCAAAGGTGACGCCGAGATAGCGGCGGTTGCGGCGCTGCCACCGCGTCCATGCGTTCGGCCAAAGCCGTGCCAGCGAGGCGGCGCTGAAGGCGAGAGCGAAGAACATGAGCGAAGTTCGCGCGGTGAAGCGGATCACCATGCGCACGCCCTCGACCTCGAACTGCCGCATGCCCGCGATCCAGATGCAAAGACCTGTGAGCACCAGCGCCAGCGCGGCGAACAGCCGCCAGCCTTCGAACCAGTTTTGACGATGCGACGGCATGGTGCTCCCCTCGAATGACAATGTAATCATCAGTTACATATGGCCGGCCGGAACGGTCAATCTTGTAATCGATGCTTACATTCACGATCGGGTGAGGCTAGGATGACGCCATGCCCACCTCACCGAAGCCTGCACCCGCAAAACCGCGGCGCCGCCCGGCCCGGCATCCGCCATTGCCGCCGAAGCCCTACCATCACGGCGATCTCAAGCGCGTGCTGATCGACGCGGCGTTGCTGTTGGCCGAGGAGGGGGGCGCCGAAGCGGTCAGCGTGCGCGAGGCCGCGCGCCGCGCCGGGGTATCGCCAGGGGCGCCGTTCCGGCATTTTCCGAGCCGCGTCGCCTTGATGACGGCCGTCGCCGAGGAGGCGCAGCGGCGGTTCCGGGCCGAAATCGATGCGGCGCTGTCCGAGGTTCCGGCCGGCGATCCGCTGGCGCGGTTTCGCTGTCTTGGCCTCGCTTATCTGCGCTGGTCGATGCGCAACCCGGCCCATTTCGAGATCATCTCGAGCGGCAGGTACTTCGACCACGACCAGGCCACCGGGCTGTCACGCGACAATGCCGAGCTGATCGCCATGACCGAGCGCACGCTGGCCGATGCCTTCGCCAAAGGCCAGTTGCGCACCCCCGAGCTAAAGCGGGTGCAAATTGCCGGCCGCGCCCTGGTTTACGGTTTTGCCCGCATGAATATCGACGGTCATTTTCCGCGCTGGGGCATCGCCGAAGCCGACGCCGAGCGGACCGCCGAGGCGATCATCGACCTCTTCATTGCGGGCATCGCCAAGGGTTCCGGCACAGCCTGACCCCGGCCGGCAGGCGCTCGTCGGCAAGCAGCTTTTCAGCACGACGAACCAGGAGGCTAGAGCACGATCCGGAAAAGTGGGTACCGGTTTTCCGAAAAAGATCGTGCTCAAACAAAAAGATAGAGCGGGATGACGATTCGAAAGAAAAGTCATCGCGCTCTAGGGCTTCGCGGCGAGATCGATAAGGGCAATGCCGAGGTCCGGCTGCTTGCGCCGCCGAAGACCTGCGGGCGTTTCCTCCAGCACCACTTCGAGGGTTGGGCGGACCTTGCCCTCCAGCAGATGACCGCCACGCGTGGTGCCATCGGATAGTCCGAGCACGACGTGGACGTGCAGACTGGCTTTGCCGTCATCTCCAATTGCGATGTCACCGACCGCGCTCAGCACCTCGCACTGTTCGCCCACCTTGATCTGCTTGTAGGATTTGGAACCGAGGTCGAACCAGCCGACGACGGCATTTTCAAAGGCCCCGATGGCCGTGAACGAGGCACCCGCTATCGCCGTTTCGGTGGCGAAGCGGGTCAGCGTCGCCAATGCCTCTTCGCCCGGATCGAGAACGAGGATCGTGGTTCGCGAACCTCGTTCCGCTGTAACGATCTTGCTCTTCATCATTATCCCTCGTGCGATCATGCCGTCCAGTTGCAGCGATCCCTTTCCGGAAAGCCCTGAACAAACGGTGTGAAACCGCTTGCGTTCCGCGGAACGGTCGTGGCGCCCTTGCCCGGTGCCGCCTCAGAATGCGACGCCCGCGGCGCAAGCGATGGGAATTGGTCGCCGGGCGGGTTCCGCAGCAAAAGGCCGTCCGCTCTTTCGGAACTGGCGAGGCCTTGGGGCGTTTTCCCAAGCAGCTTCCCCATGCAGCGGCGGAGCGTGCGTGCTGCCGCCTCGCTGCGCTGTTGAAACTTTCAAATCGAAATCCTGACCGGGAGCGGCTCATGGTGAGACGAGCGCCGGCGCAAGGCGCGCCAACTTCGAATGAACCCTATCCCGCCGACAAAGCGCGCGGTGGCGAGGTGATCCTCAATACCCCCTCAAGCGCTGGGTTTTTTTCGGCGGTCTTGCGGGCGCGGTGCTGCTGGCATTGGTCTTGAGCATCTTTCACTGAGTGAGCTGAATGCAGTCGGCTGGCGGCCGTGAACGCACTGATTTCGTGCTGTCGGTAAAGCGCGGTCAAGCCGGCCGCCGAACAGACCCTTGATATCAAGGGTCCAAATTGTCGCCCCTGCGATGGGGCGTCGTTATCATGACGCGGAGAGAGACCATGGACGATCGCCAGGATCGGGAAAGTTCTATCAGGGGTACAACCCTTGCTGCTATCGTCGTGGCCTTCTTGCTTGCACTTGCGATCCTGGCGTCGGGACCGTGGAATACCGGGCACGTCGCGAGCAATCCCGGACCCAGCGGAACACCGGGATCGACCGAGGTAAACCGGACCCCGCCGCCGGCCGATAGCCCTTCAGGCAATACCACGGGAGTGGCGCGGTGACGGCGACGCTTGCGCCAGAGCACGGACTCCCGACCGTCTCGGACGCCCGCCGCTGGCAGCGCCAGTGGCGCGGGGGGCCGGATGTTTAGCAGCCCCCGGGCAAACGGGCTCGGTCCTGACCTCCACGGCTTGGTCCTGACCCTTGGCAGGCTCTTGGCAGATCACTGGCAGACCTTTGGGCAGATCCTTGGCCGAGGCGGGCGTTAATACTGAAAAATTACCCTAGCGCGGTCAGGTCGCGCCAAGTTCGGCAAATTCATTGCGCGTTCATGACGCTTCAACTACATTTTTATGACATGCTGCAGGCTCCGGCTGCGGCGTCCGTCTCCTGGTCATCGCCAGCCAAGGCCCAATAGCAGCGCCGGGTGTAGTTGCGTCCAGCCCATGGCGCCCGCGCCAAATCCAGGTCCAGGTCCGTCCGCCGCCGTCATCGCCGCAGGCCTGGCCTCAATCGGCGTCTGGCGGCTGTTGGCCGTCGCGGCGCCGCATCTGGCGGCGCTTGGCTTGATGCTTCAGACCGAGACCGATTTCGGTTCGCGCGCAGCCTTTCTGTTGTCATGGGGAATTCTGAACTTCTTCTGGATCGCGCTGTTGCGGCGTCCGGCATTGTCGGGCGCGTTGTCGCTCACTTTGGTGGTGGTGCTGGTGCTGCTGTCGCGGCTCAAGCACGACATCGTGCAGATGACCGCGAACTTCGTCGACCTGATGGTGATCGACCGCGATACCGCAGCGTTTCTTTTTACGGTCTTCCCCAATCTGCGCTGGTCGGTGATCGGCGCGGCGCTTCTCATCATCCCTTTGATGTATGCGCTGTGGTGGCTCGATCCGTTCCGTATCCGCCGACTGCCGGCGCTGGCCTGCAAGCTGGCGTGTCTTGCCGCGCTGGTCTTATATTCCTTTGCCTGGCCGGATGAGGCCTGGCGCGGTTATTACGACGACGGCTATCTTTCGAAATTCGCGCGCTCCGGCGTGACCGCGGTTTCGGATTTCATCAATTACGGGTTCATGGAATCGGACGCTGTCGTCGCCGAGCGGCTCAAGGTGCCGCTGCTGGATTCCTGTCATCCCGCCGGACGGCGGCCGAACATCATCATGATCCATGACGAGTCCAGCTTCGACATTCGTCAGGCCGATAGCATCAAGGTCCCGGCGGGCTATGGCAGCCACTTCAAATCGTTCGACGGCAAGGAGCGCAAATTCCTGGCCGAGAGCAATGGCGGTCCGAGCTGGTTCACCGAATACAACGTTCTCGCCGGGCTATCCTCGCGCTCGTTCGGCCGATTTTCCTATTTCGTGACCCGCATCGCCTCGGGCCGCGTCGAGCGCGGGCTGCCTTTGGCGCTGCGCCGCTGCGGCTATGAAACCATCTCGCTGTATCCGGCATTTGGCGCGTTCATGAGTGCGCGCAATTTCCAGACCACTACCGGCATCCAGCATTTCTACGACGCGCGCGATCTCGGCGCCAAGGATGTCGAACCCGACAGCTTCTTTTACGACAAGGCGCTGAAGCTGATGTCGCAGGGGCCGCCAACGACGCCGCTGTTCATGTTCGTCTACCTCGCCGCCAATCATTTTCCCTGGGAAACGAAATTCCGCCCCGACCTGATGCCGTCCTGGCGCAAGCCGGGCAACGAGCCCGTGGTCGACGAGTACTTGCGGCGGCAGACGATGAGCGCCGACGACTACGCCGCGTTCATCGCGGGTTTGAAAAAGAAGTTTCCGGCGCAGCCGTTCTTGATCGTGCGTTATGGCGACCATCAGCCGGAATTCTCGCCGCACATTCTCGATCCCGGTCTCGACGAAGCCGGTATCGGCAAGAAGCTGGAGAACTACGACCCGCGCTATTATTCGACTTACTACGCCATCGATGCCATCAACTTCGAGCCGGTCAAGAGTCCGGTCGTGATGGAGACGATCGACGGCCCCTATCTACCGCTGGTGATCCAGGAAGCCGCCGGCATTCCGCTCGACCCCTCGTTCGAGGAGCAGAAGAGCATCATGCTGCGCTGCAAGGGCATGTTCTATGCCTGCAAGGATGGCGCGGAAGCTCGGCGCTTCAACCGGCTGTTGATCGACGCTGGTTTCGTAAAAAACCTCTAGCAGCAATAGGAGGCCGAAATGGCAGCCTCCGTCGAACCTGGAACAAACCGGACCGGCGGCGCAGTATCGAGCGGCGTCCGGTTCTATGCGGGTGTTGGCCTGGTCGCCACGTTGCATCTTGCGGCGTTGGCTGTCTTGCTCGCGACGGAAGACGGACCTTTTGCGATTACGCTGTGCCTGCTGGCCTGGATCTTTGCGAATTGCTTCTTCCTGCTCGTGCTACGGCGGCCCGGCGTATCCGCGGCGCTAGCGCTGAGCCTGGTGGTGTTGTTGATCGCGCTATCGCGCTTTAAGTTCGAGATTTTGCGGCTAACGCTGACATTCCTCGATTTCCTGATCATCGATCGCGACACGTTTTCGTTCCTGCTCTCGGTGTTTCCGCGATTGCGAACGCAGTTGATCGTGACGGGGGTCCTTGCAGTTCCGGTGTTGTGGGTGATATGGCGCTGCGATCCGTTTCGCGCAGGTCGCCGCCTTCCACTGGCGATTCTTGCCGCAACAACCGTGTTGATGTCAGCAATGTCGGTCGCGGCGCCCGAGCAACCGTGGGAGCCGTTCCAGGGCGTCAATCATATTTCCAGTCTCGCGCGCTCGGGTGTGGTGGCGGTGTCGCGGCTGGCTTCGACAGGATGGATAGAGGCCGATCCACCTGCGAGCGGCCCGCTTCGCCTGGCCTCGGGAGCGTACGCCGCCGGCTCGCTGGCGCCGCCGCCCGGCGAGAAATGCGACACCACTGCGAGGCGGCCGCATGTCATCTTGCTGCTCGACGAGTCGAGCTTCGATATCACCGCCGCGCCTGGCGTCAAGGTGCCGTCGGGCTACTCCGACTACTTCAAGTCCTCTGATGGCACGCGGCGGACCCTGATGGTGGAGGCGACCGGCGGCCCGACATGGTACAGCGAATTGAATGTCCTGACCGGCATGTCGGCGCGATCGTTCGGCGATCTGAAGTTTTACGTCACAAGAAT
>WNGQ01006585.1_pt1 | contig 11240 bp, 10 predicted proteins | sample 5407661 | NCBI WGS metagenome assembly WNGQ01 (sample SAMN13153382, study PRJNA577476) | soil metagenome | isolation source: 60 cm soil or saprolite under Garry oak tree replicate 2 | place: USA:California | collected 2016-06-15
CCCGACACCTCCTCCGCCGCGGCTGCAGGCGCCCCCGGTCCCGCCACACCACACGCCGCCGCCGCGTGCGCACACGCCGCCGCCGCACACACCGATCCCGCACACACCCCCGCCCGGGTCGTACACGCCGCCCCCGCTCACCGCACCGCCGTCATTCGCGCAGGGCGGTCCGTTCCCGCCGCCCCGCCAGTACCCGCCGAGCATCGGCTACCCCGGCCCGCCGCCGGACCGGCCGCGCAAGCGCCGCCGAGCGTGGATCGTCGCGGTGTGCGGCTTGCTCGCGGTCGCCGCCGTCGCGACGGTGATCGTCATCGTCGCGACCGGCGGCAAGCACCACGAGGCCGATCCGACGCCCGGGCCGTCCACGACGTCGGGTCAGTCGCCGACCTCGAGCACGTCGGGCGTCTGTGACGACGACCGGACCGACGGCACGGGACCCGCGCTCACCTACGTCATCTTCGCCGAACTCTTCGACGTCGCCGGAGCGCAGGCGTGCACCAGGCCGGGCACCGTGCCGGAGTCGTTCACCCGTAGCCTCAACGGCAAGGTGTTCTCCCCCGCGTTCGACAACTCGGCCACCGACGACCAGGCCGACGTCGTCCGGACCAAGTTCACCGCTCTAGACGGCACGAAGCTCGTCGTCACCTCCACCAAGGGCGACGACGGCAAGTACCTGGTTACCGAGGCTCGCGTGCAGTGAAGGCGCCGTTGCGTCGGCGATCGGGGTACTTCTGATCGGACGCCAAGGTGTCTTCCATACACTGTCGCGGACTCGCGCCATGCTTCGCCCGGGAAGGACGCATTCGTGCCGACGAACAAGCAGCGCCGTGAGGCGGCTCGCCGCCACCTCGAACGTCAGCTAGAGCGCCGCCAGCAGCAAGAGGCCGTTCGCAAGCGCCGGACGCTGATCGCCACGGTGGCGGGCACGGTCGTGCTGGCAGCCCTCGTCGTCACGTTCGTCGTCGTGGTCACGGGCGAGGACAAGAAGAAACCCGCCGCCCAGAACAGCACCTCGGCGACTTCGCCGTCGCCGAGCCCGAGCAGCACCCAGACGCCACTGCCGTCCCGGACCCCGAAGAAGATCGCAGCCCGTGCGCCGAAGAAGACCAGCGGGCCGTGCAAGTACGCCGAGTCCGCCGCCACGCTCACGAAGAACCCGAATCTCTTCGACGTCGGCCTGCCGCCGGACCCGTCACCGACGCCGAAGGCCAAGCACACCGTGGTCTTCGCGACCAACAAGGGCGACATCACCGCGGAGTTCGACGGCACAGCCGCACCGTGCATGGTGCAGAGCCTCGACTACCTGATCAGCAAGAAGTTCTACGACAACACCGCGTGTCCCCGGTCGGTCAACCAGGGCATCTTCGTGGTGCAGTGCGGCGACCCGACCGAGACCGGCAGCGGTGGTCCGACCTACACGGTCAAGGACGAGAACCTCTCGAAGGCGAACTACTCAGAAGGCGCGATCGCGATGGCCAACGGCGGGCCGAACACGAACGGCAGCCAGTTCTTCTTCATCACCAAGGACAGCAACGAGAACGCGGCGGCAGGCACCGGCCTGCAGAAGAAATACACCGTGGTCGGTCACGTGACGAGAGGCATCGAGGTTCTCCGGCTCATCACCGAGGCCGGCGACGACGGCTCGAACCAGGCCGGCGGCGGGCGTCCGAGGCTCGACCTGATCTTCAAGACGGTCCGCGTCACGTCCGCCAAGGGGTGATCGCGGCTAGTTCGCGGAGTGCACGCGGTAGACGTCGTAGACGCCGTCGACGTTGCGAATCGCGCGCAGCAGGTGGCCCAGGTGCTTCGCCTCGGCCATCTCGAACGTGAACTTGCTGACTGCAACGCGGTCGCGGTTGGTGTTCACGGCCGCCGACAGGATGCTGACGCTCTCGTCGGACAGCACGCGGCTGACGTCGGACAGCAGGCGGTGACGATCTAGCGCTTTGATCTGGATTGAGACGACGAATGTAGATTTTGCTGACGGTGCTTACTCGACCTCGACGAGGCGATCGGCTTGGGCCAGCAACGACGCCGCGTTCGTGCACGTCCGACGGTGCACCGACACGCCCCCGCCACGAGTCACGAAGCCGAGGATCTCGTCACCCGGAACCGGCGTGCAGCACCGGGCCAGCTTGACCCAGACGTCGCTGACGCCCTTGACCGTGACGCCCGCGCTGCTCGACGAGCGGCGAGACGTCTGCCGTTCGGCAGGGGTCGTCGGCACGGCCGTCTCGGCGATGTCCTCGACCGCACCCTCGACGCCGCCGAGCTGAGTGACCAGCTTCTGCACGACCGTCTGCGCCGAGATGTGCGACTCGCCGACCGCGGCGTAGAGCGCCGAGATGTCGATGAGGTGCATGTCGCGGGCGATGGTGAGCAGAGCCTCGCCGCCGAGCAGGCGCTGCATCGGCAGCGACGCCTTGCGCATCGCTCGCGACAGCGAGGTCTTGCCGGCGTCGATCGCGTCCTCGCGCCGCTCGCGGGCGAACCACTGGCGGATCTTGGTGCGTGCCCGTGGCGACTTGACGAACGCCAGCCAGTCGCGTGACGGGCCGGCGTTCTCGGCTTTGGAGGTGAAGATCTCGACCGTGTCGCCGTTGTCGAGCGCGCTCTCCAGCGCGACGAGCTTGCCATTGACCCGCGCGCCGATGCAGCGGTGGCCGATCTCGGTGTGCACCGCGTAGGCGAAGTCGACCGGCGTGGACTCGGTCGGCAGCGCGACCACGTCGCCCTTCGGCGTGAACACGTACACCTCGCTGGCGCCGAGGTCGAAGCGCAGCGAGTCGAGGAACTCCTCGGGCTCCTGCGCCTCGCGCTGCCAGTCGAGGAGTTGCCGCAGCCAGCCCATCTCGTCGGACACCGCCGACGGGTCCGACACGTCGGCGTTCTTGATCTCTTTGTACTTCCAGTGCGCGGCGATACCGTACTCCGCCGTACGGTGCATGCCCTGCGTACGGATCTGCAACTCGACCGGCTTGCCGCCCGGGCCGATGACCGTCGTGTGCAACGACTGGTACATGTTGAACTTCGGCATCGCGATGTAGTCCTTGAACCGGCCGGGCACCGGCTGCCAGTTCGCGTGGATCACGCCGAGCGTCGCGTAGCAGTCGCGCTCGTTCTCGACGAGCACGCGGATGCCGACCAGGTCGTAGATGTCGGCGAACTCGCGTCCGCGGACGATCATCTTCTGGTAGATCGAGTAGTAGTGCTTCGGCCGGCCGGTGACCGTCGCCTTGATGCTGCCTTCGCGCAGGTCGACGTTGACCCGGTCGACCACCTCGTGCAGGTACGTGTCGCGTGACGGCGCGCGCTCGGCGACCAGCCGGACGATCTCGTCGTACCGCTTCGGGTACAGCGTGGCGAACGCGAGATCCTCGAGCTCCCACTTGACGGTGTTCATGCCCAGCCGGTGCGCCAGCGGGGCAAGCACTTCGAGCGTCTCGCGGGCCTTGCGCTCCTGCTTGACCGGCGGCAGGAACCGCAACGTGCGCATGTTGTGCAGCCGGTCGGCCAGCTTGATGACCAGGACGCGCGGGTCGCGCGCCATTGCCACGACCATCTTGCGGATCGTCTCGGCCTCGGCCGCCGCGCCGAACTTCACCCGGTCCAGCTTGGTGACGCCGTCGACGAGGTGGGCCACCTCGGGGCCGAACTGGTCGCGGATCTCGTCCAGGCTGAGGCCGGTGTCCTCGACGGTGTCGTGCAGCAGCGCCGCGACGAGCGTCGTGGTGTCCATGCCCAACTCGGCGAGGATCGTCGCCACCGCGAGCGGGTGCGTGATGTAGGGGTCGCCGCTCTTGCGCAGCTGGCCCCGGTGGCGCTGCTCGGCGAGGTCGTACCCCCGCTGCAGCAGCCGGGCGTCGACCTTGGGATGGGCGCCGCGGTGGATCGCGAGCAGCGGCTCGAGAACTGGCCGGACCGCGGACTGGCGCGGTGCGGTGACGAGCCGGCGGGCGAGCCGGTCGCGGACGCGCCGGCGGTGCTGTTGGCTCTGGGCGTTCGGCTTGCCCTCGTCGTCCGGTACCGAGGGTGGTCGAGGCGCGGCCAGCACCGGTGCAGTGGTGGGCGATTCGTCGCTTGCGGCGTCGTCGTCAGGCGATGAGGTCATGACGGAATCGGCACGGTCCGGTTCTGTACCGGTTCGCGCCTTTGGCGTGATTGCCTCCGTTGCCAGCGACGTCTCCCCTCGTAGGGCCCGATGCGACCAGTCTAGGCATCAGGACGTTTCCCGGGTGCGCGCCGTCGCTCGGACGATGAGCTCAGGCAGATCGCGCCAGGCTACTGTGCCCGGACGCGTCTCGCGCGCTCGATGTGGTCAGACGCGCAGCAGCGCGCGAACCTGGTCGTCGGCAATGCCGTCCAGCCGCCGCCGCCCGTTCAGGAAGCCGAGCTCGAGCACGACGCCTATGCCGGTGAGCTCGCCGCCGGCCTGGTCGATCAGGTCGGCCGCCGCGCGCGCCGTGCCGCCCGTGGCGAGGACGTCGTCGACCAGGTAGACCCGGCGGCTGTCGACCACGTCGACGGGAACCTCGATCTCGGCCTGGCCGTACTCCAGGTCGTACGCGCGGCGGATCGTCGGCGGTGGCAGCTTGCCCGCTTTGCGCACCGTGACCACGCCACACTGCAACTCGCAAGCCAGCGCGGCGGCGAACAGGAAGCCCCGAGCCTCGATCCCCGCGATCAGATCGACGTCGCCGATCTCGTGAGCGAACCCGGCAAGTGCCCGAACGACGTCGCCGAAAACGCGCCTATCGGCCAGCAGCGGCGCGAGATCTTTGAAGATGATGCCCGGCTGCGGGAAGTCGGGCACGTCGCGCAACAACGACGCGACGCTCGCGGCGACCTGAGGACCGGCATCGCCGGTCGACTCGGCCACGACGACCATTACCGGCGCCTGCCCCGCTGTGGTCGCGCGCCGGGACGCGGCGCCGGGGCGGGGCCGCCGACACGTCGCGGGGCGCCGCCGCGTCGCGAGGCAGCGCCGCCGGCCAGCGCGGGCTCGGCGGTGAGCCTCGCCGCCTCGCTCGACCGTTTCGCTGCGACCCGCTTGGCCAGCGCCTTGTAGGCCGGCTGCCTCTCGGTGAGCTCGCAGACGATCGGCGTGGCGAGGAACAGCGACGAGTACGCACCGGACGCCAGGCCGACGAACAGGATGAGCGCGAGATCCTTGATCGTGCCGACGCCCAGGACGCCCGCGCCGACGAAGAGCAGCCCGGCCACCGGGAGCAGGGCGATCAGCGAGGTGTTGATCGAGCGCATCAGGGTCTGGTTCACGGCGAGGTTGGCGGCCTGGGAGAACGTCATGCGCGAACCAGCCGTGATGTCACGGCTGTTCTCGGCGACCTTGTCGTACACCACGACCGTGTCGTAGAGCGAGAAACCGAGGATCGTCAGCAGGCCCACGACCGTGGACGGGGTGACCTCGAAGCCGACGAGGGAGTACACGCCGGCCGCGACGATCAGGTCGTGGATCAGCGCGATGAACGCGCCGACCGCCATCCGCCACTGGAACCGGATCGAGAGGTAGATCGAGACGACGATCAGGAAGACGATCAGGCCCTCGATCGCCTTGACCGTGATGTTGTGGCCCCAACTCGAACTGACCGACTGCACCGTGATGGCCTGCTTGAGGCCCAGCTTCTTGCTGACCTTGTCTTTCACCTGGTTCTGCTCGGCGGGCGTGAGGCTCTTCGTCTTGACGACGACCTGATGGGTCTGCCCCGAGCCGACGAGGCGAGCCGGGTCAGCAGCCGCCACGCCCGCTGCGGCGAACGCCTGCTCGGTCTGCTTCGCGGTTATCGACGTACCCGTCACCGGCACCTGGAACTGCGTGCCGCCCTTGAACTCGACACCCAGATTGAAGCCCCGGAACACGAAGCTGAGCACGCAGATCACGATCAGGATCGCCGACGCGAGATACCAGCGGCGGCGGCTGCCGATGAAGTCGAACTTCGTCTCGCCCCGGTACAGGCTGCGGAAGACGGACATCAGCGCTTGCCCTTCTCGTTCTGGGCGCGCATCCGGGCTCGTCGGGCGGCGGCACGCTCGGCCGCGGTGCTCGGCTGCGGCGCGGACGTCTCACGTTCGGGCTGCTCTGCGACGGGCTCCTCGGCTGGTACCTCGGCGACGGGCTCCTCGGCGGCGGGCGGCTCTGCCAGATCGTCCTGCGGCGCCTCGTCATCGAGCACGGCGACCGACGACGCCGCCTCGGCTGCTGACGGCGCGCGCTTGGGCAGCCTGATGCGCCGGCTGCTGGGCGGCGGCGCTTCGAGCGGCTGATCCGGCACAACGCCGCCTGCCCGGACGGCATTGAGGCCGGTGAAACGCGCCGACCCGAACGTCGCACTGCGCGAGAGCAGCGACACGATCGGATGAGTGAACAGGAACACGACGACGAGGTCGAGGATGGTGGACAAGCCGAGCGTGAACGCGAAGCCCTTCACGTCGCCGGCGGCGAAGTAGTACAGCACCGCCGCCGCGAGGAACGACACCGTGTCTGCCGACAGGATCGTGCGCCGTGCCCGCACCCACGCACGCGGCACGGCGACGCGCATGGATCTGCCCTCGTGCACTTCGTCCTTCATGCGTTCGAAGAACACGACGAACGAGTCAGCCGTGATGCCGACCGCGACGATGAAGCCGGCGATGCCCGCGAGGGTCAGGGTGAACCCGATCTCGCGGCCCAGCACCACCAAACACGCGTAGGTGAGCCCGCCGGAGACGAGCAGCGAGGCGATCGTGACGAAGCCGAGGGCGCGGTAGTAAACCAGCGAGTAGAGGACGACGAGGATCAGCCCGATGCCGCCGGCCAGCATGCCGGCTTTGAGTTGCGCCGTGCCCAGCGTCGCGGACACGTCGCTGTTCGTCAGCGGGGTGAAGCTCAGTGGCAGTGCGCCGTACTTGAGCTGCTTGGCGAGCTGGTTGGCGGAGCTCTCGGTGAATCCGCCGGAGATCTGGGTGGCCTGCCCGTTGATCGCGTCCCTGTTGTACGGCGCGGAGATGACAGCGCCGTCGAGTGTGAAGGCGACGTAGTCGGCGCACGGGGTGCCGCTGGACCCGCACGACGTGATCGGCGTCGTGGTGTCCTGGCCGTTCGTGTTGTGAGCGCCGGTGTACTTCGCCCACTGGCGTTGGCCGGTGCTCTTCAGGTTCAGCGAGACGGTCCACTCGGCAGAGCCACCACCAGTGCCGCCGACGTTCGGCTGCACGGCGCTGGCGCTGGAGATCTCGGTGCCGGCGACGATGACCTTGCCGAGCAGGTAGACGGCGTTCGCGTCGGCGGCCTTCTTGTCGCAGGCGAGCATGTACTTGCTGCGTTCGGGTATGCCGTCGGGCTGGTCGGTGCGGCAGTCGTAGCTCGCCATGCGGGCCTGCAACTCCTGCTGCTGCTGGGGCTTGAGCTTGTTGTAAGCGGTCTCGTCCAGCGGGACGGTGAACGAAATGCCCTTGAACGGGTCGGAAGTCTTCTTGACCGGCGCCGGCGCGGACGCCGTCGGCGTCGCGGATGCCGTCGGCGTCGCGGAGGCCCTCGGCGCGGTCGAGGCCTTCGGCGTGGTCGACGCCGTCGATGACGGCGCGTTGAGCGGACGCACCTCGTTGGCCTGCGGGCTGGCCGCCGGGCTCGACGCGGCGGCTGGGGAGGACGTTGCCGGCGTGGTTGTCGCCGCTCCGCCGCTCGCAGTCGCTGAGCCGCTCGCCGTTGCCGAAGCGGACGGTGTCGTGGTGGCCTGCGCGGTCACCGGTGGCATCACGAGCGGCCGGAAGTTCAGGCTGGCGGCCTGACCCAGCTTGCTGATGTCCTGGGTGTTCTTGCCCGGGATCGACACGACGATCTGGTTGTTGCCCTGGATCACCACTTCGGCCTCGGTGACGCCCGAGCCGTTGACCCGGTCCTCCATGATCTGCCGCGCCTCGCTCATAGCCGACTTCGACGGCGTCTTGCCCTTGGGCGCCTTGGCCTCGAAGATGACCTGCTTGCCGCCTTCGAGGTCGAGGCCGAGCTTGGGCGTGTGCCGTTCGCCGGGCAGGAAGACCAGGCCGTACAGCACGGCCATGATGGCGAGCAGCGCTAGGAAGTACTGGCCGACGCGCAGCGTTCCGGCGGGTGGTGCCACGGGGGTGGGTCTCCTCGACGTTCTGGGGTGGGCGGCGCCCGGTGCGATGAGCCGGCGTCTACGCGCGCGGACGCGCGACGCGGATCCGGCACAGTATGACGGACGTGACGATGAACGCCTTCCACGTGGGCCGCATGGTCAGCGCTCGGGGTGTTCGCCGGGCGGATCGTCCCGGTCATCCGGCGCGGCTTCGTCCGGCTCGATCCCCTGGCGGTACTGGTTCGGCAAGGACTCGATGTCGCGCAGTGCGGCCACGGCCCACTTCACCTCCACGCCCGGCGCGATGGACAGCTGCACCGAGTCGTCCGGGTTCACTCCGGTGACCGTGCCGTACAGCCCGGACGTGGTCATGACCTCGGTGCCGAACCCGATCCGCTCGCGAAACTTGGCCTGCTGGGCCATGGCGCGCTCGCGGTTGCGCCGGGTGAACACGAACATCGCCAGCAGGAGCACGACAAGCAGGATCAGCGGTAGTGCGTTCTTCACAGTGGGGACCTCATACGGGATGGGCGGCGCCCGCGAGTGTAGGCGTTGGGTTACTTAACGCCCACCCGGGCACGTGGGTGCCCGCTATTCGTCGAACAGGGTCGCCGCGCCGGTGTCTCGCGGCGGGGTGAGCCCCAGGTGCGCCCACGCTGCGGGCGTCGCGACGCGACCGCGGGGGGTCCGGGCGAGCAGCCCCGCGCGCACGAGGTACGGCTCTGCCACCTCCTCGACGGTCTCGACCTCCTCGCCGACCGCCACGCCCAGGGTGCCCACGCCGACGGGCCCGCCACCGAACCGGCGCACGAGCGCATCGAGCACGGCGCGGTCGAGGCGGTCCAGGCCCAGCTCGTCGACGTCGTAGACGGCCAGAGCGTCGCGGGCGACCTGCTCGGTGACCACGCCGTCGGCGCGCACCTCGGCGAAGTCGCGCACCCGGCGCAATAGGCGGTTCGCGATGCGCGGCGTGCCCCGCGAGCGTCCCGCGATCTCGGCGCCGCCGTCGTCACGCAGCGCCACGCCGAGCAGGGACGCGGATCTGCGCAGGATCGTCTCGAGGTCGGCCACGTCGTAGAAGTCCAGGTGGCCGGTGAAGCCGAACCGGTCGCGCAACGGCCCGGTGAGCAGGCCGGCTCGTGTCGTCGCCCCGACCAGCGTGAACGGTGCGAGCTCGAGCGGGATCGCGGTGGCGCCGGGGCCCTTGCCGACCATGACGTCTACGCGGAAGTCCTCCATCGCCATGTAGAGCAGCTCCTCGGCGGGCCGCGCCACGCGATGGATCTCGTCGATGAACAGCACCTCGCCCTCGCCGAGACTGGTCAGCAACGCGGCGAGGTCGCCCGCACGCTCGATAGCGGGACCGCTGGTGACCCGGATCGGCGCGCCGAGCTCGGTGGCGATGATCATCGCCAGGCTGGTCTTGCCGAGTCCGGGCGGTCCGGAGAGCAGGACGTGGTCCGGTGGGCGGCTGCGCCGCACGGCGCTCTCGAGGACGAGCTCGAGCTGCTCGCGTACCTTCGGCTGCCCGGGGAACTCGGACAGCCGCTTGGGCCGCAGGCTGGCCTCGACCTCGCGCTCGGCCAGCACCGGCATCGGCGACACGATGTCTATCCCGCCCTCAGCGCGTATCTCCGTCTCCGCCGCTCGCTGTGCTCGGGCGGACCCGGCGCTCCGCTCCGCGCCTTCGGCGCGGGCCGCGTCGCGGCCGGCGGGGCTCTTCGCGCGAGCGCTCATCGCATCCGGGGCTGTGTTTCTTCCATCTCGCGGCGGCTGGTTCCTTTCGTCTGGCTTCGCCTGATCGTCATTGGTCATCAGCGTCGTCCGAGCAGTTGGATGCTGCGGCGCAGCAGCTGCGGGACGTCGGGCGTATCGCCGGCATCGGCGCCGACGATGTCGATCGCGTCGAAGGCCTCCTTGCCGGTGAAGCCCAGCCCGGCCAGCGCGTGGCGCAGCTGCTCGCGCCACGGCGCGACCGGCGTGAGTCCGGCGACGTCGAGAGGCGATTCGTCGTCGACCGACCCGATGCGGTCGCGCAGCTCGATGACGATCCGTTCGGCGCCCTTGCGGCCGATGCCGGGCACGCGGGTCAGGCTGACGAGGTCGCCGGTGGCGATGGCGCGGCGAACCTCGTGCGGCGGGTGCACGGCGAGGATCGTCTGGGCAAGCTTCGGCCCGACGCCGTTCGCGGTCTGCAGCAACTCGAACAGCGCCCGCTCGTCGTCGTCGGCGAAGCCGTACAGCGTGAGCGAGTCCTCGCGGACGACCAGGCTGGTGGCCAGTCGTGCCGTCTCGCCGACCCGGAGCCGGGCAAGTGTGCCCGGCGAGCACGAGACGGCCAGCCCCACGCCGCCGACCTCGACGACCGCGCCGTCCGGTCCGAGAGCGGCAACCAGGCCGCGCACGCTCGCAATCATCGGCCAATTCTCTCCGCAGCAGCCGCCAGCCGGGCATGTGCCGCGCCGCGCAAGAGCTGGCAGATCGCCAGAGCCAGCGCGTCGGCGGCGTCGGCCGGTCGGGGCGTCTCGGCCAGCCGCAACAGCCGACTGACCATCGCGCCGACCTGCGCCTTGTCGGCCCTGCCCGATCCGGTCACTGAAGCCTTCACCTCGCTCGGCGTGTGCAACGCCACGGGTATGCCGGCCCGGGTGGCCGCGACGATGGCCAGCCCGGCGACCTGTGCAGTGCCCATCACGGTGCGCACGTTGTGCTGGCTGAACACTCGCTCGACGGCCACGACGTCCGGGGTGAACGACGTGATCGCGGCGACCACGGCGTCGGCAATGACGAGCAGCCGGTCGCCCACCTCGGCGTCGGCAGGCGTACGGATCACATCGACGTTGACGAGCGTGAGGTTTCGTCCCGGCGCGCCGTCGACGACGCCGATGCCGCACCTGGTCATGCCCGGGTCGACGCCCAGCACCCGCACGCGCGGCCTCCTGCCAGTGATCTCGAACGGACGTTCGACAGCCTAGTACGAGCGCGCTCCGCACCGGCGACGACACACCGATCCCCGTACCCTCGCAGGGTGTTCCGTGACCCGATCGCCTTCCGCCGTCCGGCTCGACCCGGCATGCGGATCAGTCCGATCTTCCTCGCATTCGTCGCAGTCACCGCGTTCGGCGGATGGTGGAGCTTCGACGA
>WNGQ01015142.1_pt2 | contig 11240 bp, 9 predicted proteins | sample 5407661 | NCBI WGS metagenome assembly WNGQ01 (sample SAMN13153382, study PRJNA577476) | soil metagenome | isolation source: 60 cm soil or saprolite under Garry oak tree replicate 2 | place: USA:California | collected 2016-06-15
ATGCGGCTCTATGAGCGCCTGGGCTTTCAGCGGATGCCCGACCTCGACTTCGAGCCGGCCCCCGGGGTGACGGTCAAAGGCTTTCGCCTTGCTCTGGGCTAGGCTCGTGCCTCGCGCGGCGCAGCCGGCGCCGTCCTGATGCATCTTCCGCTCTGGCTCGCCCGCGGGCTCGGGCGCCGCCCCTCCGGCATGGAGCGGACCTTCGAGGCGTTCCATGAGTCCGAGGTTCACGGGCCACCACGAGCCTGTCACGATGTCCTCGTTCCCGCGGGGGCCGACGAAGGTCGTGGTCACGACGAACGGAGCCTTCAGTTCTCTTGCCGCCTATGTGAGGGCTGAAGTACGAGATGCCTTCGAGCGGCACTTGCGTCACGAATCAGAGGAGATTCTGATCACCCGGCACGGGAAGCCCACGGGAGTGTTGATCGGATTCGAAACCGAGGACGACTGGTTCGACTATCGCCAGGAGCACCATCCGGAGTTCCTCGATGAGCGGCCGAAGCTCGCGCCGACTTTCGGCGCGGACGTGGCGTTCGACTCGAGGACGTGCCGTGGTAGCTCAGCGAATGCCCGCGCGCATGAAGCTCTGGACGAACTGGCGCTGAAAGAGCAGGAATCCCACGAGCAGGGGAGCCGAGGTCATGAGGGTGGCCGCGGTGATGATGGACCAGTCCACGCCCTGATCGCCCGACGAGAAGACCTGGAGCCCCACGGTCAGGGGCCGCGAGCTCACGGAGTTGGTCACGATGAGCGGCCAGAGAAAATTGTTCCAGTGGTAGCTGATGGAGACGAGAGCGTAGGCGACGTAGACGGGCTTGTCCAGCGGTACGTAGACCTTCCAGAGGATCTCCAGCATCCCCGCCCCTTCCACGCGCGCCGCTTCGTCCAGTTCCTTGGGCACGGTCTTGAAGGTCTGACGCAGAAGAAAGATGCCGAAGGCCGACGCCATGTAGGGCAGGCCGATGGCGCTGAGCGTGTCGAGGATACCGAGGCGGCTCATGGTGCGGTAATTCTCCACGATGAGCACGTCGGGCATGATCATGAGCTGCACGAGCACGAGCAGGAAGGCGATCTCGCGCCCCCGGAAGCTGAAACGCGCGAAGGCGTAGGCGGCCAGCGTGCAGAGCACGAGCTGGGCGGCGAGGATCATGGTCACGAGCAGGGTGGTGTTGACGAAGTAGCGCGCGAAGGGCGCCGCGTCCCAGGCTTTGGCGAAGTTCTCCAGGGTCAGGGGCGCGCGCAGGACGAAGTGCGTGGAGAACTGCGCGGGATGAAAGGCCGTCCACACCGCATAGGCGAGAGGCAGCGCCCAGAGCATGCCGAGGAGCCACGCCGCCGCCGTTTCGAGCACGCGGGCGGGCGTGCTCACTGGTAGTGCACCCGGCGGTCGAGGAAGAGGAACTGCCCCGCCGCGAAGGCGGCGAGGATGGCGAGGAGCACCAGGGTGATCGCCGCGGCATAGCCCGCGTCCCAGAACTTGAAGCCCACGTCGTAGATGTAATAGAGAAGCAGCGAGGTGGCATTGTCCGGTCCGCCCTTGGTCATGACCACGATGTGGTCGACGAGGCGGAAGGAGTTGATCACGGCATTGATGAGCACGAAGAGCGTGGTGGGCATGAGGAGGGGAAAGGTGACGCGGCGAAAGAAGTACCAGCGACCCGCGCCCATCAGCGCCGCCGTCTCGTGGAGATGCGGCGAGATGGATTGAAGCGCGGCCAGGTAGAAGATCATGAAGAATCCGGCTTCCTTCCAGACCGTGACCACGATGAGGCAGGGCAGGGCCGTGCTGCGGCTGCCGAGCCAGTTGTGGCTGGGCAGACCGAAGAGACCGGTGATCTGCTCGAGGAGGCCGTAACCGGGCGTGTAGAAGAAGAGCCAGATATTGGCCACCGCGATCATGGGCAGCACGGTCGGCGTGAAGAAGGAGAGGCGCACGAGCCCGCGGCCGGGAATCTTGCTGTTCACCCACACCGCCATGAGTATGGCCAGGGCGATCGACGCGGGGATGGTGCCGAGGGCGAACCAGAGATTGTTCTGCAGCACCTGCCAGAACACCGGATCCTCGGCCATGGCCCGGTAGTTGTCGATCCCCACCCACGCCGACGGCCGGCCCGGCTTGGCCGTCGAGAAGAAGCTGTGATAGAGCGTGGCCGCCGTCGGGTAGTGCGTGAAGGTGACGAGGAGGATGGCGGCCGGGAGCAGGAGCAGCCAGCCCTGCACGTGCGGCGATAAGACGCGCGCCCTCGTCATTGGCGCCCCCTCACCCTACCCTCCCCCTCCGGGGCGAGGGACTCCCGATCCCCTCTCCCCGGGAGGGGGAGAGGGACGGGTGAGGGGTGTACATGCCGCGGAGAAAGCCTTCACGCTACCTCCGATACGACCGCAGGATGCGCTCGGCCTCGCGCTGGGAGTCTTTCATGGCCTGTTCCGGCGACTTGGTGCCCGTGAGCGCGGCCTGGAGCCCGTCGTTGAGCGCCTTGGTCACGCGCTGGTTGTCGTGGGTGGAGAGCTCCGCCACCGCGTACTGGAGCTGATCGCGCGCCACCGCCGCCTGCGGAAAGCCGGCCACGTAGCGCTTCATCTGCCCCGTCTCCCATGCGTCGGGGCGCACGGCCACGTAGCCCGTGTCGATACCCCAGGAGGCCGCGCGCTCCGGCGAGGTGATCCACTTGATGAACTTGAGCGAGGCCGCCTGCTGCGTCGGCGTGCTCTTCTTGAAGATGTGGAAGTTGCCGCCGCCCGTGGGCGAGCCGCGCCGCTTGCCCGCGGGGAGCATGGCCACGCCGAACTCGAAGCTGGTGTTGTTCTTCACGTTGGTGAGGTTGCCCGTGGTGGTCCACATCATCGCCGTCTGGCGCTCGAAGAAATCCTTCGGGGTGGTGCCCCATTCGATGATGCCGGGGGGCATGACCTTGTGCTTCTGGCTCAGGTCGACCCAATACTGCAGCGCCTCGATGACGGCCGGCTTGTCGAAGTACGTCTCGGTGCCGGTCTGGTTCATGAGCACCACGTCGTTCTGCGTGGTGAATCCCTGGAAGAGCCAATAGGGGAACCCGGACGAGGGCACCTTGAGCCCCCAGTGCGTCACCTTGCCGCTCGCGTCGTGCTTGGTCAGCTTCTTCGCGTACTCGATCTGCTCCGCCCAGGTCGCGGGTGGACGATTGGGATCGAGGCCCGCCTCCCGGAAGGATTCCTTGTTCCAGTACAGCACGATGGTGGAGCGCTGGAAGGGAATGCCCCAGGTCTTGCCGCCCGCCTGGCTATTGAGCATGAAGGCGGGGAAAAAGCTCTTGAGCCACGCCTTGTCGTCCGCGCCGGTGGCCAGATCGTCGAAGGGAATGATGGCGTCTTCGTCGATGAGGGTGAACATGTCGGTGGAGAGCAAGACCGACATCTGCGGCGGCTCCCCGCTCTTGAGGGCCGTGAGCACCTTGACGATGGTCTCCTGATACGTGCCGGCGAAGATGGGCTTCACCTTGATGCCGGGGTTGTCCTTTTGGAAGTCGGCGGCCAGGTTGTCGATGATCTTGGTCACCGATCCGCCCACGGCCACCGGATAGTAGAAGGACAGCTCCACCGGGGGCTGGGCGGCCGCGGGCATCACGCCGCCGGCCAGGCAGGCGAGCAGGGCGACGGCGGCGATGGCTCGGATGCATCTCGCGATCATGCGCGTTCTCCTCGTCGTTGAAGGGTGTGGCACAGGGATCAGCCGCTCGTGCCGGCGGTGGGGATATCGTCGCGCCGCCGCCCGCTCTGCTCGTCGAACACGTGCACGTGCTCCTTGCTCCAGCCGAGCCGCACGGTGGCGCCCGTGGGGCGCTCCACGCGCCCGGGGGCGCGCACGGCGAGCGACTGGCCGCCCGCCTCGCAGGTGAGTATGGAATCGGCACCGAGGTACTCGATGGCCTTGACGGTGGTGTCTACCCCACCCGACGCCACGAGCGTGATGTCCTCGGGTCTCACCCCGAGCAGGAGCCCGGCGCCGCGGCCCGGGAGGAGCGCCGGCCCCGCGGTGCCCGCGACCCCCGCCCCGCCGGTGGCGTCCGCGAGGGTCAGGATATTCATGGGCGGGGTGCCGATGAAGCGGGCGGTGAAGACGGTGGCGGGGCGCGCGTAGAGCTCGGCGGGCGAGGCGTCCTGCTCCACCTGGCCCTCGCGGAGCAGGATCACCTGATCGGCCATGCTCATCGCCTCGGTCTGATCGTGCGTGACGTAGACCATGGTCACCCCGAGCGCCTGCTGGAGTCCCCGGATCTCGCGCCGCATGTCGAGACGAAGCTGGGCGTCCAGATTCGACAGCGGCTCGTCCATGAGACACACCGGCGTCTCCGCGATGATGGCGCGGCCGAGGGCTACACGCTGCTGCTGGCCGCCCGAGAGCTGCGAGGGCTTGCGCGCGAGCAGTCCCTCGAGGCCGAGGAGATCAGCCACGCGGGCGAGCCTCGCCGCGCGCTCGGCCGCGGGCACGCGGCGCACGCGCAGGCCGAACACGATGTTCTCCGCCACGGACAGGTGCGGGAAGAGCGCGTAGGACTGAAAGACCATGGAAAGGTGCCGGGCGGCGGGCGGCAGGTCGGTCACCTCGAGGCCGCCGATGGTAATGCGGCCGCCCGACACCTGCTCGAGCCCCGCGATGAGCCGGAGGGTGGTGGATTTCCCGCAGCCCGAGGGTCCGAGCAGCACGAGCATCTTGCCCGCCGCCGCCTCGAAGCTCACGTCGGCCACCGCGCGGGTCGCGCCCCAGAAGCGGCTGACGTGCTGGAGGGAGATCGCCGACACTTACGAAGCGGCGCGGCGCTTGTTGCTGACGTAGTCCACGAGCACGTACTCGCCGAGGCGCTCCGGAGTGGCGAAGAAGGCGCGTCCTCGGTTGATGCGGGCCATCTGCTCGACGAAGGCCGTCAGCATCTCGCTGCGGTCGAGCATGAAGGTGTTGATGGTGATGCCCTCGCGGGTGCAGCGCTGCACTTCTCTGAGGGTTTCTTGCAAAGTCCGGCGCGTGGGCGGATAGGAGAACTCCGCCTCGCCGTTCTCCATATGCGCGGTGGGCTCGCCGTCCGTGATCATGATGATCTGCTTGTTGCCGCCCTTCTGCCGTCCGAGGAGGGTGCGGGAGAGCATGAAGGCCGCGTGCATGTTGGTGCCGATATTGGTCCCGCTCGGGGAGAGGTGGGGCAGCTCTTCCGGGGTGAACTCGCGCGCGTAGAGCGAGAAGCCCACGATGTACAGGCTGTCGCGGGGGTACTGGCCGCGAATCAGCGCCTGGAGGGCGAGGGCCACTTTCTTGGCGGGCACGAAGCAGCCGTTGTAGAGCATGGAGCGGCTCAGGTCGAGCAAGACCACGGTGGAGGCCTGAGTCGAAAGCTCCGTCCGCCACACCTCGAAATCGTTGGGGGCCAGCCGCACCGGCGTGCCGGTGCCGCCGCGCTCCACCGCATTCATGAGCGTCTGCTTGAGGTCGAGGAGGAACGGGTCGCCGAACTCGTAGCGCTTGGCGTCGTCGGTGCGATCGCCCCCCGCCCCGCGGCGCGAGACGGCGTGCCGCCCGAAGCGGTCGCGCTTGAGATGGGAGAAGACGTCGCGAAGCGCCTTGTCGGCGATCTTGCGGATGGCCCGCGCCGTCATCTGGAGGCGGCCGCCTTTGCTCTCGAGGTACCCGGCCTCCTCGAGCTTCTTGGCCAGCTCCTTGAGCCGCTCGAGATCCCGCGCCGCTTCTTCGCCAAGCAGCCGCTCCACGTCCTCGCGCTTGATGTCGTCGAGATCGCCCGGCTCCTTGGCGCGGCGCAGCTCGCGCTCGAGCTGGTCCATCTGCTGCAGCTCTTCCATGACGCGCATGGCCTCCTGCATGGTCACGTTCTCGTCGCCCTTGAAGTCATAGGGGCGGCGCAGGGCGTCCATGGGCAGGAGCTCTTCCAGGTTCATGGCGAGCTGGGCCATCTCGGCCTCGAGGCGCTCGTCCCGCGCGAAGAGCGATTGCATCATCTCCTGGAGCTCTCGCCGCTGCCCCGGGGTGAGGCTCTCCATCAAGGACTGCATCTGCCCCATCTGCTTGCCCATCTGCTCCAGGAGCTGGTCGAGGCTCTCCACCCCGGGGAAGTTCTGCCCCCACTTGTCCTTGAAGGCTTGAAAATCCGGCTCGCCGCCCTCCGCGCGCTCGCGCAGCATGTTGTTCAGGTCGCGCATCATCTCGCGCATGCGCTGGAGGTCTTCCGGGGTGAGGTTCTGGAGCCCCTGCTGCATGCCCTGCATGAAGGGCTTGAGCATCTGCTCCTGGAGCGACTTCATCAGCTCGTCGAATTTCTGCTTGGCCTCCGCGCTGTGGAAGGGATAATTCTGAAGCTCCTTGATCTGCCCCGCCGGGTCAGGGGGAAGCTGCTCGAGGGCGTTGAGCTTCTGCTCCTGCTTGGCCCCCGGCGGCACTTCCTTCTCGATGGCTTGACGCTCCGTGTCCCGGATCTCCGCGAGCTTCTTCTTGATGTCGTCCAGCATCGAGCCCAGGTCGTACTGCTCGAGGCGCTGCTTCCGCTGCTGCTGGAGCTGCTTGAGGAGATCCTGGAGCCCGGGCATGCGGCCGCCCTGCGGATCGCGGGCCCCGCGCTGGAAGAGACGGCGCAGGGCGCTCATCAGATCGCCTTCGGCGAGGAGGTCATCCGACATGGCCGACAGGAGCTCGTCGGCATCGAGGTCGGGGACGGCCTGGGTGCCGTCCCAACGGGAATATCGGCTCAGTCTCGCCATGGCCAGAGTTGACGTATGCTACCACCCATGACCACACCAGCGAACCCCCGTCTCGATGAGCTGCTATCCACCCGCGCCCGCATTGGCTGGGGCGCTTCCGCCCCGCCGGCCCGGCCCGTGGCCGACGCCGCTTTCGAATTCGGTGGCGGCCACCCCGACCCCTCGTCCTTCCCGTACGAGGGCATGGTCGAAGCGACCGCCGATGTCATGAAGGCCGACGGCGCCGCGGCCTTCTCCTACGGCGAGCCCCAGGGCTACAAGGGCCTGCGCGAGCTGGTCGCCCACAAGTACCGGCTCTTCGAGAACCTCGAGGTGTCGCCGGACAACGTCATCGTGACCCGGGCGACGCCATCCTCTCCGAGGCGCCCACCTTCTCGGGCACGCTCGCGACCATTCGCCGCCACGGAGCGCGTGTGCTCGACGTGCCGCTTGACGCCGAGGGCATGGACACGGCCGTGGCGCGGCGGCAGCTCGAGCTGCTACGCCGCGAAGGCAAGCGCTGCAAGCTCATTTACACCATCGTCAACTTCCAGAACCCGGCGGGACCGACCATGTCGCGCCGCCGTCGCGAGGAGCTGATCGCCCTCGCCCACGAGTACGAGACGGTGATCCTCGAAGACGACGCCTACGGCGAGCTCCGCTTCGAGGGGCCGGCCCACCCCTCGCTCTACGCGCTCGACAAGGGCGGGCGCACCATGCGTGCGGGCACGCTGTCCAAGATCCTCGGCGCGGGGGTGCGGCTCGGCTGGCTCTGCGCGCCCAAGGAGATGATCCCCGCCTTCCAGGGCTTCCTCTTCGGTGGCGGCGTCAATCCCTACGTATCGCGCGTGGCGACCTACTACATGCGCGACAACCTCGTGCCCCACGTGGCGAGGCTCGTAGACATCTACCGCGCCAAGCGCGACGCGATGCTCAAGGGCCTCTGGGAAGTGCTCGAGGGCACCGACGTGGAGATCAGCAAGCCCGAGGGCGGCTTCTTCATCTGGATCAAGCTGCCCACGGGGACCAAGACGGCCAAGGTCCGCGAAGCGGCGGTGAAGCACGGCATCCAGTACACGGCGGGGCCCGCGTTCTTCATCAATGGCGGCGGCGAGGAATTCATACGCCTCGCCTATAGCTGGGAGCCGCCCGAGCGCAACTACGAGGGCGCCAGGCTTCTCGCCCAGGCCATCAAGGACGCGCGCTGATCTTTGGCCGACCCCCCTCACCCTACCCTCTCCCCCCATGGGGGAGAGGGAACCTGGGAACAGCCCGGCACCAATCGAATCCCTCTCCCCATTGGGGAAGAGGGCAGGGTGAGGGGGCGAAGAAAAGATGACCGGGCTCGCACCTCTTCCCCAGTCCGTCCCGCCGCCCGGCATCCGCTCCCGTTTTGTAGAGGACGTCAACGGCCTGAGGATGCACATCCTGGAAGCGGGCTTCGACGCCCGATCTGAAAAGAGCGGCGCCCACCCTCTCATCCTGCTGCTTCACGGCTTCCCCGAGCTCGCCTACAGCTGGAGGAAGGTGATGCTGCCGCTCGCCGCGGCGGGCTTCCACGTGGTCGCCCCCGATCAGCGCGGATACGGACGCACCACGGGATGGGACGGAAACTACGATGGCGATGTCGCCTCCTTCCGTACGCTCAACCTGGTGCGGGACGTCATGGGACTGGTCTCCGCCCTGGGCTATCGATCCGTGACTGCGGTAGTCGGCCACGATGCCGGTTCCTCGGTCGCGGCGTGGGCCTCGTTGATCCGGCCCGATGTATTCCGTTCCGTCGCGATGATGAGCGCGCCATTTGCCGGCCCCCCCGTGCTGCCGTTCAACACAGACCACGAGGGACTGGCCAAGCCGCCCGCGAGCAGCATTCACGACGACCTGGCCGCGCTGAAACGCCCCCGCAAGCACTATCAGTGGTACTACTCGACCCGCGAAGCCAACGACAACATGTGGAAATGCCGGCAGGGCGTCCACGCCTTCATGCGTGCGTACTACCACCACAAGAGCGCGGACGGGAAGCAGAACCGGCCCTTTCCGCTCGAGTCCTGGACGGCGGGCGAGCTGGAGAAAATGCCGACCTACTACATCATGGATTTGCGCGAGGGCATGGCCGAGACGGTGGCGAAGGAGATGCCGTCTCTCTCCGAGATCGCCGGGAACACCTGGCTGCCCGACAACGAGCTGGCGGTGTACGCGGAAGAGTATGGCCGCAACGGATTTCAGGGCGGGCTCCAGTGGTACCGCTGCAACACCAGCGGCCGGAACGCCGCCGAATTTCAGATCTTCTCCGGCCGCACCCTCGACGTGCCGTCTTGCTTCATCGCGGGAAAGAGCGACTGGGGAATCTACCAGCGCCCCGGCCGCGACATGATCGAGATGCAGAAGAACGCGTTGACGAACATGCGGGGCTGCCATCTCGTGGATGGTGCCGGGCATTGGGTGCAGCAGGAACAGCCGGAAAAGACGAGCGCCTTGCTCTTGGACTTCCTGAAGCAGCAGGCATAACCGAGGTAGCGCTCGGCACCCCATGCGCTTCTCCATCTGCGTGATGGCCGACGTCGACGAGATCGGCTTCTTCAGCCACGCCGAGGCTCTTGGCTACGATTCGGTCTGGGTCACCGACAGCCAGATGCTGTTCTCGGACTGCTACGCGGTGCTGGCCCTGGCCGCCCAGCAGACGCGACGGATCCGGCTGGGTCCCGGCGTGGCCATCTGCGGCACGCGCATCCCGCCCGTGCACGTGGCGGCCCTGGCCAGGCTCAATCGACTGGCTCCGGGCCGCGTGCACCTGGGAGTGGTCACCGGCAACACCGCCACCCGCAGCATGGGGCGGCCGCCCATGCGCATCTCCGAATATGCGGAGCACCTGCGGGTGATGCGCGGCCTGCTCCGCGGGGAGGCGGTGGAGTACGCGCGCGACGGCCTCACACGTCCCATCAAGATGCTGATCCGCGAGAAGAAGTACATGAGCCTCGAGCCGCGGATCCCGCTCTACGTCTCCGGCTTCGGGCCGCGCGCCATGGAGCTGGCCGGCGAGTACGGTGATGGCCTCGTGTTCGCCATCCCGCCCCGGGGAGTTCCTCCGGCCGAGGCCCTGGCCCACGCTCGCGCCGGCGCCGCGCGAGCGGGCCGCCGCCTGGAGAACTTCCACACCGCCGCGCTCACCAACGTGGTCCTGCTCGATCCGGGCGAGCCGGTGGACTCGGAGCGGGTCATCCGCACGGTGGGCCCGAACGTCATGGCGAGTGTCTACTACTTCTACGATGCGGTGCACGAGCGTGGCATCGAGCCGCCGCCCTTCCTGCGGCGCATCTGGGCCCGCTACTGTGCGCTGGTCGAGGAGATTCCCCGCGAGCACCGGCACTTCCGCACCCACGAGGGCCACTACACGTATCTGCATCCCGGGGAGGCCGGGCTGATCGACGCGGAGCTGATTCGCGCCACCTGTCTGGTCGGCGAGGCCGACGAGCTGATCGAGCGAATCCGCGAGCTCGAGCGAGGCGGCCTGCGGGAGCTGATGTTCGCCACGGGAGTCGACGAGAAGTGGCGCTTCAGCGAAGAGTTCGCCCGCCACGTCATGGCCCGCTACTAGCGGGGGTCAGGTCTTACAAAACGACATTGGTGGTGAGTGTCGTGAGGATGGACGTATCTCTCCTCGCACGTCTTGAGCTCGGGGGGTGTTGGGCGATAACGTCAGCACATGGCACGCCCGCTGCGCATCGAGTTCCCCGGCGGGCTCTACCATGTCACAGCCCGCGGCAATGGACGGCTCGCCATCTTCGTCGACGATTCCGATCGTGAGCGGTTCCTCGCCGTGCTGGCGTCCGTCGTCGCGCGCTATCACGTGCTGTGCCATGCCTACTGTTTGATGGGCAATCACTATCACCTGCTGCTGGAGACGCCAGAGGCCAATCTCTCGCGGGCCATGCGGCAGCTCAACGGCGTCTATAGCCAGGGTTTCAATCGCCGTCACCGCCGGCCCGGCCATGTGTTCGAAGGGCGCTTCCACGCGCAGGTGGTCGACAAGCAGGCTTATCTGCGCGCGGTATGCCGCTACATCGTGCTCAATCCTGTGCGGGCCGGTCTCGTGGTCCACCCGTGCCAGTGGCGGTGGAGCAGCTATGCGGCCACGGCGGGGGAGCAGCCGGTGCCGACCTTCCTGAGTGTGGACTGGGTGCTTGCCCTTGGCGACACGCTCGAGCGGGCAGCCGCTGAGCGCCGCTACCGGCTGTTCGTGGCGGCTGGCCTCGCGGAAACGATCACGCCGCTGGAACTCGATCCATCGAGCTTGCTGGTTGGGGCGTCGGCGGTCCCACTGCACGTGCGCGCCGGCGTGCGGCATGCCACCACCTTGGTCGAGATCCCGCGGGCACAACGCTTCGCCCTTCGGCGGCCGCTGGCTGCGCTCTTTGCCGGGGTGACATCACGGGTAGACTGCGATGCGCGCTGCGCCAGCGCGGTCCGCGACCATGGCTACACGATGAAAGCCGTCGCCGCGTTCCTCGGCGTCCACTATGTGA
>WNGQ01006588.1_pt1 | contig 11238 bp, 8 predicted proteins | sample 5407661 | NCBI WGS metagenome assembly WNGQ01 (sample SAMN13153382, study PRJNA577476) | soil metagenome | isolation source: 60 cm soil or saprolite under Garry oak tree replicate 2 | place: USA:California | collected 2016-06-15
CCCGCAAGCTCGCGGATCGCGTGCGGCAGCGTGTTGATCCCGACGCCGAGTTCGCGGATGCTGTCGGATTGTTCGAACAATTCGCAGTCGATGCCGCGGGCCCGCAGCATCAGCGCCGTAGTCAGGCCGCCGATACCACCCCCGACGATAATGACCTTCATCGCCCGCCTCCACTCAATACCCAACGCTAGGTGACAGCTCCTAACGTGACACGGCCGGTCACTCCGCCGCAAGCGGCTTGCTGGCCTCCTCCTTGAGCTCGGCCCGGGTCTTGGGCTTAGCCTTAATTTTCAGGTCCTCGAAATCCTGCCGGTCGCGGACGCTGTTGCGGAAGATCTGATCCTTGCCTGGCAGATATTGCTGCGGACAGAACATCCCGTCAGCCCCGTACCAGGCCGCGGCCTTCATCGTGAAGAACGGGTCGACCAGATGCGGGCGTCCCAGTGCCACGAGGTCGGCGCGGCCGCCGGCGAGGATGGTGTTGACCTGATCCGATGTCGTGATGTTGCCGACGCACATGGTGGCGACCCGCGCCTCGTTGCGCACCTGGTCGGAGAACGGAGTCTGGAACATTCGGCCATAGATCGGCTGCGCCTCGCGCACGGTCTGGCCGGCGGAGACATCCACCAGATCGACACCGGCCTCGGCGAAGCTGCGGGCGATAACAACGGCATCGTCCCCGGTAATTCCACCCTCGGCCCAATCGGTTGCGGAAATGCGCACCGACATCGGCTTGTGCGCCGGCCACACCGCGCGTAGCGCCTCGAACACCTCGAGCGGAAAACGCAGGCGACCCTGGAGCGAGCCGCCGTATTCGTCGCTGCGGTTGTTGGTCAACGGCGAAATGAAGCTCGCAAGCAGATAGCCGTGGGCGCAATGCAGCTCCAGCATGTCGAAACCGCAGCGCTCGCCGCGCTCGGCGGCCGCAACGAAGGCCGCCTTGACCGCGTCCATTGCGGCACGATCCATCTCGCGCGGCACGCGACTGTCGGGGAAATAGGGAATCGGCGAAGCCGAGATGACATCCCAGCCGCCCTCTTCCAGCGGACGGTCCATTCCGTCCCACATCAGTTTGGTCGCGCCCTTGCGTCCGGCATGGCCGATCTGCAGAGCGAATTTGGCGGCCGAATTGGCGTGGACGAAGTCGACGATGCGGCGCCAGGCTGCCTCCTGCGCGTCGTTCCACAGGCCCGCACAGCCGGGCGTGATGCGGGCATCGGGGCCGACACAAGTCATCTCGGTGAATATCAGGCCGGCGCCGCCGATCGCGCGCGAGCCGTAGTGAACCAGGTGAAAATCGCCGGGCAGGCCGTCCCTGGCCGAATACATGCACATTGGCGACACCACGGCGCGGTTCGGAACCTTCATCTCACGCAATCGAAACGGCTGGAACATCGGGGTCGCCGGCTTCTCGACATCGACATCGAACCCGCTGTCGCGAACATGGCGGGCAAAGGCCTGGTCGACCTTGGCGACGAAATCAGGCGCCCGCAAGGTGAGGTTGTCGTAGGTGATCGCCTTCGAGCGCGTCATCACGCCGAACGCAAACTGCACGGGGTCGAAGTCCCAGAAGCGGTCGACGTGCTCGAACCAGACCAGCGAGACGTCGGCGGCGTGCTGGGTTTTCTCGACCTCCTCGCGGCGTCCCTCCTCATACTGCTTCAACGCGGTCGCAACGGTGGGCGCGCTTTGCATGGCGTCAGCCAGTGCAATCGCGTCTTCCATCGCAAGCTTGGTACCGGAGCCGATCGAGAAATGCGCGCTCGCCTTGGCATCGCCCAGCAGCACCATCTTGTCCTTGACCCAGCGCTTGTTGCGGATCATCGGGAAATTGCGCCACGTCGAGCGATTGGTCAAAAGCGGATGACCGTCGAGGAACCAGCCGAAAATTTCCGCCATGCGATCGGCGGAATGCTTCTCATCGAGCCCCTCCAGACCAGCCTTCTCGAAGGTGTTCGGGTCCGTTTCAAAGATCCAGGTCGAGCGCCCCGCTTCGTACTGATAGGCGTGGGCGATAAACGGCCCCCATTCGGTTTCCTGAAAGATGAAGGTGAAGGCATCGAGCGGCCGGGTCGATCCCATCCAGGCGAACTTGTTGGAGCGCAGATCGATCTCGGTCTGGAAATGATCGGAATGTTTCTCCCGAAAGCGGCTGTTGATGCCATCGGCGAGAATGATGAGATCCGCATCCGCAAGGCGCGCCTCGTCCTCGATATCGGTCTCGAACCGCAAGATGACGCCGAGCTCGCGGGCGCGCTCCTGCAGGATCATGAGCAGCGTACGACGCGAGCAGCCGCAGAAGCCGTTGCCGCCGACCCTGTGTACTGTGCCGCGGAAATGCACGGCGATGTCGTCCCAATAGGCGAATTCCTGGGTGATGCGGCGATAGCTCGGCTGATCGTACTTTTCGAAATTATCCAGCGTCGCGTCGGAAAACACCACGCCAAAGCCGAACGTGTCGTCGGTGCGGTTACGCTCATAGACCGTGATGTCGGCCTGGGGCCGCTGCTTCCTCAGCAGGATCGCCGCATAGAGACCTGCGGGCCCACCACCGATGATCGCAATCTTCATTGACGGGCCTCCGGAGTGAGCGGGGACGACCAAACCAAAATTACTTTAAACCTAAAATAATTTCTGGCAAGCCCCCGCTGACGCCGGACGCCTCTCAATTGCCCTGAAACACCGGCTTGGCCTTGTTCGAAAACGCCTCGAACGCCCGGACAAAGTCTGATGTCGTCATGCAAAGCGCTTGCGCGACCGCCTCGGCCTCGATCGCCTCCTCCACCGACATGGCCCATTCCATCGCCAGCATCCGCTTGGTCATGGTGTTGGCGAAGGTCGGTCCTTCCGCCACCTGCCGGGCCAGGACTTGCGCCTGTGACAGGACCTGATCCGGCACGACGATCCTGCTAAAGAAGCCCCAGCGCTCGCCCTCCTCGGCGCTCATGAAGCGGCCTGTATAAAGCAATTCCGAGGCGCGCGACTGGCCGATGATGCGGGGCAGGATGGCACAGGCGCCCATATCGCAGCCGGCAAGTCCCACCTTGTTGAAAAGGAAGGCGACCTTGGCGCCGGAAGCGGCCAGCCGCATATCGGACGCCATCGCGACGATCGCGCCGGCTCCGGCGCAGATCCCTTCGACCGCCGCCACAATCGGTTGCGGACTGGCGCGCATCGCCTTGACGAGATCGCCGGTCATGCGGGTGAAGGCGGTCAGCCCCTTGGTATCCATTTTCACCAAGGGCCCGATGATTTCGAACACATCGCCGCCTGAGGAAAAGTTGCCACCCGCGCCGGTGACGACGATGGTCTTGACCGCATCATCGAACGCGCAGGCGCGGAAAAAGTCGGTCAGTTCGCGGTAGCTTTCGAAGGTCAGCGGATTCTTTCGTTCGGGGCGATTCAAGGTCACGGTCGCCACGCCATCCGCAACTGCCAGCAGGAAATGCGTCGGCGAATACTGCGCCAGAGGCAGCGTGACGGGATTGGCTGGTCGGCTCATCGGATTTCCTTCCGCTATCGCATTGCGTTTCCGTGGCGTCGCGCGTCAGACTTCTCCGCCTGCCACTGCGATCGCCTGCCCGGTGATCGCGCCAGCCCCCTCGCCGCACAACCAGAGCACGGTATCCGCCACCTCGGCGGGGGTCACGAGCCGGCCTTGCGGGTTGTGGCGAGATAACTCGGCGACGGCCTGTTCGCGGCTGCGCCCGGTCTTTCGCATGATGGTCTCGATACTGCCGGCGACGAGATCCGTATCGGTAAAGCCGGGGCAAACCGCGTTCACGGTGACGCCCGTACTCGCCAACTCCAGCGCCAGCGAGCGCACCAGGCCAATGACGGCATGCTTCGCGGCAACGTAGGCGCTCACGTAGGCATAGCCTTTGAGGCCCGCGGTCGAGGCGATCGCAACGATACGACCTGAGCGCTGGTCTTTCATCGATGGCAGCACGGCCTGGATGGCGTGCACCACGCCCATGAAGTTGACGTCCATCATGCGCTCGAACAGCGCGGCGTCGGATTTCATGAAGGGGGCGGATTCCGCGACGCCGGCATTGGCAACCAGAATATCGATCGGCTGGCGCGCAGAAGCCCTGGCGATGGCCGCACTCAATGCAGCCTGATCCGCGACGTCGGCCGCGTCGGCAAAATGCGCGCATCCGACGACGACGGCCTCGTCCAGTGTCTCACGATTGCGGCCGATGATCGTAACCGTGGCGCCCGCGCGCGTCAGCGCGGACGCAATCTCACGACCGATACCACGGCCGCCGCCCGTGACCAGCGCATGCGCGGAACGCGGCAATCCGGACATGCGGAGGTCTCCCGAATGTTAGCTCTTCGATGTGGGCGCATCGCGTATATTTTATACTTAAAGCTTTTGCAAGAAACTCGGCGCCACGGATCTCGCAATGATTGTCGAGGACGAGCTGAGCTGCCCCTTCCCGGACCCGGCTAGCGGCTCGTTCTGAGCGTCTCGGAAGGGCTTTCGCCGAATTTGGCACGATAGACGCCGGCCATCCGGCTCAGGTGCGCGAAACCCAGATCGAATGCGATGTCAACGATCCGCTCGCCCGGCTTGGCATTCGATAATCTCGCATGCAGGTGTTCGAGACGAATGTCGAGCAGAGCCGTCGAGATCGATACCCCGAAATAGCGCTTGAAGCCCAATTGTAACGAGCGGATACCGATGCCGGAAATCTGGGCCAGCTTTTCAAGATCGAGTGGCTCGGCAGCGTTGGCCTCAAGACTGTCCCATGCCCGTTTGAACACAGCCGGCAACGGTTCGCGGCGTGGCAACGAGCGATTGATCGCATCGCTGAGATTGTGTCGCTGGCCCGTCAAAAGAAGCCCAATGATGGACTCCCGCAAGGTCGCAGCCGTGACCGGCGGCAGACCCGACGCCGGTCCACCATGCTCGGCGATATCGGCGAGATATTCGATCTGGGATTGCAGCGCGCGTCCGAACGGCGTGTCGAGGTCGATACGTGGCTCGAATTCGATCGGTCGCGCCGCGGCATCCGCCAGCGCGGCGGCGCGGTTTTCGACCTGTTGTCGATCCACAAGAAGGATCAGTTGCGCACAATGATCCTGCCAGATCATCCGGGTCGGCAGCGTCGGAGACAAAAGCGAGGCCACCGCGCGAGGAGCGGAGGCGACCTCACAGCCGCCGGTTCTGGTCAGCGCCCTTCCCCGGATCGGCAGTTGCAGAAGAAAGAAGCGATCGAGGCAACCCGGGTCGATCGATACGGAGCCGCCGTAAGCCACGTAGTTGACCGAGAAGCCATCGAAGGCCGCGCAGTTGTGCAAGGCATGGAAATCGAGCCAGGAATGCTGCAGGGGATCCAGCGCGTGCGGACAGAATATTCGTCCGATCGATTCGGCAGCCTCGTCGACGTCGGTGGTGCGCACACGCGAATACGCCGCCAGCCTTGCCCCGGCCTGGCCGATATCCGAGACAGCTGCGCCCGACACCATGGCCTGATCGCCCGAATTATTTGAAGCCTATAATATCTACCCGCAGGCGTTTGCAAAGCCGTTTGTGCGACCCAATTTCGGTCGTCTCCGCCTATTGCATGTGCGAAGTCCCGCCAGGCGGGTTCGAAAGGGAGGCGCTGGTCCCAAATCTGGGTTTCATTCGCCAGACGGACAAAGGATTCGTTCAGCGGCTAGACGGACGCTCAATGACGCCGCAACATGGCTGCGCGGCGAGACACAACACAGGGATCATCGTCATGGCAGACCTCGAGAAAGGCATTACCCGAAACGGAGAGGGATTTTCGGGCAAGACCTGGAATATCCTCGGCCAGATCTATTTTCCGAAGGCGGTCTCTGAATCGACCTTCGCCTTCGAGGCCAATAGCGAGCCGGGCCAGTTCGTCCCGGTCCACATTCATCCGACGCAGGATGAGTTCATCCTGGTGCAGCAAGGCACCCTTGACCTCAAGCTCGACGGCGTCTGGGTGCAGGCCAAGGCCGGGGACCTCGTGCGCATGCCGCGCGGCATTCCGCATGGCTACTTCAATAAATCCGACAAGCCGGTCCGCGCCCTGTTCTGGGTTTCGCCGGCAGGCAAGCTGGAAGCGCTTTTCAATCACCTGCACGGACTGACTGACGTGGCCGAAGTGGTTCGTCTCTCGGCGGAGCACGAAGTGGATTTTCTGCCGGAAGAGGCCAACGCCTGACGTCCCGGGTTCGGGAAAGTTCTGAACGAATATCTGTCTCACCGTTTCTTGCGATGGCCCGCGAACATCGCGGGCGCGCGCGAATTTCGCGCGACCGTCATTGTCGCGTTTCCATCCGTCTCATCGCTTTCGAACGAAGGGGCTTATCGATGGTCAAGCAAAAGCATGTTTGCGTCATAGGCGCGGGCGTTTCCGGCCTTGTCGCTGCCAAGACATTCAGCGCGCGCGGACACAAGGTGACGATCCTTGAACGCAGCGGCGATCTCGGCGGGGTCTGGGAGCCGGCGCGATCCTATCCCGACATCCAGACTCAAAGCCCCAAGGACCTCTATCGCTATACCGACAAGCCGATGCCGGACTCCTATCCGGAATGGCCGAAAGGGCCGCAGGTTCATGCCTATCTGACCGACTACGCCAGGGAGCACGGCCTGCTGCGGCAGATCCGCTTCAACACGGCGGTGGTCGGCATGGCCAGACGAAATTCGGGATCGCCGGGCTGGACACTCGAAATAAGGCTGCCGGACGGCAGCGTCTCGCGTGAGGACTATGATTTCGTCGCCGTGTGCACCGGCCAATTCAACGAACCACAGACGATCGACCATCCCGGGGCTGAAGCCTTCGAGGCGGCCGGCGGCGAAATCCTGCATTCGACCGGGTATACGGACCCCTCCATTGTCAGGGGAAAGAACGTCGTAGTTCTCGGCGGCTCGAAATCCGCGACCGATATCGCGGTCAATTCGGTCAATGCTGGAGCCAGCGAAGTGACGTTGGTCTATCGCGAGCCGGTCTGGCGGATACCCTACTTCATCGGTGGGCTCATCAACTTCAAGCGCATTCTCTACATCCGCGCCCAGGAAGAAATGTTCCGAAGCTGGGGAATCGGCGCCGCATCCCGAATTGCGCACGCCATCGCCAAGCCGTTCGTCTGGGCAAACTGGCGCGGGCTCGAAAGCCTGCTCAAGTTGCAGTTGAAACTGAAGGCTTGCGGCATGGTCCCGGAACAACGGATCGAGGACGGCGTCAACTGCTCAGTGCCGATCGCAACACCCGACTTCTTTCCGATGGTGGCCGACGGCCGGATCAAGGCCATTCGCGGCACGTTCGATCACTACGACGGCAAGACCATCGTCATGACCGGCGGAGCGCGGGTTGCAGCCGACATCGCCATTCTCGCCATCGGATTCAAGCTCGGCGTTCCCTTTTTGCCGCAAGCCTATCGCAACAAGCTCGTCGAAGCAGACGGACAATATCGGCTTTACCGCGTGATCGCCAATCCCGATCTTCCCGACATGGGTTTCGTCGGTTTCAACTCGAGCTTCTGTACGGTGCTGTGCGCCGAGATGGCGGCGAACTGGCTGGTGCGTTACTGCGACGGCCAATTGGCGCGACAGCCGACCACCGCCGAAATGAACGAAAATATCGAGATGATGCTGCGCTTCAAGCGGTTCGAGCGGCCGGCGGCCGGGGTCTATGGCGGGCTTTGCGTCGCGCCCTATCACTTCAAGCATTTCGACGAGTTGTTGGCCGACATGGGCGCCACATTGCGTCGGCGCAACCCGCTGGCCGAGAAATTCACGCCACCTGACGCCGATGCCTATGCGCGCTTCCTGGCGTCGGCTCCGGACTACAGGGCGGAAGCCGCGTAGACTGCAGACTCCGGCGGCGCCAAAATTACTTTAAACCTCAAATATTGCTTCCCATGGCACGCCGTCCTGCTAGCATTGCCGCCATCTACGAGGAGGAGCGGAGGCCCGCGTGCCCACATCGGTAGCCATGAAAACTAGCGATGGCCGCCTCGTCTATGAGGCGGCCGGCGATCCTGCCAAGCCACCCCTGATATTCCTGCATGGGATCGGCGGCGCGGCTCGGGCTTGGCGCGGCCAGATCGACGCCTTCAGCGATCGCTATCGCGCGATCGCGTGGGACATGCCAGGTTATGGCGGATCGGCGCCGCTTGCGAGTGTCAGCATCGCGACGCTGGCAGATGCGTTGCAGGATTTCCTGCATGGGATTAGCGCGAAAGCGCCCGTTCTCGTCGGGCACTCGATCGGTGGAATGATCGTGCAGCAATGGCTCACGAAGCATTCCGTTGCGGCCCGTGCCGTCGTGCTCGCGCAAACCAGCCCAGCCTTCGGCAAAGCCGATGGCGACTGGCAAAGGTCCTTCATCGAGGCGCGCCTCGGCCCGCTCGACCGCGGGGAGACGATGGCTTCACTGGCGCCAACCTTGGTCAGCGATCTGGCTGGCATTGATGCCGACAGCGCCGGCATGGAGCTTGCGCGCAGTTGCATGGCCAGCATTCCCGAAGCCAGCTACCGCGCCAGCATGCTGGCGCTGTTGGGCTTCGACCAGCGTCATGCGCTCGCGGCTATCAACGTCCCGACGCTGGTGCTCTCCGGTTCGAAGGACAAGAACGCGCCGGCTCCGATGATGGCGAAGATGGCGGGCTACATTCCTGCCGCAAGGTATATCGAGCTTGAAGGCGTCGGCCATCTGGCCAATCTGGAACGTCCGGCCGCCTTCAATGCCGCACTGGATCAGTTCCTCGGAGCTACCGTGGATCAGTCACAGGTGACGGTCTAGATGACACTACAGGTCAGCCAGAATGTTGCAGCGATCGGCAAGATCGATGCGCCAATCTTCAATCCACAGGCGTTCCGTCTGAATGGCGAACAAGCCGCGATCATCACACGGGCCCGCGAACTCGGCCAGACCGTGTTCGCGGGCCGCGCCGCAGCCTTCGACCGCGAGGCGACGTTTCCGATCGAGAATTATGGGGATATGTACCGCGCGGGCCTGCTCGGCATTTCGATTCCGAAAAAGCACGGCGGCCTTGGCGCCGGTTATCAGACCTACGCGGTTGCGGCCGCCGAGATCGGCCGCTATTGCGGCGCGACCGCACTGACCTGGAACATGCATGTCTGCTCGACGCTGTGGTCGGGTCCGCTGGCCGACGATCTCGACATGGATGCGGCGACGCGGACCGAGCACGAACGCAGGCGCGCCATCCACTACAAGCGCATCGTCGAAGATGGCGCCATCTACTCGCAACCGTTCTCGGAAGGCGGCGCCGCCGCAGCCGGCGGCGTCGCGTTCGGCACCGAGGCGAGGCCGGTCGAGGGCGGCTGGGTTGTCAACGGCAAGAAGATATTTGCATCGCTTGCAGGACATGCGAACTACTATGGCGTGCTTTGTACCGAGATGGCGGAAGGCGAAAAAGCTTCGCGCCGCAACACCCTGTATCTCGCCATTCCGTCAAATGCCGACGGCGTATCTGTCGTCGGCGACTGGGATCCGCTCGGCATGCGTGGCACGGTCTCCCGCAATCTGTTGTTCAGGGATGTGTTCGTACCGGAAGACGCGGCGTTGATGCCGCGCGGCGTCTATTTCCGGGCCGCGATGCGTTGGCCACACATGTTCCTGACGTTGTCGCCAACCTATATGGGCCTCGCGCAGGCGGCGTACGATTTCACCGTACGGTACCTGCGCGGCGAGGTGCCGGGCACACCGCCGGTCAAGCGGCGGATGTACCCGACCAAGCAGATCGCGGTCGCGCAGATGCAGATCAAGCTCGAACAGATCAAGGCGATCTGGTTCCAGGCGGTCACCGAGGCCTGCGCCAATCCGAGCAAGGAACAGGTGCTGCGCGCCTATGCCGCGCAATATTCGGTCATGGAAGGCGCCAACGAGCTCGCGACGCTCGCGATCCGCACCTGCGGCGGCCAATCCATGCTGAAGTCCTTGCCGTTGGAGCGGATCTATCGCGACAGCCGCTGCGGTTCGCTGATGCTGCCATGGACCGCCGAGCTTTGCCTCGACCGGATCGGCCGCGAAGCATTGTATGAGCCGGGCGAAGCGGACGAGTGACGGTGGATCTCTGCAGTCTGATCGAACGGAACGCCGCTTTCGCACCGAACAAGCCCGCGCTCATCTTCGAAGGCGTGACGCTGAGCTACGGGGCGTTCGATTCCCGCATCACGCAGGCGGCGCGTGCATTAAAGGCCGAACTTGGTGTCGGACGCGGCGATCGCATCGCGATCCTCAGCCTGAACCGCCCGGACTATCTCGTGCTGCTCTATGCCTGCGCGCGGCTCGGTGCGATCCTGGTGCCGCTGAATTGGCGACTTGCCGCGGCCGAGCAGGTCTTCATCCTGTCGGATTCCGCCGCCAAGCTGTTGGTGCTGGAACAGGCCTTTGCAGCAATTCTTCCGACGTTGGAGCAGGTGCTCCCTGACGCAACGGTGCTCGGGCTGGATTTTTCGCCGGTTCGGGGTATCGCTTTCGACACCCTCTTGGAGGGAGCCAGCGGCGACGGCCGCAACCCGCACACTGATCTCTCCTGCCCGCTCCTGATCGTCTACACCTCGGGCACCACTGGCCGCCCCAAGGGCGCCGTGCTGCGGCAGGAAGCCCTGCTGTGGAACGGGGTGATGAGCCAGCACATGCACGGCCTCACCTCGGACGATCACATCCTCACCGTGCTACCCTTGTTCCATGTCGGCGGCCTCAACATCCTGACCACACCCGCGTTGCACCATGGCGCGACCGTCACCATTCAAGCGCGCTTCACGCCCGACGCGACACTCAACGCATTTGCCCGCGAAAAGCCCACGTTGACCGTGCTGGTGCCCACAACGATCCAGGCCGTGACCGATCATCCGGCCTGGGCGGTAACCGATCTCTCATCGTTGAGGGCCGTTTCGACCGGATCAACTATCGTGCCACCACACCTAATCGAGCGCTTCGTCGCGCGCGGCATTCCCGTGCTCCAGGTCTACGGCTCGACCGAGACCTGCCCCATCGCGATCTATACCCGTCTTGGCGGCGACCTTTCACGCGAGGGTTCGACCGGTCTGCCCGGCCTGTGTTGCGAGGCCGCCGTCGTCGACGACGCGGGAAACGCGCTTCCAGCGGGAACGCCTGGTGAGATCGCGATACGCGGCCCGAACGTATTCTACGAATATTGGGGCAACGGGGCCGCGACGCGTGAAGCGCTGCGCGACGGCTGGTATCGTACCGGCGACATCGGCCTGCGCGACGCCGACGGCTATTTCTGGGT
>WNGQ01016230.1_pt1 | contig 11236 bp, 9 predicted proteins | sample 5407661 | NCBI WGS metagenome assembly WNGQ01 (sample SAMN13153382, study PRJNA577476) | soil metagenome | isolation source: 60 cm soil or saprolite under Garry oak tree replicate 2 | place: USA:California | collected 2016-06-15
TGGAAACCTTCGTATCCTTTTTGGCCAGGACGCGCACGCGCCGCTAAATCAGGTTGCGGGGCCTCCAGTGGCGCCGCCGTTGGAAACTGCGGTCGTTACCGAGACAGTGGAGAGTCCAGCAATAGTACAGAATCCCGCCTCAGCAATAACAGTTGCGGGCACTCCAGCCCGGCCGGCGGAACCGGCAGTCGAGGCTGCTGCGGCCGTTGCTAGAGTTTCTGGCAGTTCTCCGGTGATTGCGGCGGCCGAAAATGCAGCCGCCCGATCGGAATCGCAGGTCGCTGTTGTGCCGCAGACGCCGCCGCAACTGCCGTCCACCACGCCAACTCCGACGCCGCAATATAGCGGCGAAATCATCTCGCTCGATCTGAGGGATTACGACGTCAAAGATTTTTTCAGACTGATTTCCGAGATCAGCGGCCTCAACGTTGTACTGGATCCGAACGTTGGTGGTACAGTGACGTTGAAGTTGACGGACGTACCTTGGGATCAGGCCCTCGACGTCGTTTTGAAGAATTACAACTTTGGAGCGCAGCTCCAGGGGAACGTGTTACGCATAGCGACGAATGCAACGTTGCAGGCGGAACAAGCCGCCCAAAAAGCATTACGCGACGCACAAGACCAGGCGGCACCACTGGTTACCCGGACTTTCCTGTTGAACTACACCAGGGGCGACACGGTGAGTGCCACTCTGAAAGGATTGTTGTCGCCCCGCGGCAACATTATCACCGATGAGCGGCGGAACGCGCTGATTGTCACGGATATTTCTTCACAATTCACCAATATCGAGTCGATGGTGAAGTTTCTGGACACGCCGGCGCAGCAAGTCGAAATTGAAGCGCGTTTGCTTCAGGCCAACAAATCGTTCTCGAGAGATATCGGCAACCAGATTGGGTTACTCCTCGGCAATCGCACCGGCAACGTCCTTACTGGTCTTCCCAACTCGTCCAGTGGTTTTGCGCGGAACCCGCCTCCCCGTGTGGCCACGGGCTCCGGCGTTCCGCTGATATCCGATTTCGCGGCGGCCGGCAAAGCGGGATTGTCCTTCTTGATTCAGCCGGGTGGTGACGTCCTCTTGGATGAGATCATCTCGGTCTTTGAGGCCCGGGGAACGGCAAGACTCATTTCGCGTCCGCGCGTGACAACGCAAAATAACGTCCCAGCTACGATCCAACAAGGTACGCAGATTCCTGTTCAGACGAACGTGAATAATACGATCACGGTTCAGTTCACCAGCTTCACGTTAAACCTTACGGTGACGCCGCAGATCACCGAAGCCGGTACGATTTTGTTAAGGGCCGCCATTACGAACAGCCAGCCGGATTTTGCGAAAGCCGTGGGAGGCATACCATCGGTCTCGACTCAATCGGCAACGACTCAAGTGCTCATACCCGACGGTGGAACAGCGGTCATCGGAGGAATTCTCGTCGACACGGATTCAGTTAATGTGAAGCAAGTTCCCGGTTTGGGCAATCTTCCCTTGATTGGAACTCTGTTCAAGGACACAGCAACGGTTAAGACAACAAGCGAGTTGCTCTTCTTTATCACGCCGAGGATCAAACCGCTGGAAGCGATTTCGGTTCTGGCGCCGGGGGGAGAGCAAGCGCCCGCCCAGCCGCAGCAGCGCTGAATTTGCAGTATTCTAAACAGGCCATATTTCGAAAGGTCCTCGGACAACTGCGCAAAAATGTAGTGGATATCCAAGCTGTGATCCTGGTCGGTCCCGAAGGCGCCGTGGATCACATGGTCCAAGATCCCAGTCTCGATATCGAGACCATTGTCGGCGAGTACATAACGCTGCTGCGCATCGCGCGCAGCGCCTCGGAGGATTCAGGAGCCGGCAATCTCGTCGAGAATATCGTAGTTTCCGAACGATCGATGATGATCGCGCGGAGTATTCCCCCGGAACATTATTTGATCCTGCTATCGAGGTCACAGGATCAAATCGGACGGGCACGATACGAGCTCAAGCAGGCCGCTCGGGAGATAGGAAGTTCGGAGTCCGACGGGTGAATTCCCTATTTTCCAAATCCGGAAAACGCCGAACGGAAAATAGGGAATTCACCCGTCGGACTCCCAATTTCCTGTTCTGCTATACTGCCCGATTGCCTTTATGGACTTAAAGGAACTGAAAGAGATCATCGAGATTGTCACGTCCAAAGAAGAAATCGAAGAGTTGGAATTGGAACAATCGGGAGTCCGGCTACGGATTAAGCGGTCCTCCAACCACGCGGCCCCGAGAGCTCAGGCGCCTGTTCGAAGCGGGATGACAGCAGCCGACACCGTCGAGTTGACGTCTGCGCCACCGCCGGCGGTTTCACAACAAGAGGAGGATCTTTTCTACATTAAATCGCCGATCGTGGGCACTTTTTACCAGGCGCCTTCGCCCGGCTCGGAGCCGTTCGTATCGGTAGGCGATTTCGTGGGCAAGGGAAGCGTGGTCTGCATTATCGAGGCCATGAAATTGATGAACGAGATCGAAGCTGACGTGGCTGGCGAAGTCGTCAGCGTTCTCGTGGAAGATGGCCAGCCTGTTGAATATGGCGAAAAACTTTTCGCCATTCGCCCGCGATAAATATGTTCAAGAAAATACTCGTCGCGAATCGCGGGGAAATAGCCCTCAGGATCATTCTTTCGTGTAAAGAGCTGGGTATCAAGACCGTCGCCGTTTTTTCCGAAGCCGACCGGCATGCGCTTCACGTGCGGTTCGCTGATGAGGCGATATGTATTGGCCCTGCGAAGAGTAGCGACAGCTACTTGAATATTCCCAGCGTGATCAGCGCGGCTGAAGTCTCGGATGCCGACGCGATTCATCCTGGATATGGATTTCTATCCGAAAGCGCATACTTTGCCGAAGTGTGCGAATCCAGCCGCGTCAAGTTCGTCGGGCCATCATCGGAATCAATTCGGCTGATGGGTAATAAGGTGCGTGCGCGCCGCGAAATGGACCGGCTAGGGTTGCCCGTCCTTCCCGGCAGCTCCGATGCGATTCACACGGAAAAGGAAGCCGTGGCGTCAGCCGAAGCAATCGGCTATCCCGTGATTATCAAAGCCGTGGCAGGAGGAGGCGGCCGCGGTATGCGAGTGGTGCACAGTCGTGGGGCGTTACTCACTGCGCTGAAAACTGCGCAGGCCGAGGCGGCAAGCGCGTTTGCTGTTCCGCACTGCTACATTGAGAAATTTATCGAGCGGGCCCGCCACATCGAGTTCCAAATCATGGCCGACGAATACGGCAATGTCATTCATCTGGGTGAGCGTGAATGCTCGATTCAACACCGGCATCAGAAATTAATTGAAGAATCACCATCCGTCATAATGAGTTCCGAACTTCGGGAAGCCATTGGCAGCAGTGTTGTGCGGGCGATGACCGATATTGGGTACTGGAATGTGGGTACGCTCGAGTTCCTCGTCGACGAGAGAAAGAACTTTTACTTCATGGAAATGAATACCCGCATCCAGGTTGAACATCCTGTGACTGAACTGGTCACAGGGATCGATCTGGTGCGAGATCAAATTCTTATCGCGGCCGGTGAAAAATTGCCGCACCGGCAGAATGACGTTCATTTCCGTGGGCACGCACTCGAATGCCGCATCAACGCCGAAGATCCTGTCACGCACAAGCCTTCGCCGGGTAAGATCACAAGCTGGCACGCGCCTGGTGGACCAGGAGTCCGCATCGACACGGCTGCCTATGCCGAGTACGTTATTCCGCACTATTACGACTCCTTAATTGCCAAGCTCATCGTGCATGGATTTGACCGCGACGAAGCCATAAGGCGCATGGATCGTGCGCTGGATATGTTTGTCCTCGAAGGTGTGAAGACCACCATTCCCTTACATCGCCAGATCCTCCGTAATGCCGAATTTCGTAACGGCAAGATTTACACCAAGTTTCTCGACCATCTGCAAGACAATCGCGCCCGTGCTGTCGAAATGGCATGAAGGCTCTTCCGCGTCTGTATGCGATCGCGGACGCGTCCTTCGGTAATCCTGGGTGGCTTGCGGCATCGCTGATTGCCGGTGGCGCGCGTCTGATCCAGCTCCGAGACAAGAATGCCAGCTCGCGTGAGCTGCTCGACAAAGTGGACCGGGTCATCGCATTGGCACCCTCGGATGTCCGCATCATTGTTAACGACCGCGTTGACATCGCACGCATAGCCGGTGCTGCAGGTGCGCACGTGGGTCAAAAGGATTTGCCTCCTGCTGCCGTCCGATCGATTTTAGGTCCGGACGCGATCGTTGGGGTTTCAACACATAATATGCAGCAAGCAGTCGAAGCCGATAAATTGCCTGTCGACTACATAGCCGTTGGACCGATTTTTCCGACTTCGACGAAGGAAAACCCGGATCCTGTCGTCGGTCTCGGCGGTCTTCAGGAGATTTCCAAAGTCGTTTACAAGCCGATTGTCGCGGTTGGGGGAATCCGGCTGGAAAACGCGGCGGAAGTGCTGAAAGCTGGCGCTCACGCGATTGTGAACGAATTGGGCGGCGGTCCCTCTCCCAGAGGGAGACGGTATTTCTTGTTTATGACAGCCAGCATCTATAATCGTTCAGTTCTGACGATTTTATAAAGAGAGGATGGAACAACGCGTTGTTAGAGCTTAAAGGAATCATCCCACCAATGGTGACACCGTTCGACGAGACCGGCATGGTTCGCTATGATGCTTTCGAGCGGAACGTCGAGGAATACTTGAAAGCCGGGCTCGAAGGTTATCTTGTGCTCGGCTCCAATGGCGAGTCGGTATACCTGGAACACTCCGAGAAATTAAAGCTCATCGAAGCTGCTCGTAAACGCATTCCGTCGTCGATGACGTTGCTGGCGGGCACAGGCGTGGAGTCGACGCGCGCGACGATTGAACTAACGAAGCAGGCGGCCGAGCGCGGAGTTGATGCGGTGCTCGTGAAAAATCCGTTTTATTTCAAGAGTCAGATGACCTTTGATGTTTATCTAAATCACTATACGGCCGTTGCGGAAGCTTCCCCAGTCCCCGTTATTATCTACAACGTCCCTGTTTTTACCGGCGTTCCATTGCAATCACGATTAGTGATCGAGCTTGCTAAACATCCCAACAATTGTGGCCTGAAGGACAGTTCGGGTGATGTGAAATTGATCTCCGAGGTTGTCTGGAATACGGACAAATTTCCGGTCCTGGCCGGAGCGGCTCCTACTCTTTTCCCAGCTATGGCTGCTGGAGCGCGCGGAGGCATTGTTGCGATCGCTTGCGCTGCGCCTAAGGCGGCGCTGTCGCTGTATCGAGCCTTCGCCGCCGGCGATTACAAAAAAGCGGGAGTGATTCAGCGCATCATCGCCCCCGCTGCGGGAGCCGTAACAGAACGGTATGGTATTGCGGGGCTGAAGGCCGCGATGGAACTGGAGGGATTCCAGGCGGGCGTGCCGAGACGTCCTCTTCTTCCGTTGAAACCCGCCGGCCATGAGGATCTGGCGCAGATCTTCCGAAGGATGAATAACGAGCTAGCCGAACTTTCATGATGCGGATTCCCTTCGGGAGCCTGCCCTCAATGTCGGCTCTCTTCCTTGATTACATCAACGACTCGAGCCGTGTCCGCGAATTCTACCGGCAGGATTATTCGTTAGAAGCCGTTGTATCTTTTGCGCGGCAGCGTCCGGCTCTCGACCGAGCGCATCGTGAAACATTGTGTACGGTGCTGGAGGCGCAACAACGACAATGGGGAGCTAACCCGTCGTCTGTGGAGAAGCTCCGGGCAGGGGCTGTCGCGGTGATTTGCGGTCAACAGCCGGGACTGTTCACTGGCCCGAACTACACGATCCTCAAGGCGATCACGGCAATTAAACTCGCTCGGGCTTTGGGCGATCGCGGAGTAACAGCCGTTCCGGTTTTTTGGATTGCCGCAGAAGACCACGACTATCAAGAGATCGAGTGGGCCGCTATACTCGACAGAGATTCCGCCCTGCAGCAGGTCCGTGTGAATCTTTCGAATCCTGAATCCCGCCCTTCGGCTTGGCTTGGCTTGGGCGACGACGTGGTGGACGCGATTTCCAATTGCCTGACTAAGTTGCCGGAATCAGAATTTCAACCCGAAGTCCGCGATCTATTGATGACGTCGTACAAACCGGGGGTGTCTCCGGTCGATGCTTTTGCCCGAATGCTGGCCAGGCTGTTCGAAGGCTCCCATCTGATTCTTGTCAATCCGCTCGACGCCGAACTTCGCAAACTTGCGACGGGGACCCTTCATCAGGTCGTGCGGCAAAACTCAGCCGTTCGATCGGCCTTGCTCGCGCGAAACCGAGCATTATCGAAAGCCGGCTACCATGAGCAGGTAAGAGTTGACGAGGATTTCAGCGGCTTTTTTGCGTATCGCGGCAAGTCCCGGCAACCGGTCCGTCCGGAAGAACTCAGCACGGATCTATGGCTGAGCCCAAATGTCCTGGTGCGGCCTGCAATGCAGGACGCGATATTTCCAACCGCGGCCTACGTCGGAGGCCCAGCCGAGATCGCTTACTTCGGACAGGCTGCGGCCGTTTACGAGGTGTTGGGCCGGGCGGTGCCGCCGGTTGTTCCGCGTATAAGCGTGACAATTCTCGAACCGCGGGTGGCTCGTGCGCTAAAAAAGTACAACATGGAATTCACGGACGTTTTTCGCGGCCGCGATTTCATGCGGCGGCAAGCGGTCCGAACAGTTCAAGCTGTCGACATTTTTGATCGCGCGCGAGACCGCATGACCTCAGAATTGGAATCCCTTCGGCCTGCTTTGGATGCTGTGGATTCGACATTGGTAGGAGCACTCGATACGGCCCGCCAGAAAATATTGCACCAGGTGGAGACGCTTCGAACGAAGTTTGTCAACGCAGAGGCGCGCCGGAACGAGACGCTCGAGAGACATTTGGACACCATCGGCAATTCCCTATTTCCTGAGAAGAAACTCCAGGAACGCGTACTCAACATCACGTCGTTTCTGGTTCGTTATGGTCTCGCCTTTCTTCCTCGCCTCGAAGAAACGCTGAGTTTGGATTCCAGGGCGCATCAGGTTGTCGAGATATGAAGATCGGAATTACCTGCTATCCCACTTACGGCGGAAGCGGTGTGGTGGCTACGGAATTGGGTAAGGAACTGGCCAACCGCGGCCACGACGTGCATTTCATCAGTTATGCCCTTCCGATCCGTCTGACGATGAAGGACCGAGTCTATTTCCATGAAGTCGAAGTTCTGACTTATCCATTATTCGAATATCCGCCATACGATCTGGTTCTGGCGACGAAGATGGCAGAAGTGATGACCCGCTTTGATCTGGATATTCTTCATGTTCACTATGCCATCCCGCATTCGATCAGTGCCTATCTGGCGAAGATGATGTTGCGCGACCGCGTCGTTCCTTTTGTCACGACGTTGCATGGTACCGACATTACACTGGTCGGTAATGACCGCTCATACCTTCCCATCACCCGCTTTGGCATCGAGCAGAGCGACGCCGTTACCGCAGTGTCGGAGTACCTCAGACAGCGCACGATCCAAGAATTTCAAATCCTCCGGCCCATTCTTGTTGTTCCCAACTTCGTCGACTGCAATGTGTACGGCCGCTCGTCGGATCGAACTCTTCGAAGAAGATTTGCACAGGACGATGAAGGAATTTTGACACACATTTCAAACTTCCGTCCGGTCAAGCGTGTCGAGGACGTCATTGGAATCTTCGCGCTCGTTCGGAAAAACCGGAAGGCGCGCCTGCTGATGGTCGGCGACGGTCCTGAGCGGCCAAAAGCGGAGTGGCTCGCCAACACTCATGGAGTTGCCCAGGATGTCCTGTTCGTGGGCAAGCAAAATGATATGAGCGAACTGTTGGCCATTTCCGACGTCCTTTTGCTGCCAAGCGAATTGGAATCGTTTGGTCTTGTTGCCCTTGAGGCAATGGCATGCGAGGTCCCTGTTATTGCTACGCGCGTCGGTGGCGTTCCCGAGGTCGTCCGGGATGGCATTGACGGGTACTTATACGAGGTGGGCGACGTTCAGGCGATGGCCGACGGCTGTCTCTCCGTCCTAAATAACCCAAAAGTTCGCGAGAATTTAGGAAAAGCTGCGCGAGATCGGGCGACGCGGCATTTCTGCGCAAGCAAGATTGTATTGCAATACGAGGATCTTTACAGTCAGACGATCGAAGAAGTCCGGTCCCGCCGCTAAAGCACGTAAGTCCCATAAAGCACCTAAGTCCCACGGCCGATAAGATGTTATGAGAACGGCAATTCCACCGAAACTAAGGAACTGACGTCAAAAACATGAGACAGGATGACGATTGGCAGACGATTTGCACGCTAACTAGTGGAAACTGATCCAACGGCATCCTGGCAAGGCCCGGAAGGAACGGGCACGAGGTACAAAGCAATGGTGAAACCATATATTTCTGAAGAAGTACTCCTCGATCCCGAGATAAGAAGTGCTGAAGTCCTCGACTTTGAACGCCGGCTGTTGGACAAGATCGTTGGGCAGGATCGCGCCGTGAGCAGAATCGTCAACATGTATCAGACTTATCTGGCGGGAATGGCTATGCCGAACCGCCCGATCGGTAATCTTCTGTTTCTGGGACCGACTGGCTCCGGCAAGACGCGCATCGTAGAGGCTTCTGCCGAAATCCTTTTTGGCAGTCCACGCGCCTTCATCAAGATCGACTGCGCGGAGTTTCAGCACAGCCACGAGATCGCCAAGTTGATCGGTTCGCCCCCGGGTTATCTCGGACATCGCGAAACACCGCCTTTGCTAACTCAGGAAGCGATTGACCAATATCAGACCGAGCGAGCTCGCTTTAGCTTTATCCTCTTTGACGAAATCGAGAAAGCAAACGACGCGCTGTGGCAGCTCTTGTTGGGAATCTTGGATAAGGCGACTCTGACACTCGGCGACAACCGTAAAGTCGACTTATCCCGCTGTGTCATCTTTATGACATCCAATCTTGGCGCGGTTGAAATGTGTGAATTGCTGAGCGGCGGCATCGGTTTCACCTCAGGCGTCCGGCAAGACGAGACGAACCTCGCGGACCTTGACCGAAAGCTGTACCACACGGCCATCGACGTAGCGAAGAGGAAGTTTTCTCCTGAGTTCTTGAACAGAATCGACAAGGTCGTTGTGTTCCGTACGCTCAGCCAAACCAATCTCCGCCAGGTGCTGGACATCGAACTGAACGACGTCCAGAGCAGGATTATGGCATCACAGCCGGACAGGCAGTTCATCTTCCGGTGCACGTTAGAAGCAAAGGATTTTTTGCTTCGCGAAGGTACCGACCTGAAATATGGTGCACGTCATCTTAAACGCGCCATTGAACGGCATCTGGTTTACCCGATTTCGAATTTGATCGCGACCGGCCAGATCGGTCTGGGCGATGTCATTAAAATCGATCTCGCTCCATCAGCTACCAAACTGACTTTCTCGAAAGAACGCGCCACGCCCGGCTTCGCGGTACCAGGATCCGGTAACGTTATGGAATTTCCGAGCCGAAAAGCGTCGCAAGCTGGGGCTCGATTGCAGCTCCTAGAGACGGAAGCCGCAAGCTGCGACCGGCGTTAGTGGAGTGTTGAATTGATCATGTAGGGGCGGTCTATTCCTTGAGGCTGCGCGGTAGCGCGCAGCCTCAAGGAATAGACCGGCCCCTACATGCGGGCCCATTCTGTATCCTCGAATCGAGATCAGGAGCGCCCTTGCCTAGTAATTGATCTTTAGTCCGAACTGAATTTGGCGGTTCTCCAGTAGCGTGCTGGTGATCGTCCCAAACGAAGTGGCGTCTAAAAACCTGTTTGGCTGGTTGAAGGACGGATGATTGAAAGCATTAAAGAACTCCGTCCTGAATTGGACATTCAAGCCTTCCCTCCGAAAGTTTTTTGCCAACATTAAATCCCAATTGTTCATTCCAGGACCGTCGAAATAATTTCGCGGTGCATTTCCAAATGTCCCCCGCGTCGGGATAGCAAATGCTGCCGGATTCAGGTAGACCGTTTTGTCTTTGCGGTTGGCGATTACCGGGTCAGCCGTGGTGCATCGCGAAAATTTGGATCGATTGAAGGAGCATCAAAGACCGGCGAAGCCGCAAGCCGGGCCGACGGAAACGGGTCGGAAAGCGTCAAATCTGCCGGGAGAATCCCTGCCTCGAAAGTTTGCGGCTGTTGAAATGGAGGCCCGGTCCGGACAAAGAACAAGTTATTACCAATGATCGGCAGATCGTAAAAGATTCCGTATCCTCCGCGGACCACCGTTTTGCCAGTGCCATCGGGTCTCAATGCAAAACCCAACCTTGGCGCAAAGTTGTTTTTGTCTGGTCTATATAAAGCCCGTGATGCTCTGCTCTCACCCGCGATCTCATATCTCATCGTCTGAATGTTGAGTTGAGCCAAACGGTTTTGCTTCTCCACGTCGGGTGTGTTGTATTCATACCGTAAACCCAGGTTCAGGGTGAGCTGTCCCGAGACAACATAGTCATCCTGCACGAACCAGTTATAAGAATTCACGCTGTGGTATCGAAAACTGTCCGTGGGATCCCGAGCCGTGCGGCTGGGCAGGCCGAGCAAGAAATCTGCAAACGCATTGCCGGCCCAGATCCCGCTGAAATTGATCGTTTCGCGCACGTTGGAACCCGCATTAAAACGAATCCTCCGTAGATCCACACCTGCGCGAATGGAATGGGATGTCGGCGTATAGTTCAGGCTGGCTGCAATCTGTCCCGTCGTGCCGGCCCGCTTCTGATAGCCGCGGTCACCGATGGTGCCGAAGCCTGTTATTGCGATCATCGGGTGGCCGAAATCTTTCGGATCATGTGAGGCTGGAATACCTAATTGAGAGGAGATATCACTTTTGCCGGAGGCCAAGGCGATACGCGATTGCAGTTGACGGTTGAATCCCGCGCGGGCTTCCATGACAAGTTTCGGTGAAAAGATATGGGTGTCGTTCAGCGAAAGAGAATGAGCGCGGGTGACATCGTTGTGACCGAAACCAGGCACACACGAAGTCTGATTGTTGCTTGCGCAGGGTACCAGCAACGAGTCCTGTGTGTGAGCGTAACGTCGGAATAAACTGTTGGTTCCGCTGAAGCGATGGTCCAGCCGCGCGCTGTACTGGTTGACATCCTCTGGAAGCGGGTTCACCGCAGAGAAATTGTTCGGCGGCGAAAGTCCGGCTGTTGGGGATGGGAACGAACCGCGGTCCAGGATCTTTCGCGCGATGGGATCGATCCGGCTAGACGGAATAATATTGCCGGGAAAGGCGGCTAGGCCCCGCTCCGG
>WNGQ01006592.1_pt1 | contig 11230 bp, 6 predicted proteins | sample 5407661 | NCBI WGS metagenome assembly WNGQ01 (sample SAMN13153382, study PRJNA577476) | soil metagenome | isolation source: 60 cm soil or saprolite under Garry oak tree replicate 2 | place: USA:California | collected 2016-06-15
CGCGGCTTGACCTGGATGCCGAGCTTGCCAAGGCTCGAGACGACCACCGGCTCCAGGTCGGTCAACGGGGTGACGTTGCGGTTGATCATCACCAGGTTCTTGCACGCCGCCGCGTCGCAGAGCCCGTCCTTGTTGGTGTCGTACTTGGACTGCTTCATCTCCGCCTGCGCCTTGGCCAGGTCACCGTGGAACCCGGACGTGGCGTAGGGGTCGTAGGACTGGGTGAGCTGGTCGTTGACCACGATCGGCGGCATGACGTGGGTGGCGATCTGCCCGAAGCTTGGCCCACCCCACGCCTGCCGCATCGCGGCCTTGTCCATGATCAGGTTCGTCGCCTTGCGGACGTGGATGTCGTCGAACGGCGGCGTGGTCAGGTTCATGGTGATGTACCAGGTACGGTCGCCGGAGTTGAAGTGGATCAGGTTCTTCTTGGCGGGCTGCGTCAGGTACTGCTGCAGGACCGGCTTGGGCGGCTGGTTGGTGAACGAGGCGTCCAGGGCGCCGGACTGGACCTTGTTGAAGATGTCGCTGACGTTGGTGTCGATGCTGATCGAGATGCCGTCGACGTTGTTGGTCCGCAGGTTGTCGGTGGCCTGGTCGTAGTTGGGGTTGCGGACCATGGTGATCTGCTTGCTCGGGTCGAAGCCGGCGATCGGCTTCATCGCCGAGCACGAGGTGGTCTTGAGCGCTTCGGAGCCCTTCAGCATGTACGGCCCCGAGGAGATGACGTAGCGGCCGTAGTCACCGGCCTTGGTGAAGCACTTGGCGACCTCTTGGGGGATCGGCGCGGTCGCTGGCATCGACACCCGGTACAGGAAGTCACCGACTGGCTGGGTGAGGTGGAAGATGATGGTGGAGTCGTCGGGGGTCTCGATGCCCGAGATCGGCGCCGGCTTGGGCGCCTTGCCGTCCATGCCCTTGACGATGCCGTAGAAGTAGAAGCCGTACTGGGCGATCAGGGGCTTGGTGTTGATGCGCTCGAAGGCGTATTCGATGTCCTTGGAGGTGATCGCCCGGTTGACGGGCGGCCCGAACTTGATGCCGGACTTGAGCTTGAAGGTGTAGGTCAGGCCGTCGCTGGAGACCGTGGGCATGGCCGTCGCCAGGTCGGGGTACAGCTTGTTGCCTGCGGGGCCGGCGATGTGCTTGTAGTTGATCAGGGTGCGCGTCAGCGCCTGGTACATGGTGATGGCGCTGGCCAGGTACTCCCCGGTCGGGTCGAAGGCGTTGGTGAAACCGAAGTCGTCCTGCGCGGTGCGGAACACCCCGCCCTTCTGGACACTGCCGGCGCTGGTGCTACCACCACCCCCGCCCCCACCACCGCAGGCCGCGGCCACCAGAGCGATCGCGAGGGCAAGTCCCACCATGCCACGCAAACGTCGTCTCTCGCCCATCATTTCCCACCTTTCAATGAAGGGCCCGGAACAGCCTCACCAGTCCTCTCGGAGCGCACGGCCACCGTCGCCAACGTCGTGGGCGCACGCGGCACCCGCTGAACGCCGCGGCTGCGGATGTGGCTGCCGCGTCTACGACCAGCAACGACGCTGGCGACCAGGCCGACCGGTCCAGAGCTCCTGCGGCCGGTTGGGACCGGGTCGGCGTCCATCGCCGACGGGGAGGATTGGCAGGCATGGACATGGCCCTAGCGTCATTCCGGCACTTGCCCGCGACAAGTAGCCGGCGGGCCCATGTGCAATAGATTCGGGCCAGCAATCCAAGGAGCACGATCGCTCCCTCTCCCGTCGACGGAGAGCGGACAAAGCCTGGCCGGGGCGTGTGCCGTCGTACAGCATGGGAGGGCGGGCAGGATCCACGAGTGGCAAGAACGATAATCTCGCCCTTGCCAGCGGCCAGGCCGGACCCGTGCTCACCTCGACCGGGTTCGCCTGGATGAACGCCATGTTCGTGGCCCTGCTGACCCGGATCATGCTCGGGGTGGGTCCGGCTCGTCCGCGCTCCCGGCCTCGCCCTCCCCGGCGTGGGGTGACCGCGAGATCCGAGCCTGCTTCCCGGTATCCCTGACCCCACGGCAGTTGCCTGACGACATCCGCACGGCAGTTGCCTGACGACATCCGCCCGACGCCTTCCCCCAGGCGCTGGTCTGCCCGGCTGGCTGGATTGAGGGAAGCCGCGCCGACGGCTGTCACTGGTGGGCTGTCACTGGTGGAACGTGTGTCGGTAGGTTGAGGGCGGGATCCCTGTCGCGTGCCGGAAGTGCTGGCGCATGGACAGCGCCGAGCCGAACCCGCACCGCGTGGCGACCGACTCGATGTCGTCGGTGGTGGTCTCAAGCAGCCGCTTGGCACGCAGGATCCGCTGGTCGACCAGCCACTGCACTGGCGACACGCCGGTCTCCGCGCGGAACCGGCGGGTGAAGGTCCGGACGCTGACCCGCGCGTGGACGGCCATCTGCGCCAGGATGATCGGCTGGTCCAGCCGCTCCAGCATCCAGACACGGGTCGCCTCAAGGCTGGCGTCTGGTGCCATCGGCACCGGCTGGTCGATGTATTGCGCTTGACCGCCGCTACGGTGTGGCGCCACTACCAGCTCGCGGGCGACCCGGTTGGCGATCGCCGCGCCGTGGTCATGGCGGATCAGGTGCAGGCACAGGTCGATCCCTGCCGCCATGCCCGCCGAGGTGAGCACCTGGCCGTCGTCGATGTACAGGGGTCGCGGGTCGATCCGGACCGCAGGGTAGCGCTGCGCCAGCCGCTCGGCGGCGCTCCAGTGAGTGGTCGCGGGACGACCGTCGAGCACTCCGGCGGCCGCGAGCACGAACGCGCCGGTGCAGATCGACACGAGCCGTGCTCCCCGCTGGTGTGCCGCCTGGATTGCCTGCAGGACGCCCTGGGGGGCCACGTTGTCCAGGTCCTGGATGCCGGGAACGATGACGGTCGCCGCGTCGTCGACCGTGTCGAGCCCGTGCGGGATATCGACACAAAGGCCGGTGCTGGTCGGCAACAGGCCGGGCGTGGCGGCGCAGACGCGGGTGTCGTAGCCGCTCACCCCGAGGGTGGAGAACGGGAACCCGAGGGTCTGGCAGGGGATGGCCAGGTCAAAGGTGACCACGCCCTCGACGGCGATCACGGCTACACGGTGCATGACCCGAATCTATCGCATAGTGGCCTCCAGGTCACTTGTGGCGGGCCGCCTGTGGGGCGTGGAAAACGGCATTCGCACCGTGACCAGGCACTCCCTACCATCGGTCGATGCTGTTCCTGCTCCCGCTGGCCGCCCGTGTGCTCACCCGCCTGCTGGTCCTCCCCCGCGCTGATGACAGCGCCAAGGATCTGGAGATCCTGGTCCTCAGACACCAGCTCCGCATTGCGCCGGATGGTCGTCTCCGCAAGTCCGCGCTCGGCGGCCAGCCAGCGGGCATACCGACCCAGCAACGCCTCCACCGGCGCCGCCGGCCTCGACGCCACCGACGCCGGGACGACCTCCCGTCGTCGCAGGAACCCCAGCGGCGCCAACGCCCGAGGCGTCCAATGGCTGGCACACCCCAAGCTGCGGCGCTCCACCAGATAGGCGTCCACCACCGCAGACGTCAACCCAGCACCGTCCAAGCCCTGACCCGCAAGCCACCGGCTATGGATCCCTCATGGTCTGCTCCTCCCGTCGACGATTGGAGAGGAGAAGACTGGCCAAGCCGATGACCAAGCAGGTGATTATGCCGACCTCACCAGCGCGGTCACCCCCACACCAGCGGCCACCGCCCGCCACCTCGGCATAACAACAACCTCGGCATAAGACGCGTTATCCCGAGGTCGGGATAAGGCGTCGGCGGTGACGACCGCGCCGGCAAGGTCCAGCCTGGCGAGCAGGGTCCGGAAGCCTACGGGAGCTGCTCGCCCGAGGATCGCTGTTCGACGGTGCCCAGTACGCCGGTGGCAGCTGTTGTCGGTGCTGAACTCGCTCGGCGTCGATGGGGTCACCGATTCCCGCCGCGCTCTGTCATGCCGGCCAGGGACTCGACGAAGCGGGTCAGCAGCCGGGCGAACGCCGCGCGGTCGGCGTCGGTCCAGTCGGACATCACCGTGGCGAAGATCGAGCGGCGGAACCGGTGCAGCTTCTGGGAGAGGGCATTGCCCCGCTCAGTCCGGACGAGGAGCGCACGGCGGCCGTCGGCCTGGTCGGCTTCCCGGCGCACCAGGCCCGTCTGGACGGCGGTGGCCACGAGCTTGCTCGCCCTTGGCTGGTCGATGTTGAGGGTGGCCGCGACGCCGGAGACGGTGGCCGGGGTGCCGGCCTGCTCCGCGGCCTCGATCGCATCGAGAACGTCGACGGCCGAGCCGCCGACAACGCCGGAATCGTCGGCGTCGTCCCGCCCGTCCGCGAGGCGGGTCAGCGCACGCCGGGTCTGGCTCCTGCGGATCGCGACCATGGCGCGTTCCACGGCCTTGACGTGCTCATCCTCCTGGACCCACTCGCCGCTGGGGCGCTTGCGCGGCACGATGCCTCCAATGCATAATCTCTGACATCTAGTTGCTACATTACATGTGCTAGGAGGTCCGATGACGACCGAAGGATCCACCGGATATTCGTTAGGAGGTCCGACGACCCAAGGGCCCACCGGATATCCGATCGGATACTGGCTCAAGCGGTTGGACCGTGCGATCGAAGGCGCGTTGGACCCCACGCTCGCCGCCGAGGATCTCGCGCGCCGGCACTGGCAGACGATGAACTTTCTCCACGAGGGGCCGAGCGAGGCGCCTGCGCTGGCCGAGGCGCTGCGGCCCTTCTGGGGTCAGGGTGCGATCACGCTGGATGAGGTCCTGAGCGACCTCGAGCACCGGGGGATGGTCGTCAACGACGGGGGGCGCTACGCGCTCACGGCCGCGGGGAAGGCCACTCGGGCCAAGATCGCCGAGCATGTCGACGTCACCCGGCGCCGGCTCGTCGACGGCGTCACCCGGGAGGAGTACCTCGCGACCGTGGAGGTGCTGCAGCGCATGGCCGCCAACCTGGAGGGCGCTCCCGCGGGCTGACGCGCCCGGCGGCTTCGCATCGCCGTGCCCGGCGCCGGGCACAGCGAGGGCGCTGCTGGCTCGGGCCCACGACCGGGGGGACGGGCCTCGACCCGAGCCGGCCGGCGTCGATCTGGCCCGCGATGAAGGAGCCGCGGCGATGGCCGCGGACGCGACCACCCCGAGGATCACGCCGACCAGCAGCCGGCGCAGCGCGCCCTGGTCGGGAAGTTCCCGCCAGGCGGTGCCGTGCAAGGGCATCCCGACGAGTTGGGCGTTGAGGAGCCAGTGACCCGGCGAGTGGTGGTCGCCTTCGACGAGCTCGCCCTCGCAATCTGACCCTGGAGACGCGCCGGGCTTCAGCAGACCCTGAGCCGGCCCAATGCAACAGGGCCTTGATCCGCCATATCACGCTCCGCTCGACCAGCGGTGTGCCCAGCCTCGTCACACTGCAATAGGCCACTCTCGGAGCCGCGAAAGTCGAGTTGACGCCGTTCGGTCTGGACATCTCTGCCGTAATCGCGCAGTATTCCGGGTCGGAGTGAACCGAGCGAACTGTCCGGGGGCTGATCGCACAGCACCGGTTACCGATTGACGCTCGAGCGACGGAGGCGCGCCCATGCGCTCACGAACCGTGATTCGACTGCTGGCCCTGGCGGCTGCGTTCACGCTGGCAACGGTGGCCCCATCGACGGCCGGACCATTCACCCGCAGCCCACTCAAGGTCGTGTCGGTCTCCAGTCCCTTTGCCGGCTGCGATATCTCGGGGCAGCCCGGGGTGAACTTCCTCAACAGCGAGGTCGAGCCCTGGGTCGAGGTGAACCCGAGCGACCCGGACAACATCGTCGCGGTGTGGCAGCAGGACCGCTGGTCGAATGGCGGTGCGAGGGGCCTGCTCACGGCGGCCAGCCATGATGGCGGTGTCACCTGGCGCACCACGTTCCCCCACTTCAGCACCTGCGCCGGCGGGACCGAGGCCAACGGGGGCAACTACGAGCGGTCCTCGGACCCCTGGGTGTCCTTCAGCCCCAACGGCGATGCCTATCAGATCAGCCTGTCGGTGAACCTCGTCAACGACCCGACCACGGCGGTCCTGGTCAGCAAGTCTACCGACGGCGGGGACACCTGGAGCGAGCCCACCACGCTGGCCCGCGACCCCAGCGGCGTGGCCCCGTTTCTGTTCAACGACAAGGAGTCCATCACCGCGGACCCCAACGACGCCAACTTCGTCTACGCGATCTGGGACCGGCTCCGGTTCCCCAGCGACCAGGCCGACTTCAACGCCCAGCACGCCTTCTCGTTCCGGGGGGACGCCGTATTCTCCCGGAGCACCGACGGCGGTGTGACGTGGGAGCCGGCCCGGGCCATCTTCGCCCCGCAGAAGCTCCAGTCCACGATCGGCCACCAGATCGTGGTGCGGCCCAGCGGGGAGCTGATCGACCTGTTCACGCTGTTCCAGGGGTCGGGCAACAACCCGCCCTCCCCCAGCCTGGCGATGATGCGCTCAACGGACAAGGGTGCGACCTGGTCGGCACCGCAGGTGATCGACAAGATCCGCTTCATCGGCGCGTTCGACCCGGACACCGGACGGCCGATCCGGGCCGAGGGGTTTGTCCCCGAGGTGGCCGTCGATCCGCACAACGGCAACCTCTACGCCACCTGGCAGGACACCCGGTTCAGCGGGGTCGACCAGATCGCCTTCTCCATGTCCACCGACGGCGGGCACACCTGGTCCGATCCGATCAAGGTCAGCCAGACTCCGCCCAGCGCGGACCCGGGCAACGAACAGTCCTGGGTCCCGGCCGTGCACGTGGCCGCCGACGGGACGATCGCTGTGACCTACTACGACTTCCGGTTCAACACGCCAGATCCCGGGGTCCCGACCGACCACTGGATCGTCCACTGTCATCCGTCTGCCGTGACGACGTGCGCCAAGGCTGGTGATTGGGGCGGCGAGGTCCGGCTGACCGACGCCTCGTTCGACGTCGAGCAGCTGCCGTTCGCCCGAGGACCGTTCGGCTTCTTCGTGGGCGAGTACGAGGGCCTGTCCAGCGCCGGGAACACCTTCCGGCCGCTGTTCACCATCGGGACGGGAGACCCGGCCAACCGCACCGACATCGTGACAGCGACCGCCTCGTAGCCGTCCAGCGCAGTTCGACAACGAAGGGCACCTCCGACCGCCGACACCACCGGAGGTGACATCCATCTGCTGCGCCGGCACCGCGACCTGGTGCCGAGCGCTGTGGCGATGTTGTCAGGAAGTTGTCGGAGCGTCTTCGTTCGAGACAGACAACGGTCGCGCCTGCCACGGTATGGGAGTATCGACTCTCCGACACGAACCCCACCGTGACGCGAGCGTGCGACTTCAAAGAAGCGGACCTCGCGGTCCTACTGACGACCCCGGTACTTCGGCGGCAGCGCGGTCTCAGCCGTGACCCGCGCTGACGCCCGTTCTGGGATCTGGTCTGCTTTGTGCCGCGGGAGCGAACCTGCAGCTTCCTCGTGCTGGCTCCAAACATGGGCTCCCGGGGCCGATCCGAACCATTATCAGGATCTGGCGGCCGACCAGATGGCAAGCTCTGTCAGAGCGTTGTCGAAATCCTGTCGGCGGTCACCTGGCGGGGTGGGGGAGTGATGCCTGCGGTGTCCAGCAGGTGGCGGACCACTGTGGTGGTGGTGCCGAGCTCGCTGGCCAGCTGCGCGGGGCTGGCCTGCTGCTGGCGCGTGCTTGGAGGTAGCTGGCAAGGTCGCTGGACCCCTGCGCGTGCGCGTGGCGGTGGAGGCGGCGCTGCTGGCTGTCGAGGACCGTGAAGCCGCCCTTGAGGGTCAGGGTAAGAGGCAAAGGTGCTGGTGGTGGCGTTATCCATGCGCCTGGAGTGCCGGGGCACACCACGATGGGCAAATCACTTCGGAACTACACCGCGGCAGGTCGGACTGTGTCCCCGCGGGGCGTCTTCAGCGTGATGTCGAAGAGCCTCGATCGAAGAGAGTTCTTGGGTTGGTGGGGGAGTGCCCTACAGCGCCAACGGCGTGGTGAAGGGCGGTAGGCCCAGTGTTCCAGTCCCCCCTCCGACACGAACCATTCGGATATCCATGCCGTATCACTGCCCTGGCGCTCTGAGCAGCGGCGATAGCAGGTTACCCTTGCCGCGGCGGCCGCCAGAGGGTGCGTCAATCGAGCGCCATCCCGACCGTGATCGCAGGGGTGCTCACCGAGCTGCTCGGCACCCGCCCTGCACAGGCAGGTTGTTGACTGAATGAATCATTCAGTTTAAGTAAGGGCCATGAAGGTGCGGAGTGGATCCAGAACGCGGAGGCCCCAGCCACAGGATCGGCTAGAGGACGTGGTCCGAGCCGGTGCCGGGGTGTTCGCGCGCCGGGGCTATCGCCGCACCCAGATGGCCGACGTGGCCCGAGAGATGGGGGTCTCGCCCGGCAACCTCTACAACTACGTGGACAGCAAGGACGCGCTGTTTCACCTGGTGCTCCGGCGCGTGTTTGGGGAGCGACCGGGCGATCGGCCAGTGGAGCTTCCGGTCACTGGAGCCAGCGTCGCGGTCACCTCGGAATGGGTGGCGAAGCGGCTGGACTTCGTGAGCGACTTCCCCGAGCTGGAGCGCGCCTTGGTTGGGAGGCGGCCTGCCAGCCAGGAGGCCGAAGTCGAGGCGATCGTGGGTGAGCTGTACGACGTGCTCGCCTGGATGCGGCTCGGGGTGGACATGATCGAGCGGTCGGTGGAGGACCTCCCTGAGCTGGCCATGGTCTTCGGCGGGGTGCGCCGCGAGCTGTTCGCCCGCTACGAGCGATACCTGCGGCGGCGGGGCGAGGCCGGCACGATCCGGGTCGAGGAGCCAGAGGCGACCGCCCATCTCATCGTGGAGCTGTGCTGGTGGGCAGCCGGCCGTCGCCCTAACGACCCACACGCCGCGGGGCTCTCGGACTCCACCGCCCGACGGGCGGTGGGCCGCTTCATCGCTAACGCTCTGGTCCCGGCCCAGAGGGGCAAGGGTGCTCCCACGGATCGGAAGTGAGGGAGGGACGGACATGCGTGGTACTCAGGCTGGCCCGCCGACGGCGCCTGGCCCTTTGGGCGTCGGCGCACCCAGCCTGCCGGTGGCCCCTTCCTCCTCGATGGAGCGGCGGCCCGAGCTCGATCTCATGCGGGCCTTCGTCGTGGCCGGCTTGGTCGTCTTCCACTCGGCCATCGTGTTCACCCTGGTCGGCTCGTGGTTCGTCAACAACCCACAGCGCAACGGGGCGTTCGACGTATTTGTTCTGTGGGGCTCGACGTGGGGGATGCCGCTGTTGTTCGTGGTCTCCGGCATGGGCATCCGCTACGCCCTGCGTACCCGTTCGGCCGCAGCGTTCCTCCGCGAGCGAATCTTGAGGCTGCTGGTGCCGTTCGTAGTGGGCATGATCGCTCTGGTGCCGCCCATGTTCTACCTGGAGCGACTGGCCAAGCCCGGGTTCCATGAGTCGTACGGACACTTCTGGATCCGGTTCCTGGACGTGCCCGCACTGGGAGGCGGATTGGTGTCTCACGGTGACTGGTCGTCGGGCCGTGACGACTTCGACCCGGCCCACCTGTGGTTCCTCTATGTCCTCCTGCTGCTGTCGATCACGCTCCTGCCGCTGTTCGTCTATCTCCGGCATTCCGCGGGGACGCGGCTCATCGGCCGCATCGCGCAGGGGGCGGAACGCCACCCCCTCACGATGCTGCTCGCAGGTGCCATCCCGATGGGGCTGGTGGAGGCGGTGTTCGGCCCCGACGACATCACCGGTGGCTGGGAGCGACTCGCGTATCTGTTCCCTCTCCTTTTCGGATACCTCATCGCGTCGAACCGCCGGTTCGAACTGGCTCTGGGACGCGCGCGCCGATGGGCACTGGCCTGCGCTCTCGTGGCCACGGTGGTCCTTGTACTTTGGGCTGGCCTCGCCGGATCTAACGACATCCTCGCCGGCGACGTGCCCGGGTGGGGCGCCCTCCAGGGGTTGGCGGGCTGGGCATGGATCGTGGCGATCCTCGGATTCGCCTGGTCTTGGAGTTCCCGCCGGCAGGGGCGGCTGGCAGTGGAGGTCACCAAGTCACCAGGGAGATCCAAGCCGCAAGACCGAGACCGCCTGTCTCGCGCCGCCAGGTACGCCAACGAGGCGGTCCTTCCCTTCTACGTCCTGCACGAGCCGGTCATCGTCGGCGCAGCGTGGATCATCGTTCGCTGGCAGGCCCCGATCGTGGCGAAGTACCTCGCGCTCGTGATCGTGTCGTTTGCCGGCACGCTCGCGCTGTATGACCTGCTGGTCCGGCGGTTGCGGGCTACTCGGTTCCTGTTCGGCATGAAAACGGGCCGGATCGCGGGTTGACGGACCGGACGTGCAACACCGTCTCGGATCTGAGGCGATGCCTGCGACGAAGTACAGCTGACCCCTTGAAGATAGGGCCGCGTCGTCGCGGACGACCCCGGCCAGGTCCGACGAAGCGGGGGTGGGGGCACGCAAAGCCATCAGGTCCGGCAGGCGTCTTTCATACGTGAGGAGCCAACGTGGGCAGCGCGCTCTCCACCGACCCCTTGCGGTTGCCCCGCCGTGGCGGGCACGGCTGGACCACCACCCCGTAGTGGCGGGCGACCGGAGCGAAGCTCGGCTGCACCTGGCCGGTGCCGGGCACGATCACGGTCGCCAGCCGGTCGGTCCGCCACACCCTCGCGGTGCCCCCAAGCGAGGCAACACCCCATCCATCACCTCGACCAGGTGGGCTGGTCCAAAGCTTCGGCGAGCACCCCGCGGACCCGCCCCGAGTGCGGCAAGGTGCCCCCCAGCACATACGCGGTCCCACCCCACGGCGCCCGGCGGCGCTCGAACCAGTCCCACTGCACCTCGGCGCCTGGCGGATGGGCGATCTCGATCGTGACCCGGCCGGTAACCCCACGGCACGCCTCACAGTGGGAGCGCAGGTCCAGCGCTCGCAGCTGCGCCGGGCGATCGGGGACAGGATGGCCCAGGTCGGGTTGCGGCTGCATCCCGACAAGACCAGGGTCGTGTACTGCAAGGACGGCAACCGGCGTGGCTCCTACGAGCACACGTCCTTCACGTTCCTGGGGTGCACGTTCCGGGCCCGCGCAGCCAGGGGTCCTGGGGGGAAGGTGTTCACCGCGTTCCTCCCGGCGATCAGCAACCAGGCCTTGAAACGGCTCAGCCACACCGTGCGCAGGTGGCAGCTGCACCGGCGCACCGAGCTGAGCCTCGCCGAGCTCGCCGAGATGATC
>WNGQ01012291.1_pt1 | contig 11227 bp, 7 predicted proteins | sample 5407661 | NCBI WGS metagenome assembly WNGQ01 (sample SAMN13153382, study PRJNA577476) | soil metagenome | isolation source: 60 cm soil or saprolite under Garry oak tree replicate 2 | place: USA:California | collected 2016-06-15
GTTCCTTCGTCAGGGATGCTAGCCACGGCGAGCCGACCTCCATGGGCGATGGCGATGCTGCGCGCAATGGAGAGCCCGAGACCGGTGCCTCCTGCCTGGCGCGAGCGCGCCTTGTCCACCCGGTAGAAGCGCTCGCCCAGGTGCGGCAGGTGCTCGGCGGCAATGCCGATCCCGGTGTCGCGCACCTCCAGCAGGGCCTGTCCCTGTTGTACTGCTGTACGCACAATGACACGACCTCCACGTCGATTGTATTTGATGGCGTTGTCGAGCAGCGCCAGTACTGCCTGTTCGAGCAATGTGGGATCGCCGATCACCACTGCTGATTCGCGAGATTCTACCTGAATACTGACCTCCGTCTCGCCGGCCAGGGCCTGTACGCGCCGTGCTCCTACGCTGGCCACATCAGCGAGGTTCACCACCTCGTGCTCCCGGTGCGAGGAACTACTGTCCAGGCGGGCAAGGGTCAGCAAGTTGTTTGCCAGGGTCGCCATATGCTTCGCTTCTGCGACGATATCTTCTAACAGTGCGGCGTCGGGTACCTCCAGGCGCTCGCGACCGCGCAGCAGGACCTCGGCATCCGCGCGCAACAGCGTCAGCGGAGTGCGCAGTTCGTGCGAGGCATCGGCGATAAAGCGCTGCTGATTGGCCCAGGCCAATCGCGCCGGCGCCAGCGCACGGTTTGCCAGGAACAACCCGCCCAGTCCCGCGCCCAAGAGTGACACTCCCCCAACACCGAGCAAGAGCGTGAGCAGCAACGACAGCGCAGTTTCCTGCGCCTGGACAGACTCACCAATCACCACCACACCCACATTGTTTGGGACCACAAGCGCGTAGCGATAGATCTGCCCAACCGAGCCTCCTGCATCGACAATATCCCAGGCTGGCTGTCCCGTCTGTAAGGCCGTCTTCGCCAGCGTACTGGTGAGAAAGGCAGACGGGAGCCCCGTGGTATCTTCGCCTGATAGCAAGGAGCTGTTCTGGTCGAAGCACGCGACGATCTCGGACATGAAGAATCCCTGATTCTGGCCAGGAGGGCCAAATTGACCCTGAGGGCCGAATGATGGGCAGGCACGATCAATCGCGCCCGATAGCCATTCATTCATATGTCCCTGGGCATGCATGGCAGCATCGGACTCAATAGGAGAAAGGAGGAAGTATTGAGTCCCCAGGTAGAGGACCACACCGAACAGCAGCAGGGCCACGCCCAACACGGCGCAGTACCAGAGCGTCAGGCGCAAGCGCAGTCCCTGAAACATGGACGCTCCTGCCTCTCGCGAGAGGCGACCTTCCCACAACGCCGATCTTGTCCATTGGGCTATCTGCCGTCGCAGAGCAGCATCCGTCATCTGCTTTGCCATGAGCATCACTCCTTTCTCCACAGTTATCTTGCGTTCACATGCGTTTATGCTTTGTCCTGCTTTACTTAAGCCTAGCACCGCTTTATTGAATTCTGATGAGAACTGTATGAGAAGACTCTCATGGAGCAGATATGAGAAATTCCTCATTTCCTTCCAATATGCTTTTCATCAACCCCTGCTACCCTCATCAATGCAAGGTGGTCGTTTGGGATCATCTCTTGCTGGAAATGTAGAAAGACAATGATGGAACTTCCATGGTTCTCTATCCTCGCGGTGATTGACGAGCATGGGCCGATCAATCGGCGCTGGCGGCGAATAAATCGCGCCCTACGGTTCACCCGGAAGGGTGGAGACCCACTTTCATTGCTCCATCATATGGTCTCATGGAGGCCGCTAAGACTACGAGAAGGTTTTTTATGATAGATACATGTGAAACGGCTGCTCTTGAAACGTCTGAAATTCCTCCTCCTACCCAACCGCTCTATAATGAACACAATGCCGGTTCTCATCGACTCCCTGAGCGTTTTCGCTTGCTCAGGCAAGTGCTGCGCTTTGGCCTGGTCGGTGGACTGAATACCCTGGTGGATGTGCTGATATTGAATAGCTTGCTGTTGCTGTTTCCTACCACCAGTGCTCCCAAGCTCCTGGCCTATAACTCGCTGGCCTACAGCCTGGGCGCGGTCAACAGCTTTTTCTTGAATAAGTATTGGACCTTTGGATCCAGGCAGCAGGTGACCCGCGCAGAACAGGCGCGCTTCATCTTGACCACGCTGTGCGGGATCGGGTGGAGCAGCGCCATCCTCTGGCTCGCCAGCACGCTGCTCCACCCCTTCCTGGTCAACGCGACGCTGTGGGCAAACGCCTCGAAGGTGCTGGCCATCGCCGGTACAGCGCTCATCTCCTACCTGGGGATGCGCCTGTGGGTCTTTGTCAGCAGTACACCGCAGAAACAAGTAGGGTCCCATGCAGCCGTATCAGCACGCGGCAATGTCCGTGACACATATCGAGCATTGCCAGCTGTGAGGAGAAGAGAAAGCACCGCTGAACGCGAGCAGCGTGGTGTGGTCGAGCAGGAGAACGAGCTTGCCAGCAACTCCAGTCTCTCTGTCGTCCTGCCTGCCTATAACGAAGAGCAGGTCATCGCAAGCACGATCTCCGGTGTCCTCGACGTTCTGAGCAGGTGGCGGTTGGATTTCGAGGTGCTGGTTATTAACGATGGCAGTACCGATCGAACGGGGGCAATTGTTGCCGCCCAGGCCCTTGCTCACCCCCAGGTTCGTCTCATTACTCACCCAACAAACCAGGGCTATGGAGCTGCCCTGGCGAGTGGCTTCGCCGCCGCGACGAAGAACCTCACCTTGTTTATGGACGCCGATGGGCAATTCGACATACGGGACCTGCAGCGGTTTTTCCCTTTCATTAATGGATACGATGCGGTCATAGGCTATCGCATGGACCGGCAGGACTCGTGGATGCGCAAACTCAACGCCTGGGGCTGGAAATGCTTGATTGGCTGGGTGCGACGGGGCGGGCGCGCCACGGGAGCCAACCTGCGCGTCATTGCACGTGCCTTGTGTGAACTCTTCGTGTATGCACGCAAATGGCATCGAGAAGAGCCTGCAGGGCGCCCGCAAGGGGTGCCCCTACCATGATACGAATGTACCGACCCACGTGTCATGGTAGGGGCGAGGACAGGCCTCGCCCATTGGAAGCTTCTCATATGTTTCCAATGGTACGTCAATATGCATGATCTATGCTCGAGTACATGGAAAAGATATCGGTCACAAAGATGAAAACATTTATTATGATAAGGAGAATACTTGTATGGCTGATGTAATAGAGGCGACGACCCAGGCTCAACCTGCGCCTTCAATCGCACCCTCCCAAGGCGAGGGCAAGCCTCGCCCTTACATTTCGCGGCCCACAGCCTTGGCTCTGGCCGGCGTCATGCTCATCTCGATCTTCATGAACTTCTACCAGCTGGGACAGAATGGCTTCGGCAACCTTTACTATGCGGCCGGGGTCAGGAGTATGCTAAATAACTGGCATAATTTCTTCTTTGTCTCCTATGATCCAGGAGGCTTCGTAACACTCGACAAGCCGCCCCTGGGTTTCTGGCTGCAAGTTGCCAGCGCAAAGCTCTTCGGTTTCACCCCATTCAGCATCTTCTTGCCGCAGGCGCTGGCCGGGGTGCTATCGGTTTTGCTGCTCTATCACCTGGTGCGCCGCCATTTCGGGGTCGTGGCCGGCCTGCTGGCTGCATTGGCCCTGGCCATCAGCCCGATCAGCGTGTTGACCAACCGCAATAACACCATTGATAGCACGCTGGTGCTCGTCATGCTGCTGGGGGCCTGGGCGGTGCTGCGCGCGGCGGAGACGGGCAAGCTGCGCTGGCTGCTGCTCTGCGCGGCCTTCGCCGGCCTCGGCTTCAATATCAAAATGCTGGAGGCCTACCTCGTCGTACCTGCCTATAGCCTGCTGTATCTGCTGGCCGCGCCCAGGCGGATCTGGGTACGCATCGGACAGCTGGCCCTGGCGGCGCTGCTCATGCTGACCATCTCTCTCTCCTGGGCCGTCGCGGTAGACCTGACCCCGGCCGCGAGCCGCCCTTACGTTGGCTCCAGCCAGGACAACTCAGAGATCAGCCTGGCTCTCGGCTACAACGGCATCCAGCGGCTCCTGGGACAATTCGGCTTTGGCAGCCGGACCACCGGCAGCACGAGTGGGAACACGACCCGGTCATTCCCGCCTGCTGGCACAGGGAGTGGCACATTCACCGGAGACTTCCCGCGGCCAGGGACCGGGACAATCGGTAGTGGTGGCAGCAGCACTGGTATGTTTAATACAGGCAACCCCGGTCTGCTGCGCCTCTTCAACGAACCATTGGGTGGCCAGATCGTGTGGCTCTTACCGATGGCGCTCCTGGGCATGCTCGCCCTGGCCTGGCAGCGCCGCCCGCAATTCCGGGAGAATCGAGAGCAGCAATCGCTGCTCCTCTGGGGCACCTGGCTGCTGACCATGGCCGTGTTCTTCAGCGTGGCAACCTTCTTCCACCAGTACTACCTGTCAACATTTGCTCCTGCCATCTGCGCCCTCTTCGGCATCGGCGTGGTTGTGATGTGGCGGGATTACCAGCGTGCCGGCTGGCGCGGCTGGCTGCTGCCCCTGGCGCTCCTGCTGACCGCTCTTGAACAGATTCACATTATCGTGAGCAATCCGTCCTGGGGCACCTGGCTGATCCCGTTGATCGCTCTCCCCTGCGCGCTCGCGGCAGCGATCATGTTCGCGGCCCGTTTGCTCCCGCGCCTGCGGGTGAACATGCGCGTCGTGGCATTGGCGCTCTGCGTCGCTCTTCTCGCGTTGATGCTGACATCGGCGGTGTGGTCGACGATCCCTGTGCTGGCGGATCAGGCGGTGAGCCTACCGGTCGCCGGTCCAAGCGGGCAGACTGGCGGTGGTTTTGGAGGAAGCGGCAGTACCGCCAACACTGCCCTGATCAAGTACCTCGAAGCGCACAAGGGCAGCGCAAAGTACCTGGTCGCCGTCGTCAGTTCGAACGAGGCCGACTCGATCATCCTTGAGACCAATCAGCCGGTCATGGCGCTGGGTGGCTTCTCCGGCAGTGATCCCATCTTAACGACATCCCAGCTCGCTGCTTTAGTCAAGAGCGGTACAGTGCGTTACTTCTTGCTCAACGGCTCCGGCGGAGGTGGTCCTGGTGGTGGCCAGAGCGCGCTGATCACCTGGATCACACAGCACAGCAAGGTAGTTCCGTCGAGCCAATGGCAATCCACCTCGACGAGTAGCGGTTTCGGCGGTTCTGAGCAGTTGTACGAAGTAACAACATAGAAGTCTAGTAGTCAGTCTAGATAGGTTTATGAGGCAGAAATGTAGTAGGTCCCCGATTTATCGAGGGACCACTCCTTGCAGGTGCCAGGTTTCACCGCAACATTCAAACTGGCCTGACTATTAGTGGTTAGTCCGCTTAGCTTTTAGGGAGGAGATATACTGAGCCAAAACGGAGGATGGCCATGCCACAACAGCCAGCCGTGACCTTGACCGATGGAGAGCGGATGACCCTAGAGACCTTTGTGCGTCGGGGCAAAGCCAACGCCCGCCGCCCTTTACGAAACCTTTCCGCCTGCCGAAGCTCGTCGCATTCTCCAACGCCTGGAGTTTCATTACACGCCCAAACACGGCAGTTGGTTGAACATGACCGAGATCGAGATCGCTCTCCTGGAGCGCAATGCCCTGTCACGACGCCTGGAAGACGAGGTGGCTTTGCGTCGTCAGGTATCGGCGGTAGAAACCGAGCGCAACGCACAGCGGCGTGGTATTTCCTGGCAATTTACTTCACGCGACGCACGTCGCAAACTTGAGCGGCTCTATCCCATAAAAGAAATTTCAGCGGACTGACCACTCCCTCTCAAACAAGAACAATACGGCTGATAGTTGGAGTATAATGCCTCTGAGCCTTGAGAGGTGAGAAGAAGGAAGAGGGATGCGCGTCGCGCTTGCAGGAAAGCATCCCATGCTCTGCGTGAGGAGTTCAACCATGTCTTTATTGAGATTAGGCACCATAGACATTACTCCCGCTGTATCAGCAACACTCGCAACCATTCATGCTGATCCTGCAACGTACTTGGCTAGGCATCAGCAGGGAGACTGGGGCGACGTGGATGAAGTTACTCAGCAAGACAATGATTTGGCATTAGAGTATCATCAACCAATTTGCTCAATGTACAGGTTGAGCGATGGCACCGACCTCCTGGTCATCACTTCCGGTGATCGATCCTCCACCCGCATGTCTCTTGCAACAGAGGACCCAGTGCGTAAAGTCAGCACCCAGCAGGGGTATGCAGTATGGGCAGCAACCTATGATCGTGAAAAAAATGCCCTCATCGCCGTAGAAGAACCTTACGCTGATGCAATCGTAGCAACGCTCCCGATGACTACCGCCTTAGATGTAGGCACTGGCACAGGCAGGCATGCCTTAAAGCTGGCACGGCGTGGTATTGCAGTCACGGCGATTGACCAGTCCCTGGAAATGCTCGCTGTTGCCCAGAATACCGCACGTACTGAAGGTTTACCCATAGATTTTCGACGTGCCTCCCTCGATCATGATCTCCCCTTCGCCCAAGGGAAGTTCGACTTCCTGGTGTGTGCGCTCATGTTGTGCCATGTTGCTGACCTGATGCATGCCGTACAAGAATTCTTCCGTGTCTTACAACCCGGTGGCTACCTGTTGATCACCGCTTTCCATCCTGATGCTATTGAGCGAGGATGGCGAACTAATCCGACGATAGCAGGCATACAGTATTTGCTCCCAAATATCCCCCACACACAAACTGGCTACATAGAAGCCCTGACGGGAACCGGATTTCATATCCTCAAGGTCATCGATGCTATCGTGGGTGAAGTACCAGATGGCTATCTATCAGAAGCATTCAGAAGTGTCAATGAGAATAAGACCCTCTGTTTGATTGTCCTTGCTCAGAGGCCCGCATAGGCTCTTCTGTCCTTCAACTCCTGCTCAGAGTGACTCAAGCAAGTGCATCAGAGCCGCACCCATGGGTAGGTGCTGCTCTAGGTACCGCCCAGGATCACTGTGTCGCAATGGACCTGGGTACCATGAGCGAGACATACTCACGCCCCTCAATCTCTTGATCAGTCACCAGCCAGCCAGCAGGTGTAGCCGCACCCATACCAGGTCAAGGGGCATGCAGTAGTGTTATCTGCTCGCTGCCCATCATGCACATCTCATGAAATACGTCGATACCTGGACGTTTGCTCATCTCCTCCCTTAAATATGAGAGAAATCACATGTTATTCCCATCGTTTTCACATCGTACCGCCTTATACTCGGAGTGCGGCGGTTCGCCCGCCGTATCAACTCACTTTAAGGAAAGGAGGTATACCAATGGAAGACTATGAAGAGATGGCTTCGACCCCGCTGAATCAGCCACCTGCTCCGCGACGGCGCGGGCGCAGGTGGCTCCTGATTGGGGGTCTGGCCTTTGCCCTTATGCTCGCCCTGGGCATAGGTATGCTCATGGGTTCGTTGACCAGCAGCGCCCAGGCCGCGACCATTGCGCCCGGAAGCTCCAATAGCTCCCTGTCGCTGGCTGACGTGCAGGGAAACGCCAGTAGCGCTCAGCCGCTGGTTATCGCGCAGGGAACACAAGGGACAGGCGGCCAGTGCGACGCGCTGACTGTGTCGAGCGTGAATGGCAATACGATCGTGGCCAAAACGTCGAGTGGCAGCTCGGTCACGATCCACACGACAGCGAGTACCCAGTACACACAGTCTGGTAAGACTGTCGCAGCGAGCGCCATCAAGGTTGGCGCCCGGATTCACGTCACCGGGACGCACAATAGTGATGGGAGCATCACCGCTACACGCATTGACATCGGTTGATAGCGTGCCACCGCACACCAGCGACTAGATCACTCTGATCAGCGGTTGCTGGCTGCGGCACTCTCTCCCTGGTGGGTTCAGGACTACCCTGGATTCGCCAGGGATCAGGCCTTGAACCTTCCCTTTTTCCCATACCTCTCCGGGTCTACCCCCATTAGGGGAACGAGCGGGCCACACAGTCCCCCAGACTGCGACCATAAAGGCCCACCTCTACGGGAACCGAGAGCGGGCGACCATAAAGGCCCACCCAGCCACTCCTCACCACTCTCGCCCCTACGGGAACCGAATTTCCCCCGCAAGGATGGAGAGCCTCCTCTCCCCTGAGGGTTGACAGTAGACTTTTCGCGAGGTATACTCCTTATAGAAACAGACCGACGGTCGGTCTGTATAGAAAGTAGGAACTATGGCGCGCGTCGTCAAAGAACACGCGGTGAGACGCAACGAAATCCTCGATGTGGCCCGGCGGCTCGTGGATACCAAGGGCTATGAGCAGATGACGATCCAGGACATCCTGGACGACCTGCGGATTTCCAAGGGGGCGTTCTATCACTACTTTGACTCGAAACAGGCGCTGCTGGAAGCAATGATCGAACGCATGGGGGAAGGGATAGAACAGCTCGTACTCGCCATCGTCCATGATCCTGCGCTGCCCGCCCTCGAAAAACTCCAGCGTGTCTTTGATATGCTCAACCGCTTGAAAACCGCGCGAAAAGAGCTTTTTCTCCCGCTCTTGCGTGTCTGGTACGCAGACGACAACGCCATCGTGCGCCAGAAATTGCGCGTAGCTTGGCTCAAATTGGTCGCGCCCTGGTATGCGGCGATCATCCGTCAGGGCATGCAGGAAGGCGTCTTTACGACCTCGTATCCTGACCAGGTGGGCGAAGTGGTCCTATCCCTTATATGGGACCTCGGCGATACCCTTGGCGAGTTGCTCCTCTCGTTTAAGCCGGAGCGTGACGACATGCTTCGCGTCGAAAGCACCGTCGCTGCCTATACTGATGCACTCGAGCGTGTTCTAGGAGTTTCCACGGGTTCCTTGCACCTCACTGACGCTGAAACGCTAAAGGAGTGGTTTTTCTCACCGCAAGACCATGCAGAGGGAAGTTCCATGATGGTGAGCGAACATGCGTCAGCCATCGTTCACAAGAGGTGACATATGGCCATCAATATCAAAGTGCTCGTGTTTTCGCGGGCATGATTGCTGTACGGGCAGTACTGGAGGAACGCACGTTACAGCAGGAACTGCAAGGTTATGACGCCTATATGGCGCAAGTGAAATATCGTCTCATCCCCCTTGTCTGGTAAAAGGAGGAGTGAGGAGGAACAACAGATGTCAATTATCATTCAAACTAATCAACTCACCAAAAACTATGGCAGGAGCCGGGGCATTCTCGACGTAACCTTCGACATTCAGGAAGCCGAAGTCTTCGGCTTCCTGGGACCCAATGGGGCGGGCAAAACCACCACCATGCGCACCCTGATGGGTCTGCTGCACGCGAACAGTGGCAGCGCCACCATCGGCGGGCTGGACTGCTGGAAAGAGTCCACAGAGGTGAAGAAGCTGGTGGGCTACCTGCCCGGCGAATTCGCCTTTGATCCTGGCCTGCGCGGCGCGCAGATCATCGAATACCTGGGCCACCTGCGCGGCGGCGTGGATCAGGTCTACCTGCGCAGCCTGGTCGAGCGCCTGGGCTTCGATCCTAGCAAACGCTTCCGCGAGTATTCGCACGGCAACAAACAAAAGCTGGGGCTGGTGCAGGCTTTTATGCATAAGCCGCGCCTATTCATCCTGGACGAACCGACCAGCGGACTGGACCCGCTCAACCAGCAGGAATTCTACAAAATGGTGGCCGAGGTGCGTGCTGATGGCAGGACCGTCTTCCTCTCCTCGCACATCCTGCCCGAGGTCGAGCACACCTGCGACCGTGTGGCGATCATTCGCGAAGGGCGGCTGGTCAGGATCGACCATGTTTCTTCGCTCAAGGACATCCGCCAGCATGACGTGGAGATCACGTTCGCCGGTCCAGCTTCCGTAGACTGGTTCAAGCAGGTCGCGGGCATGGTCAACGTGGCTCAAGGAGCCGATGAGCGTACCCTGCAATTGAACGTGCAGGGTGCGTTGACAGAGATCATTCACATCGCGAGCCAGCACAACGCCACCACTCTTGATACACACGAGCCGACGCTGGAGGAAGTCTTCCTGCGCTTCTACGAGCCGGAGCAGTCACCGGCCACGCTTGTCGGATAGGGGTATACTATGTTTCGCAGCATGTGGAGCAAAACGCTCAGAGATTACCGGGTGCCCATCCTGGCCTGGGGCATAGGCCTGGCCTTGCTCATGTTTGTGGGTTTCGCGACGGCTACAGCGCCTGTGCTCGCGGCCTTTGCCAGTATCGCGCCGCTCGTTGGCTTTCTCGGCGAGCCCGTCGCTATGCGGACACCCGCAGGGTATATCAGTTTTCGCTACATGGAAACCACCTTGCCACTCCTGCTCAGCTTCTGGCCCATCCTGGTCGGAGCACGCCTGGTGCGCGGGGAAGAAGAACGCGGCACGATGGATGTACTGCTAGGCACGCCACAGGCACGCACACGCCTGCTGCTGGAGAAGACCATTGCACTGGTGCTCGCGCTGCTGCTGATCGCGGTGCTGTTCGCGCTGGGTGTTGTGGCAGGTGAAGCCAGAATTGAGCAGCATGCCGACCTGATCGGGGCACTGCTGACAGGGCTGAACCTGAGCCTGCTGGCCTTCTTCTTTGGCATGGTGGCGCTGCTGCTCTCCCAATTCACGATCAGCAGGGGTGCAGCGGCGGGCGGGGCGAGCGGCCTGCTGTTCCTGGCTTTGCTTCTGAACATCGCCGGACGGGAGGTGAGTGGCAGCTGGCTGCAGTACCTCTCGCCGTTCTACTACTACAACCTCAACCGCCCACTGATCCCGAGTTTTACCGATACACCGGCAGCAGCGCTTGTGTTGCTCGGTCTGCAGCGTTTGTGTGGCAGCGAACATCCGCCAACGGCAAGCACCAGGCTGAGCGCAGCCTGAGCCGGGCCGAGCGCGCGGTCTCCACGCGTGCTGTGAGCCTGCGCTCACTCGCCGCATCTGGCTGGTCTTCCTTCTGGTGGCTGTTGGGCATGGCGGCCTTTTGTGCCGCCATCCTCTACATTACTCCCAGCTTCACTAAGTCGTTCTACAACGTCGTGCAACAAACCCCCTGGCTGGCCCAACTCTTTTTCGACACTCCTACCAACACCAACACCGGTGTGCTGGGCACTCTCCTCTTCTTCTTCCTGCCAGCGCTGGTGGTGATCTTTGCGCTGACCCTGGCCTTGAAGTGGTCCGCAGACCTGGAAAACGGACGCCTGGAACTGATTTTCAGCACGCCGCAAGCGCGACTGCGGGTCCTGCTGGAACGCTTCGGCGCGAATGTCCTGGTGGTCCTGCTGGCTCCCGTGC
>WNGQ01009144.1_pt1 | contig 11215 bp, 10 predicted proteins | sample 5407661 | NCBI WGS metagenome assembly WNGQ01 (sample SAMN13153382, study PRJNA577476) | soil metagenome | isolation source: 60 cm soil or saprolite under Garry oak tree replicate 2 | place: USA:California | collected 2016-06-15
AGACGGTCCCGTCCTTCACCTTTCAGGGGCAACAGGGTCAGCTGACTGTACGCAAGGAGTCCAGGCAACGAGGCGACCAGTACTGGTACGCCTACCACCGGGTCGGCCAGCGGCTCACGAAAAAGTACCTGGGTCGGACCACAGACCTCACTCTGGCTCGTCTCGAGGAGACCGCTGCCCTGCTCACTCGTGCGGAAGCATCCCCTCCACATGAGGCAGCCACTCATACTGTTTCAGGAAGAAGATGATATGTTACTTTCGACGGCCTCGACCCACCAGGGATAAGCGGTGAGATGGAGCAGGACCGTCGGGTCCTCCCAGAACTGCTGAAGCTCGTCGATCAAGGCGTTTTGCAACTCGTCGAGTGTCGTGAAGACGGCATTGGAGAGTTTCTTGCGTAGGTGCCGAAAGACTTGCTCGGCGGGATTGAGCTCTGGACTGTAGGGGGGCAGATAGAGCGGATGCATGTCCTGTGGCCAAGACACCTCGCCGCTGCGATGACTGCCCGAACTGTCCAGCACGACCCCGATCGGACCCTCTCCCAACTCGTGGCGCAGATGCTGCAAGAAGAGCTCCAGACAGGCTCCTTCCACGGTCGGCAACAAGAGAAAAACTCCTGTGCCCGTGGTGGGTTCCACCGCGGTATACAGCCAGAGCCACTCGTACTCCTCTTGCACGATCCAAGGGGGACGTTCCCCCAACGGACACCAGCGCCGACGCAGCCAGATTTTGAGGCCAAAGCGGCCTTCATCTAAGGCCACGGCCCGCGAAAGCTTCGGGTGCTTTACGAGGTTGCCAAAGTTTTTTTAAAGGCGAGCTGTTGCTCGGCATTGGCTTTCTTATGCCGTCTGCGCCCGGTCTTCCACTTGACCCGGTGTTTCTTGAAGAGCCACCACAGCGATTTGCCGTTCTTGTAGCTGATGCCCCACTCGCGCTCCAGATAATTGCGCGCATCTTGCATGGTCGTGATGTGTCCTGCTCGCATCTGAGCCTGCAAGCCTGCCCACGCCTCGCCTGTCAGTCGCGAGGCCTTCCCTGCCGGCTTCTGTCGCTTGAGCACCCCTGCCAGGCCCTCTGCCCGATAGCGTTCCCCCCAGCGGGTCAGCTGGCTCACACTGTAGCCGACCATCGGCGCACAGTCCTTCAAACTCTTCGCCGTTCCGCTTTTGAGCAAGCGCAGCATGCGCGCCCGATCCGCTGTTTTCTGTCCTCGTAAGCGCTGTTCGAGTCTGGTCAGTTCTTCTTCACTCTCCTGGATCGCTTTTGGATACTTGATCAGGGTTTCAGCCACAGGCTGAGGAGGGTGCATGTAGACTGCAAGAGCAGCTTGTGGTAGACTGGCCGAAAGAACACGGAAGACGAACCTCCTGGAGGAGGTGAGGATCTCTCATGGAAGAAAGCAAGCTGTATACGGCACGAGTGCAAGTCGTTGAGGCCATGGAGCAAGGACTCTCTTGGCACGAGGCAGCCAAGCAAGCTGGGCTCCAGATCAGTCAATCAACGGCCTATCGGCTTCGTCAGCGGATGCGTCGAGGAGGCAAGCAGGCGCTGCAGGAAGGGAGGCATGGACATCCGGCGAAAGTGCGAGGCGAGGTGCGCGAGTTTCTGAAAGAGACGTGCCGACAGGCTCCTCACACGCCAAGCCATGAGATCCAGGCGAGGCTTTCCGAGCGCTTTGCCCTCCCCATCAGTGTCAGCCAAATCAATCGGGTTCGTGCCGCCTTGGGCGTCAGCAATCCGCCCCAATCGACGAAAAAAAACTGATCAGTTCCTCCAGAGAACAAGAGTGGCAGGAAGGAGCAGGAGGCTTGTTGTTGCTGGCTGCGACCCATGAAACCGCCCTGCTCTCCCAGTTGGAAGCGGCTCTGCTGGCCAGCCAGCAGAGCCCGGAGGTTCCACCATCTCCAGCCCGTCGTCTTTCCCAGCCCCAGCTGAACCTCTTGCTCACCCTCTTGTTTCTCAATGCGGTTGGACTTCACCGGCCATGGGATTTACGCAGCTACACCGGAAGCGAACTCGGGTTGCTGACGGGAAGACCCCAGCCCTACAGTTATCGTCATACCGAACGCGGATCTCGAGCATCTTGGCAGCTGTCCATGCTGATGACGCGTTCAGCGCAGCCCTGGCGCGGTGGACGACCAGCTTATGGCAGGTGGAAGCCAGGAGCCAGGAGGCAGCATCACCTCCTTTGTACCTGGACGGACATCGCAAAGCCGTCTACAGCGACACCTTGATTCCCCGAGGACTCATTGGACGCACGGGCAAAATCCTGGGCTGTCGTGCATTGATACTCTTGCATGACGACCAGGGGCATCCACTGCTTGCTACCACGCATCGCGGCGATCTGCATCTGATCAGGGGGATTGCTCATGTGCTCGCTTGTTATGAGCACCCCACCGCATCTGTGCACCTGACCAATCTCGTGGTAGATCGCGAGGGGATGGCCGCAGACTTTCTGGCACAGATGAGCGCAGAAGGACGGACCATGACCACGATCCTCAAAACGAACCAGTACACAGGGCTCTCTTCCTTCACCAATGTCGGTCCGTTCATCCCTCTCACGGTGGATCGTCATGGAGTGGTGCTACGCGAAGTGGCTCCTGCTCAGTTTTGGCTTTCGCGTCCTGATCGCCAAGATGATCCTGTCCTCTTGTCGGTTGCTTTGATCCGCGACTTGCGCAAATCTGTGCTCTGCTCGCCTTCAGAAGAGGAACGGTCCCGTTGCTGGTGTGCAGATATCAGGCACGAAGAGGTCGCCTGGTGGCAACAAGGATGGCAGGCGACTGCGGCCCCGGCACGGCCCACCGAACCAAAGCTCATTCCCATTGTGACGACTGCCGGTCAGGTCGATGCCCTCCAACTCGCCCAGACCTACATTCATCGCTGGTCAGCTCAAGAGAATGTGATCAAAGATTTCTTACTGCCCTTGGGTCTGGACACCAATCATGGGTTTGCCAAGACGGCAGTCGTCAACTCGGAGGTGAACAAGAAACGGGAGGCCTTGCAGAAGCGACGGGCCAATGTGCAACGCTTCGGTGAGGCGGCCCGTGAGAAAGCCCAGCGCGCAAGTGTGCTCGCGACCAAATTGGGCAAGCACGCCGAGGAGCAGGGCGAGAAGCTATACTGTGCGCTCAATGAGCGGATGGAAGAGTTGGAAGCGCAAGGGATGAGTTCCTATCAATTGCGCACGGAAAGCACAAAACTGCAAGCCGAGGCGGCGGCCCAGTTGCAGCCATTGTGGCAGCACGTGTCTCGTGTTCGTGAGAAAAGCCACCAGCAGAGCACCAAACATGAACGCTATTGTCGTCTGCAACGGGAACTCTTACGAGCCCTGGAAGATCTGGCAGCCAGTGAGCGGGTGATGTACGAATTGGATAACCGCAAAGATCAGATCATGACCATCTGCAAGGTGGCACTCGCGAATCTGGCGATGTGGGTCCGTGATCACTTCTTTCCCTCCACGTATGCTCATGCCACTTGGCAGCGCTTGCAACCATTTTTTCAGTTACCGGGGCGCGTGCAATGGGGACGGGAGGTGGTCCACGTAGCAATCCAGCCGTTCAACAACCGTCAACTCAACCGTGACTTGGTTGCGGTCTGCCAACGGGTGAATGAGATGCAACCACGGCTCCCTGATGGGAGGCTTCTCATTCTACATGCGCCTTCCTTCCCATTTGGCTGAAACCCTGATGACCCTTGCGGTCATCATGCGGCGGTCATCATGCGGCGGTCTTCATGACTCTTGCGATCATCATGGGGCGGGGCGGTCTGATGATACAATACTATCTGTTGGCACGCAGCCAACGGAACCAACTTAGAAAGGATAGCTGTTTCATGCATCACGACTCTCACCATTCGCAAGATACTTCTCATACAGATAACTCCCAACCTACCCAAAGCGAGTATCTCAGTGGAGCGCAAATTCTACCACGCCGCATCTCGCCCAATATGACCGTTGCCGAACTCATTGACCAGCAATTCCAGGCATATAACGCAGCTCGCCTGAACGAAGCCGCACGTCTCTATGCCGCAGAAATGCTCAACCCCGCTAACGACGTCACCATAGGTCTCACCATGGCCGGTGCGCTCACTCCAGCCGGTCTCGGTGGCTGCCTAATCACTCTGATGGAGAGTGGCTTCGTCGATTTTATTATCAGCACCGGTGCCAACCTCTATCATGATATGCACCACGCTCTCGCCATGTCCCTGCATCGCGGAGATTTCCGCCTGGACGATACCAAACTGCAAGAAGAAGGTGTCATCCGTATCTACGACATCCTCTTCGCCGATAACGTACTATTGGACACCGATGCTTTTGTGCGCGAATGCCTGAAAAGCCTACCCAACCGCCCTATCTCAACCTCCGAACTACACTACCATCTCGGCACCCAATTGCTCAAAGCCGGTGTCAACCCGGAGTATTCAGTGCTGGCCCAGGCTGCACGCTGGAATGTTCCCATCTACACCTCCTCACCCGGCGACTCCTCGATAGGGATGAACATGGCCCGTAACGCCTTGGACGGTAGCCAGCTGACCCTTGATCCCCTGGCCGACGTGAATGAAACTACTGCCATCGTGCATCATGCTACGCGCAACGGGGTGATCATCCTTGGAGGTGGTAGCCCCAAAAACTTCTACTTACAGACACAGCCTCAATTGTGGGAAGTACTAGGTATTCACAAAGGCGGACACGATTATTTTATTCAAATCACCGCCGATGCTCCCCACTGGGGTGGTCTCTCTGGCGCAACTCCATCCGAGGCTGTTTCATGGGGCAAAATCAAGCCAGATCAACTCAATAGCACCGTCGTGATCTATGGGGATTCAACTATTGCTCTACCACTACTCACTGCCTATGTGGTCAGCAAAGCGCAACCACGTCCACGCAAAGAACTCTTCTCTAAACGGGAACAGCTACTAAAAGAGTTAAAGGAGGCTTATAACACAAGCAAAGCTATCAGACCATAGACATTTTTCTATCTAATGCCCACTACCTTGCCTATTAGATAGAACAGCCCCTTGGTTTTAGATAGAAAGAACCTTCCCATTAGATACAAGCCACGTCTCCGTTTATTTGCATTAGCTTGACAACCTAATGTATAATATCAATCGTGTGCAAAACACAGTAAGCCCTGCTAGCAACGCCCCCTGGCAGAGGAGCTGGTAGCACAGAGATTCTTTTACCAATGGGAGTTGTAATTTGCGCAGCTCCGTAAATGCGTTATAGTAACGCATTCGTAGTATAGTAGGGGCGACCCTTGCGGTCGGCCTGCTAGCTTAAGGAGGTTCTTTAGATGCTTGTTCACTTGATGTTAGAATTGTATGGCTGTCGTCGTGAACTCTTGACCGACGAGAAGTTGCTCTATCGTGCGCTCGACGAGTACCCTGGTCGTGTTGACATGGAAAAAGTCAGTAAAGTACATCTGTACAACATTGAGACGTCTAATCCCTTAGATGCTGGTCTCTCCGGCTTCGTAGTCATTGCTCAGAGTCACATCAGCATGCACGCGTGGCCTGAATATGGTGAAGTCGATATCGACATCTGCTCCTGCAAAGAGTTCAGCCAGGAAGATGCCATCGCTTTTGCCAAAGAAATATTCCAGACCGACGATGTTGAGGCCCATTTCGTCGTGCGTGGCAATCGCTCCCTGCGCCCTGAGACGCCCGATCCTGTGCGCCTGGAAGAAGCCTTAGCCGCACGTCGCGTCAAAGTGGGGGTGCGCTAAGGGCAAGAAACGACGAGCGAAGTTTTCGCTCCTAATTCAGCCCACCTTCAATGGAGGGTGAGGAAAGCTTTCAGTTGCTGGAAGTATCCTTACCCTCTATTTTGTTGCGCTCACTTCATCCATATAGACACGCCCGGCTGTCCCATCAACCACAATCATCTGTCCATCTTGAATGCAACGCATCGCCCCTTGTACATTGACCCCCAACAGAGAACATGCCTATAATGCAGACAATAGCCAAGCAAAAGCAATCACCAGGAGAAAACACCTATGATCACCCAGTTTGGTGCGCCTGATGCGCCCTATTGCGACCCTCACACGGCTCGCGTTACTATTATTCCGGCTCCGCTTGAGTATAGCGTGTGCTATATGAAAGGTACTGCCCATGGGCCACAGGCTATTCTCGATGCTTCCAGCCAGATGGAACTCTACGATGAAGAACTAAACTGCTGCCCCATCGAAATCGGCGTCTACACCCGGCCCGCTCTCGATTATATGGGCATGGATCACGCTGCCGCTCTTCAAGCTACAGGCGACGCTGTGCGCGAAGTGTTGGAGCATGGACAGCTTCCTTTCACCATTGGTGGTGAACACTCCCTTTCCGCACCACCTATCGCAGCCGTGCGTGAGCATTTCCCTGATCTGACCGTCGTCCACATTGACGCCCATGGCGATCTACGCGACGAATACGAAGATACGCCCCTTTCACATGCCTCCATTGAACGGCGCGTCGTGGACATGGGCATTCCCCTCACCGAGATCGGCATCCGCAGTTTCAGCCCCGAAGAGGCCGCATTTATGCAAACACAGCCCAATGTTGCTATTGTCTGGGGCTATCAACTCGCCAAAGGCACCGCTACCATTCCCTGGGAACGTCTCACCGCACATACCTACGTCACCATCGATCTCGACGCCCTCGACCCCAGCGAAATGCCTGCCGTCGGCACTCCCGAACCCGGTGGCCTGCACTGGTATCAACTGCTCGACCTCTTCCGCGAAATCTGTCACCGCACCACCATTGTCGGCATGGATGTTGTCGAACTATGCCCCATGCCCGGCCAAACCCGCGCCGACTTCCTGGCTGCTAAACTGGTCTATAAGATGATCGGGTATCGTTTCTGTGATAAAAGCTAGCTGATTGCTCGCCGTAAAGTGGCTCCCGCGAAAACCTTGTTGCTCTTCCATCCGTGATTTATGATACTTATAGAAAATTATGACACTATTGCGGAGATGCTATGCATATACAACCTCTTCTTTCAAAAAACGGCTCTCTCCAATTCTTTGCTCTACTTTGCCTACTCAGCATCCTACTTGCCGCTTGCAACAGCTCCACTAACGTTCCGCCAACACCTACTACCAGCAGCAACAGCACTGTAGCGACAAACAACGGTACTATCACTTACAAAACTGGCCCAACTGACGTTCTTATACGCACCTTCTATGGCGGCGGCAATACCGCTAACCTCGCCTTCAGCCCTGAAGTCAGTATCTACGGCGACGGCACCTATATCCTTGGTCCTGGACTGCAAATGCATCAGGGTAGGCTCAGTACTGACACGCTGCAACAACTGCTGCATACCTTAGTTGATACCGATGGACTGCTCAATTTCAGTCGTCAACAGTTCTATGACGTCCCAGATCAGAACGCCACCTTGCTCGAATTAGCCCTCAACAACAAGCACTTCGAATTTGTCTATGGCAAGTTCGGTACCCTCCAGGAGAGTAGCCATGATATGGATGAATATCATCGCCTCGATCAGGCCCTTACCACCATCACAGAAACGCTCAAAGGCCAAACGTCTCTCTATAGCAATCCCTCCATGACTATCCTCGTTCATCAAGACTTTAGCCCGGACCTTACTCAAACTATTCCTATCTGGTCACTGAAAGATCTTTCCCTTGGTCAGCTCGCTGCCTTTGAATGCGGTATTATTCCCCCCGATGAAACTGGTCCCAATGCCGACACAGGTTGTCTGACCTTCACGATACCTCATTATGCCTTCCTGCCCACCGCACAACAGCTTACGGCCATTAACATCCAGTTGAGAGGACAACCACAGAGTGAATTTATTGAGCAAGGTTTCTATTATCGCGTCGTCGTGCGTCCACTCCTTCCCGACGAGTTACTCCAAAGTACCGTCGCCATGTTCGGTAGTCAAGAACTCACCTACGTAGGTGTACCCCTCCATCGCGGCCCCGTACCCACACCGGTAGTCAGACCCTGAACCTTATCCAACAGTCCCCCTCCTCTCCCACTCCTGTTAGAGGTGTGATATACTATATCAGACGCGCCCGCACAAAATATGCCAGCGAAGAACATAGTGCGTCAAATTTATTCAAAAACGGAGATCGTAACCACTTTGACATCCTCCCTATGGGGCTGAAGCCGAGGGTTTTACGGCGCGGGCTGATAACTCACAGAGTTTTGGGAAAAGCGCAACCGTATATACCAGGGGCGTCTCTTACGGTCACTATAGTGGCGGAATGACCGAGGGGGAAGAGGCATCGGCATATCGCCCATTCGTCCACTACTTAGACTCGATTCAAATACACGCCCCACATGGGACAATCCAAGAAAGGTATCATGACCAGAAATTACAACAATCAGCGACGAGATGGCTCGCGCCCATCCTCTCGTAGTTACTCCACCAACAGACCAGGAGAGGGACGCTCTCAATATACTCCTCGCGCAGCTCGCCCTCGTCCTAATCGTGAGCGCCTCGATCAGGCCTGGGAATCTGGAGCCGCTCCCAAACACGCTGACTATCACTCACGCACTCCTCAAAGGCAGTCATCACAACAGAATTGGCGCAATTCCCAGTCATCGGGACATTCCTCTAATCATAACAGCTCTCGACCCTTTGGCAACCGCCAGGACAATGCGCAACGCTTCAACCGCTCTTCTAGAAGCAACACCGGTAATTACAGCCCTCACTCTCGCCCTTCTGACCCACAGAGACGCATCCACGACGACCAGCGCAACGGCCCTCACTCTCGCCCTTCTGACCCACAGAGACGCACCCACGACGACCAGCGCAACGGCCCTCATTCTCGCCCTTCTGACCTACAGAGACGCACCCACGACGACCAGCGCAACGGTGGACAACGTGGCTATGCTGGTAGCCCTCACAAAAAAGGTACCCATTCCAACTTCCGTGATAACAGAGACAATGAGCAGCGTTCTGAATACCGTGACCGCACTTCCAAGCAAGGCTCCTTCCAGCGCGGCTCGGAGCGTTTCGACCGCCAGTCCCGCGAGTTTCAACGTGGTGAACGCTTTTCAGGCAATGATAAACAGAACCGTCGTTCCTCACAACCTGATACTCGCAACCCACGCTGGCAAAGCCAACAAGCAACGTATCGTCACAACTCGTTCCGCCGCAGATCACCGAACGCTGATGAGCGCACCCCTTATGAAGAAGCTCAATTTGAAGGAGACTACGAGCATTTTAACGATTCAGACACGCAACCTGAAGAGCGTCATGTGACGCGCCTGCCCGATGGGCGTGTCCTCAAAGGGCCACGTCCCGTACAGCGTCGCAACGCCCGCTTCTGGACAGATATTACTGACGAAACCCAAACCTTGCTCCAGCCGGTTGAAACCAAGCGGGTGAACACCCATAAACCAGCACCGATCGGTGCTTCAGCAAAAACAGGTACAACCCGTGAGAAAAAATCAAGAGGAAAGCAGGCCGTTACCAAACCGCGCTCAACAGGTCCTAAACCATCACAGCGTGGCTTCCAGTGGCCAACATCGTAAACACCTGTTGACAGTACCGGGAGACTCGTATGCTTTACCCAAGTTATCTCAATCTCTATGAAACAGGTGAGTTAGCAGAGCGTGCTGCAGCGGCCTGGGAAATTCTGCGCAGTTGCACCATCTGCCCCCAGAATTGTCGCTGCAACCGCATCGCAGGCAAGACTGGCGTCTGTCACTCCGGCACCGAAGCCATCGTCGCTTCCTGGAATGTCCATCGTCGCGAGGAGCCGCCCATCAGTGGCATACGCGGAGCAGGCACCATCTTCTTTGGGTATTGTCAGGCCCGCTGCACCTATTGCCAGAGCCAGGGTGGTCTCGGTCATCGTGTCGGCCCGCAACGCCTCGCCGACATGATGCTTTACCTGCAAAAGAAACGCTGCCATAACCTCGACCTCGTCACACCTACCCACTTCGTTCCCCAAATCCTCGCTGCCCTCGTCATCGCCTGTGGCAAAGGGTTACGCCTGCCTCTCGTCTACAACTGTGCGGGCTACGAGAACCTGGAAACCCTCAAACTCCTGGATGGCGTGGTGGATATCTATCTGCCCGATGCGAAATATTCCGATAACAAAAACGCCCTGCGTACCTCCAAGATGCCCCGCTACGTCGATCACAATCAGGCCGCCCTCCGCGAAATGCATCGCCAGGTCGGCCCCTTGCAACTCGACGAAGAGGGCATCGCCCGGTGTGGTCTGCTCATCCGTCACCTCGTCATGCCCGAAGACATCTCCGGCACCCGCGAAGTCCTGCGCTGGATCGCCACTGAACTTGGCCCTGACACCCCTGTCAGCCTCATGGATCAATACTTCCCCGCCTGGAAAGCCGTCAACGACCCCATTCTCAACCGTCGCCTCACCTGGAACGAATACAAAGCCGCCCTCGATGCCCTCGAAGAATTTCAACTCGACGCCGGTTACGTTCAGGAAGACCTGATGGAGTTGGATACAACGTCTAGTGTGTAGTCAATACAATCCTCCGCCGGATTCATATGCTTTTCATCTGATTAGAGTCTGTCACATAGCCTGCCATATCTGCACCGTTCCGTCTTTACTTCCAGAGGCGATACGCGAGCCCTGTCCAGAAAACGACAAAGGGCTTTTGGATGTCCATGCTACAGCCAGCACAGGACCTTGATGACCTCGATAAACGTAGAGAGTATGTCCGGTAGTGCTATCCCATATACGTACCGTATTATCAGCCCCATAATTAACGCTACTTCCCGATCCAGAAGCCACATACTTTCCATCAGGCGACCATGCTATAGCATGCACTCCATTTACCTGTTCACTGTAGATAAAAATGGCACTTTTCGTGTTGACATCCCAGATCTGCACGGTGTTATCCTCGCTTCCAGAAGCAATATATAGGCCATCAGGCGACCACGCTAACGCACGAACCCAATGAGAATGTCCTCGATAAGCACCCTTGATAGAGAAGCTAAATTTCGTCGTAGCATCTTTCACCTGTACCTTATTATCATCACTTCCAGAGGCAATGCGGGTTCCATCAGGCGACCATGCCAGGGCATGTACCCAACCGGAATGATTGCGGTATGTACAGATCGCTTTGCCAGTGACAGCCTCCCATATACGTACCTTATTATCATCACCACCAGAGGCGATACGTTTGCCATCAGGCGACCACGCTACAGCATACACCCAATTGGTATGACCATTGTATGTCAACACATTCTGTCCTGTAGTAGCATCCCATACTTGTACTGTCGAGT
>WNGQ01011651.1_pt1 | contig 11214 bp, 8 predicted proteins | sample 5407661 | NCBI WGS metagenome assembly WNGQ01 (sample SAMN13153382, study PRJNA577476) | soil metagenome | isolation source: 60 cm soil or saprolite under Garry oak tree replicate 2 | place: USA:California | collected 2016-06-15
CAATCGAGGCTGCTTATCATGCTGCAAGCCAAGCCGAGATTCAGTTGTTCGTTGGAGCAAACCCCGTGCGCGTGCTGCTTGATGGTCGTGAAGTAAACGCGCGCTACGACCGCGGCGACACGACGATTTCTCTAACCGTGCCAGCCGGGCAGCACCAACTGAAAATCGCGCTGCAATGAAAAGTAGATGGAAGAAGGCGAGTTAGGCTGTTGGTGTTGTGAGAACGAGAATATTGATAAGAATGCGAGTGTTTGCCTTCATACAAAAGCCGTTCGATTCGTGTGCGATTGAGCGTGGGAGAAACTTTGCGGCTAGCGGATGCACGTCTGCAACTACGATGAACGGGCAGGGCGAAGTCTGAGGGGATGAAGATGGAACGCAGAACATTTCTTGAACTATCGGGTCTGGCTTTGGCTGCGACTGCGGCGCCTGTGCACACTGCAAAAGCGCAGCGCCCATTGCCAAAGAGTGAGTTTGACTATGTTGACTGGAGCTGGCAGCGCTGGCGCGAAATCACGGGCCAGACGCGCCCTAACGTCAGGGGCGATCAGAGTGGCAAGGCCGAGCTGATCTACTTGCACGAGCAGAATGGAAAGCCGCTCACAACGGCGAGGGAATGGGATGCGCGTCGTGAGTCAATTAAACGTCTGCTCTCCGAATTTCTCGGGACGCCGCCGAAGTTTAAGCCTCCGCTCGAGCCAAAGATTCTTGAAGAGACGACGCTCGATACTTATACCCGACGGAAATTGAGCTATCAGACAGAACCGGGTGAGCATGGCCCCGCCTACCTGCTGATCCCGAAGAAGCTTCGAGAACGCGCGCCAGTTGTCCTATGCCCGCACCAGACGACTACGCCTCTGCCGAGTGGGATGCGAGACCCGGTTGGGCTCAATGGCGACCCGACGCTTTACACCTCCCTCCACTTAGTCCGGCGCGGCTACGTCACCTTCACCTGGGATGCGCTCTGTTTCGGCGAGCGACATGATTCGGCGCGCGGGCATTACGGCGATGCGATTCCTTTTTATCGAAAGCATCCTCAATGGTCTTTGTTGAGCAAGATGGTCTGGGATATGAGCCGGGGCATTGACTATTTGGAGTCGCTCGATTTCGTTGACTCATCGCGCATCGGCTCTGTCGGCCACTCCCACGGCGGCATTACCACGCTCTTCGGGATGGCCTTAGATGATCGGATCAAAGTGGGCGCGAGCAGTTGCGGGTTCGACACTTTTCGCATTGATGGCAATACGTGGCGCTGGTCGCGCGCGACTGCCCTCATACCTCGGGCTGGCTTCTATATCTCAAGTCCTTATATCAACATGGATCAGTATCGCGCCATGCCAGATTCGGAGACGATCAATACACCGCTGGATATTCATGAAATGCTCGCGCTCATTGCGCCGCGCCCGCTTTTCTTATCCACTTCCGATGAAGATTTTGTGTTTCCGAATGCGGGATGGAGCGTGCGCCAGTCGTTGGCGCGCGTCGAACCTGTTTACAAACTCCTTATTCCCGCTGGAAGCGTCAGGAAAAGCCTATGAATGGCTTGATCGTTGGTTGAAGGTGTAATTCGCCCGCTATTCGGACCGAGAAGAGAATCGAAGATTGAGGCATGGAAATCATTCTCGCAATTGATGGAGGAGGAAGCCGCACGCGATGTCTGGCGATTGACCGTCGCGGTCAGGTGGTCAGCAAAGGCGAAAGTGGTCCATCGAATCACCTGCTCGTCGCCAGAGATGTCGTCAAGCGTTCGCTGGCTGAGGCAATTGACCAAACGCTCACACTAGGCCGCCTCAACCGTGATGACATCATTTGCCTGTCGGCGGGACTGGCCGGCGTTGACTTCGATGGCGCGGACGCGCCTGTAATGGAAGAGTTGTTGCGCGAGCTGGGCTTCGCTCACGCTGTCATCAGCGGCGATATGGTCATCGCACACGCCGGGGCACTCGGAATGCATGAAGGGGTGATCGCGTTAGCCGGCACGGGCTCGGCAATCTTAGGCATCGGCTCGGGCGGCAAGCGCGTGAAAGTCGGCGGGTGGGGGCCGGTCTATGGGGATGAGGGGAGCGCATATCGGATTGGGCAGATGTCTCTCAGAGCGGCCGCGAGAGAGTACGACGGGCGCGGCCCCAAAACATCTCTGCCGGAAGCGCTCCTTAGAGGGCTCGGCCTGTATGAATTCAGAGAAACGGTGTCGCGCGTGTACGTCGAAGGAATGGAGCCGCGTGAGATTGCCGCGCTCAGCAGCGTCGCATACGAGGCGGCTGTGGCAGGAGATGAGGTAGCGCGAACAATCTTCTCACAGGCGGGGGAAGAGCTTGCCGAAAGCGTCGCGGCGGCCATCCGGCAACTCGATTTCACCGGTACTGAAATTTTGGTCTCGTACCAAGGATCGGTGCTCGAGGCGTGCGCGCTGGTGCGGGAACGTTTCGGCGATGCGCTCAGAGATCGCTTCCCAAACATCGCGATTGTGCGGCCACGATTCGAGCCGGTCGTCGGCGCGTACTTGCTCGGATGCCAAGCTCTGGAATGGCGAGTGGATGCAAACGTGTTCGCCGCGCTCGAAGAAAGAACTGCTTCACGGTGAGCTGGAACCATTTGTTGCTGTAGTTTGATAAGTCAATCCTTAATTGAGAAGTGTAAGCGGCCAGGGAAAGGAAAAGCAGCGTGACATCCGTCGAATACATTGATGGTTTACAGGCGGTGCTCGAGCGAATCAAGCGCGAGCAGAGAAGCAACATCGAGAAGGCCGCGAGACTAATCGCCGATGCGCTTTCAGCAGGCGGCATCGTTCACACTTTCGGGACAGGCCATTCACACACGATCGCCGACGAAGCCTTCTTTCGCGCCGGCGGTATCGCCGCCGTCAACCCGATACTCGATGAGCGTTTGATCTTCCTCAAGGGCGCGCTGGAAAGCACGCGCTCCGAGCAGGAGAGCGGACTGGCGCGTTCCTTGATCGAGCGTGAGCAGGTCAGAGCTGAAGATGTAGCAATCATTATCTCTAATTCCGGGCGTAATGCCGCGCCCATCGAGATGGCGCTTGAGATGCAGGCGCGCGGCGTGAAGGTTATCGCCATTACGAATCTTGAGCAGTCGAAGCCGTCCGCCTCGCGTCACTCTTCCGGCAAAAAACTTTACCAACTCGCCGACATTTCGATTGACAACTGCGTGAGCGCCAATGTTGAAGGCGTGAGCGAAGAGACTCTGAGCGTGATCTTAAGTCGTTACCAGGGGCGCATCAAGTATCTGGACGTGGATGCGGGTGGCGCCGGTGGGCCACAACTACCCCGAAGCGAAGGAGTTGCGTGACGCCAATTCTGGAAGTCATCGCTTGTTCCGTCGCTGATGCGATTGAAGCGGAGAGAGGCGGAGCAAGTCGCTTGGAAATCATCAGGGATTTTGAGCGGGGCGGCCTGACGCCTCCGCTTGAACTGGTGCGGGATATTGTCGCCGCCGTGTCCGTGCCCGTGCGTGTGATGCTACGCGAGAGCGATGGTTACACAATCGGCGGCGAGGCTGAGATCGAAAAGCTCTGTAAATCTGCACACGATTTGTCGGCGCTTCAGATAGACGGCGTGGTGCTCGGCTTTCTGTGCGACGGAGAGATAGACGTTGATCTGACGCAGTGCGTCCTCGCGTGCGCGCCGGCCTTGAAAGCGACGTTTCACCATGCCTTTGAGGAGACGATAGATCCGTTCGCTTCTATCGAAAAACTCAAACGGATCGCGCAAGTAGATCGGATTCTAGCGAGCGGCGGGAGCGGCGACTGGCCGCAAAAGATTGCCCGGCTCTCACGCTATGAGCGAGCGGCGCGACCTCAGATAAACATCCTCGCCGGTGGTGGGTTGAATAGAGAAGCGATCAGGGCGGTTCGCGAGGCGACCAGTATTCGTGAGTTTCACGTGGGCCGCGCCGCGCGCATCTCCGGTCGTGCAGACGGCGGGGTGCGCGCCCCGCTGGTTGGGGAACTCATTCAAACAGTGGAAGCGTGTTCCGCTGAACTTCGATAAGTCTTAGCAAGTGAGAAATGACCGAAACATCGTTACGTGGAAGTGAAAACGTAATAGCTTTGAAGCTTGAAGCCGAGCGGCTGCGAGAAAGTTTGATCTCAATCCGCCGTCAAATCCACGCGCATCCTGAGTATGGGTTTCACGAGCACGAAACCGCGCGTCTTGTCGCGGCGACGCTTAATGAACTAGGAGTGCGTGTGCGTTGTGGCGTGGCGAAGACCGGCGTCGTTGGCGAACTCGGCGAGGGAACGCCCGTAGTGGCGATTCGCGCCGACATGGACGCGCTGCCGATTGCGGAGGCGACCGGACTGCCGTTCGCTTCAAATGTCCCAAACATGATGCACGCTTGCGGGCATGATGCGCATGTTGCCTGCGCGCTTGGCGCTGCCATGTTGCTGGCGAAATCTTCAGTCCACGGCACAGTGCGCTTTCTCTTCCAGCCCTCTGAAGAGCAGAAAGATGAAGAAGGCAGGAGCGGCGCAATGCGTATGATCGATGAGGGAGCGCTCAACGGTGTGGCGGCTATCATCGCGCTGCACACGCGGGCGTTGCCGGTCGGGTCCATCGGCGTTACGGCTGGCCCTGCTCTGGCAGCAAACGACACTATCAAGATCACGATTTTGGGGCGCGCGGCGCACGGTGCGCATCCGGAAGAAGGGATTGATGCGATTGCTATCGCGGCACAAGTAATCAACGCCATTCACCAGGTCATAACGCGTCGGCTACCCGCTATGTCGCCAGCGGTAATCAGCATCACTACGATTCACGGCGGCGTAAAGGAAAATGTGATTGCCGAGCGCGTCGAACTCGGCGGCACGATTCGCACCACGGGAGGCGACGCGCGGCAGCGCCTCCTCGAGGAACTCGAACGTGCCCTCGATGTTGGAAAGGCGCTCGGCGCGACGTGCGAGCTACAAGTATGGGAAGGCTACCGCGTCACAAACCATGACGCGAGGGTGACGGAGACGATTCGCGCGGCGGCCAGAGAGGCGCTCGGAGCGGAGCGCGTTGTTGATCTGCCGTTCGATTCGTGGGCGGAGGATTTCGGATATATGACGGCACGCGTGCCGGGCGCGATGTTCTGGTTAGGCGTGACGAGTCCGCGTGTGCCGCATCCTGTGTGGCATAGTCCTTTATTCGACTTGGATGAAGACGCTTTGCCGGTTGGAGCGGCGGTGCTCGCAGCTTCGGCATTGCGTCTGCTTGACGTTTGTGCGGCTGACGGGAATCTCAATGACGTTAAGATGATGTAAATCCCGCCGCGCTCATGCCGCGGCTTCAAAAACATTTTTCGGAAAGAAAGCCATGTCAAAACAGAGACTACAGGAACATACGGATGCGCAACTTGCTTTGCTCGGCGGCGCGGCGACGCTCAAAAGAGAGCAGCCTGCTTGGCCCATCTTCGATGAGTCTGACCGCCAAGCCCTGCTCGACGTGCTGGAAAGCAGGACCTGGGGCGGATATCACGAAGCTGTCGGCGAATTGGAGCGGCGCTTCGCCGAGTATCACGGGACGAGGTATGGCATCGCCACCGCCAACGGCACGGTTTCGCTTGAGATTGCGCTGATCACCTGCGGAATTCGTCCGGGCGATGAGGTGATCGTCCCGCCCATCACCTTCGTCGCTTCCGCGACCGCAATTGCGCGCGTCGGGGCCGTTCCGGTGTTTGCTGATATTGATACGCAGACGATCAATCTCAATCCGGAGGCGGTCGAAGAAGCCATCAACGAGCGAACGCGCGCCGTCGTCCTCGTTCACTTCGCCGGTTGTCCCGCAAACATGGACAGATTCACGGCACTGTGTGAGCGACACAATCTCGTCGTGATCGAAGATTGCGCGCACGCGCACGGGGCCGCATGGAAGGGGCGTCGTGTGGGGAGTTTCGGCCAGTTTGGATCGTTTAGCTTTCAGGGGTCGAAGAACATGACGGCTGGCGAAGGCGGCATCCTCACTACCAACAATGCAGAATTGGCCGAGAGTGCGCGTTCGATCAGCAATCAAGGGAGACGAGCCGGCGGAGCTTGGTACGAGCACGTCACGCTCGGAACTAACGCTCGTCTGACAGGGTTTCAAGCCGCGCTTTTGCTCCGTCAACTCGAACGGCTACCGCAGCAGGTTGAGACACGCATGGAACGAGCCGCGCGCCTGCGCGCCGGATTAAGGGAACTTGAAGGTCTTAAACCAACGCCCCAGATGCTTGACGAGCGTGTGACGGCACACGGGTATCATCTCTTCTCGATGAGATTGGATGAGGGCGCTTTTGACAATGCCCCTCGCGCCAAAGTCTTGGAGGCTTTGCAAGCTGAAGGACTGCCCGTTAGCGCCGGATACCCGCAGCCGATCTATCGGAACGGACTCTTCAAACAGCACGCACACATTATTCATCCATGTCCTGAGGCGGAAGCCTACTGCAAGTCGTCTGTCTGGCTGCCGCAAAACGCTTTGCTAGCTGACCTTGAGTGGATCGATGACGCGCTTGCAGCGATGCGTAAAGTTCGGCAAGGTGCGCGCGAGTTACTGGCGACTGCGGGGTAGGTGCAACGATGTATGAACACACGGAAGCAAACTTCGAAGAGCGACTCGGGCACGAAAGCGTTCAAGACATGGACAGACGAAAGTTCTTAAGCGCATCCGTCGGGGCAACGACGTTATTGGTGGGGACGCCGCTTAGCGGAGTGAGTCAGGAACTGCGTGCCCGGCCCATTCCATCCGGCGGCGCCACGAAATTGGCCGGACCATTTTTGCGAGAACTCAAAGAGCAATATAGGCGCGATCTCTTTAACGATTTCCTGCCGTTCATGGAGAGATACGTGATTGACCATAAGTACGGCGGCTTCATGTGCAACACGGATTACACGGGCGAGCGTGTTAATGACAACAAACTGAGTTGGTTTGAAGGGCGCGGCATTTGGGTTTATACATTTCTCTACAACAACCTTGCTAAGGAAGAGAGGTATCTCGAAGTAGCGCGGCGTTCGGTAGAATTTATCTTAAAAATCAAGCCGCAGGATGCATACGCCCTTTGGGCGAAAGAATTAACGCGTGACGGAAAACCATTGGCCAGCGCCGACGGCGAAATTTACGGCGACCTCTTCATCGCCGAAGGTTTGGCCGAATACGCAAAAGCGACAAGGCAGAGCCAATATTGGGATCTGGCAAAACAGCTTGTGTTGAACTGCGTGCGACTTTATGACCGCGAAGATTATCGCCCGAACATCGGTCAAACATATCTCGGAAAGGATGCGCGTCCGTTTCCCGGCGCAAGGATTCAAGGCGTGTGGATGGTTTTGATTCGCGCGACGGCCCAGATGCTGCAAATGCGTGCTGATGCGGAAATAGAAAAGATTGCGAAACGTTCGGTTGATGCGGTTTTGAATCATCATTACAATCCCGCGTTTCGCTTGAACAACGAACTACTCAACCACGATTTATCGCGTCCGACCAACGAATACGCGCAACTCGTTTATACGGGACATTGCATTGAAACTCTATGGATGATGCTGTTCGAAGCGGCGCGGCTGAAAGACAAGAAACTGTTCGACACATTCGCGGCAAGATTCCGCCGCCACGTCGAAGTAGCTTGGGATGACGTTTTCGGCGGTGTATTCCGAAACTTGATGAGTGTCGAACAGAACTCCTGGACGCTGGATAAAGTTCTTTGGGCCCAGGAAGAAGTTCTAATCGGCAGTCTTTTCATTTTTGAGCATACAGGCGCAAATTGGGCGCGTGAGATGTTCCATCAAGCCTTTGACTATGTGCAGAAAACGTTTCCATTGAAGATGAAGAAACCCGGCTCGCCGTTGTGGATGTATGCGGGCAATCGCAAAGTCGAGTTTGAGGAGTTCAAAACGCGCGCGAAACGCGTGGAGAATTATCATCACCCGCGCCATTTGATGCTGAACCTGCTCTGCGTTGAGCGAATGCTAAAGCGCGGAGGCCGAGTGTCGAATTTGTTCACCTGATCTGCAGGGTCAATCAAAACTGCAACCTTTCACGCGCCCGGTTCGGCGAGTCAAAAAATACTTTCGGTCACCCGCAACAACCGACGCATCATTATTACAAATCCAGATGCACCAATTTACACCGTGATTGCGATGGAGTAGTTGGCGGCAAACTTGACTATGAACAGACAGCGCAACGCGAAAAACAAGATCCTTTTGGGGCTGGGTCTTGCCTGCCACTTGGTTGTGGTGTTGATGCTATGCGCGGTAAGTACTGCCGTCGCTTCACAGAACGACGGTCTTCGCGTTTCAGTCTCTCGCTCAAAAGCGCGGCGCGGTGAAACCATCGAGGTCAAAATACAAGTTCACCGTGAACACGAATCTGCCGAAAGTCCGGTTCGCGCTGTGCTGCTGAGGCCGACAGCCGGCATTGAAAACTTGTCCTTAGAAACGGTGAGGGGACAAGCGGATGTTTATGGCGCTGAGATTAAGATCGCAGAGAATGCGCCTTCCGGCTTGTACGTCGTTCATGCTTGGACGGGCGAGATGACAAATCCGTTGGCGGTTGGCAAGGCGACATTTTTGTTGGGCAAGGTCGTCACGGACTTCTTCGTCGCTAACTATGTCGATGAGAAGCGCCTGGCTGACGACGTTGAAGAATACCTGAAAGACTTCCGTCGCTTGGGCGGGAATTTTCTGGTCGCCCATAACCTTATCACGGCGACGAAGGCCTATTACCCGTCGAAAATCTCCCGCACGGATGTCGCGCCTGGCTCCGTGAACGACATCGTCGAGCTTGTGCTCAGTCGCGCGGATCGAGATGGGATCGCGGTGCTGCTCTCGGTCAGTTGGGATATGACGAGGCAGTCCCACTTCAAAGATCGCATGGGCGAGATCCAAGCGATTATGGCGGAGATGTACGCCCTCTACCGGCATCACCCTTCACTGGCCGGTTTCTACTCTTATCAGGAGGGCAGCGGAACGTATTATGTCCCTTTCGTGCGTGAATTCAGCAAACACGTGAAGAGTCTGGACGCGAATCTTCTGACCGCCTGCGCGCCACATACTGATGACCCTTTGCTGGCAGGTTATCTCAGCACTGTTGAAGAACTGGACATCATTATTTACCAGGCCGGTGTGATGGCAAGCTATCGTACGGATAATCGTAAAAAGTATCCGCTGCGCCGCGTAAAGGATTTCTGCGCGCTGGGGACAGGCGCGAAACGTTTACAGAATAAGATTGCGATCGTGCACGTTGAACTATTTGGCTATCTCGAGAATCGTCCTAACCCCGACATTGTGGCGGCCAGCTACGATAACATCTACGGACAAATCCTCAGCGCTGCGACCGTAACGGGTGCGGACGGCATCTCGTTCTTTTCGTATCACGCTCACATCTATCTGCCGTTGAAAAAATATGCGCAGGTAGCGCGCAGCCGCCAAGCGGTGGTTGACGGCCTGAGGGCTTTTGAACTTATCGCCTTACAGATTTCCCGTGAGCCAAACCGGATAGCGATCTATTTCCCTTATTCGGATTGGATCATTGAGCGCTGGCCTAACTATTTTTTGCCGGCGTTGGATGCCTTTCGCGTGCTTGGCGTGCCGGCGGATGTTCTCCCGTATGCACCCCCGTTGGAGGAGTCGGTCTATCCTTACTATCCATTTCACATGAACCGGGACGTGCTCGCGCGGTTGCTTAAAGAGCGAACCGTACTTGTGTTGCCGAACGTCTCAGGCTTCCAACAAACAGACAGCGATCTCATCAAAGCGTTCGTCGAACAGGGAGGCGTGATCGTCGCTTTCGGGCCGCAGATTCCGATGGGCCGAAGCTATGAGCGAAAAGAGCTGTTCGGCGGCGATGAGACTGGAGGCATACGAACGCACACCGCAGTAGTTGTTAAAGACGCAGTTGGAGACCGTGTCGAAGCCGGAAGCCATTTCGCCTTAAGCGGGATTCAACTCCCGTCTTGGACGGCAAACGGAGCGCAAGTTATTGCGAGGTTTGAAGATGGCTCGGCGGCAATCACATTGAACAAATACGGACAGGGAAGGATCGTCACGATCATTCCAGATGCGTGGACAGCGGCGCAGCGGATGCCCGAACTTGTGCGGGCAGCAATTGAGGGCGCCATGTCGTCCACCGCGGTTGCGCCGCTCGTTGATATTGTTGGGACCAACGAAAACACGGACATGGCGGTAGGACGCACACCGGAAGGTTTTCGTGTCGCGGTTATCAATCACAACTCCGGTGAGATGGAAGTGCTGCTCAGGCCGCTGAAAACTCCGGAGCTGCGTGCATCCGAGTGGGTTGATCTGGTTTCTCGCAATAGGCTTGAGACCTCAACCGCCGACCGCTCGATAAAAGTAAAGATTCCGGGACGCGGATTTCGCGCGCTTGAATTTCGCCGAGCTTCCGCCGATTGACGCTACCTTAAACGCATTTGTCTGGCTGTGGTCGTTTCAACAGTTCTAGACAGATAGCCCGGTTGGCGACGGGGTGATGCTCGCCCGAAAGGACGGAGTTGAGATGACTGAGGACTTATCAATCTATCACGATTTGATCGGCAATCTTTTTACTAAACCTTCAATTTCGGAAGAGTGGGCGAGCTATCGCTTGAGTGAGAGCCAAGTGTCATTTTACCGGGAGTACGGATACCTGTCGGGAATTAGAATGTTGGATGATGAACAGGTGGAAGTTCTCCGCGAGGAGTTGCGAGAACTGGTTGATCCGGCGCATCCGGGCCACCAACTATTTTACGAATTCAACTCTAATGAGTCGGCTGATCCTGAAAAGATTCTTTTTCATGCACTCGGAGCATGGCGTATCACGCAGGGTTTTCACGACCTCCCGTGGAACCCTCGGTTCACCGTGCCAGCCTCGCAGTTGCTCAATGGCGCCGTGCGCTTCTGGCACGATCAGATCTTTTATAAACCGGCGCACCACGGTGGCGTCGTGATCTGGCATCAAGACTATTCCTATTGGACCAGGACCCAGCCGATGGCACATCTCTCGTGTTGGATAGGTCTGGATGATTCAACGCGTGAAAACGGTTGCGTCCATTATGTACCCGGTAGCCACCGCTGGGATTTACTCCTCTTCGCGTCAGTCGCGTTAGCCGTCGACAATCCGGTAGAACGTTGGGCCAAAGCTGTGGGCGGTCGAGATAAGGTCGCGGCGATCAAATCAATCTACGGCGAGGCAACAATCCAGTACGGCGGTTTCGAAGGGACGCTCAAGGTATGGCACACCGCCGATGGGAAGT
>WNGQ01007452.1_pt1 | contig 11211 bp, 6 predicted proteins | sample 5407661 | NCBI WGS metagenome assembly WNGQ01 (sample SAMN13153382, study PRJNA577476) | soil metagenome | isolation source: 60 cm soil or saprolite under Garry oak tree replicate 2 | place: USA:California | collected 2016-06-15
CCGCCAGACAAACTGCGCTATGCACGCAACTTCTTCAACGTGCCCGATGACCTGATTGACTTCACTCCGGCGCTTCGAGCCGAGGCTGTCGAGAGAGCCAAGCGGTACCGTTGGGCCGATACACCGTTCAACCCGCCGATGCTGGGCGACGTCAAAGGCATGCTGGGCGCGATTACGGTCGGCACCGCCACGAACTGGCCCGGCGGCGGTTTCGATCCAGAGACGCACATCGTCTATGCGCCAGCCGGCAATACGCCAGGCGTGAGGTCGCTCATTGCCAGCCCGCCGGGATTCTCAGACATTCGGTACATCTCGGGAACCGCCGGGCGGCCCATCGTCGAGGTCTGGGGCCCTGGAGACTGTTGCGCCGCCGATTCAGGATACCGCACGCGAGCAGACCTACCCGCAACGCCCGGAGCGCATTCGCCCGCTGGCGACGCGGCTGCTGGCCCTCCTCCCGACGAGGGCGGTGGCGGCCTGAATATCGAAGGGATACCCATCGTCAAACCGCCGTATGGGATCCTCGCGGCGATCGATCTCGATCGTGGCCAGCTCCTGTTTCAAGTGCCGCACGGCGACACACCGGATAACATTCGCAACCATCCGGCGCTGAAAGGTCTGCACGTTCCGAAGACGGGACAGGCTGGCACTTCCGGGGTTGGATTGGTGGTAACAAAGACGCTGGTAGTAATGGGCGATCCACAGATCACGACGACACCGGAGCATCCGCGCGGCGCAATGCTGCGGGCTTACGACAAGAAGACCGGCCAGCAAGTTGGGGCGGTCTTGATGCCGGCCATCCAGAGTGGCACGCCAATGACCTACATGTTGGGTGGCAAGCAATATATTGGCCGTCAGCGGCGGCGCCTACTCGGGCGAGTACATCGCCTACAGTCTACCGAATTAGGAAGGCGTCCTGCGGCCCGTGCAAGACGCTGCAAGGAAGTTCAGTTTTGGCCGCGCCGCCGCGCATTCGCGTGACGGTTTGGGCCTACGAGCTGGTGAAAAAGCCGCGTGATGAAAATAAGAACCGCGATTCTGGTGCTTGTCCTTGCGGCGTCCGTAATCGCTTTTTGCTCGTCTGCGCGCGCCAAACTAACGGTTCCTTCCCAACAAGCGGCGGCCTCGACGGAGCCGACACAGTCCGTGTGGGATGGCGTCTACACCGAAGAGCAAGCCAACCGTGGAGAGATGCTTTACGCGCGGAGGTGTGCTCGCTGCCACGCGGCGGACCTTACCGGCGGTGAAATCGCACCAGCGCTGAATAACGCTGAGTTCAAATCGAACTGGAGCGGCCTCTCGGTCGACGATCTGCTGGAACGAATCAAGGTTTCAATGCCGCAAGACGACCCGGGAAGCCTGAGCCGCCAGCAGACTGCCGACATCGTGGCATTCGTCTTATTCAAGAATGGTTTTCCGGAGGGCAAGACAGAACTCGCGCGTGAGGCTGAGGTCCTTAAGGAGATCCGTTTCGAGCAAAGCAAACCAGAAACCTCTGGCGATCCGGAGATAACCAGGCCATCGGAGAGCGACAGAACAACGTCCCCGGCGGCGGCAAGCAGCTATCATGTGATCGCGCGGATTCCGATACCCGGCGATACTGGATGGGATTACATCACCGCCGACAGCGAAGGCCGCCGCCTGTACGTTCCGCACGGTATCGAAGTAGTCGTACTCGATCTGGATTCTGGCGCCATCGTCGGCAAGATCACGGATCTGAAGGGCGTGCACGGCGTGGCCATCGCGCGGGAATTTGGACACGGGTTCATCAGCGCCACTGACCCTGGTTCGGTCACGATGTTCGACCTCAAGACTCTCGCCGTGATGGACAAAGCAAGGGTGGGAGACGACCCCAACGGGATTATCTATGACCCGAAAACTCAGCGCGTTTTCACCGCGGATCGAGGTAGCCAGCGCGTCACTGCAATTGATGCCAGGACCGGCAAGATCGCGGGCACAATCGACAACCTTGGCGGCAGGACCGAGCATTTAGCCTCCGACGGGGACGGCCACGTCTTCCTGAACATGCAGGATGTTGGCCAGCTTCACAAACTCGATGCCCAGAGTTTGAAAGTGATGGAAACTTGGCAGTTGGCGCCGCCCTGCGGCCAGCCCAGCAGCATGGATATGGATCGCGAACATAATCGCGTTTTCATCGGCTGCAGGAGTGGCCTCTTCGCCGCCGTCGACGGCGCTACCGGCAAGATTGTTGCGACCCAGCCAATCGGGCTTGGCGTGGACGCATTGGAGTTTGACCCCAAGACGGCCTTGATCTATGTCTCCACCGGGGGTGGCGATGGCGCTCTCTCCATTTTCCACGAGGAAAGCCCAGATAAGTATGCGCTGGTGGAAAGCCTGAAGACCTTGCCGGGAGCCAGAACCATGGCCTTGGATAAAAAAACCGGCCGGGTATACCTGCCTGTTGCAGATCTTGGTCCCCTCCCCGTCGCTAGGCCCGAAAATCCGCGGCCGAGAGCGCCCATGACTCCCGGCACTTTTTCGGTCCTGGTCGTCGGACGATAGCGTGACGACAGGCGCGCATCACGAGTACTGTATTAGTAATCTTGGGCCCACTGTTGCCGAGAAAATGGAAGAGCAGTGTTAATGAGAATTAGCGCCGAGGATAGCTCCGCTCTGCTTCCCTTACCGAATCTCACCAGATAGTGTCATGGAACCGATCGTGCTCGGGGCAAAATCGTTCCTGAAGACGTCTCCGCCCTTCATCACAAATTTCACGCGCTCAGTCTCGCTGATATCGGCCGTTGGATCCCCGGAAACGGCGACGATGTCGGCGAACTTACCCTTTGTAATCGAGCCCACATCGTTCTGCCAGCGCATTTCGGTGGCGGCATTGATGGTGCCGGCTTGCAGGGCTCCTGCTGGAGCCATGCCGCCAATTTCGACCAGCGCCACAAACTCAAGCGCGTTGCTGCCCTCGCGCCATGCGGAGCCTTGCGATCCGCTACCAAGCACCGTTACGAGTCCCTTGGTAGCGATACACATCCGGACATTCTTCTTAAAAACGGGAACTATGTCGTACTTGCCGCCGGTGTTCTTGGCATCGGCGTCCTCGATGGCAGGGTGGGAATATTCGAGAATGGTCGGGCTGTAGAACAGCCCTTTTTGGGCTATTGTGTTGCACATCTCTTGAGTCAAGCCCTGTCCATGCTCGATGGAGTCGCCCGCATGGCCAGCGGTGATGGCATTTTGCAATCCCTGGCCGCCATAGGCGTGTGAGCCGGTCTTTACGCCGAGACGCTCTGCTTCGTCATCCATCGCCTGCATGACCTCCAACGGATAGGTCATTTCGAATTGCAGCTCGCCCGTGGGTGAGAATTTCCACCCCCCCACCGGGTACAGCTTGATATGGTCTACACCATGATCAACCTCGAAGCGCACGGCTGCTCGCGCCTCGTCGGCATTGTGAACAACAATCGCGTTCAGCAGTTCCGGATCTGGCTTGTCCTTCGGGCCCGGTGTGGGGCCTCCCCAGACGATTCCACGGCCCGACACCTGCACCCTGGGACCCATGACCACGCCCAGGTTGATCATGTCGCGCAGTGTGACGTCCTGATATCCGTTGCCATGAGAGGTCATTTCCTTCATCGCTGTAAAACCGTTCACGAGGGCGTCTCGCAATCTCTTGGTGGCGACGAGCAGGGCCTGGTCCGCGGTCATCTTTCCGCGCGCGGTCATGAAGTGGTCATGCGAGTCGATGAAGCCGGGCAGGACGGTCGCCTGACTGAGATCAATCACTCGAGTTCCGGCGGGAATGGTGACGCTGCCGTCGGGTCCGACGTCAGTGATTCGCTGACCCTGGATGAGCACAACCTGTTTGGTCAGCATCCTGCCGTTGACGCTGTCGAACATCCGGCCGGCGCGAATCGCCACCGTTGTCGGAGCCGGAGGGCATGAATATATGCCGCCCCAAGGAAGCACACACGGCGCAACGGTACCGACGCCTCGCCAAGGCCCTGGTATGACCTGAGGAGCCGGTGTTTCCGGTGCATGGCCGGCATTTGACACCTGCGCCCAAAGCGCGGGCGCAACCATGAAAACCCCGAAAATCCCGAGCGCCGCTTTCAACACAAATCTGCATCGCATCGCGCAGCTCTCCTTTAAGTAAACTGGACTTCCCGATCCAACTTCACCCGCGGATCTCGCCACATTCAACGATAGGCCCATCGGACGGCGACTATACGCCCCAAAAGACTCGTCTGCCAGAAGTTAATACTGCGAGGGGAATAGAGGGCAATGAAATCTCCTGAACCATTTAGTCACTCCGGAGCCAGATGAAAAGGGCCCTCAAGGGTTCCATGTGAAAGATCCAGATGGATTCCGCGTTCAGCTGGGAGATTCGTCTGAATTTTAAGGAGCTCGATTTCAGGACAAGCTCTTCAGGTTCGTGAAGGGCGACTCCGGCGAGTCAAACCAACCCTGTCCAATGCAGGCGCTCGCAAAAACGTGACCCGCCCGCCAAGGGCCCGAACGGAAGCCAAGAGCGGCTCGAGCCACTGCCTAAGATCCTCGCGCGCCAGCCATGCGCTGTCCGCTAGGCGCAATTCTTCGACGCCTCGCATTTCCATCTCGAGGCGCTCGAACAGTTTCTGCGTGGTGCCGTCCAGTTGTGAGTCGCAGAACTGCATGTACAGCCGCTCGCAGGAGAGTTCGACCGAGCGGGCTGTTCGGCTGGTTCCGAGCAAAATCAGGTCGCGACAATTCAAAGGACTACACCGAGACCCGCGAGAACCAACTGCAGATCCCTCCTCGCCCGTCCCCGCAGGAACGTGGACGGGCTCCTCGGGATGACACCCGTTTCTATGCGCGCGTTGCGAGCGCCAGCAGAGTGCGGCGAACCAGCGCTTTCGTCAGCGGCACCTTGTATGCGTTCTTTGCGAGCGGCTGAGCTCCCGCGACAGCGGCCTCACCGGCCTTGGTCGCCAGTGCCGGTGTGATGCGCTGGCCGGCGAGTAGGCGTTCGACGCTGGGCACCCGCCACGGAATCGGCGCGACGCCGCCTAGAACGAGGCTCGCGCTCCGGCAGATTTCCTTGTCCATATCGAGCACGACCGCAGCGCTGACCACCGCATGCGTCCATGCTTCGCGGTCGAGGACCTTGTTATAGGTGCTGCGCCTGCCTGCAGGGGCCGGCTCCAACTGCACTCCAGACAACACTTCGCCGGAGGCGAGGATGTTTTCTCGCGTGGCGTCCCGCCGCGGCAGAACGAAGAAGTCATCGGCAGGCACTATGCGCTCACCCGAGGGTCCCACGACGCGGAACTTCGCGTCGAGCGCGACCAGCGCGGTAGCTGTGTCCGAGGGATGGACGATGTAACTCGGGCCGCCGCCGAAGATCGCATGGAACTGGTTCTCGCCACCTACGGAAAAGCACATCGAACCGCCATTCTTCAGGCACGGGAAGCCATTGCGGAAGTACCAACACCAGGGCCGTTGGCAAATGTTGCCCGCCAACGTACCGACATTGCGGATCTGCGGGGTCGCTACCGTTTCGGCCGCTTCGGCCAGAACGGTGTACTGATTTCGAATCATAGGATGGCTGGCGAGAGCGTCCAGCGTGATGAGACCGCCGATGTCCACGCGGCCTGTCCCTGGAACCACCTGATCGAGCCCTTTGATGGTCTTCAGGTTGACGAGCACATCCGGCTTGATTATGAAATCTTTCACCAGCGCCAGCAGATCGCTGCCACCGCCGACGAGTGAGACCGCCTGTCCGTTCGCGCGGGCCTGCTGGACGAGGGAAATGGCTTGATCGAGAGTATTCGGGTTCGTGTTGGTGAAGGTTTTCATACCAGCGCCCCCAGAATCTTGTCGCGCGTGATCGGCAGGTCTTTCATGCGGCGACCGATGGAGTTGAATATGGCGTTGGCGACGGCCGCGACCGCGTGAACAATCCCGGCCTCGCCGATGCATTTGGCGCCAAAGGGACCATATCCGTCGTCGCTCTCGATGAAGATCACCTCGATCTCGGGGGCGTCGAGATGAGTCATGATCCGCGTACCGTAATAGCCGGCCGTCAGCGGCTGTCCCGTTTGCTGGTCGTACAGCAGGTCTTCGTGCAATGCCATCCCGATCCCCTGGGTGGCGCCACCTTTTACCTGACTTGTGGCCGTGAGTGGATTGAGGATGCGACCGGAATCCTGGGCGGCAAGATACTTGAGGACGCGCACACGGCCGAGCTCGGTATCGACTTCTACTTCTACAAAGTGCGCGCCGAACGCTTTGCGCACCTTCCCGTCCGACGTCGGATTGGGCGTGGCTGAGGCGATCAGCACGTTATCGCCTTTCGGCAAACTCTTCGCCACAATCTGGCGCTGGAGATCGCGTGCAGCCTCGATGACAGCATACCCGGTCATGTCCGTGGTGCGGCTCCCTGACTCGCCCACCGAGTACGGGCAGCGGTCCGTGTCGCCCCACACGATCTCGATATTCGACAGCGGCACGCCTAACGCCTCGGCCGCAATCAGGGCCATGGTTGTCTTGGCTCCCGCCCCAATGTCCGTAACACCGACGAAAACGGTGTATCGGCCATTCGAATCAAGGCGGATCACGGCGCTGCTCTGGCCCGTCGGGGATCGCAGGGCCATGAAACTCATGCCAACGCCGCGCTTGATCGGCCCCTTGTCCGCCCCCGGCGGATGCCAGCGCTTTTTCCACCCGAAGGCTTCCGCGCCGCGGCGAATACAATCGTCGAGGGTGTAATTCGAGTAAGGCACCTCATCGTCGGACTTCCGCGTCATGTTCTTCAGGACGAACTCGACGGGGTCCATCTTCATCTTATAGGCCACGTCATCCATCATGGACTCGATACCGAAAAAGCCCTGAGGAAATTCGGGCGCGCGGTAGTTCCCGGAGACCGCCCTGTTGGTATACACCGGATAGATGACACTCTCGACGTTGGGGCACTGATAGAGCTCGATCCCGCCGATGCCGCCCGTATTCTTGCGGTACGGCCCCATGCCGCTATAGCCGCGCAACTGCAGCGCCTGGAGCACGCCCTGGCGGCTGACCCCAACCTTGTAGTATTGCGTGGTCGGCCAGCGGCCGTGAACCCCGATGAAATCCTCTTTGCGCGACATTTCCAGCTTCACCGGCGCGCCCGTTTCCTTCGCCAGCACCGCGGCGATCAGGTCAGCATCCTGATTCTGGTTCTTGTTGCCAAAGCCGCCGCCCATGTACTTGCAGATGACGCGCACCTTCTCGTCGGGGATTCCCAAATCCCTGGCCATGTCATGGCGACAATTCGACGTGCCCTGGGTCGGCGTATACAAGGTCAGCTTGTCGCCCTCCCAATTGGCGACACACAGACGCGGCTCCATCTGCGCGTTCTGAACATAAGTGGTGGTGTAGCGATCTTCGAACACGAAGTCGGCCGCGCGGAAGCCTTCCTCGACGTTACCGCGGCGATACACTTCCGGCTCTACTTTGTTTTTCACGTCGGGCGAGATGTTGCCCTCCGGCCAAATCTTGACGCTCCCGGGGCGGAGCGCCGCTTCCTGATCGAGCACGAACGGAAGCACCTCATAATCAACGTTGATGAGCCGAAGAGCCTCCTCCGCGAGATGGCGGTTGGTCGCGGCCACGGCCGCCACCGGCTCTCCGAAAAAACGCACGGGGTTATTGAACAGATAGCGTTTATGCAACGTAATTTTTTTTATGTCGTCAACATATTGCCTGCCACCCGAGATCGAGCCAGCGCCCCAAACGACACTGCAATTCTCGTGCGTCAGAACAAATTTCACGCCGGGAAGAGTCACGGCCTTAGAGACATCAATCTGTCGGATGCGCGCGTGGGCATGCGGGCTGCGCAATACGCGCGCGTAGAGCATCCCGGGAAGATGAACGTCTCCGGTATAGGTGGCTTTCCCTGTGACGCGCTCAACGGCGTCAATGCGGGCGGTGGGATGGCCGACTGTCTTCAACGGGGTGAGTCTGGATGGCCGGCTCATCACGCACCTCCCGCACTAGCCGAGGCTTTTGCGCCCCGCTTGAGCGGCGCCGTCGAACGGCCTGCGCCACGGCTGGACGTCTTGGCATCCCCGGTTGCAGCCGCGGCCAGCACAGCCTCAACGTAGCGGTTGTAGTTGGAGCAGCGGCAGATGTTGCCGGTCATCGCCGCGCGCACCTCGTGCGCGGTTGGATGAGGATTGCGAGTGAGCAGCGCCTTGGCGCTCATGAGCTGTCCGGACGTGCAAAAGCCACACTGCGGTCCATCGTGCTCTACGAACGCCCGTTGAAGCGGGTCGAGCTGGTCGCCATGCGCGAGGCCCTCGACGGTGTGAACCTCTCGCCCGTCGGCCCACACCGCCAGATTGCTGCACGAGTAGACGGGCTTGCCGTCCAGTAGCACCGTGCAGGCTCCGCATTCGCCGCGGTCGCAGCCGATCTTCGTGCCGGTCAAGCCGAGATGATCGCGCAGCAGTTCGGCCAGAGTCCAACGATCTTCCACTTCGAGTTGATGCTCGGTGCCATTCACCACAAGGCGGATGGCCGTGCTCGGCACCCCCGCCGCCGCGCCATCCGTTGCAGGTGGGATGGCAGCGGAAAGCTGCGCACTGAGCTTGGGCCCGGCGGTCGCCGCGACGAGAACGGCGCCACTGCCTTCGAGAAATTGCCTGCGGGAGATATCGCGTTTGCGTTTGCTCATGACGCCTTCCCAGAAAAGGTAAAGGGCAGAATCTCGCAGAGAGTAATGCAGTCTACCCCTGTGGCTCGCTGAAATTCAACCCAATCTTGAAACGACGCAATTGATTCCCACCCATGCGAAGCATTTACGACCCAATCCAGTCTGGCTCGGAAGGGCGCGCACGTTCAGCGGCTCAGGTTCGGTGACCGTTCCGTCTGAGTTGGGAGTCGCCAATTTGGCAGAAGCTGGCCCAGAAGCCGTCCGATTCGAATCGTTTTTTGCAAATTATTTCCTTGACTTCGCTCCTCAGACGGAGTAATCCCTGCCCATCAGTCGTTTATCGTCCGGTTGTTGGGCCCAGGTCCTATCTCAAAATTCTCGAAGGGGTGAGACGATGAGTTCTATTACGTCGGGGATTCGCACATCCTTTTCGGGCCTTACGGGTAGAATTACGTTTCTGCTGTTGGCCACGCTGGGTGTGTTGCTGTTCTCTGTACCGCTGTTTTCGCAGGGCAATAACGGACGCATTCTCGGTACGGTTATAGATCAAAGTGGCGGGGTTATATCGGGCGCCACGGTAACGATCATAGATAAAGACAGGGGTGTCGCGCGAACCCTGACCACCGATGATGCCGGGGAGTACAACGCTCCCAGCCTGATTCCCGGCACCTACATTGTCCGTGCCGAGGCCAAAGGGTTCAAGAGGCTGGAGCGCCAGAACGTTGCTCTCGAGGTGGGCAAGGAGATTCGGGTTGACTTGACCGTTCAGCCCGGCGAACAAACCCAGAGCGTCACGGTCACCGAAGCCATCCCGCTGGTGGAGACCACCAACGCCACCCTGGGCGGCACGCTCAACAACGCGGACATCAACGATATTCCCTTGAATGGCCGCAACTACCAGAATCTGCTCTCTCTGCGCCCGGGCGTGATGATCCAGCCGGGCGGCTCTCCCTGGACCCAGAGCACCAACAACACTCGTCCCGATGAAACCGTGTGGATGGTGGATGGCGTTTTCAATGCCAATTTCACTGACCGCCGGCCCATAGTCAATTCGCCGAGTCCGTTCACCGATGGGGCCACGATTCTGCCCATCGACGCCATCCAGGAATTCAACCTGGAGGAAGATCCGAAAGCGGAGTACGGGTTTAGTCCCGGCGCCGTGGTGAACGTGGGGATCAAATCGGGCACCAACAACCTTCACGGCTCGGCTTACGCGTTTGGCCGCGATGGCAGCTGGGATGCCCGCAACGTGTTCAACCCCGCACCGAAGGCGGTGCCGCCAACCGAGCTGAAGCAGTTCGGCGGGGTGGTGGGTGGACCGATCAAGAAGGACAAACTCTTCTTCTTCGGCGGCTATGAGGGCCTGCGTTCCATCATCGGTAACGCGCTTGGTACAACCGTTCCGGCAACCGGTTCAGGCTTGGGTCCGACGAACAGCATGGTGGATGCGATCACGGCTTTGCAGAAGGCAAGGGTGGCACGGAGTACAGTCAGCGAGAAGATTTTTGGCTGCACGGGGGATACTCCGTTGAACACCACCGGAGCCGTGATACCCGTTACCTGCACGGGCGGCCTCATCCAGGGGGCCGCGCCGAACACGACCACCTACAACAGCGGTTTCCCCAACACCAATCAGAGCGACAACGGCGTAGGGAAGATGGACTACCGCATCAACGACAAGCACATGGTCCACGGCACGGTGGTGATCGGCAGATACCTCGGCCTTGGAGAAGATCACCCCATCGTTGCCGCGTACTGGCGGAACCCATCTCCGCTAAAGTCGTACACGATTACAGGTAACTGGATTTGGACCGTCTCGTCCAGCCTGGTCAATGAGGCCCGGTTCGGTTACAACCTCTTTGAGTTCGCACTGGCGCAATCAGACGCCAATCTCTTCGCCAATGGCAAGGACTATCCCCTCAACACCGGCATCACGACTGCTGGTGGGTTTCCCAATGTCGAAATCGGCAGCACTTTTGCCCCTCTGGGCGGCTGGCGTGGCCGTCCCATAGACTTCGAGAACCCGGCTTCCGACTTTCAGGACAACATCTCGTACTTGAAAGGCAAGCACTCCTTCAAGTTCGGCGGTGAGTTCACGCACATCCATGTCGATTTCAATCTCCACGACACGCGCGGCCGGATTCAATTCCGCGGCAGCCAAACCCCGGGTATAGCGGCCGCCGGTTTCCCGGACTGTAAAGATAAAAAAGGCAATCCAACATCGTGCCCCCTGGAGGACTACTTTGCCGGGAATCCAACGAGAGCGTTTCAGCTCGTCGGCACGACGCCCCGCAAGATCAATTGGACGTCGACCGCGGGGTTCGCTCAGGACGACTGGCGGATCAAGCCGAGGCTCATGCTCAATCTGGGCCTGCGCTATTCCTACGTATCGCCGCTCAAAGAGGCTAACAACCTCTACGGTACCTTCGATCCGGCGCTCGGACTGGTTCAGCAGGGTCAAGCGAGCGTAGGAAGTACGGTTGTCAAGCCCGACTACAAGGACTTCTCGCCGCGCTTGGGTTTTGCCTGGGACGTCACGGGTAAGGGGACCACGGTTGTCCGGGGCG
>WNGQ01013292.1_pt1 | contig 11210 bp, 11 predicted proteins | sample 5407661 | NCBI WGS metagenome assembly WNGQ01 (sample SAMN13153382, study PRJNA577476) | soil metagenome | isolation source: 60 cm soil or saprolite under Garry oak tree replicate 2 | place: USA:California | collected 2016-06-15
TGTTGGCCGAGAATGCGACCGTGACCATTGCGCATTCGAAAACGAGGGACCTGGCCATGGTCTGCCGGCGTGCCGACGTGGTCTTCGCGGCGACCGGCCACCCCCAGATGGTCAAGAGGGATTGGATCAAGCCGGGCGCGACCGTCATCGATGTAGGCATCAAGCGGATCGCCGGCGAGGGCGGCCAGCCCCGACTGGTCGGGGACGTGGCCTTTGCGGAAGTTTCGCAAGTCGCCGGCGCGATCACGCCGGTCCCGGGCGGGGTCGGGCCGATGACCATCGCGTGCCTGCTGGAAAATACCGTGCGGGCGGCGAGGAGGAGTGTGGAGGACAGAGGACGGACGACGGATGAAAGATAAGAAAGAGGCGGCTCTATCCGTCCTCCGTCATCTATCCTGTCGTCCGATTCTCAGTTGCTCCAGGCGAAAGCGACCTTGTCGAGCACCCGGGTGCCGAACCGCTCCGAGGAGCGGGCGACCGCCTTGCCGCCAAGCGAACGATAAAATCCGACTGCCGGCTCGTTGTCCGACAGGGCCCAGATCACCAGGCTGTGCAGGTCGCTTTGGGCAAGGTCGCGGCGCACCGAGGAGAACAGCTTGTGACCGAAGCCCAATCCCTGGAATTCGGGACGAAGATAAAGCTCGTAGATTTCGCCATCGTAGTAGAGGCTGCGGGCACGATTGCGGCCGTAATTGGCGTAGCCCGCGACCTGCTCGCCGAAGGCCAGGATGGCGATGCGGCTGCCCTTGCGGATGGCGCTGTCCCACCAATGGGCGCCGCGCCGGTTGATGAGCTTGTCGAGCTCGGGGCCCGGGATGATGCCCTGATAGGCCGCGCGCCAAGCCTCGTCATGGGTCGCCGCGATGGCCTGCGCATCAGACGCTTTGGCGCGTCGGACCTCGATCGTCGTCGTGCTCATGGCAGAATTCAAGCAAGCGGCTTGGCGCCCTTCAAGCCCTATATTTAACAAACGGTTAACGATGTGGACGGGCCCCTCGAATTGGGCTCGCCGCCGCCGCCGCCGGGCCAAAAAACGCTGGAAAGATCGAGGGCTGCTGGAGATGTTGCAATAATGTCACGCCCGAAGAACAATCTGCACGGGGGAGCCGGTCGTCTCGGCCCCGCTGGGCCATTGGCCGAGCCGGTTGGGCGGCCGGCGGCGGGTCGCGAATCGATCACCCGCCTTGCGCTTCCTGGCGCCGCACCTCTTTCTTGCGCTCGTTGGGGTCAAGCAGCTTCTTGCGCAGCCGGATCGATTTCGGGGTCACCTCGACCAGCTCGTCGTCGTCGATATAGGCCAGCGCCTTTTCGAGCGTCATGCGGATCGGCGGGGTGAGACGGACCGCCTCGTCCTTGGAGTGGGTGCGGATATTGGTGAGCTTCTTGCCCTTGAGCACGTTGACCTCGAGATCGCTGCCGCGGGTGTGCTCGCCGACGATCATGCCGCGATAAACTTTCCAGCCGGGCTCGATCATCATCGGGCCGCGGTCCTCCAGGTTCCACATCGCATAGGCCACCGCTTCGCCGCCCTCGGTCGAGATCAGGACGCCGTTGCGACGGCCCTGGACCTCGCCCTTGTAGGGCGCGTAGGCGTGAAACAGTCGGTTCATGACGGCGGTTCCGCGACTGTCGGTCAAGAGCTCGCCGTGATAGCCGATGAGCCCGCGGGTGGGGGCATAGAAGACGAGCCTGACGCGGCCGCCGCCCGAGGGGCGCATTTCCACCATCTCGCCTTTCCGTTCGGCCATTTTCTGGACCACGATGCCGGAAAACCCAACATCGACATCGATCACCACCTCCTCGATGGGTTCCAGGAGATCGCCGGCGACCGGATCGCGCTCGAACAACACCTTCGGCCGGGACACCGCCAGCTCGAAGCCCTCGCGGCGCATGGTCTCGATCAGGATTCCGAGCTGCAGCTCGCCCCGGCCGGCGACCTCGACCGAATCCTTCTCCTCGGATTCGCTGACCTTGAGGGCCACATTGCCCTCGGCCTCGCGGAACAGGCGGTCGCGGATCATGCGGCTGGTCACCTTGTTGCCCTCGGTGCCGGCGAGCGGGGAATCGTTGACCCGAAACGTCATGGCGAGCGTCGGCGGATCCATCGGCTGCGCCGGCAACGGCGTCGCGACCTCGGGCGCGCAGATCGTGTGGGAGACGGTGGCTTCCGGCAGCCCCGCGATTGCAACGATATCGCCGGCCGCGGCCTCATCGATCGGCTGGCGTTCCAATCCGCGGAACGCCAGAACCTTGGTGATGCGGCCTTCCTCGATCAGGTTTCCGTTGTGATCGAGCACCTTGACGCTCTGGTTGGGCCTTGCCCAGCCCGACGTGATGCGACCGGTGACGACGCGGCCGAGATACGGATTGGCTTCCAGAATGGTGCCGAGCAGGCGGAACGGGCCCTCCTCGACGGCGGGCGGGGCGACATGCCGGATCACCAGCTCGAACAGCGGGGCCATGGAAAGCTTGGGTCCGTCCGCGCTGGCCGCCATCCAGCCCTCCTTGGCGGACCCGTAGAGCACCGGGAAATCGAGCTGATGCTCGGTCGAATCGAGCGCCGCGAACAGGTCGAAGACCTCGTTTGCAACTTCCGACGGTCGCGCGTCCGAGCGGTCGACCTTGTTGATGGCGACGATCGGATGCAGCCCCACCTTGAGGGCCTTCGACACCACGAACTTGGTCTGCGGCAGCGGCCCTTCGGCCGCATCCACCAGGACGATGGCGCCATCGACCATGTTGAGGATGCGCTCGACCTCGCCGCCGAAATCGGCGTGCCCGGGCGTATCCACGATATTGATGCGGGTGCCGTGCCAATCGAGCGATGTCACCTTCGACAAGATGGTGATCCCGCGCTCGCGCTCGAGATCGTTGGAGTCCATCGCCCGCTCGGCCACCCGCTGGTTCTCGCGGAAGGCGCCTGACTGCTGCAGCAGCCGATCCACCAGGGTGGTCTTGCCGTGATCGACATGCGCGATGATGGCGACGTTGCGGAGCTTCATGGTGCCCAGATTCTAGGGTGCCGAGATAAAGTGCGACTTGAAAAACCGATTGCGGGCCCCGTAGGGCCCGCTGTGCCCTCGTATATAGTCACCGAGCGAAAAGACGCAATGTAAGATATGTGACAGGTAGGATGGGGCACTGGAAAAGCCGCCGAAACCCCTTGTATTGCAGTCCCTTCGGGGCGACCATGTCGCACCAGGTGGATTTGCGAGGCCCGCGTGCGCTGCTCGATCGAAGTTCGGAATGTCCGCCGGATTTTATGCGTCTTTCCGCGCTACGCGCCTTCGTTCGGGACTTTTTCGCACGCCTATAAGCTGGTTCCAGGCGTCCGTGCCTTCATGCCGCCGCAGGGACTTTTGCTGATCGCGGCCTATTTGCCGGCGAGCTGGCAGGTGCGTTTCATCGACGAGAATATTCGGCCGGCAACCGATGCCGAGCTTGCATGGGCGGACGTGGTCATGATCAGCGGCATGCACGTCCAGGCGCCGCAGATCCGCGATATCCACGGACGCGCGAAGGCGGCCCGCAAGGTCACCGCGCTCGGCGGGCCCTCGGTGTCGGCTTCGCCCGAAATGTATCCGGAATTCGATTATCTGCACCTCGGCGAGCTTGGCGATGCGACCGACCGGCTGGTCGCCGCGCTCGACGCCGGCGTCGCGCCGCCGCCCGCCCAGGTCCGCTTCACGACCGACGAGCGCCTGCCGCTCCCCGACTTTCCGATCCCGGCCTACCATCTGATCCCGCTCAAGAAGTACCTGATGTGCACGTTGCAGTTCTCGAGCGGCTGCCCCTATCGGTGCGAGTTTTGCGACATCCCGGGGCTCTACGGCCGCCAGCCGCGCCTCAAGACGCCCGGGCAGATCATCGCCGAGCTCGATGCCATGCGCAGCCAGCCCAGATGTCCCACGACCGTCTATTTCGTCGACGACAATTTCATCGGCAACCGCAAGGCGACCCGCGAGATGCTGCCGCACCTGCTGCAATGGCAGAAGCAGCACGGCTATCCGATGCTGTTCGCCTGCGAGGCGACGCTGAACATCGCCAAGCAGACCGAGGTCCTCAGGCTCATGCGCGAGGCGCAATTCGCCGGCATATTCGTGGGTATAGAGACCCCGGAGGCCGATGCGCTCAAGGCCATGCGCAAGGAGCAGAATGTCGCGCTGCCGATGATGCAGTCGATCAAGACCATCAACGACTATGGGATGGAAGTCACCTCCGGCATCATTCTCGGGCTCGATACCGATTCCGCCGATACCGAAGCCCGGCTCAAGGATTTCATCGAACTGTCGCAGATCCCGATGCTGACCATCAATCTGCTGCAGGCCTTGCCGAAGACGCCGTTGTGGGATCGCCTGCACCGGGACGGGCGCCTCGACGACGATCCCGGGCGTGAGAGCAACGTGCGTTTTCTGCGGCCCTATGACGAGGTGGTGGCGATGTGGCGCCGCTCGATCGCCTACGCGAACGATCCGGAGCGGCTGTTCGAACGCTTCCGCTACCAGGTCGACGCCACCTATGTGAATCGTCTGGTTGTACCCGCGCGCGGCAAGCTCACCTGGTCCAATCTCTCGAAAGCGGCCGTGATGGTGTTCCGGATCGTGGTTCATCTCGGGATATTGTCGGACTATCGCCGGCCGTTCTGGCGGGCAATCCGTTACGCATTGCGGCGCGGGCAGCTCGATGGGGCCATCGGCATTGGCTTCATTTCCCATCATCTCATCGAATTCACCCGCGAGGCGCTGCGCGGCGATCAGAATGCCTCGTTCTATTCGCAGGCGCGCAAGGACCTCGGCCGGCCCGGCGCGGCCGGCCCCGATGAATTGGCCTCGATGCGGAAATCGGCGTAGCGGGTTCAGGCGCCGGACGGGCGGCTCCACGGTCCCAAGGTCGTGCCGCTCGGCATCGCCTCGCGCAACTGGACCATCTCGCCGACGGTTTCCGAGGTGACCAAGCCGACGAGCCGGCCCTCGGCATCGACCACCGCCACGGCGGGCGCCCCCTTTTCCTGCAGCAACCGGAATGCGTCCTCAAGGCAGCGGCGATGGCCGACCGTCGGCACCTTCGTGGTCATGACATCGGCCACCCGGGCGTCGGGACCGAATTGCTTGAGGGCGCGAATGAGATCGCCGCGGCCCAGGAGGCCGACCGGCTTGTCGGCGTCGTCCACCACCGGAAACTCGCCCTGGCTGGTGCGCAACAGCGTCTGCACCGCTTCGTCGACATGCGCTTGCGGGGTCAATTTCGCGAATTGCGTCATCATTGCATTGGTGACCGGGACGCCGTGCGACATCGCCCGCATCGCCGCCAAATGCGCCTCCGCGGCGGCCGCCAGATAGACGAAGATGGCGATGAAGATCAGCATCGGGTTCCAGAACAATCCGACGAAGCCGAGCGCGAAGGCGACCCCCTGGCCGACCGCGGCGGCGACCTCGGTGGCATGCGTATGGCCCATGCGGCTTGCGAGCAGCGCGCGTAGCACGCGGCCGCCATCCATCGGGAAGGCGGGGATCATATTGAACACCGCCAGGAACAGGTTCACGTTCGCCAATCGATCGATCATCGAGATGCTCGCGCTCTCGACCGAGAGGGCGCCGACACCGAGCTGGGCGCCGGCGAGCGCGACGAGCCCGAAGGCGATGACCACGTTCACCGCCGGACCCGCAATGGCGATCAGGAATTCCTCGTACGGCTCTTCGGGAATCCGCTCCAGCCGCGCCACGCCGCCGATCGGCAGCAGCGTCACGTCGGGCGTCGCGACCCCGAAGGCGCGGGCAGTGAAGATATGCCCGAATTCGTGGGCCAGCACGCAGGCGAACAGGAGCACCATGAAGAGGAGCCCGCTCCAGGCCGCATCGGGCCCGCCGGACGCATAGTTGGCGGCGAAAATCCAGCCGAGGAACAAGAGGAAGGTGATGTGGACGCGAACCGCCGTGCCGGCGATCGTGCCGATATTCAGGGACCAACGCATGGGAACCTCGCGGGCCGCATCCGATTGAGACACATAGGTAGTGCTCGAAACGCGGCTTTGCGAGTGGCGGTCGCGGCACGATCCATGGCACAATTGCCGAGCTTCTTGGACGAGGTGCGAATCATGGCGAAAAAACTGACTGCCGATGAGCGCAAGGCCGCGCTCGGCAAGCTTGTTGGCTGGAGCGAGGTGCAAGGCCGGGAGGCCATCACCAAGAAATTCGTGTTCGGGGATTTCAACGCGGCCTTCGGCTTCATGACCCGCGCGGCCCTCATCGCCGAAAAGCTCGACCACCACCCCGAATGGTTCAATGTCTACAAGACCGTCGAGGTGACGCTCGCGACCCATGACGCCGGCGGGGTGACCGAGCTCGACATCAAGCTCGCCCAGGCGATGGACCGGCTGGCCTGCTAGCGCATGTTCCGGCGAAGTGGATGCCGGTTCGCCGACAAGAACATGCGCCGCTCAAGGCTCTAGGCTCGAGGAGATCGAAATGTTGTTCCGAGGCGCTCGCGCAGGGGACGAGGCCGATTTCGACGCCCCATCCTCCCGCGCCGGGGGACGCAAAGGGCGGGGGCCGCAGACGGAGGAAGCTCGCCTGCGGCGCGCCTTCTGGCGCAAGGCCAAGCAGGTCGCCTGCAATCTTCCCTTCGCCGAGGACTTGCTGGCCGCCTATTACTGCGCCTTCGATCGCGAGACGCCTCTCCATGTGAAGGCGGCGCTCGTCGGTGCGCTCGCCTATTTCGTGCTGCCGTCCAACGCCGTCCGCGTCATGCTGCCGGCGCTGGGCTACACCGAGGACGCCGCCGTGCTGGTCACCGCGTTGCGGCTCCTCGGCGGGCATGTCCGGCCGATCCATCGCGAGGCCGCGCAGCGCGCCTTGGCGCGCGGGCTTGACGGCGAAGCCTGACTGCGCCACGTCGCGGCATGGCCAGATCCGGTTCGCGTCCGCTGCCCGACATCGCGCAGGCTTATGCCGACGCCGTGAACCTCTACCGGCAGGGCCGTCTGGACGAGGCCGAGAAGATCGGCGCCCGCATTCTCAAATCGCTGCCCGACAGCCACGATGCCTTGGTTCTCATCGGCCTCGTCAAGCTCGGGCGCGGCCGCGCCGGGGCCGCGCTCGCCCTGATCGAGGCGGCCCTCAAGGTCAATCCCCGCTCCCCCGATGCGCTCTCGAATCGCGGGCTTGCGCTCGCTGCGCTCAATCGCGACGCCGAGGCGCTCGCGAGCCTCGATCAGGCGCTGGCAGCGGCGCCCGACAATCCTGACACGCTCAACAATCGCGGCAACGTGCTGGTGAAGCTTGGCCGGCCCGCGGATGCGCTCGCCGCCTTCGATCGGGCCGTTGGTCTTGCGCCCCAACATTTCGGTGCGCGCATCAATCGCGGCAATGCGCTGGCCGCGCTTGGACGTTTCGCCGAAGCGCTGGCGCAATATGACGCGCTCCTGAGCGCTCATCCGGCGAACGCGGAGCTGCATTTCAACCGCGGCAATGCGCTGTCGAGCCTCGCGCGCCACGCCGATGCGATCGCCGCCTATGACCGGGCGATCTCGATCCGGCCCGGCCACCTCAAGGCCCATCTCAATCGCGGCGTCGCGCTGCAGGCGCTCAACCGTCACGACGAGGCGATCGCCAGCTTCGAGGACGCGCAGCGGAATGCCGGCGCGCCGCCGCGCTCTTGGCCGGCCGTTGTGGCTCGGCGAGTACCCGCTGCACCGCAAGACCATCCTGCTGCACGCCGAGCAGGGGCTCGGCGATACGATCCAATTCGCCCGCTATGCGCCGCTGCTCGCCCGCATGGGGGCGAAGGTCGTGCTCGAGGTTCCCGCCGAATTGGCGGCGCTGCTCGGGCGGGTCGCGGGCCTCGCCGGAATTGTTGCAAGCGGCGAGCCGCTGCCCGCCTTCGACGTGCATTGTCCGATGGGCAGCCTGCCGCTCGCCTTGCGGACCGAGGCGACCGCGCTCCCGGCGGCGATTCCCTATCTCGAAGCGAGCGAGGAACGCATCGCCAAATGGCGCTCCCGCCTCGCGGAGCTTCCCGCCCCGCGCGTCGCCATCGCCTGGTCGGGCCGCGCCGCGCATCCCAACGATCGCAACCGTTCGATCGCGCTCGCGCGCCTCGCGCCGCTGTTCGCGCTCGAAGCGGTTTCGTTCATCAGCGTCCAGCGCGAGCTGCGCGGCGAGGATGCGCAGGCGCTGGCGCGCCTGCCGCGGATCGCGCATCTCGGTGAGGAGCTGCATGACTTCGACGATACCGCCGCGGTGCTGGCGCTCGCCGATCTGGTCATTTCGGTCGACACGTCGGTGGCGCATCTCGCCGGCGCCATGGGACGGCCGGCCTGGATTCTGCTGCCGTTTGCTCCGGACTGGCGCTGGATGCTCCGGCGCGAGGACAGTCCATGGTATCCGACCGCGCGGCTCTTTCGGCAGGACGCTTTGGGCGACTGGGACAGCGTCATCGCGCGCGCGCGCGGCGAATTGGCCGGCACGCTGAATTGACCTTCCACCGCGTCACGGCTGCACGATCACCTTGCCCATGGCCTTGCGCTCGGCGAGCGCCTTGAGCGCCTGCGCGGTCTCGGCGAGCGGATAGACCGCGTGGACATGGCACGACAGCTTGCGCTCCGCGCACCAATGGGCAAGCCGATCGAGATTGGCGCGATGTTGCTCCGGATTTTGCCGCACCCAGGCGCCCCAATAGACGCCGAGCACGCGGCAGCCCTTGAGCAGCGTCAGATTGAGCGGCAGCTTGGGAATCTCGCCGGAGGCAAAGCCGACGACCAGATGCCGCCCTTCCCAGGCGAGCGCCCGCAACGCCGCCTCGCTGTAGGCCCCGCCGACCGGATCGTAGATGACGTCGATGCCATGGGTGCCGCCGAGCCGCTTGAGCGCCTCCTTGAGGTCCTCCTCCACATAGTTGACCCCCTGGTCGGCGCCGTGGGCGCGTGCGAAGGCGAGCTTCTCCTCGCTCGAAGCGCAGGCGATGACGCGCGCCCCCATCAGCTTGCCGAGCTCGACCGCCGCGAGCCCGACGCCCCCGGAGGCGCCGAGCACCGCCAGCGTCTCGCCGGGCTTAAGGCGCGCGCGGTCCTTGAGCGCGTGATAGGTCGTCCCGTAGGTGATGTTGAGGCCGGCTGCGCGCGCGGGCTCGAGATCGGCGGTGAGCCTGGCAAGCTTCTCGGCCGGCACCGCCGCGCGTTCGCGCGCCGCCCCGAAGGTCGTGTAGCCGAGCACTCGATCGCCCGCCGCCAAGCCCGTCACGCCGGCGCCGAGGCTCTCGACCACGCCCGCGAATTCGCCGCCCGGCGAGAACGGCAATGCTGGCTTGGCTTGATATTTTCCGGCGATGATCAGCGTGTCATAGAAATTAAGCCCGAGCGCCTCGATTCGCACCAGGGCCTCGCCGGGGCCGGCGACCGGGGTGGGGATGTCCGCGAGCACGAGGTCGTCGGGGCCGCCGAGGCGGGTGCAAAGGATCGCTTTCACGGTCGGACCACGCGAAAAAAGGTGGGCTTTCCGGTCTCCTACCATGCGGGCATGTACCATGCGGGCATGCGCCGCGGACAGGCCCCTGGAATCGCCGCGGAAAGTCGCCGCGGAAGGATGTACAAAGGGCGGGTCCGGCGGTTCGAGCCAGGCTCGGGACGCCGCCTTCACATTGCCGAATTCGTAAGGATTCCATGGCCTTTAAGTGGCCTTCGGGCGATGGCCGAATCAGGGGAAAGGACAAATGCTCATGATTCGCTCACTTGCTGCGGGCGTGCCGCTCGCCCTGCTCGCAACCCTGGCGTTTTCGCCGGCGGTATTTGCGCAACAGCCGCCTGCGCCGGCAAAGCCCGCGGCGGCGGCGCCCAAGCCCGAGCAAAAGCCCGCGGTGGCGGCGCCCAAGCCCGAGCAAAAGCCCGCCCACACGGCATCGGTGCCCGCCGGCGATGTCCAGCCGACGCTGCTCGGCCAATACGGCGACTGGGGCGCCTATTTCGCCACCCCGGGCGGCAAGAAGGTGTGCTTCTCGATCGCCAAGCCGAAGGCGTCGCAAACCAATCCGGCCGGCCGCAGGCGCGACCAGGCCTGGCTGCTCGTCGCCGACCGTCCGGCCGAAAACGTCCGCAACGAGGTTTCGGTGATCATCGGCTATCCGTTCAAGGCCTCGACCGACGCCACCGCCGAGATCGGCACCGCCAAGTTCGCCATGTACACCTTGAACGACGGGGCCTGGATCAAGAACGTCGCCGAGGAAGCCCGCATGGTCGATGCCATGCGCAAGGGCGCGGACTTGACCGTCAAGGGCATGTCCGGTCTCGGCACCGAATCGACCGATCAATACTCGCTCAAGGGGCTCAGCCAGGCGCTCGACCGCGCCGACCAGGAGTGCAAGTAGGCAAATAGGCAAGTGAGATTGCGCAAACGCCATGATCCGGGTCGGCATCGGCGGTTGGGTCTATGCGCCCTGGCGCGGCACGTTCTATCCCAAGGGCTTGGCGCAGGCGCGCGAGCTTGCGCATGCGAGCCGTAACCTCACCACGATCGAGATCAACGGCACCTTCTACGGCACCCAGAAGCCTGAGAGCTTCCGGCGCTGGGCGGCGGAGACGCCGGATGATTTCGTGTTCTCGCTCAAGGGGCCGCGTTTCACCACCCACCGCCACGCGCTTGCCGAAGCCGGCGAGTCGATCGAGCGCTTCTTCGGCAGCGGCGTGCTGGAGCTGAAATCGAAGCTCGGCCCGGTGCTCTGGCAATTGCCGCCGACAAAACCGTTCGAGCGCGAGGACTTTGCGGCGTTCCTGGCCTTGCTGCCGCAACGCCTCGACGGCCGCGCCATCCGGCACGCGGTCGAGGCCAAGCACGCGAGCTTTTGCGTGCCGGAATTTATCGCGCTCATGCGCGAGTTCTCGGCTGCGATCGCGGTCGTCGATGCGAACGCGCATCCGTTGATCGCCGATGCGACGAGCGACTTCCTCTATCTGCGCCTGCAGCGGACCTCGGAAGCGATCGCGACCGGCTATGCGGCAGACGCGCTTGCGGCCTGGGCCGGACGCGCGCGGGCCTGGGCGGAGGGCAGGGCGCCGTCCGACCTCCCGGCGATCGTTCCTCCCATGCCCTCGAAATCGAAGCGCGACGTATTCATCTATATGATCTCGGGCGCCAAGCTGCGCGCGCCGGCCGCCGCCATGGCGCTCATCGAGCAGGTAAGGTGAAGCCTGCGCAATATCGGCAAGCCGTGCTAGAACCCGC
>WNGQ01006995.1_pt1 | contig 11208 bp, 7 predicted proteins | sample 5407661 | NCBI WGS metagenome assembly WNGQ01 (sample SAMN13153382, study PRJNA577476) | soil metagenome | isolation source: 60 cm soil or saprolite under Garry oak tree replicate 2 | place: USA:California | collected 2016-06-15
TTGAGTTTGAGAGTATCGACGATGGAGCGCGTGATCTCATCCTGTAGCGCGAAAATTCCATGCATTTCGCGCTCATACGTTTCCGACCAGATAGTAAATCCATCGCACGCGTCGATCAGCTCTGCTGTGATGCGCACCCTATTGCCGTCGCGCCGAACACTGCCCTCGAGCACATGTTCGACGTTTAATTTCGTCGCGATTTCGCTGAGCTCGGCTTCCTTGTCCTTGAACCAAAACGAAGAGCGCCGCGCTGCTACCCGCAGGCCATCCACCTTGGCCAGTGCTCCGAGAAGCTCCTCGGCAATACCCTCACCGAAGTAGGCGTGGTCCTTCGCCGCGCTCAAATCGTTAAACGGCAAAACGGCGATCGATTTCTCGGTCGAACTCGCCAGGTGTGGGAGTTCGATCCGGGCACGGCAAAACGGCGATCGATTTCTCGGTCGAACTCGCCAGGTGTGGGAGTTCGATCCGGGCTTTGGAAGACAGGTCCTCTGTTCGAATGATTCCGTATCGCGTGAAATCGAACAACCACGCCAGAACGAGAGCGACTGGGAAACCAATGATAATTGCAATTATCACCAGCCGCTCTGTCCAGTTCGGCATTTCGAACGGCGGAAAAACTTGCGTCACGACCTGAATGAGCAGCCAACCCACGACCGCATATGTGACCGCAACGCTATAAACTTTCCTTCGTTTTAGTTCGGCAAGGAATTTTTTGGCGGTCACGGCGAGAACAAAATGCTAGTTATGGCAGCGTACCGAATGTGGTTTGTCAAAAGCAGGACGATGCTGCGGTTTGACATGCGTCCATTCCAAATATGGCTAACCTTATGAAGACGACTTTGAACATCGACAACACCGTCATGGCACGGCTTCGGCGAGAGGCGGCGCGACAGAACCGGACGATGTCCGAGCTGGTGGAAGCGGCGCTACGTTTGTTTTTCAAATGCGCCCCGCAGAGAAAAAAGCCAAAGCCGCTTTCCTTTTGTCAGTCTGATTGATCCAGCTAGTTGACTTTCGGCGAAAAATTCTTCGGTTTCACCGCCCATTGCCCGCGATTAGCTTTTGAAAACGCGGGTCATTCCGAATCGGGTCCCATTCCCAACGATGTTTCAAATCGTTGATCGTAATGCTGTAATCGACGCTATCGACGGCGCCCGCTGTTTTGAGCAAGCGCTCGATGAGCGGAATCGCGAGATCCTTCTCGCCGACTCGAGTGTAGATCAAGGCAAGATAACAATTCATAATTGCACCATCGACGGCGTCTTTGGATTCCGGTTTCAGTTCGACAGCGCGGCGGCCCTCGCGAATCGCATCTTCCTTGCGTCCCATAAATGCGTAGAGCCAGCCAAGATTGGCGTGGCCTACGGCGGTGTCGGGAGATTCTCTCACGGCCATTTCAAAGATCGGCCGCGCGAGTTCAAAATTTCTAGTGGCGCCAGCCGTATCGCCTTGGGCGAGATAAACGCAGCCTTCAAGAATATTTTTTGGAATCAATCCGCTGGGCATGTAGGAGATTTCACCGCGTGATGATGTTTCCAGGATGCGTTTGGCCGCTGCATAATCGCGTTCCAGCATAGCAACATCCCATTTACACGCAGTGACAACGCCATCTGGATCAAGACCGGCCGGGACTTGATCGAGCAAAGATTTCATCAAATGCGTATCGCCCTTCCACCAAAAATCGACATAGCCACTTTGGATTTTCGCGACCAGCGACGCCGGAGCCATAGCGCGCATGCGTTCGCCCCATTGGGCCGATTCCGGCCAGCGCCGTATCGCCGTATTCGTAAAGACAAGTTCGCGGACAACGTTTGGATTTTGCGGATCGATCTTTTGGTTTTTTTCGTACGCCTCGAGCGATTCCTGCCACTTCCCCTGCCGGCGCTTAATCGCCGCGATCAAGCGGCCGATATCTCCGTTGTTCGGCGATAAACGAGAAGCGATCTGGAATTGCTTGAGGGCACGGTCATAATCCTGATCCACCCAGTAAATGCATTGTCCCAGTGCCAAGTGCGCTTCCGCCAGATTCGGCTGCTGCCGCAAAGCAATCTCTGCTTCGGTGCGCGCTTTCTCTTTCCAACTATCTAGCGGTTCGTAAAAATGGAAAATCTCCGCCCGAGTTGATGCCAGCCGCGCATGAGCCAGCGCAAAATTCGGATCGAGCGCAATCGCTTGCATGTAAAGCTGCTCGGCGGCCTTGTAATCCTCCAGCAGGGTGTCGGGATTTCGCGAGATTAGATTCGCCCGCAAATAAAACACATACGCTTCCGTGTTCTCCGTCGGTATCTCTTCGACGCGTGCTTTTTCCTGCGGTGAGAGTTTGGCCTGGAGTTGGTCAGCAATCGCTTTCGCAATTTCGCTTTGGATTCCGAACACATCCGCGAGATCGCGATCATAGTGCTCCGCCCATTGGTGGGTGTCTGTCCGGGCATCGATGAGTTCGGACGTTACTCTGACGCGATTGCGTGATCGTTGCACGCTTCCTTCCAGCAGATGCGCCACTCCAAGTTGCTGGCCAATCTCGCGCACGTTCCGCTCCGCGCCACTCTTGTATTGCATCACGCTCGTGCGGCTGATCACCCTTAAATCTGCAATCTTGGCCAGATCAGTCAGAATTTCGTTCTGCACTCCATCAGCAAAATAGGCGTTCTCTCTATCAGCGCTCCGGTTTTCAAATGGAAGCACGGCGATACTTTTCTCCGGAATCACCGCAGGCAAAGGAGATGACTTGGAAATAGAGGCGCTTGCCGATTTGCCTGATGGCCGATGCAAAAAAAGCGGAATGCCGCCGGCAATTCCAACGATGATCATAAGGGCCGCAGCAATCAACGCCCAACGGACCCTAACCAATCTCGCGTCTGATCCGGAAACTGGCCTCGGCGACAGTCCTTTCCTGCCCCCTTCGTGTCTAAACTTTTCCGGCAATTCTGGGTTGCCCAGTTTTCCATTATAGAAATTAACCACATGGACCCGTTCGCCGTGTTTAACGGCGCACTCGCCCAAGTCATGCAGGTGCGGCTGCCATTGCCGGTAGTGCTTCAGATTCTCGGCGACATGCCAGGAGAGAAGGATGTGTCCCGCATCTCCGCAATCCATCACCCGCTGCGCGGTATTGATCCCGGCGCCAGCAACATTTGTTCGATCGTTGACATCTCGAACCTGATTGACAGGTCCACTGTGAACGCCCATTCGCAACTGCAGTTGCGGATGTTCTTTTAATCTTTGGCTGATCTCAATCGCGCAACGAACGGGTGCTTCGGGGCTATTGAAAAAAACCAGCGCCATTCCATCTCCAACGGGAAGGCGAATGAGCTTGCCGGCCGCTTCCGCCACGCACACCTGCTCAGTGCTTTGGACGATTTCAGTAAGTCCTCGCTGAAGTTCGTGCTGCTGATCAACGAGCAATTTCGAGTAACCGACCATGTCCATGAATAAGACGTGACCGATCTCCAACTGAAGATCCGATCCAGCTTCAGTGACCATACAGCTTCCGCTCTGCGAAGAATTTCTTGGCATTCATCGCGATGGGACACTCGATTTCTGTGTCGGAAAAATTTTTGCCACCAATGCCTCGAAACGTGGATCGCCGCGCAACGGGTCAAGCATCGGATCAACTTTGATACCCGAAAGCGCGTGATCACGATAAGCACGCTCGAGGTAGTCGATGGCTTTATCTTTTTCGCCCAGTGCCATGTAGACACCGGCAAAGGTGCTAAACGGGACATATCGATGGGCCGCAACTTGCTGCAATTGTGCCAGAAGCTTCACCGCCTGATCGCGTTCCCCGAGCTTCGCGTAGGCGTGAGCAATGAGCCCAAGCACAATGGGATCGTCGTCCAATTCGGCAGCTTTTTCATATTCCGCGAGTGCTTCGCGGAGCTCGCCCTTAAGTTCCAACGCCACGCCAAGGTTCCAATGCGCGTAATAAAAGCGCGGATCCATCTCGATGGTTTTTCTCAACTGCGCGATTGCTTCGTCATAGCGTCGTGCCGTAGCGAAGGCGACGCCTAGATCGGCATTGATAATCAACGAAAGCGGATCGAGTTGTTGTGCACGCCTAAGTTCGGCGATTGCTCGATCGAATTCGCCGACAGCTAGCAGCGGCCCACTTCCATACCAATGATGCGCAGTCGCATAATTCGGATTCAACGCGATAGCGCGTTCGAATTCCTTGGTGGAGCCTCCTAAATCCAAATCATAAAAGAGCAGGATCTGTCCAAGCGACGTGTGCGCTTCGGCCAGCGTATCATCGAGTTCGAGCGCCTTCTGTGCCGCTGTTTTCGCCGACGGAAAAGATTCCTGCGGGCTACCCGCGCCATAGGCTGAAAGAAGCGTATACGAGTCAGCCAGCCCCGCATAGGCCAGGGCGTACTTTGGATCCTTGTCGATCGCCTGTTTGAAATAGTCGATAGCCTTTCGCAGATCAGGGCCGGTGCGCTTGTTCCAAAAATATCTACCCTTGAGATAAAATTCATGAGCCTCGGTGTTCTCCGTCGGCTGGGCAGCGATAGCATTTTTCTCCGAGCCGGTGAGCTTCGCTTGCAACGTATCGGCGATCGTCTTTGCAATATCGCTTTCGACGCCGAAAATGTCCGTCAGTTTACGATCATAGGTTTCCGCCCATAAATGCGCGTCAGTTTCAGCTTTGATAAGCTGCACGTTGACCCGAACCTGATCGGCGGCTTTTTGCACGGTGCCTTCGAGAATGTTTGCCACGCCAAGCTGTTTCGCGATCTGCCGTAAATTGGCAGGCGAGCTTTTGTAACGCGCCGTGGAAGTGCGCGAGATTACTTTCAGATCGGCAATCTTGGCCAGGCGCGTTAGGATCTCTTCCTGGATTCCATCAGTAAAGTATGCGTTTTCAGGGTTGCCGCTCAGGTTTTCAAACGGCAACACCGCAATCGATTTCGCCGGTAACTCCTCTTCGCTTGACTTCGAATTCGTGTAACGCCCGAGGAAAAAAATCCCAACCGAGATCGCGCCAGAGACGATGACGACGTAAATCCACGCGCGTTGTGACGAGCGCGCAGCCGGCGTTGCATCGGCCGCTTCTGTCCGCTTTAAACCTTCTGGTGTCAGTTCAAACGCCCAAGCGATAATTAACGCGATCGGGAAGCCAATCGCGATGAGTAACACCACTAGCCGCACTGTCCAATTCGGAATTTCGAAGAACGGAAAGACCTGTGTCGCGATCTGGACGAGTAGCCACGCCACAACCCCATAGGCGATCGCAACTTTGTAAACGTTGCGCCGCTTGAGTTCGGCGAAAAAATTTGTCAGATTCATGGCAAGGTTTTATCCGCAAACTTCGCAGATCGCGCACATTACTACAGGAGAAGAAATGACCGCGAGGCCGAACTGGCATCCCTGCCGCACGCTTTCGAGTTCACTATGTCGATGTTAGAGTGATAGATGCCGTTTCAGCTCGAATCGAACTACAAACCGCGCGGCGACCAGGGCCAGGCGATCGCCAAGCTGCTCAAATCGGTCGAATCCGGGAATCGCCACCAGACGCTGCTTGGCGTGACTGGTTCGGGGAAGACTTTCACGATCGCGAACGTGATCCGGGAGCTCGATCGGCCCACTCTCGTCATTTCGCACAACAAAACGCTGGCGGCGCAACTTTACTCCGAGTTTAAGCAGTTCTTCCCGCGGAACGCGGTCGAATATTTCGTCAGCTACTTCGATTACTACCAACCGGAAGCTTACATCCCACGCTCCGATACCTACATCGAGAAGGATTCCTCGATCAACGAAGAGATCGAACGCTTGCGATTGTCTGCAACGAGCGCGTTGCTCTCACGCCGTGACACCATCGTCGTCGCGAGCGTTTCCTGCATCTATGGTGTCACCTCGCCTGAAGATTACGAGCGCATGCTGCTGACGGTGAAACGGGGGCAGCAGATCAGCCGCGAAGCAGTGCTCGGTCGTCTTGTCGACATGTTATACGAGCGCAACGATATCAATTTTTCACGTGGCAGGTTTCGTGTCCGCGGCGATGTCGTAGAAATCTATCCCGCCACTGCTGATGAAGAAGCGGTTCGGGTCGAGTTCTTCGGTGATGACATTGACGCGATTACGCGGTTTGATCCTTTGACTGGTCACGCGCGTGAATCGCTTAGCGTGATCACGTTTTACCCCGCCAAACAATTCGTCACACCGGCGGACAAATTGAACCGAGCCCTCCGCTCTATTCGCGAAGAGCTCGACGCGCGCATTGTCTATCTTGAGGCGCAAGGAAAACTGCTCGAGGCGCAGCGGCTGAAAATGCGCACGGAGTATGATCTCGAAATGTTGCAGGAGATGGGCTTCTGCAACGGGATCGAAAATTATTCGCGCCATTTGTCTGGCCGGCCGCCGGGCTCAAAGCCGTACACGATCATCGATTTCTTCCCGAAAGATTTTCTCGTGGTCATCGATGAATCGCACGCCACCATCCCGCAGATCGGCGGAATGTATGAAGGTGATCGGTCCCGCAAAACAGTGTTGGTCGACTACGGATTTCGTCTTCCCAGCGCACTCGATAATCGGCCGCTCAATTTCGACGAATTCATGAACCTGACCAACCAGCTCATTTATGTGAGTGCCACGCCCGCAGAATTCGAAATTCAAAACAGCATGGTCGGAAATAGAGGTTACGTGCCGCATAAGCGACAGCGAATCGGGGAGGAAGAACTCGTCCCGTTCGCGGTCGCCGGCGAAAATGTAGCGCATGCGTCTCGCTTGCAATCCAATAACAACGCAAGCCAGAGGCTTGCGCTACTCTCGCGCACTGACGAGCCGCCGGAAAAATTCGATGCGCACACGCCGGGCGCGCCGCTCGTGGTCGAACAGATCATTCGGCCCACCGGACTGCTCGATCCAAAAATTACACTCAAGCCGCTGAAAAATCAGATCGACGACACGATCGAGTTGTGCCGCCAGCGTGTGGAAAAGAATGAGCGAGTTCTGGTGACAACCCTGACCAAACGCACCGCCGAAGATCTAGCCGATTACTTGCGCGATGTTGGATTGAAAGTGCGCTATTTGCATAGCGACATCGACACGATTGAACGCGTCGAAATTTTGCGCGGACTCCGCGCGGCCGACTTCGACATCCTCGTCGGTATCAATTTGCTCCGCGAAGGTCTCGATCTTCCCGAAGTTTCGCTCGTCTGCATTCTCGATGCAGATAAAGAAGGATTTTTGCGGAGCCAGACTTCGCTCATCCAAACCGCGGGTCGCGCGGCGCGGCATATAAACGGCGAAGTCGTGCTCTTCGCTGACACGGTCACGCAAAGTATGGAAGCGCTCATGTCTATCTCGGACTATCGCCGGACGAAACAAATGGAATACAACGAAAAGCATGGCATCACGCCGCAAACCGTCCAGCGCGCCGTGCAGGAAAGCTTGCACACGATTCTGCGCGGGCGCGAAATTGCTGCGTCGGTCATTCAAGAAGCCGGCGGCGATTTCAATCTCACTGAGTTGCTTCGCGAACTAGAAGACGAAATGCAGCATGCCTCGGCGAATCTGGAATTCGAGCGCGCCGCGCTTTTGCGGGATCAAATCATGGAAGTGAAGAGTGGCGCAGGCATCACCAGGATTGAACCCAAGCGAAAACCGGTGAAATACTCGCGTAATTCAGGGCGCCGGCGCTCGCGCGTCTGAATTTCTGGGGAGCACAGGCTGCCAGCTCCGACGCGTGGGAGTCGTCGGCAAGCTGCCGACAACAACTGGCTGGCAGCCTGTGCTCCCCAGCTCCGCGCTCGAACGACGCAATCTTGTAATCCGCTCGTCGCGTGCGAAGAAATCTCCGATGCCAAGAGCGAAAACAGAAGCGGCAACCGCACAGATCTATGCGGTGGTCGGATCCGATGAAAGCGAAGTAAAGCGCGTAGCCGCCGAGCTTGCGGCCAATTTGACACCACCGGACGCTGGCGATTTCGGACTCGAAGTGATCGATGGCGCAACCGATAACGCCGAGCAAGCGGCGGCGCGGATACGATCGGCAATCGAGGCGCTGCAAACGTTGCCGTTTTTGGGCGGCTCAAAATTAGTTTGGCTGAAGACTGCGAATTTTCTCGGCGACACTCCGGTTGGGAGGGCAGCCAGCGTTCAATCGGCACTCGAGGAATTATCAGACTTGATTAACGCCGATCTGGGGCGTGACGTCATATTCTTGATCAGCGCCACCGAAGTGGATAAGCGACGCTCGTTTTATAAGTCGCTGGTCAAACGGGCGGAGATGCAGATCTTTGATCGGCTTGATTCCAGTCGGAGCGGCTGGGAAGAGGAAGCAACCGAAATCGTTCGGGACCGCGCGCAAAGACGAAAGCTTCAATTCGATGACGACGCGCTGGCTCTGTTCGTTTTGCTGACCGGCGGCAACACGCGACAGATCGAGAACGAGCTAGAGAAGATCGACATCTTCCTCGGCAAAGACCGCGAGGCACGTGTCGACCTTGTTCGGGAGCTGGTTCCGCTTTCGCGTGCAGGGGTCATTTTCGAATTAGGCAGTGCGCTTGCGGCGCGCGATCTCGAGCTCGCGCTTACCCTTATCCGACGGCTGCTGGATCAACGCGAAAGCGCGATCGGCATATTGCTGGTCGCGATCCTGCCGACGATCCGCAATTTATTGCTTGCGAAAGACTTGATGGAACGTCATCGCCTCACGCGGCCGCATGCGCCGTTTCAATTTATCTCGGCAATCAATCGCTTGCCCGCCGAGGCGACCGAACATTTGCCACGAAAGAAGGACGGCTCGGTCAATGCCTACGCGCTCGGAATCGCTGCGCAGCAAGCGCATCGCTTCGAGACCAAACAATTGATTGCGGGCATGCAAGCGTGTCTCCAGGCGAATCTTCAGCTCGTCACCACCCAACTCGATCATGAGCTGATTCTCACCGAGGTCGTGGTGAAGTTGCTGGGTTTGTAAACTGTAGGGCGTTTCTGTGAAACGCCAGGCGTCTGACACAGACGCCCTACAAAATTATGGTGTCGAGCCTTCGACCTGTTTGCGCGCAATCGGTCCGATGTACGGGATGTCCCAGCGAACACCCGTAAACGCCTTTACGATGGCAATGATCATGATCACCAGAAATGCCAAGTGAACGAGTGCTGCGATGATCGCCCAGAAGAATACCAGGATGCCGCCGATACCCGGGATCGCGCCGAAGACCGCATGCACCACCGCGGAGACAATGTTAAACAAAAACCAGGCGCAACCAAAGATAATCGATTGCATGGCATAAAAACGCACGAAGCTGTCGTGTTTTTCGAGAATGTAAAAAATGATGCCACCAATAAGTGGAATGCAGGCGATGGCTGCGGCCACGTTCGAGGGCAAACCGGTCGAGGTGGATGTTCCCCTTGCCTCGGGTTCCGGACTCGGCGGAGGTGGCGGTTGAGTTGGATCAACTGGGTCGGGCATGGCCTACATACACAAACTTGGAGATGGTTTGTCAAGGAATCTTCCACCGCCCGGCTCGATTTCGCTTCCACTGCGCGGTCGGAACCAATATGGTGACGCGTTAGCGCACCCATCCAATGACCAAAAATTCCTCGCGGGCGTTTACTTTGATCGAATTGCTTGTGGTGATCGCGGTGATCGCGATCCTCCTCTCGATTGCTTACCCGACTTACACAAGCATTCTGGAACGCGCGAAAATAACGAAAGATATGAACAACCTGCGCCAAGTCGGCCTCGCCATTCAGACTTATCTGAACGATAACGACCAGGTTCTTCCTGCAACAAACATCTGGCCAGGTACGACTACGGCACCCGTCCTATATCCGAAATACGTTTCAACCAGAAAAATTTTCCAGTCGCCCTTCGATAGCCGAGCCAGTTTGGAAACCGATTTGGCACCGGTTAGCTACAGCATCAACGCAAACATGTATATCGCAGCGACCGCAACGCCGCCGGGGATCGAGGGGAGCATGGCAAAGGTTGTTTCTCCCGCGTCCACAATTTTAATGGCCCCAACGTACAACGGAGACCCTAAAAGCGCTGCATCATGGGCTGGCACTGCCACGAGCGCGCCGGACTTACCCGCAGGCGGCGGTGCCGGCGAGACAACGGGAACTCACAGCAATGGCACTCAAATCAATGCGTTGTTCTGCGATTCTCATGTCGAAACGTTGAAATTTGGCCCAAGCACTGACCTAGGCTCATTTCAGGATACAGGGTCCGATCCGCTCGGTCTGAAACATTGGGATCCGACAAAGTAGAACAATCGGTTGATGCGATCATCATCTCTGTCGGTGACCGCCACTATCACGCGCTGATTGGCGAGCATTTGTTGCATGAGATCGGAGAGCGCTGCCGGACTATCGGCTTCTCCGGTCGATGCGCCGTTATCTCCGACATTAATGTTGCCACCCTCGTTGGACAGCAAGTCATTAACAGTCTAACGCGCGCCGATTTTCGCCCGACGCTGATCACGATTCCTGCCGGCGAGAAATCGAAAACGCTCGATCAAGTCGGCGCGATTTGCGATCAAATGATCGGGGCCGGCTTAGATCGGCAATCGTTCGCTATCGGACTTGGCGGTGGGGTGATCGGAGATATTTCCGGATTCGTCGCGGCGATTTATCATCGTCGAATTCCGCACGTGCAGATCCCAACGACGCTGCTCGCGATGGTGGACAGCTCAATCGGCGGGAAAACCGGAGTGAATACGCGCGATGGAAAAAACTTGCTCGGCGCAGTTCATCATCCATCGCTCGTGATTGATGATGTCGATGTTCTGAAAACGTTGCCGCGGCGCGAGTTCAATCAGGGATTCGCCGAAATCATCAAGCACGCTGTGATCGCCGATGTGAAAATGTTCGAAGACGTAGCGCGAGCCTCCGGCTTGCGTGTGCGTGGAGGCGCAAGCGAGACGCTTGCGCTACAATCTCTGATTCGTCGCAACATCGAGATAAAATCGAAAATCGTGGCGAAAGACGAACATGATCGCACCGGCAAACGCGCGATTCTTAATTTCGGTCACACCGTTGGCCACGCGATCGAGCGCGCTGGCGGTTACCAGGAATTTCTTCACGGCGAAGCCGTGAGTCTCGGGATTGCGGCCGCCTGTGCCATCTCAACTAAAAGAGCCGGGCTTCCTTGCGATCAGCGGGATGCGATCGTCGATCTATTGCGACGGTTTGATTTGCCGACGCATTTGCCGGCAAATTTTCCACGCGAGAAGATCTTTGGCGCGCTTCCGTACGATAAGA
>WNGQ01011578.1_pt1 | contig 11207 bp, 7 predicted proteins | sample 5407661 | NCBI WGS metagenome assembly WNGQ01 (sample SAMN13153382, study PRJNA577476) | soil metagenome | isolation source: 60 cm soil or saprolite under Garry oak tree replicate 2 | place: USA:California | collected 2016-06-15
CTTGGCATTGCTGGTAGCTAGCGAAGCTACAATCGCCCGCACCACCGGGAAAATCGTCGCCTTGGATGCAATAGCGATAATCGCCGGCTGCGACTTCGGCTACGCCAGTTGCGAAGACTGCCGCGGATGTCGCGAGGGCAAAAAAGAGTGTGCGCATTTTCCTCTCCTACGTTGAGGTGCCCCACTTGACCGTCGGATCAAACGTGCTGAGTCGATATGAACTGGCTCACATCAGTGGATGAAAAATTTTGAGATCGATTGCAAACTCTCGGTACGACCTAAGGAGCTGGAATCCGGCGCCTGATAACCTGTGCTCGGCGATTCACGGACGCAGCGCTTTATCCCGGCGCCTTCGCTCGATCTCATTACCGCCACCGACATAGCCAGTGATGGCGGTCTGCGAGACGACCAGGACCCTCGGCCCATCATCACCGCAACCGCTTGGATTGCCCGACAGGCAAATCAGCAAATTCCTGTCCAGCCCTCGTTCAAAAAATATTCCGCTATGCTTGTCGGGCAAATCTTCTCTACGAGCTTGCGCCATCCCGTCCCGCAAGAGGGGCGTTGGCCATCGTCACAAACGTTGGGATGGGATGCGGTGGACGCGGCAGCGTCGGGCGCGAACGAGATCGCAGGGCAGGCTTCGGTCTGTGAGCGATCAACCGGCGCGATAGACGAACGACGTTGCGGCGTACGGCAAAGCCGTGTGGTCCTGGCACCCGTTGCTGGTGTCAAGTTGGCGGAGGTTCACGAGCCCAACCGGGCTTTGATGAGCCATTAATCCACCAACGACGGTGACAAGACGAATTCGTCGCCGGGGAGAGCGCGGAGGAAACCGTTAAAACCATTGCGTGCGGGAATGCCGGGTGTTTCCGGCGTGCTCGTGGTGACTACCCTGTGCTTACTACCCTGCACAGGGGCTGCGGGTGCGCGGGCACCCGGCATTCCCCACGCCCTCTATCGGGCGAAAGTTCATGCACACCTCGGGCGCGTTGCGTCGCGAGAACGCGGAGTTGCGTTTGCGGCCATTGCGAGGAGCGAAGCAACGAAGCAATCCACTCTTTTCTTGTCGTTGCGCGATGGATTGCTTTGCTTCGCTCGCAATGACGGGATCATTGCGATCACCTGCGTCACACCCCAACCGTCGTCGCCCGCGAAGGCGGGCGATCCAGTATTCCAGAGCGGGCGCAGTGAAATCGGGCGGCCGCGGCGTACTGGATGCCCCGCCTTCGCGGGGCATGACAGCTCTCCTATCACGTCCCGCAAAAGGTTTGCAGCACGCGCTGCTCGGGAAGGGGCGGATCGGCATAAGCCGCGTAGCCCGGCTGATCCTCGTACGGCTGCGAGAGCACCGTCAGCAATTCTTCGAACGGCGCGTAATCGTCGTTGTTCACGGCGGCCGCAATCACGGCCTCGACGCGATGGTTGCGCGGGATGAAGGCCGGATTGACTGCGCGCATCGCCGCCTGTCGCTCGGCGGCGGATTGCGGCTCGTCGGCAAGACGCTGGCGCCATCGTGTGGCCCATTCGTCGTACGCGGCGGGATCCGTGAACTGATCCCTGACCTTGTCGCTGTCGGGATCGCCTGCGGCGTCGGAGAGACGCCTGAAGGTGAGGGTGAAATCCGCCTGGTTCTTGGCCATCGCATCCAGCAGGTCCTGCACCAGCGCCGGATCGCCGTCGCGCGCCGTGAACAGGCCGAGCTTCTCGCGCAGGCCGGCCTGATAGGCCTCGGTGAATTTCTCCGCGAAGTCGCCAAGCATGAGCTGCGCCTGTTCAATGGCCTTGTCCTGCTGGTCGGAAAACAGCGGCAACAGGCATTCGGCAAGCCGCGTCAAATTCCACAGCGCGATCCGCGGCTGGTTGGCGTAAGCATAGCGGCCCAGCTCGTCGATCGACGAGAACACCGTCGCCGGGTCGTAATGGTCCATGAACGCGCAGGGGCCGTAATCGATGGTCTCGCCCGAGATCGAAGTGTTGTCGGTGTTCATGACGCCGTGGATGAACCCGACCAGCAGCCAACGCGCCACCAGCCGTGCCTGCCGAGCGATCACGCCCTCCAGCAGCGCGTGATAGGGGCGCTCGGCATTGCCGGCGTCCGGATAGTGCCGCGCAATCGCATGAACGGCGAGCCGACGCACGCCTTCGGTGTCGCCGCGCGCCGCGAAATACTGGAAGGTGCCGACGCGAATATGGCTCGCCGCAACGCGGGTGAGGACGGCGCCGGGCAACGGCGTCTCGCGCATCACGCTCTCGCCGGTGATGACGGCGGCAAGCGAGCGCGTGGTGGGAATGCCGAGCGTCGCCATCGCCTCGCTAACGATGTATTCGCGCAGCACCGGACCCAGCGCCGCGCGACCGTCGCCGCGGCGCGAAAATGGCGTCGGGCCCGACCCCTTGAGCTGGATGTCGCGGCGGACCCCGTCGGCGTCGATCACTTCGCCGAGCAGGATGGCGCGGCCGTCGCCGAGTTGCGGAACGAAATGTCCGAACTGGTGGCCGGCATAGGCCATCGCGATCGGATCCGCCCCGTCGGGGATGAGCTTGCCGGCGAGGATCTCGGCTCCCTCCGGGCTATCGAGAACGTCGGGATCGAGGCCAAGCTGGAGCGCCAGCGGCCGGTTCAGCTTGATCAGCCGCGGCGAGGCGACGGGTGTCGGTGCGACCCGCGCGAAAAAGTTGTCCGGCAGCGCCGCATAGGTGTTTTGGAAGGGGAATTGGACCGTCATAGCTGTCAAGATAGGCGCGCCCCGCAAATAGACAATCGCCTTGAGCCGCCACGGCGAGTGGACCGCTGTTTTTCGGGCCTTTTTCGGGTTCCGTGGTCGGTTTTGGCAGGCAAAACAGGCCCCGCATTCGGTTGCCGCGCTGGACGGCCTCGGGTAAACCCTGACGCTCTTCGGGAAGGCTTTTGGCCCTCGATTCGACCCTCCGACATCTGCTTTGGAAATTTCATGCATCGCTACCGGTCCCATACATGCGGCGCGCTCCGCGACAGCCATATCGACCAGACGGTTCGCTTGTCCGGCTGGTGCCATCGCATTCGCGACCATGGCGGTGTGCTGTTCATCGACCTGCGCGACCATTACGGCCTGACGCAATGCGTCGCCGATCCGGATTCGCCGGCCTTCAAGGATGCCGAAAAGCTGCGCTCGGAATGGGTGGTGCGGATCGACGGCAAGGTGCGCCACCGTCCCGCCGGCACCGACAATCCGGAATTGCCGACCGGCGCGGTGGAGCTTTACGTCAGCGAGATCGAGGTGCTCGGCCCCGCCGGCGAATTGCCGCTGCCGGTGTTCGGCGAACAGGAATATCCGGAGGACATACGGCTGAAGTACCGCTTCCTCGACCTGCGCCGCGAAAAACTGCACCAGAACATCATGACCCGTGGCGCCATCGTCGATTCCATGCGCAAGCGGATGAAGGAACAGGGTTTCTTCGAGTTCCAGACCCCGATCCTGACGGCCTCGTCGCCGGAAGGGGCGCGGGACTTCCTGGTGCCGTCGCGGATTCATCCGGGCAAGTTCTACGCCCTGCCGCAGGCGCCGCAGCAATACAAGCAGTTGCTGATGATGTCCGGCTTCGACCGCTACTTCCAGATCGCGCCTTGCTTTCGCGACGAGGATCCGCGCGCCGACCGGTTACCCGGCGAATTCTATCAGCTCGACGTCGAGATGAGCTTTGTCACGCAGGACGATGTGTTCGCGGCGATGGAGCCGGTGATCACAGGCGTGTTCGAGGACTTCGCGAAAGGCAAGCCGGTCACCAAATCATGGCCGCGGATTCCGTTCGCGGAAGCCTTGCGCAAATACGGCAGCGACAAGCCCGATTTACGCAATCCGATTGTCATGCAGGACGTCTCCGAACACTTCCGCGGCTCCGGCTTCAAGGTGTTCGCGCGGATGCTCGAGGATACCAAGAACCAGGTCTGGGCGATCCCCGGGCGAGGGGGCGGCAGCCGCGCGTTTTGCGACCGGATGAATTCGTGGGCGCAGGGCGAGGGCCAGCCGGGGCTCGGCTACATCATGTGGCGCGAAGGTGGCGAGGGCGCGGGCCCCCTGGCCAACAATATCGGTCCGGAACGAACCGCGGCGATCCGCGCCGCGCTCGGCTTGAAGGAGGGCGATGCCGCGTTCTTCGTCGCCGGCGATCCGGAAAAGTTCTGGAAATTTGCAGGCCTCGCGCGGACAAAACTCGGCGAGGAATTGAACCTGGTCGACAGGGACCGGTTCGAACTCGCCTGGATCGTCGACTTTCCGATGTACGAATACAACGAGGACGACAAGAAGGTCGACTTCTCGCACAACCCGTTCTCGATGCCGCAGGGCGGGCTCGAGGCGTTGCAAACCCAGGATCCGCTGACCATCAAGGCGTTCCAGTACGACATCACCTGCAACGGCTACGAGATCGCCTCCGGCGGCATCCGCAATCACCGGCCCGAGGCGATGGTGAAGGCGTTCGAGATCGCGGGCTATGGCGAGAAGGATGTCGTCGAGCGTTTCGGCGGCATGTACCGCGCGTTCCAGTATGGCGCGCCGCCGCATGGCGGCATGGCGGCCGGGGTGGATCGCATCGTCATGCTTCTCTGCGGCACCACGAACCTGCGCGAAATCTCGCTGTTTCCGATGAACCAGCAGGCCGTCGACCTCCTGATGGGCGCGCCTTCGGAGGTCGCAACGAAGCAGCTGCGCGAACTCCACATCCGGCTCAATCTGCCGGACAAGAAGGGATAGTCACCGCGCCGTCGAGGCCTCCACCTGAAATCGCGCCAGCGCCGAGAGCGGATCGGCCTTCAGCGCCGCGAACAGCTCTATTGCCGGCACCTTGCCGTGCGCTGTGAGCTTGACGGTGAGCATTCCGCGCGGGGTCTCGATGAAGCGCGTCAGCGCGTCCGCGATGGTTTGGGCGTCGGGATTGTTTGCCGCCATGGTCGTGCCGCTGGCCTTGATATTGTCGATGATGGCGCGCCGCGCAGCGTCGGGACTGAGCTGCTGGGTGCGGGCATATTGCGCCACCGCGAGATCGACCCCGCCGGTATCGCGCACTGCGATCTCGACCGCCCCGGCCTCGATCTGTGCGGCCATCGCCGCCGCCTGCAGCGGATTGGTCGAGAACAGTTCGCGCGGCACATTGGCGAGCGAAACCCGTGCCGACGCGGTCAGCACGCTGCCGAGTTCGACCATCACCGGGTCCAGAACGAACGTGTGGGACCCTTCCGCCCATGCCGCTCCGAGATCGAAGTTGATCGTCGCCGAATGCAAGCCGGCCGCGACCAGCATTTTGACCAGTTCGGGGTCGTTGGGACCGAGCGGGCCGGACATCTTGGCGGTCAGGCGTGCCTTGCTCGGGATCGGCCCGACAAACTGGCCCCAGTTCAGGCTCATTGTTTCGATGTTGACCGGCTCGATGCTGTCTTTATAGGGCGCGACGACACCCTTGATCTCGGCGCCTTCGAGCAGCAGCAACAGTCCAGCAAGCTGGTCGGGGGAAGCCCTTTGCGACGGGTTTGAAAACTGCGACGACATGCGCAACAGGTTGGCGATATCGAGCGATTTGAGCGCGAAGCGACCGACCTTCACCGGTCCTTTCGGAGAACGTGCATCGAGGCCTTCCAGCGTAAATTCGCCGATCTTGCCGTTTTCCAGGTTGAACCTGATTGTCCCGAGCCTGACGGGACCTTCCGGCGTTTCGATTGCGAGGCCGCGCATCTCGGCATTGCCGATGCGCACGCCCTCATAGATGCCGGCCATCTTCTCCAACATGTCGCGGGTTTGCGCTTGGGTCGGCGTCGTCCCGGGCGGCGGCGCCGACGCGATCATCGACATCAACTGGGGAAATTGCAGTCTGGACGGACGCAATCCGATGTCGTCGATGGTCATGCCGTCCATTCGCATCCGCATGCCCTTCTGGAACAAAGCCGTATAGGCGCCGAGGGTGATTTGCCGATAGGCGCGAACATAGTTGTCATCATTGGCCCGGGACGGATCAAACATCGCCAGCGCTGAGCCCGAGTTGAAATCATGGGCTTCCATGCTGGCGAACTCGCCGCCGATCCTTTCGGTCTTGCCGTCCTGTTGGGTGTCGGCCATGAAGGCCACGCGCTCGACCGTCAACGCGGCAATCCGGCCATCCTTGATATCGCGCAGCGCGAGGTTCGAATAAGTGTAGTCGATGGTTTGGGTTCCGGCGGCGCCGGGGACGCTGATCGTGGCGGTGAGGCTGGGCGCCGTGATGGACGAAGCCGTGACGGCCGCCAGGTGTTCGAGCACGAATCGGTAGACATCGGCAGCGGATGGCGAAGCCAGCGGCCGCTGCGGGCCCGCCGGGCCGGAATAGTCCTTTATCGCGAGCTGCGGCGCCTTGTAGGCGAAGCGCCAGGCTGCCTGGACGGCCATCGCTCCCTCGATTTCGATGCCGGTGGCCTCGATGGTGTCTGCGGAGAATCGCATCGCATCCGGCTGGCTGACACCCGAGGCCGTGAAGCTGGCGATCTTCACCTTCGACGACGGCTGCGCGGCGGATTCGCCGGTGATATCGGCGACCGTGATGGTGCGGCTCGACAGGTCGAACGATACCTTGCCATGGCTCGCTTTGCTGCCGGTGGCGCGTATCTGGTCGAAACCGGCCTCGACCTCGCGGGCGACCCGGTGCTGCACGTAAAACTGGAAGCCGAAGAAACCACCCGCCGCAACGACGACGGCGGCAACCAGGCCGATCAGTATTTTTTTCATCCGCGCAACTCCGTTTGCCGATCGCAACCAAAATGCCATATTGTCGCTCGCGATGGTATGGGAGTGTGACAGTGGCTTTGACGATTTCTGACGATCGGCGCGGCGCAGACCTGGTGGGCGCGCTTTCGGATGTTGCGTCGATGCGTTCGCGCGTGCTTCACATCCGGCTCAATCTGCCGGAAAACTGACCTCTTCCGGACCTAACCAGCGAATCAAGAAATCAGGCGCGGAAGCGCGGGGGAATCTATGTCGTCCTATTCTGATGATCTCCATTCCGCGGCGCTCGCCTATCACCGGCTGCCACGTCCGGGTAAACTTGAAATCCAGGCGATCAAGCCGCTCGCCAACCAGCGTGATCTCGCGCTCGCCTATTCGCCGGGGGTTGCGGCCGCGTGCACCGCGATTGCTCAAAATCCCGCGGAGGCGGCGTCGCTGACGATTCGCGCCAATCTTGTCGCGGTCGTCTCCAACGGCACCGCGGTGCTGGGGCTCGGCAATATCGGACCCTTGGCCTCGAAGCCGGTGATGGAGGGCAAGGCGGTTCTGTTCAAGAAGTTCGCCGGCATCGACGTGTTCGACATCGAAATCGCCGCCGATACCATCGAGCGCGTGGTCGAAACCGTGGCCGCGCTGGAGCCGACCTTCGGCGGGATCAATCTTGAGGACATCAAGGGCCCGGAGTGCTTCGAGATCGAGGCGCAACTCAAAGAGCGGATGAAGATACCGGTATTCCACGACGATCAGCATGGCACCGCGATCATCGTCGGCGCCGCGATCACCAATGCGCTGCTGCTCAACGGCAAGAAGCTGAAGGACGTCAAGATCGTCGCCTCCGGCGCCGGCGCCGCCGCGATCGCCTGTCTCAATCTTCTGGTGTCGCTCGGTGCCCAGCGCAAGAATATCTGGGTCTGCGATATCGACGGCGTGGTGCACGAGGGGCGTAACACACTGATGGACCGCTGGAAGTCGGTCTATGCGCAGAAGACCGACAAGCGCAAACTCGCCGACGTGATCGGCGGCGCCGATATTTTTCTCGGGCTCTCGGCTCCCAATGTGCTGACGCCGGACATGGTCAAGGCGATGGCTGACAAGCCGTTGGTGATGGCGCTGGCCAACCCGACGCCGGAGATCATGCCGGATGAAGCGCGAAAGGCGCGTCCCGACGCGATGATCTGCACCGGGCGCTCCGACTTTCCCAACCAGGTCAACAACGTCCTGTGCTTTCCGTTCATCTTTCGCGGCGCGCTGGATTGCGGCGCCACCGCAATCAACGAAGAGATGAAGAAGGCCGCCGTCGATGCGATCGCGCAGCTGGCGCGCGATCCGCCGGTGGACGCGATCGCGCCGAGCTTCGACAGCGGCGAAGCCCAAGGGTTCGGTCCGGGCTCGCTGATCCCGAGCCCGTTCGATCCGCGCCTGATCCTGCGCATCGCGCCGGCGGTTGCGAGGGCGGCCATGGCTTCGGGCGTGGCCTCGCGGCCGATCGCGCATTTCGAGGACTATGCCGCGCAACTGAGGAGAAGCTGGCGCGGCCCATTCTGGTCGGACGCCCCTCGGTAGTCGAAGCGCGGATCAAGCGATTCGGCCTTGCCATCAAGGCCGGCCAGGATTTTGACCTGATCAATCCCGAGGACGACCCGCGTTATCGGTCCTACGTGCAATCCTATATCGACGCCGCCGGACGGCACGGCGTCACGCCCGATGCCGCGCGCACGGTGGTGCGCACCAACGCAACGGTCATCGCGGCGCTGGCGGTGATCCGAGGCGAAGCCGACGCCATGATCTGCGGGGTCGAGGGCCGCTACATGAGCCATCTGCGTCACGTGCGCGAGATCATCGGCTTCCTGCCGGGCGTGAGCGATTTCGCCGCGCTGGCGCTGATGATCACCAGCAAGGGCGCCTACTTCATCGCCGACACCCAGGTGAGGCCGAACCCGAGCGCCGAGGAACTCGCCGAAGTCGCGGCGCTGGCGGCGATCCATGTCCAGCGTTTCAATCTCAAGCCGAAGATCGCGTTCGTGTCGCACTCCGACTTTGGCAGTTACGATACCGATTCCTCGCGCAAGATGCGCCGCGCCACCGCGCTTCTGAAGCAGAACCATCCGGAAATCGAGGCGGACGGCGAAATGCAGGGCGATACGGCGCTGTCGGAAGCGGCAAGGAAGCTGATCCTGCCGCATTCAAATCTGGAAGGTGAGGCCAATATCCTGATCATGCCCAACCTCGATACGGCCAACGTCGCCTATCAGATGATCAAGGCGCTGGCGGACGCGCTGCCGGTTGGGCCAATCCTGATCGGCCCGTCGCGCCCGGCGCATATTCTGACGCCGTCGGTGACCGCGCGCGGCGTTCTCAACATGACGGCGGTGGCCGCCGTCGAAGCCCAGGAGCGTGCCGGCCGCCAGCAACCGACCTTGTTCGGCTAAGCCATAATTCGGCCAAGTCATAAAGTTTGAAGTTTGGCCAGGCCATAGCTCACGTCATAAAAAATCCATCGAGTTCCGATTGTGACCTCGCTGGTTCTTTTCGGAGTCGGATTTGACCGTTTGAAAAGCTGACGCGGAACGCCCATAATCGGTCCGCAGTATAGCGATCCCGTAGCTTTCAATGAGGCCGTCATGCCAGCGTTTATTACTTTCGGGCGCGTTCTGTTCGCCGTGCTCTTTGTCTATTCGGGCGCAACCAAGCTATTCGGCATTCAGGCCACCACGGAATTCGTCGCAGCCAAAATCGCCATTCCCGCGTTTTTACTTCCCTATACTTCGCAGCTTGAGACCATGACGGGAATGTCGACGCCGCAAATGCTTGCGATCGCCGTCGGCGCGTTCGAGGTCATCGCCGGCTTGATGATCGCGCTCAATTTCGGCGCGCGGTTTTTTGCAATTCTCCTGATTTTCTTTGTGTCGGCGACGATCTTCTATTTCCACGATTTCTGGAACCAGTCGCCGCCGGAAAACGCCAGGACCCTGATGGATGCCCTGAAGAATCTGTCGATCATCGGCGCGCTGTTCATGATCGCGGGATATGGCCGTGTGTCGCGGACGTCGGAACCTGCCTATGGCGATGTGTAGCGGATAGCCCTCGAGAGCACGCCCTCGGACTTGATCCGAGGTGGATGCTGGTTTTGCGATCGGAACTAGGCCACCCGCCGCCATGGGGTGACGCTCACATGATCGGCGGCGTCGAGGATTTCGGCGGCGCCGGCCTTCATGCCGTGCGCGGCCAGGATTTCCTGCGGTGAATGCCCGGGTACACCGGGGAAGCAGGGCTCACCGCCCGGCAGCCGGACCTGCGGCGCCTGCGACAGCCAGAACGTGTCGTAGCGGTCCATGAACATCCCGAACACCTCCGGCCCGCCGATGATCGCCACGGTGCCGGAACCGACGCCGGCGTGCTCGCAGGCGACTTCGAATGAAGCTCCCGCCGGATTCCACAGCGTGGCCCTGGGATTGGCGGGATCGGGCGCGACCGCGCCGATGTGGCGGGTCACGATAACCCGCTTGCGATGCGGTGAGTTCGGCTGGTCTTCATGGGAATGACGGCCGTGGACGATCAGATCGGCCCGATCACGATGACATAGCCGTCAATGCGCAGACCCGACATCGCGCCGGCGAATCTATTCCGAAATCGTCTGCACCACGCTGGAGACGGGCCGAGAACTCACCGTCGGCAATTTGGCGTCCTTGAGAATTTCGTCGTCGTATTGCGCGATGGTCTGCACCGGGGCCTTAGCCTTCATTTGAACGACCTTGTAGCCGCCAGCCTTCAGCTTGTGCAGCAGCTCTGGAAGGGCTTCCGCGGTGTGCTTCTGGAAATCGTGCATCAGGATGATGCCCTTGCCGAGCTTGTCCACCTTCTTCATGACGCTATCGATGACGGTTTGCGGTTTGCTGGCCTTGAAGTCGAAGGAGTCGAGATCGCACGAGAAAATCGCGACGTTGCGGGTGCCGAGATAGGTCACCATTTCCGGCGGATGCTGCAGTGCTGGAAAGCGGAAGAACGGCGAGGGCGGCGCGCCCAACGCCCATTTGACTGCGCTGAAACCTTTCTCGATCTCTTCCTTGCGTTGATCATCGGTCAGCTTCTTGTTGTTCAGATTGGCGTGCGACCAGGTATGCGACCCGACGGTATGACCGGCCGCGGCAACCTGCTTGAGGATTTCGGGATAATAGGTCGCGTGCTTGCCGATCGGAAAGAAAATGCCGGTCGTGCATTCCTCCGCCAGCGTCTTCAAGACCGAGGGCGTATTGACCGGCCACGGGCCATCGTCGAACGTCAGCACCACTTCCTTGTCGCGCAGAAAATCGAGCTGCTTGAAATGCTCGAAACCGAACCCTGGCCCGCCGGTGGTGTCGATTTCAACGACCCGGGCGATCCCGATCGCGTCAGGATTTGCACAGGGCGGCTTTGCCGGGCGCGCCGCGGCAGGAGCCGGCGTGGCCGCCGCCTGCGGGGCTGCCGGGCCCTTGGGAGCAG
>WNGQ01006613.1_pt1 | contig 11206 bp, 8 predicted proteins | sample 5407661 | NCBI WGS metagenome assembly WNGQ01 (sample SAMN13153382, study PRJNA577476) | soil metagenome | isolation source: 60 cm soil or saprolite under Garry oak tree replicate 2 | place: USA:California | collected 2016-06-15
AAGATGGATTGCTTCGTCGCTACGCTCCTCGCAATGACGGTAAGCCCATTCGTACCCGCTCGTCGTCCCTGCGAAAGCAGGGACCCATACGCCGTGTCCTCTCGTTTTGGGCGCGGTGGCCGAAACCTTCTCTCTCATTGAACACCGGTGGTTATAGTCCCTGCTTTCGCAAGGACGACGAAAGAGGATTCAATTGTCAAACAGCAGACGCGACTTTATGCCCCGCGACGCGTTGCGTCCGAGGGTTTGTGCCCACTTCCCTCTGATAACAGAGGACGTGGGGAATACCGGGTGCCGCTGCAGCGTCCACCGCATCCCATCTCAACGTCCGTGACGATCGCGAAACGCCCCGCTTTTGGGATGGGACGGCGTAGGGTGTAGAGATGTTTCTACCAGGAGCGAAAGCGGAAAATTTTGTGAAACAGGGCTGGACACCCGAATCACCGGACAGCAAGTAACCGTATGAGGAGAGCGCTCAACAACCGCCGACAGGATGCGCGCATGACCATCCCGTTCAAAACGATCCGAGCCCGCGCAGAGAAGCGCAAGGGCGGGGCGAAGGCATTGAGCAAGCTGCTGCCGCCCAAGCCAGACCCGAAGGCGCTCGCCAAGATCGGTGACGACCGCGTGCTTGCGGAGATGACCCGGCGGGTGTTCTCGGCTGGCTTCGCCTGGAACGTCATCGAGGCGAAATGGACCGGCTTCGAGGAAGCCTTTCTCAAATTCGAGCCGGGCCGGCTTTCGCTGCAACCCGATGAGTTCTGGGACGCCTTGATCAAGGACGCGCGCATTGTCCGTAATGGCGCCAAGATCATGTCCGTCCGCGTCAACGCCGGCTTCGTCAGGGAAGTGGCGAGGGAACATGGCAGCTTCGGCAAGCTGCTTGCCAAATGGCCGTCCTCTGACGAAATCGGATTGCTCGAACTGCTCGCCAAGCGGGGCAGCCGGCTCGGCGGCAATACCGGCCAGATGTTTTTGCGCTTCCTCGGCTGGGACGGCTTCGTGACGTCGAGAGACGTGGTCGCGTGCATGCGGGACGCCGATCTCGACGTGGCGGAGACGATCACGTCGAAACGCGATCTCGCCAGGGTACAGGCGCAGTTCAACGCGTGGGCCGAGGAGACGGGCCTGCCTTATATGCACCTGTCACGCATTTGCGCCATGTCGATCGGCGAAAATTACAGCACCGACACGCTTGCCCGTTTTGCCGACGGGGAGGAGTGACGCCCGGATTCGCCTTGGCGGAATACTCCGCCTTATGCCGTTGCGACAAATGGGCAGCCTCCGCGTGCTTTGCCGATTGGCAAATATGAGTTGGCGGGATACGCTGCCGCTATGCCGCCCAAGCGCGGACTGGTCGCCTTGCTCAAGACGATGAATCCTCTTGAAGAGGGATTTCCAGAAATCGACGACCCCCGTGCTGGCACGGGTATCCGCGGCCTGAACGTGGAAAATTGGCTTGCTAGAGAAGGCAGACCCGTGCCCGTCAGCTTCCAGGACATCCTTCTCGCGTACGAATTCGTTGGAAGCAGCGGCGGCGGCCTGCATCACGCTTTCCTGTGTAGGCAGACGGGCAAGATCTATTGGCGTTCCGAGGTGTCCGATCTGGACGAGTTCGAGGATGAACTGCCCGATGACGTCGAGGAACATGAGAAATACGTCGCGATCCCCGACACGCGAGAACTCGGTCTCGGCAAGCCGCTGGCGCTGAACTTTGCGCGCGAATTCCTGCCGAACGACTTCGATGAGGTCAGGTACATGTTCAGCAAGCGTGGCGCCTACCAGAAGTTTCGAGCCCTGCTGACGCGAAGAAACGTCCTCGATCTCTGGTACAATTTCGAATCGAAAGCCACGGAACAAGCCTTGCGCGAATGGTGCAAGCTCAATTCGATCGAAGTCGCCGGCTGATACCCCGCAACGCTGGATTGGCGTTCGCTACCCCACCCGGCGTGCAGTCGCCGCCAGCCCACATCAAATCACGAAGAAGCCATGGGTTGCGTCGCGCCGGTGCTGTTCGACCAGACCGTATTCCCAGTCGAGATAGGCCTGCATCGCACCAGTGGCGACATCGGTGCCTTCGTAGGGACGCATGTAGCGGTGCGAGGGATCGGGCTTTGGCAGAACTTCCGCGGGCTTGATTTCCAGCGTGCGATCATAGCCGCCGTCGAGCACATAGGTCTCCCACCCCATTTGCGCGAGCCAGGACGCCGTCATGTCGGCGCGGACTGCCATGTCGTCCGTCAGCAGGATGCGCGCCCCGCGCACCGGCGCCGCCATGTCGATCTCCTGCACCAGCTGTCCGCCCGGATAATGGCGAAAGCCGGGGATGTGACCGGCCGCATAATCCTCGCTGGCGCGGACGTCGAAGCGATAGAGCGTGCGGCTAGTCTGCGCCTCAAGCGCGCTCGCTTCTTCCGGGCCTAGATGTCGAACGCCGGCGCGATAGGCGACGTCGCGGGCATTGGCTTTCACGCCCTCGAAGGCGCCGATCCCGCCGCGTCGATCCGCGCCATGCTCGAGTTCCCGCTTGGCGAGAGTCCAGCCGATCGTCCCGTTTCGGAGCGCCAGCACCTTGTTGGCGACACCGGCGTTGATCAGCGACTGCGTGCCGATGATCGAACGGGTGCGACCGGCACAATTGACGATGATGGTTGTCTCGGGATCCGGCGCGGCCTGGCCGGCGCGGAACACCAATTCACCGCCGGGCACGCTGATCGAGCCGGGTATGTTCATGGTGGCATATTCGTCGAACCGCCGAACATCGAGAATCCTGATATTGGCCTTGGCCGCGATCAGCGCGGCGACTTCGTCGGCGGTTAGCGAGGGCGTATGCCGCCGCGACTCGACCAGTTCGCCAAAGGCCTTGGCGTAGGAATTCACATCCCTAAACAGCTCAAAGCCCGCCATCTGCCAGGCCTTCAGCCCACCGTCGAGCTGACGAACGTTGGTGTGTCCCAATGCCGTCAACCGATCGGTCGCCACCGGAACCAGGCCTTCGCCGGCGTCGTAAAGCACAATCGGTACATCCTTGCGCGGCAATCGCGCCTCGGCTTCGAGCGCTATCCTGTCCGCCGCCATGTTGGCGGCAAACAGCGGGTGGCCAGTGGCATAGGCGGCCTCGTGCCGCACATCGAGCAAAGCGATCTCATCGCGCAGCAGCAGCGCACAGCGGATTTGCGAAAGCGTGACGGTTGGCGCGGTCATGGACGGTCCTGGGCGTTGAAAGCTGTACGTTGGCGTAGCCTGAAACCAAGCCCCGTCCGGCGGCCGTCACGATCGGAAATGTTCATGGTTGTAGCAGATGGCGACCATTCCGAATTAAAATACGAAACTCTTATCGAAATTACCATGTCATTAATGAATCCAAGGAATTCGGACCGCCGGTGAATAGCCGAGACCTTGGGGCGCGCCTTGGCTCGAACGCCTAATCCGGGATGCCCTGCGATTTTTCGCAACGCCTCGTGGGCGGCGGTCTTCCGATTTCGCAGGGTGGTCCGGCTACCCTTCGATAGCGGCCTTCTTGATCAATCCCGGGATCGAGGCGATGGGCCACCGACATGTAGAACTGGCGCTAGGGCACCCTTGTTGCTTCGGCGAGGCGCCCCCATAGTCATTCGCACCGCGATCTGACAACGACTCGACGCTTGACAAGAAGGATGTCCAATGGGTGAAAGTAGCGACGGTCAGGCAAGCGCCCAGCAAGCCGGATTTCCGGGTGTCACACGTAAGGTTCTCGAACGTCTTCCATTGCCCGGCGATCATCGGGAACTCGTCGTGGTTGAGGTGACCTACCCGCCCGGTAGCGAAGCTCCGCTTCACCGACACCCCGTTGGGGGAGTGGTCTTCATCATCGAAGGTGTTGCCGAGTCAGCTTATGGTAGCGATGATCCGCGACAGTATCGAGCAGGCGAGACCTTGCAGGACCGGGCCGACATTCCACACACCCTCTTTCGCAATTGTGACCCGGAACGCCCGCTCCGCTTTCTGACCATCTATGCACTCGAACCCGGGCGCTCCTACACAATGGAGCCATGAGGTCAATTGGCGCCTTTGGCATCCAGCAAGCGCAACGTCAGCCGCACCGGCCCCCTTTAATCGCGGCAACGTTTCCGAGCCTTGGCCCCGCGTCGAAGTGGACGCGAAAGAAATCCGCGTCAAAGAGCGTATTACTGCGCACGCTGTCGCCGCTCGACGCGCAAAAACGGCGGGTTTTGGAGCGCCCGGTTTTGTACCTGAAGTGGTGCGCCACGGCCGATGAAGATGGGCACGATTGCTTCGCCGTGGCGCTATGATGCCCCAGCCCACCAAGCGCTCAGATCGGAAAATTTTCGACCCCTTGCGATTTTGCGCTACGCCGGGCTGCGTTCACTAGGTCGCGAGGTGCGCTCGATAGTGCCGTGGCGATCGCCCTACGTTATATACTGAGACAACGTCATATATTGAGACAACGTCGCTTGCGTTGCCGCTGCCAGATTTGGCGGCCTGGCTGCCATCCCGGAGGGGAGAACATGAACAAGTACAAACCTGACGGCTGGCGTACCGTGACCCCGAGGGTCTTCACTAACGATGTCGCTGGCTTGGTGGGATTTTTGAAAACTGTGTTCGACGCGGGTGGTGAGCTCCAGTCCGGAGCGCCAACCGAGATGTCGATTGGCGATTCGATTGTGATGATCAGCGACGGAGGTAGTGTTCGCAAGGCAATGCCGGCCTTCCTTTATGTTTATATCGAAAATGCGGACGAGACATACGAGCGAGCAATTGCTGCGGGCGCTGAATCGATCGAGGGACCTGCGGACATGCCTTACGGCGACAGACGGGCGACGGTCCAGGATTCGTGGTCGAATATCTGGCAGATCGCGACATTCCGCGCACGCTGAGATACGGCCCAACGGGCGGCGCCTCATCTTCGGAAGGCCGTTGCGGCATTTGGCGGATATCGCGAAAGCGCGGGTCGTGAGATCGCGCAAAATAGTACAATGGCGCGCCACGGCCGATGAAGATGGGCACTATTGCTTCGCCGTGGCGCTATGATGCAACGGCCGCTTAAGCGATCCGGTCCGATGACCAGCGAAGGCCTGCGATCTTGCGCTGCGCCTCATGGGCGGCTGTCCGCCCGATTTCGCCGGTGGTCCGGTTACCCTTCGGCTGCGGCCATTTCAATCAATCCCGGGAACGGCGCGATGGGCCAAAGGCGGTCATTCGGGCATGCCAGCTATTCGCCAGGCTTGGCCCAATTTCTCGACATCTTCGAGCCGGCGAAATGGCGTGCTTTTGATCCCGGAAATGCGCAAAGCGGCGTCGGTTTGCAGGACTGCGTCGCAAGCGCGACGGGCTTCGGCGATGCGTCCGGCCATCGCCAGGCTCGACATTCGTATTCGCTGCGCGCCCGGAAAATTTGGCTGACGCTGGATCGCGCTCGTAGCCAGGGATAGAGCTTCTTCATACCGCCCGGCAAAGAAATGAGCGAAGGCCAATCCGGTTTGCGGCACGAACAAGTGCGGATCGATCGGACTCAAGCGAATGGCTGACGAGAATTGCTCGATCGCCGCGCCGTGATTGCCGAGAAAAACCTGTGCCCAGCCTGCCCAAAGGCGCGCCATCATCAGGTTGGGATCGAGTGCGATGGCCCTTGCGGCCAAAGCTGATCCGGTCTCCGGCTCTTCGAGGACGTAGGAATAAACTTCTGCTGCGTGCGCAAGCACCAGAGGATCGTCCTGGTCGAGCTGCATCGCTCGTTCAGCCAATTGCCGGCTTTCAGCCCGTTCCTTTGCCGCGTCCTCGATCCATCCGAATCCCTTTTTCTGACCGAAAATGTTGGCTCCGGAAGCGTAGGCCACGGCAAATGCAGGATCGAACGAGATGGCAAGTCTAGTCATCCTGAGAGCTTCATCGCTGCCCTCCCGAGTCCACTGATAGATGCTGAACTTGGAGCGCATATAATAGTCATAGGCCTCGAGGCTTTCGGTCGGTTTGCGCCGTGCGCGCTCTATCTCGGCCCGCTCGAGCTGCGGAGCGATTGCGCCTATCACGCTGCTCGTCAGGCGATCCTGCAAATCGAAAATCTCTTCAAGATCGCTATCGAATTTGTCCGCCCAGATGTGCGCGCCGGTGGTTGCATCGATCAACTGCCCGGTCACGCGAATCCTTTTTCCAACTTTGCGCACGCTGCCTTCCAGCACATAGCGAACGCCAAGCTCCCGGCCGACCTGCTTGATCTCAACGGCCTTTGCTTTGTAGGTGAAACTTGAATTTCGCGAGATCACGAACAGCAATTTCGAGCGCGACAATCCCGTGATGATATCCTCGACCATGCCGTCGGCGAAATAGTCCTGCTCCGGATCGTCGCTTAAATTCTGGAAGGGCAGGACCGCGATCGAAGGTTTGTCGGGAAGCGCGAGGACGGGTCTCGGGCTTTCTATCTGACCGTCGTCGCCAACTGGCGCGCTAGTGGGCCCTTGCGCTTGCAGGATCGATCCGACGAAACGGAAGCCCTTTCGCGGCAGTGTTTTGATCAGGCGCTGTTCCTGGCCGGTATCGCCGATCGCGGTTCGCGCGGCATTGAGGCGTGTTGCCAGCGCTGCATCGGATACGCTGCGCCCGTTCCAGATGGCATTGATGAGGTCGTCCTTGCTGACGACTCGGTCTCGGTTGCGGATCAGAAAGTCGAGCAGGTCGAATACCTTTGGCGCGACGGCGACGGCTTCCGAGCCGCGATGCAACTCGCGCCGATCGGTGTCGAATGCGTGATTCTCGAACAAGTAGCGCAAGCTGCTGTTCCCTCAGCCGGCATCCGATCGTCCGGGCAGCAGCACCGGTTGCAACTCAAAGAATAAGCCACCGGTAAGGAAAAAGTAAGCCGCAGATCAAGCGTATCCGCCCATGGCTTGGCACCTTCGTCTTGGCACCCTCACCTGACTTAACATGGAGCAAGTCATGGCGGAATCGATCCAGGCAGCTCCTCCGTCCCTTCCGCCGCATGTTCAGCTGATACAGATGGGAACGGGGGGCGCGGTCGCTAACGTCGTGCACATCGCGGCGAAGATTGGGTTGGCAGATAAACTTTCTGTTGGACCAAAAAGTGCCATTGAGCTGGCCGGTCCATTAGCTCTGCACGCGCCGTCCCTGCACAGATTGATGAGGACGATGGCAGGTCTTGGGCTCCTTTCCGAAGGCGAAGGGCAACGTTTCACGCTAACGAAGCTCGGGGAGGCATTGAAGACGGACGCCCCAGGCTCAGCAAGGTCAACCTTGCTCATGACAGGCAGCAGTTGGGTTGGAAGCGGCTTCGCCAATCTTCTTCATTCCCTGCAAACAGGTCGCACAGGCTTTGAAAAAGCACAGGGAATGCCGTTCTTCGACTATCTTGCTCAACATCCCGAAGACGCTTCGGTGTTTAGTGGAGCAATGGTCGGGCTTCATGGGGCCGAACCCTCCAGCGGTCGCGGCAGCCTATGACTTTTCGATGTTCAAGACCGTCGTCGATGTCGGAGGAGCATCCGGCAATATGCTCGCGGCTATACTTGCGCGACACCCGGAGCCTCGAGGTCTGTTGTTCGACCGGCCGCACGTCGTGGTCGATGCGGAACAGTTGCTCCAAGCGCACGGTGTTTCCGATCGCGTGACCGTCGAGGCTGGAGATTTTTTCCGGTCGGTGCCCTCAGGCGGCGACGCCTACATCTTGTCGCACATCTTGCATGATTGGAACGATGACCAGTGCCTGACAATTCTCGGTCATTGTCGCAAAGCCATGAATCCGGATGGCCGACTGTTGATCGTCGAGATGGTCTTGCCCCCCGGTGATGCTCCACATCCAGGGAAAATATTGGATATGGTTATGTTGGTCCTGATCGGCGGTCAGGAGCGCACGGAAGCTGAGTATGCCCATCTACTCCATAAGGCTGGCTTCCGTCTGAGCCGCGTCATGGCAACGCAATCGCCGGTCAGTGTGGTGGAAGCCGCCTTAGCCTAAGAATGCGCGCCGCGAAAATGTCCGCTTGGGGTCATTCGCGTCGATATTTGCCGAGTCCGCCTTCTCGTCCGCTATCGACAATACCCGACATCACCCGACGGAGAGCTGGGGCGCAGATCTCGCCCGATTAGGACGGCAAGATAAAAGCGACGATGTCGCTCGGGGCCGTCGGGGGTGGTAAGTGTTTGTCTGCACATTGATTTGGATGGCACTGCAGCGGCACCGCATGAAGTGGCCTGGTGCCGTTCGAACCGAGAAAGCATTCAAAATCAACGTTCCGAGCGCCATCGTTCGCAGCATGGCGTCTTGTTGCGCGCGTTCGGCGGGATGTCCGGCCAAGATCGCATGGGAGGCCGCTGCCGGACCAAGGGAGCCCCGTCAAGGCTCGCGCTTCGCGCGACCGGCTCCGCCGGCTTGCGGCCTTGATCGGCTGCCGACAAGCCGGCTCTTTGCTGCCGAGCGATCATGAGCACGAGCGCTTACGCTGCCGAACAACGCAAGATCGCGGCGCTGCAGCGTGACGTGGCGTGGACATCGGCTGTTCTGTGTATCGACCATGCTGGCCACAGTGGCGCCATGGCTTCCTCTCAAAAAATCGTGCCGCGGGCATGCGTCGGTCGACGCACCGTTCGATGATCTACGACTACGCGGCGGCACCAGTTCGCCCTGACCGACGACGGCCAAACTCGTTCAGCGCCGCGAACCGCTGCTTGAGCTTGTCAACCTCGGGGTTGCGCGGTGCGGCATAGAGCAGGCGCTCCGGCTCCTCATTTTGTGCCCCGCTCCAGCACCTTCGCGGCGGCGACGTACTGGGTGAGCGCCTCCCGCACGCTTCCAGCCCCGCGATTGTCGCCTGCATGCCGCAGGGTTCGCAGCCTGATCATGATGAGGCCGTGAGCCCGTTGTTGGGCAGGGCCATGGGCGCTTTATGAATTGCGCGATGATACGGCAGTGCCGCTGATTTGCCCGACGTGTCAAAATGTTTTCGCGGGATCGCTCAAAGCATCCATGCAGGCGATCACCCGCTACTTTGCATGGGGTTGTTTTCGATATTTTAGTTGGGAGCGACAACCACGCCGGCCTTGCGCTGTCTTTCCCGATGATGATCGTGGTTGCGACTGGCAAATCTGGCGCCGCGGCCCGCCTTCGCCCGGAGGCTGCGGCGCCGGTCCGTCTGCGCTTTCGCTTCGCTCCAGCTGCGCCCAGCGCGTCGAGTGGACACGAACGACGTTCGCATTATGGGGTCGAAAAGCGTATTCCTGCGCACGCGCGTCGCCGCCTCGAGCGGGAAAACGGCAGGTTTTGGAGTGCCCAGCTTTGTACCGAAGTGGCGCGCCCCATACGATTCGAACCTTATCTTAGCCTGTCGGGGGATTCCTGGCCCGGATCAAGCTCGGTTTGGCCGTTGCCGACACCCGATCAATCGGCTAAATGAACCCTCGAAGCACCCGTAGCTCAGCTGGATAGAGCGTTGCCCTCCGAAGGCAAAGGTCACACGTTCGAATCGTGTCGGGTGCGCCACGGCCAATGAAGATGGGCACTATTGCTTCCGCCGTGGCACCATGATGGAGCAGCCTGCCACGCGCTCCGATTGAACATCTTGTTACTGGCGAAACCGAAGCCTTCGATAGTGGTCATCGGTGAGCTCTTGTCTTCATTTTCAGAAAATTTGAAAGATCAAAGGTGAGCTGCTCGGACCGGAACAGCCGTCTGCGAAAGTTGGGGCGACCTATGGCGCCGGCCCGCTCACTCAATTGGGGGCAGCAAGTGCTCCTGCGTCCCGGCTTCGATCGAGTAGATTGTGACAGCCGGAAGGACTGGAATAGGTCCGCTTGCGGGCGCATATTCGCCAAATGACCTACTTGCCCGTGGAATCTTTCATTATCCAGCGCCTTCAAGAGGGCGGCTGGCGTGTCATCCAGCGCAAGGCCGACCTCACCAATCTCCTGGTTGCCGACTTCGTTTCGTATGGCGAGGCTGAGGAATGGGTGAACTGGAAGTCCGGCCATCCGAAAATTAATCCGTATGCAATGGCGGAGGAAGTGTACACGCAGCCATGGCTGGTCGAGATCGCGATTGAGCCGAAGTTGAAGGCCGATGGGGAGTCAGGGCAGACCATCTTGAAGGGCGCGAGCGAACTCCATCTCGACACCAAGCTCGATGTCGTCAGACGCACCTACAACATCGATGCCAGAGTCGGGGCGCCGCAGGTGGCGTTCCGTGAGTGCATCACTCAGCCGGCCGAGGTGGAATATGCCCACAAGAAGCGGTCGGGCGGCGCCGGCCAGTTCGCGGTCGTCAGGCTGCACGTCGAGCCGAACGACCCTGGCAAGGGCTACCAGTTCGAGTCGAAGATCACCGGCGGCGCGGTGCCGAAGAAATATATCCCCGGCGTCGAGAAGGGGATTGAGAGCGTGCTTGCCTCGGGCGTGGTCGCCGGCTTCCCGGTGGTCGACGTCAAGATCGCGCTGATCGATGGCAAATATCATGACGTCGACTCTTCGGCGCTGGCCTTCGAGATTGCCGCGCGTGCGGCGTTCCGCGAGGCGCTGCAGAAGGCGGGGTCGGTGCTGATCGAGCCGATCATGAAGGTGGAGGTGGTGACCCCGGAGGACTGTATCGGCTCCATCATCGGAGACCTCAATTTGCGGCGCGGGCGGATCCAGGGCCAAGACATGCGCGGCAACGTCACCGTCATCAAGGCGATGGTGCCGCTCATGAACATGTTCGGTTACGTGAATAATCTGCGCTCGATGAGCCAGGGTCGCGCAACCTTCACAATGCAATTCGATCACTATGCCCCGGCACCTTTGCCCGAAGATGATCCACCATTTCGGCCTGCGATCGGGATGCGTGCTTGAACGGCGCCCCGCGGCCCCGCGGATTAGGACGGCTCGGAGCGACGTCGTCGCTTTTATCTTGCCGTCTTAATCGGTCGAGATCTGCGCCCCAGCTCTCGGTCGGTAATGTCGGGTATTGTCGATAGCGGACGGGAAGGCGGACTTGGCAAAATCGACACGAATGACCCGTCTCAGACCTGGGTTGACGATGGCAGAATGTCTGCCGTTGGGGCTAAAGTCATCACGCCCGTAGGTGTCGCGTCGGAGCCCAAGGCGGAGGGGGAACAGCATGGCAGCGCGCGGATCAGGTGGACTGCTCCTTTGCGCGGCTCTGCTGCTTGCGATGCCGGCGCTGGCCGCCACGCCGGCCGACCGGGGCGAGTGCGCCGCCAGCGCC
>WNGQ01018266.1_pt1 | contig 11205 bp, 8 predicted proteins | sample 5407661 | NCBI WGS metagenome assembly WNGQ01 (sample SAMN13153382, study PRJNA577476) | soil metagenome | isolation source: 60 cm soil or saprolite under Garry oak tree replicate 2 | place: USA:California | collected 2016-06-15
CAAAGCTCCGCCCGTAGGAAACGTCTGGCAGACTTCTCTTGCGGAAATCTGGAATAACAAAAAGATGCAAGCGATGCGACGAGCTCACGCGAGCGGAGACGAGTCGCCCTTCCCCGAATGCGTCGATTGTTCCTATTCGCGGCCGAGGCTGCCGCTCATCATCGGAGGCTTTCTGCTCGATCCTTTTCTTGTAGGCAGACTGATGCCGATTGCTGAGAGATTCGCGTACTGGCACGGTTTTCCTCTGTACGAAAAGTTCTTTTGGGGAGCCGAGTTCAGCCGCATCCTGAAACGCGTAGGCGCCACCAAGAAGACGTCCCTCAAGCGAAGGTCGTAAGGTTAAGAGCCGAACGCGGGCTAAAGCCCGCGACGACAAGCTCGAGATAACGTGCAGGCACGCATGTAGTCGCGGGCTTTAGCCCGCGTCTGGAGTTTGGACATTTTGCGAGGTGCGCCAAAAATTCCCCTCCTAGATTAGGAGGGGTGCCGTTCGCGCGTTTTTTAGCGAACGGCGGGGTGGTCGATCCATGATGCGAAGCGACCTTATAGATATTCGCGAAGCGGACCGATTGAATAAGGAGCGCTGCGCGAGTATCTATAAGGTGGCTTCGCGCCATTCCGTACCACCCCGTCTGCGCCAATAAGGAACGGGAGCATTTTCTTGGTGGCGCAGCCACCCCTCCTAACCTAGGAGGGGAATTCGGACGCACGTTTCGCTTCCGCGGCATACCTGTGGGCGAAGCGTGAAGTTGAAGACATCGATGCTTATTGCTATTGACCAAGAGTTCGGGAAAGTGTCCAAACTCCAGTCGCGGGCTTTAGCCCGCGTTCGGATCAGGAGGTCGGAAGTTTCGGGCCGGTCTTTTGGTATTCGCTGAAGAGCCTGTTGAAATACCTGGTGTAGGCCGCTGCGATGGCCGGTGACTCAATGACGAGCATGTTCTCGTCATTAAGTTCGGCATTCTCCGAAAAGTTGTAGCTTCCGGTAATAACCACCTTGTCATCGATGATCATGACCTTGTTGTGCATGAAATTGTTGTTGTCGCTCTTGACGAAGGCGTGGGATGGAGCCGCCACGAATCGCTTATCGCCATTCGCGAACCAGAATAGTTTCGGATCCAGCTTGCTTTTGCCTTTTGGCGGCTTCATGACATTTTTCATCATGTGAGGATCGAGGACTCCTTTGATGTCGATTTTCTTCAGCGCGAACAGGCTGTCGAGAATTCCGGGGTCACTGATCAGCATGGCCATGATCCGCACCTTCTTGGCGCCTTTCAGCCGCTTCCGAACTTCAGTCTCGACGCCCTCGGCTTCCGTGAATTGTGTTGAGAAGAGCACGGATATTTTCACGTTACCCACCTTGATCTTGGCCGGTGCAGCCGGGATCCCTGTCGTGTGGCTGGCAGAGTGGCCTGGTCCGCGAAGTTCGCCAAAAGCCTTGGCGTACTCGGAGGCAACTGCGGGCGAATCGATCGTCACATAGTTGTTGTCCTGCAGAAGGAGGCCGCCCTTCGTGAAGTTTCCCGATCCGGTCCAGACGCAGGTGCCATCCCGCACAAGAAATTTGTCGTGCATCAAGTGTTTTCCTTTGTCGTGGATTGGATGAGCAGACTTTTTCAGGCCCGCATCAATAATGGCCTTTGCGGTGGCGATCTTCGGATCGACGGTGGTGCTGCCGGCGCCGACTTTGCTGCCGGTACCGCCGTCGTAAAGGATGGTGAGCTGAACTTTGCTGGATATTTTCTTCAGCGCATTCAAGACATCCTTGTTTTTCATGTCGTAGATCGCGACGTCCAGAGTGTGCTTCGCGCGCCGGATGAACTGAACAAGATGGGAAACAATCTTTCCGTCAACCTTGGCCCGATGGGAGTGAAAGAAGAAACTGAGGTCTTTCGTGCTGAACGTCGAAATGCCTGCCACGTGCAAACCTCCCTCTGCCGTCGTAGAGTCGTTCTAGTCTGAAGAACGCTCCCTCTCGTACTGCTGACGCAGCGCCTTTTTATCGATTTTGCCCACGCTTGTTTTAGCGAGGGTTTCTACAAACACGATCCGTTCCGGCACAGCCCATTTCGAAATCATGCCCTTGACCGCGCAGTCGTTCAGGTGCGCTTCGATCTCGCTCTCCATGACTCGGCCCGGAAAACCGGGCCTGAGCACGACCAGAGCCAGCGGCCGTTCGCCCCATTTCTCGTCTTTCACGCCGATCACGGCGACCTCGTTCACACCGCTCACTTGCGAGATGACGTTTTCGATCTCCAGCGAAGAAACCGACTCGCCGCCGGTCTTGATCAAGTCCTTGATGCGGTCGGTGATTCGCAGGTAACCCTCCGGGTCGATGTGGCCGATGTCGCCGGTGTGCAGATACCCGCCCCGCCAGAGTTTCTCGGAGCTTTCCGGATCCTGGACGTACGCCTGTGTCAGCCATGGGGCGCGAACGACCACCTCGCCGGTCGTCTTGCCGTCGTGCGCGACGTCGTTCATCTGATCGTCCACAACGCGCAGATCGACCATCGGAATGGGCAGGCCCGTCTTGGTGCGAATGTCTATTTGCGCATCCGTGTCACGGTCGAGCATTTCCCGTGTGAGTTGCGCGAGAGTAAGGATAGGACAGGTCTCGGACAGGCCGTAGCCAGCGAAGACATCGATGCCGCGGTCCAGCGCAGCTCGAGCCAATCCCTTCGGCAACGCCGAGCCGCCAACGATGACCTTCCAGTTGCTCAGATCAACCTCGCGGCTTCGAGGACTATTCAAGAGCATATGCAGGATGGCCGGCACACAATGAGAGAAAGTGACTTTCTCTTTCTTGACGAGCGAGCAAAGCATGTCCGGCGAATAGCGGCCCGGATAGACCTGCTTGACTCCCATCACGGTCGCTACATACGGTATGCCCCATGCATGCACGTGGAACATCGGCGTGATCGGCATGTACACATCCGCGTTGTGAAATCGCTGCTGTTCGGCCGGCATACTCAACGCAGCCAGGCTGGTCAGCGTGTGCAGCACCACTTGCCGATGGCTGAAGCAGACGCCTTTGGGCCGTCCTGTCGTGGCGGTCGTGTAAAATGTCGTGGCCCGCGAATTCTCGTCGAAGTCGGGGAATTCGTAATCGGCCGCACCGGCGTCCAGCAACTCTTCATACTCTGCGGTGAAACGGAGCGACGTTTCCACTGTTTCACCGCCGTCAGTGAGCAGCACAAACTTCTTCACAGTCTTTATGCGATCTTTAATCGCTCCAAGGATCGGTAGGAAATCGTTGTGCACTAGAAGTACGTCATCCTCGGCGTGATTGATGGTGTAGAGAATCTCCTCCGGCGAGAGGCGGATGTTGATGGTGTGCAACACTGCGCCCATCATCGGCACGGCAAAGTAGCACTCCAGATAACGATGACTGTCCCAGTCCATTACACCTACGGTGTCGCCTGGTTCGATTCCCAGGCGCGTCAGCCCGCCGGCAAGCCGTCCGGCGCGCTCACCTAGCGCGCCGTAGCTGTAACGCTGCAGGTCGCGATACACGATCTCCTGTTCCGGCGTGCGCGCGATCGCAGTCTGAAGCAGTTGTTTGATGATGAGGGGATATTGGTGAGCTGAAGGCGTATGTTCAATCAGGTTCATTTAATTCCTTGCGTCAACTGTTAACCCGCGTGTCATTCAGGCTGTGCGCACTGCCGGATGAATGGCGAGGAGCGCCAGTGAGGCCAGGCCCACGAGCGTCGCGCTAAGGAGGACTGCTGGACGGAGCCCCAATAGGGTGATCATCCCGCCGACGGGAAAATCTCCGAGTGGCCGGACACACATAATCAGGAGTGTATTCAGACTCATCGCGCGGCCCCGCATCTCTGTAGGAACACGGATTTGGAGTAGTGTGGCAACCGTGGCCCCGGCGACGCTCTGCGTTGCGCCCAGCAACAGAAGCGCGCCAATCGCGCCGTAGAGAGTGCTGCTCGAAATAAACAGGGCAAGAGCCGCCGCCCAAAGCGCCACCGATCCAAACAGGAGCCGTCCTTTGTAGCGGAAGTCGCCAAGCGAAGCGACCAGCTACGCGCCCATCACGGTCCCCCCACCCACAGCCGAGAACAATATGCCGAGTTGCGCGGGGCCGAGGCCCGTCGCGTGCACGGCGAACAACGGCAACATGAGCGCTGCCGAAGGACCGAAGAACAATAGCACTCCATACACCGAGAGCGCCGAAGGCAGCACCGCATCCTGCCGGACATAACGGAGCGCCTCCCAGACCGAATCCAACAATCTTTGCCTGATCCCTGCGGCGCCCCGCATCATCGGCGAGCGCAAGAGCGCGAGCGCCGCCAACACGGCGAGATAGCTCGCCGCATTCAAGAAGAAATTTCCGGCATAACCAATCCTGCTCAGGGCCAACCCGGCCAGTGCGGGCCCCAACGTCGAAGCGCCGTTGAACACCGCCGATTGGAGCGAGACCGCATTCATCAGGTGTTCTTTAGGGACCAGCGCCGCCACTATCGCGTTGCGCGTTGGCTGGTCAAAGCTCAGTACAGCGCCGCTCGCGAAAGCCGTCAGTGGAATCATCCAGAAGCGAATCAGGCCTCTTGTCGTCAGCAGGCCCAGCAGGACGGCGAGCCCCATCAAGAGGCTCTGCGTCAACAACAGCACGCGCCGTTTGTCGAAGCGGTCCGCAGCGCTCCCGCCGACCGGCGCGAAGAGCAGGAACGAGAGTGCCTGCGCCAGGGAAACCGTCGCCAGCGCCATTGCCGACCCACCTGTCAGTTCGAGCACCAACAGGCTCAGCGCCACGATCTGCATCCACGTGCCGACAGCCGAAACCGTCAACCCCGTCCACAGCAGAAAGAAATCCCGGTGCCGCAACGCGCGGAACGTGGACAGACCCCCTCTCGGATCGGTTGAGGACGGCGAAAAAACGTTATCGGATTTACCACGTTTACCGCTTGCAAACATGACGCTTCGTATGATACGTGATATCTGTATTTTCTCACCTGGAGGATGAATCAATGACTTGGGAAACTCCACAATTCGAAGAAATCTCGTTGGGCTGCGAAATCAACGCCTATTGCAACGGCGATTTCTAATCTTTGAACCGCGCGGCGGTCGACACGTACGAGCCTGATTGGTACGTCGGTTTTTTTCACCGCCGCCGATCCTCACGCGCATGCAGATCAGAGTCCTCGGTGGCGGGGCCGGCGGCGGTTTTCCGCAATGGAACTGCTTCTGCCCGAACTGCCGCCGGTTGCGCGCAGGCAAGTTTGCAGGCACTCCGCGGACGCAAGCTCAGATCGCGCTGAGCGCTGTTCCAGGTGAGTGGACACTGCTGAACGCGTCGCCGGATCTCCGTGCTCAGATTGAGGCGACGCCGGACCTGTGGCCGCAGCATGGGGAACGGCACTCTCCGATCAGCGCCGTCATTCTGACGGGAGCCGAAGTGGATCAGGTGGCCGGTTTGCTGACGCTCCGGGAGTTTCATCCATTTGGCGTGTATGCCACCGCCGCCATTCGCAAGATTCTCGTCGAAGACAACAACGTGTTTCGTGTGCTGTCGCGCGTTGCCAATCAAGTCTCCTGGCACGATATCTCGCCCGGTCAATCATTCTGTGCCAGCGGTGTTCGTTTCGAGCCATTGCCGCTGCCCGGCAAGTTTCCCACCTTTGCGAGCGAATCCCGGCTGGCCGAGTCGAATCCTGTCGAAGCGACGATCGGCCTGATGGTCTCGCCTGAATCCGGCGGAGGCACGGTGGCATTTCTTCCAGGAATCGGCGTCATCTCCGATGCCCTGCTCGACCGGCTCGCGGCGTGCGATATCGTATTCCTCGATGGGACATTCTGGAGCGACTACGAACCGCTGCGCATTCCAGGGATAACCCGGACGGCGCGGCAGATGGGTCACCTGCCCGTGTCGGGAGCGGGCGGAAGCATTGAACGTTTGGCGGCGCTCAATCGCCCACGCAAAGTTTACATTCACATCAACAATACGAATCCCATACTCGACGAAGAGAGCGCCGAACACCGCACTGTCGTCGAAGCCGGCTGGGAAGTCGCGTGGGACGGCATGGAGATGACGCTGTGACGGCAACTGCGAATCAACAACTATTGGCCTCCACGGAACTCGAAGCGCGCATGCGCACGTTGGGCGTCGAGCGATACCACCACCGCCACCCGTTCCACGAATTGATGCACGAAGGTAAGCTCACGCGCGGCCAGCTTCAGGCGTGGGCGCTCAACAGGTACTATTACCAAAGCATCATCCCCGTGAAGGACGCGATCATTCTCGCCCGCAGCGAGGATCCGGCCTTTCGCCGCGCCTGGCGCAAACGGATCATCGACCATGACGGTGACGGCACGGCGCCGGGCGGCATCGAGAAGTGGATTCTTCTNNNNATCTCGATTTGGTTTCCAAGGGTAGCCTCCTGGAAGCGGTGGCATCCTCGCTCACCGAGCTGTTCTCGCGCGATCTGATCGCGCTGCGTATCGACAGGCTCCGGCAGCATTATCCCTGGCTCAGCAGTGGTCTCGCCTATTTCGACGCCCGGCTGACCGAAGCGCCCGACGACGCGCAGTTCGCCCTCGCCTGGGTGAAGGAGCACGCCCGCACACGCACGGAGCAAGAACTCGCAATCGGGGCGCTGCGCGCCAAGTGCGATATTCTGTGGGCTCAGCTCGATGCGATCTATTTTGCTTACGTCGCGCCGGGCTGGCCGGCTCCCGGGGGCTTTCGCCCCGAAGCGGAGAACGACGCGGGCGGGTTCGCAAAACATAGCGTGCCGTGCCTGGCGCACGGCTGCCGCCTGAGCACTGTCGCGGGGCAGGAAGACATGTTGTTGATCCCGGAAGGAGCGTTGCGGTTGAAGGGACCATCGCGCGCCATCGTGGAGCTTTGCGACGGTCAGCGCACGATCCCGGATATCGTCGGCGAATTGCAGCGGCGCTATCCTTCCGAGGACGGCGGCAAAATCGAAGCGGAGGTCGTCACGTTTCTTAACCGGTTGCGCGAGAAACGCGTCGTCGAGTACGAATGACGTATACACCGCGAGCGCTGATCGCCGAAATCACTCACCGATGCCCGCTGCACTGCGTTTACTGCTCGAACCCGCTCGATATGCAGCGGCGCTCGAACGAGCTTTCAACCGGCGAGTGGGTCTCGATCTTCAACCAGGCAAGCGTGTTGGGTATCCTGCAGTTGAGCCTCACTGGCGGCGAACCTCTCGCCCGCCCCGACCTCACCGAACTGGTCAGCGCGGGCCATGGCGCCCAACTCTACGTGAATCTGATCACCTCGGGCATTGGCTTGAACGAATCGCGTCTGGATGGCCTGATCGAAGCTGGTCTCGACCATGTGCAGTTGAGCCTGCAAGATTCCCAGGAAAGTCCGGCGAACGAATTCGCCGGCGCGCGCGCCCACGAGCTCAAGCTGCGCGTTGCGGAGATGGTGCGCAGCCGCGCGATCGGATTCACGCTGAACGCCGTCGTCCACCGGCGTAACCTCGACCGGCTCGAGGAGATCATCGCGCTCGCCGAACGGAGCGGCGCCCAAAGGCTGGAGATCGCCAACGTGCAGTACTACGGGTGGGCTCTCCAAAATCGCGAGGCGTTGTTGCCCACGCGTGAGCAACTCGCGCGCACTATCGCAATCATCGAGGCCGCGCGCGAGCGTTTGAAGGGCCGCCTTCGGATCGATGCCGTTCTGCCCGACTACTACGCCAAATATCCAAAGGCCTGCATGGGGGGCTGGGCGCATCAGTTCATCCTCATCGACCCGGCTGGCCGCGCATTGCCTTGCCACGCCGCGCCCGTCATCCCGGGACTTGAGTTCGACAGCGCGCGTGAGCGTCGGCTGCGTTGGATCTGGGAGGAATCGCCCGCGTTCACACTTTTCCGGGATGAAAATTGGATGCCGGAACCATGCCGGAGCTGCGACCGCCGTACAAGAGACTTCGGCGGTTGCCGATGCCAGGCTTTTCTGCTCACGGGCAATGCCGCCGCGACAGATCCGATTTGCACGCTTGCGCCCACACATGGAGTCGTCGAAGAAGTGCTCCAGCGCGTAGATGCTCACGCTTCATCCACCCGAAGCTGGGTCTACCGCACCGACCCCGCCTAGCCTGACCTGCCTTCAATTTGACCTAAAGCCCGTGTCTCGAGTTTGGACATTTTCGAGGTTACGCCAAAAATTCCCCTCCTAGATTAGGAGGGTGCCGTTCGCGCGTTTTTTAGCGAACGGCGGGGTGGTCGATCTATGATGCGAAGCGACCTTATAGATATTCGCGAAGCGCACCGATTGAATAAGGAGCGCTACGCGGTTATCTATAAGGTGGCTTCGCGCCATTCCGTACCACCCCGTCTGCGCCAATAAGGAACGGGAGCATCTCCTTGGTGGCGCAGCCACCCCTCCTAACCTAGGAGGGGAATTCGGACACACGTTTCGCTCCCACGACATGCCTGCGGGCGAAGCGTGAAGTTGAAGACATCGATGCCATTACTATTGATCAAGAGTTCGGAAAAATGTCCAAACTCCCGGCCCTTATTTCGGCGCCTTCTTTGCGGCTTCTTCGGCGGCTCTCTTCTCTTCGGCGCGAGCTCCAGCGAGGATGTTAGCCAGGCCATAATTCCCTTCGTGGCAGGCGTGCTCAAATATCGGACCTATGGTCTTCGTCCAGGGCACTTCGGCGGACCAGGGTCTTGTCCACGTCGAAGGATCTTCGACCGTGAATTTATAGAGCATCGTGTCCTCGTCCACGCGTGTGAAGCGCTCGATCAAACGCATGTTTTCGCTGGATCCCTGGAACGCTGTCTTGTCGGTGAAATTCGTCGTCTCGATGACGAGCGTCTCACCTTCCCAATGGCCGCGATAGCTTCCACTCAACTGGCGTACGTTAAGTGGGAGATGCGGACGACCGTCCAGCGGGATGACGCGGACGCCATGGAGCATCTCGACGAGAATCATCACGTATCCGGGAACCTGGACAATCTGATAGTTATTGTTGTACGCGCCGCCAAGCATGGGCGGTCCGTTGCGGTCCATGAGGATGCAACGCACGGAGAGCGGCTGGTTCTGTGCGGCGTCGTAGGGGCCACCCATTCGCTTTCTCGTCTCTGCGCGCAGGGCGGCTCTCTTCTGTCCTTCCGCTGAGAGCGGAGGAAGTCTTCCTTCCGGCGGATCCACGATCAACGAAGTGCGCAGGTTCAAAGCGAAGGGACTCTGGCTCCGGTCGAGCCCAAACTGAGTAAAGTCATAGTGCACGTCGGGTATGGTTCCGGGTTCCGTCTGCTCAGCTTCGGCTGCAGCCGCTCGCTTTAACGCTTCGAGCGCTTCCTCTTTTGTATAAAACGCCTTGTTGACGTTCTTCGGCCGCTCCAGAGGCGTATACGTGGTGTTCGTCCAAAAGCCCTGCAGATCCGGTTGGCCGTCCGGTGTGCGCGGGGCACTCCAAATCTTCGCCGGGGTTCCTGGTTTTACTGCCGCCGTTGGGGTCTGGGCGGCAACGAATACGCCGGCCAGTAACACCACCGCGACAAAGATCGCGACAACACCTGTTGAAGCCAAAAATCGATGGTTCATCTAAAACCTCCCTTTGACTTTTTTCATCAGGCCCCGAGTAGCACGGCAATTCGTAATTTGGATTCGGCTGAAAATATTGTCCCGCTCACGCAATTAGTCAAGACGAAAAGAACGCGGGTAATGGTGCATTGGGTGTTGCTGGATCGCAAATGTCAAATGTTGGGATGTCCCATGAACGATGTCATATGTAGCTGTCAAATGACTCAACTACCAAATGACCAGATAGTTCAATTGGGTTATTGGGTCGTTGGGCAATTACGTCGTTTGACAAGTTATATGACATCGTTCATGGGACATCCCAACATTTGACATTGGCAGAGCAACAATTTAATGCACCACTATCAGAACGCGGCACACACCCATCACGCAATTGACGTCGAAGTTCTTAGTCGCAATCCGCGGCTATTTTTGCGACTTTGACGTGACCTTGGGGGCTGAAGCTTTTTCTTGACTTCCGCCCGAGACGTGTGTGTGCTAACCCACACTACCAGATTTGGACCCGAGGAAAGGAGAAAACCGATGAACGCGTCGCGAAGCGTGCGCTTTGTCATGTTGTGGTCTGTCATGCTGCTGCCTCCTGCCGTGTGGACGCAGAGTACGGGAGTCGGCACCATCGCGGGAGTCGTAAGAGACACGTCGGGAGCGGTCATGCCCGGCGTCACGGTGGAAGCGGCGAGCCCAGCCCTGATCGAAAAGGTCCGTTCCGTCGTCACCGATGAACGAGGTCTGTACCGAATTGTTGATCTGCGGCCCGGTAGCTACAGCGTCGTGTTCACGCTGCCGGGTTTTAGCACGTTGAGGCGGGAAGGCATCGAGTTGACCACGTCGTTCACGGCGACGGTCAACGCCGAAATGACTGTAGGATCGGTCGGGGAGACGGTGACCGTCCTGGGGGAGGCTCCGGTCGTAGATATCCAGAACGTGCGGCAGCAAACCACGATCGCGCGCGAGACCCTGGATGCGATCCCGACCACCAAGCGGATCGGCCAATATGCCGCGATTATCCCGGGAGCGACCTACATTAATCCAACCTTCCAGGACGTCGGCGGCAACCAGGGCGAAGGTGGTCAGTTCGGGGTTCACGGCCAGCGTGGGGCGGACCTCAGCACCAACGTGGAAGGCTTGAACCAAAACCAGCAGGCGCTGGGCGTCTTCAGCTTCAACTCCCAGACTTTCCGCGAAATCGTCGTCGAGACGGGCGGCATGTCGGCCGAGGCGATGACTGGAGGGCCCCAGGTGAACATCATCTCCAAGGATGGAGGCAACAGGCTGTCGGGTACCTTGAGCATGGCTTATACCGGTCCGAAGCTGCAAATGGGCAACTTGACCGGGGAACTGCGCGACCGCGGCCTGAACACGGACATTTCGATCAGGAAGTCCTACGACTACGGCGGGGCGCTCGGTGGTCCGATCAAGAAGGACAAGCTCTGGTACTTCACGGCTCACCGATGGTGGGGCGCCTCCCGGTATATCCAGGGCAGCTACTTTAACAAGGCTCAGGGCACCTTGTTCTACGAACCCGATTTGGGCCGGGTGTCTCACAACGACGAATACTTCCAGGACCACAGTTTGCGCTTGACGTGGCAGGTGACGCCGAAACACAAAATCGTCGGCTCCTTCTCACACCAAAATAACTGCAGTTGTCCGTTCGGCCTGACTGGCGT
>WNGQ01013400.1_pt1 | contig 11203 bp, 9 predicted proteins | sample 5407661 | NCBI WGS metagenome assembly WNGQ01 (sample SAMN13153382, study PRJNA577476) | soil metagenome | isolation source: 60 cm soil or saprolite under Garry oak tree replicate 2 | place: USA:California | collected 2016-06-15
CTCGATATCCAGCAATTCACGGCGGACATGGACAGCAATCTCGTCGACCAAAGAATCAACGCGGACATGCAGAGAGCTGCCTCGATGGGTATTACAGGGACGCCGACTGTTCTTATCGATGGTCAAATGCTGCGCTATGACGCCACCAATCCCGACGGTCTGCGGCGCGGGATAAATCTAATGCTGGAAAGAAAAGCCGTGTCCTAGATTGATCCAATCGGTATCCAGACCCTCCGAGAATTCCTAGTTTAGAGCGCCGCCTTTGCTGGAGCGAGCCGGCAGAATAGGGCGAATTCGGATGTCGTTGGGCGCACAAGGGCGCTTTCTAAACGGAGCTATTGCCAAGACTTAAATTGGCTAAGTTCAAGTTCTTGTTGACATGTCGCTCGCGTCCCTTTATAGTGCACTACCCGTAGGTCGTACTTTGATGCTAGCTTCGGCGTCACCCCCCGCATCAAACGACGGATGCCGATGTTCAAGCTAAGACGCCTCGAAATTACGGGCTTCAAGTCCTTTGCGGATCATACTGACCTCATCTTCACTGGTGACGGCATAACTGGAATTGTCGGACCTAACGGCTGCGGCAAGAGCAACGTGGCCGACGCGATCGCCTGGGTTCTGGGGGAGCAGCGCGTCAAACATCTGCGCGGTGGCGAGATGAAGGACGTGATCTTTCAGGGCTCGCGCAACCGTCCGCCGAGTGGAATGTCCGAAGTTGTTCTGCACCTTGAACGCGATGAAGTCGTCGAACACGAGCCGGACATCGAAGACATCGATTCCACTTTGGAACAAATCGATGAGCATGCTGCAGTTTTTGCAGAAGTGGAGCCCCTCTCAGAACCGGAGCCCGTGTCAGAACCGCGAGCGGTAGCGACCGGATCGTCTGATTGCGAATTAAAGGACTCGTCACCCGCTGCTCCAAATCCGCAATCAGAAATCCCCGATCAGCAATCGGATGATCCGGTCGCTACCGCTACCGGTTCTGTAACGGAAGGCGCGTTAGAAACACGCTCAGAATTAAAATCAAAAGCGCATCATCACCGTCACTGGCGTCGCCGCAATCTGGCACTTGAGTTTGCTCCCGGCGAAGCGGTCTCAGTTACGCGTCGCCTTTACCGCTCCGGCGAAAGCGAGTATCTGCTGAACGATCGTGCTTGTCGTCTCCGTGATATTCAGGATCTCTTTTCCGGGACCGGGTTGTCGGGCGGCCACTACGCTATCATCGAGCAGGGCCGCATCGGCCAGATCCTTTCGGCGAAGCCGATGGATCGTCGGACGATTATTGAAGAGGCCGCCGGCATCACCAAGTTTCGCGTGCGGCAACGCGCCGCGGAAGCGCGGCTGGAATCAGCGCGCGCTAACCTCAGCCGCGTCTCGGATATAATTTCAGAAATCGAACGACAGGTGAACAGTCTGCGCCGCCAGGCAGCGAAGGCGCGCCGTTATAGAATCCAGCGCGAAGAACTGCGTGAACTGTTGCGCTGCGTGTATGTTGCCGAAGAGATCAACCTCAAGATATTACTGGAAGAGACGCAGGCACAACTGGCAAACGCCACGGAAGAAGATCAACGGTTAGGGACCGAACTCTCGGAACGCGAAGAAGCGGGCCGGGCGGCAACCCAAAGCGCGCGTACTCTCGAGGACGGGTTGGCGCAGGTGCGTGCGGCCATTGCCGATGCCGCCTTGCAACGCGATCGGCAAATCCGCGAACGCGTGTATCAGGAAGAGCAGAGCGAAGCTCTCTTAAAACGTAGAGCCGAGATTGAACGAGAGGTCGAAGCCCTCAACGGACGGCGATCGGTTATTGAGTCTGAGTTGGAACGACTGCGTCAGCTTGATGCCCAACTCAGCGCAGAGAATGAGAAGGCAACCGCGGAGTTGCAGTCTGCCGAAAGAGTTTATGCGCAGAAGTTGGCGCTGGTGGCTCAGGGTGAGAACGAGATCGAAGCCGCGCGCATCGAGTTGCTCACTCATACGGCGGCATCCGAACGGTTGAATGAATTAACGCGGCAGCTTGAAAACGCTCTTGAGAAGCTGGCTCAACAGGCTGAGGGTTTAGCGCGAGAAGGCGAACGTGCGGCCTTGGCCCATGCTGAACGAACGGCCGAAACGCAAAGACTCAGTCAGCAAGCATCAGCTGCGCGCGAAAAACTCGGCAGACTAACCGCGGAGCGCGAAACGGCAGTTAGAGCCGTCGTCGAAGGCCACGAGCGAGTCTCTGACAGCGACGCTGAACAAACTCGCGTGCGCGACGAATACTCGCGTTCGCTGCACCGTTTGGAAAGCTTCAAAGAACTGGATCAGCGGCGCGCGCATTATTCGCTGGCTGTGCAAGAAGCTTTCTCGGTTAATGAAACAGAAGATTTCCACTTGATCGGCACGCTGGCTGACACTATTCGAGTCGATGAGCGATGGGAGCGCGCAGTCGAAGGCGCGTTTGGATCTTCGCTCCAATCTATTTTGGTTCCGACACCTGACGATGCGATCCGCGCCGCGGGTTGGTTGAAGGACAATCACGCCGGCCGAGCCACATTCCTGGTTACGGGACTGCACGGGGGAAGCGACGAAGTTGATCTGATGACCTGGACAGGGATCGCAACCGGAACCAAACGTCAGGAATACGTCCCGGTTGGAATCGATGGACCGCGCATTGGCGACATTCTAAACGCATCACGTGAGTTGCTCGACGTGCTCGAACGAACAATGCCGGAGAGAATGAACGCGCGCGTCGTGGATACGCTCGACGATGCGGTCGGGTTGTCACTGGCGACGAGCGATATGTTCGTGACCATCGAGGGTGACTGGGTCACGGGCGGGCAATTTGTTAACGCGGGCAACGGACGGGCGCTGGAAGAAGGCGCGGGTCTACTGACTTTCAAACGAGAACTGCGCGAGCTGGAATCCCATGTCAACGAATTTGGCGCGCAACTCGCGGTTGCGGAAGTAGCAGTTAAGGATGCGCGCTCGCATCTTACCGGCCTCGAAGAATCGGTCATGTTGCTAAATGCTTCGATGGCCCGTGAAGAACGTGAGCTGCTGGCGCTCGAGATGACGGCGGGAACTTTGCAACAGGATGTTGAGCGAGCCGAGCGCCACATGCGCGTGGTCGCCGATGACAGTGCGCACTTGCAGCAGGAACGGCGCGAGTTGGAAGACAAACGCGCGACAACTCTCAGCGAAGCCGAGGCTGCGGCTACAAAGCGGCGCGCAACTCAGGAGAGAATCGAACAGACCGTCAGTGTGCTGGCCGGCATTCGACGCGATGCCGAGTTGGAGAGCGAACTTCTCAATCAGCAACGAACGGAAGCCGCCGCGGCCGCCGAACGACGGCGTTCGACCGTGTCGGATCTCCGCCGGCTGGAAACTGAGCGCGAGGAAGTCGCCGCGCGAACCGCGCGACACCAACTGGAACTAACTGAAGCCGAAACGCGACTCGACGAACTCAAGAATTCAATCGCCGAAATCGATCGCCTCGCCGCGACCGTCGAAGAAGAAAAGGCGCGCGAAGAAAAACAGATTAGCGACGCCACATTGCAATTGGCGGAAGCGCGCGAACGTGCTGATATTCTCGCCAACGAACTCGCGGAGTTAAACCGGAAAGCGGCAATCGCCCGCGACGCTCGTGCCGCCATCGAGGTGCAACGCGCCGAAGCCCTCGCGCGCGTCAACTTTGTGCGCGAGTCGTGCGCGAACGAACTAAACCAGAGTCTGGAAGAAATCGCTCGCGAGGTTAGTATCGATTCTGACTTCGATCTCGAAGCGGAACGAGCCCGGCTGGAAGAGCTACGCGACCGTCTGGAAAACTTTGGCGCTGTAAACATGATGGCCCTCGAAGAGCTTTCTGAAGCAGACGAGCGCCTCGCGTTTCTGACTGCGCAGCGCGATGACATCACCAAAGGCATCGCGGCAACTGAGGAAGCGCTGCGCGAGATCAAGCGTCGTTCGCGCGAACGCTTCCGCGACGCGTTTGAGAAGATCAATCAAAACTTCAGCGAATTGTTCCAGGAACTCTTTGGCGGCGGCCGTGGCGAGATGAGTTTGATTGACACGGACGACGAACTTGAATCCGGCATCGACATTATCGCCCAGCCTCCGGGCAAACGTCTGCAAAATGTGCTCCTGCTTTCAGGCGGTGAAAAAGCGATGGCCGCCCTGGCAATGGTCCTGGGAATATTTCATTACCGGCCGTCGCCATTCTGCTTGCTCGACGAGGTCGATGCGCCGCTCGACGAAGCGAACATCGGGCGCTTCACCGACAAAGTGGTGGCGATGTCGGCCAACACGCAGTTCATCGTCATCACGCACAACAAGCGCACGATGGAGACGGCACGCGCCCTTTATGGCGTGACCATGGAAGAAGTGGGCGTGTCGAAGCTGGTCTCCGTCAAGTTCGAGTAGCGTTACAGAACCGCGAGCGGTAGCGACCGGCCAGCTGATCACTCAGCGGGATCGTTGATGAAGAGGCCGGTCGCATCCACCACCCCAAGCGGGCTGCCCGCTTGGGGACCCCGGTCCGCTCGCGGTTCTGTAACGGCTTGCGTTCTCTCCCAACATCTATTAGAAAATGATCCGATGCAAAAGTTAATTGTCAAATTGACCCTGGCTGGGCTGTTATCGTTGAGCACCGCTACTCTCTCGTTCGCTCAGGATCAAACCAAACGCAACGATCGACCCCAACCAGCGAACTCAGCTTCTCCGCAGCGCGAAGAAAATAAGAAACCTGCCGACCCGACTCGTTACTCGTACGAGTTCACCCAGCCACAGTTTGTTATCCGCCATATCCTGATCGAGCACAACGCGCTCGGACGGGGCAAGATTTCGTTCGAGCGAAAGGGCGAAGACACGCCGATTGTCGAGCCGATAGAACTATCGACGAGCGCGCTCGGGCGTATCTTTGGTTTGTGGGCCGAATTGCACTTCCTGGATTCGAACGAGAATTATCAGGCATCGAAAAATTTTGCTCACCTCGGAACTTATAAGGTGGGAATGGACGATGGTAAGCGCCACCGGATCGCCGAATTCAATTGGAGCGACAACAAACAGGCTTGGTCGTTGGCGAATGAGTACCGCCGCGTTTCCGATCAAGCGATCCTGATCTTTGAAATAAAGCTCGCGCGCGAAATGCAGCCATTGAACGCGCCACAACTCATGAACCAAATGGAAGCGTATCTGACGCGCGGCGATCTTTCCGATCCAAACCAACTCGTGCCGCTGCTCAAAGAGCTACGCACCGACGAACACATCCCGCTCATCGCCCGCAATCACGCCGACAGGTTGTTGAAGAAGATCGAGAAGTAAGTAGGGTGCCGCCCATCCATAGGGAAGTGTTCGCATTCTTATCGCTTTTTGCTTGTCGCACCTTGCTTTTGGTGCTATAAGGGCGGCATTATTTTCTAGCGAGTCAAGACGCTCAAGAGGTCAAATGGATATGCCAGCTATCGATAACGAAACTGCCTTTGCTGAGCTGATAAGAGAGTACGAGGACCAGTGGGTCGCCATTGACGATAGAAATGGCGTGAAGTTCATCGTAGGTTCGGGCAAGGACGCGGTGGAAGCTGCTCAGGCTGCGGAGGCGAAAGGATTTCCTGATGCTGTCTTGCTCCGGGTTCCCTCGTTTAGCTCGACCTTCATTCCCTCAGCGGCTCTTGCGGCCTCTCATTAAGGCTTTCTCTCTGGTATTCACCTCAAACTGATGCCGAAACCGTTCAAAGATGATTTGGTATTTCTCAAAGAATCCGTTTTGCCCTAAGAGTGGGTTAATGTCCGCGCTGACAAATCCCACCTCTAAAGTAATCCACTGATCTAATCCAGTAACTTGCAGATCGACTGTATGCATAAAGCCTGGCGCGGCTTGTTTGGCAATGCCGAAGTAAGTCTTAGGTTTGCCAGACGTCACATCAATGCCCAACAGCCTTCCTAGCGATTCAGGAAAAATACAATCAATCGCACCGGAATCAACCAAGGCATGGAAGACTCGACCTTTCCTTCCGTAACGCATGCATACTTGAAGAAGCGGATACCATGAGTAACTACCGGGACTATGAGCGTCCGGCAATTTTAAGTACCTGACTTTCATTGCTTTGGCTCCTGGATTTCAATTTCTAATGCGTGCGACGACCTCGGGTGCAACTTTGTGGTAACCCTTATCACATCCCACTCATCGCCCGCAATCAAGCCGATCGAATTTTGAAGAAGATCGAGAAGTAATAAGTCGTGTTTTTGCAGTGCAGTTCCGCCGAGATTCTTATCAGGCACAACCCAGTGCTTATGTTAGACTGAGTTGGGCTTGGAAATAGATGATTTTTAGAATCTCATGTTAAGGAGTAGGCGAATAGGCGAGTTGCTCTTGACTCGCGGGCGATTAGGCGGCAGATGGTGCGCTGGAATTCTGTAAGAGCCATTGTCGGAGGGTTGCGGCTTCTTGAAATGCTTTTACGTCGCCATGACGCTCAATGTATCCGAGGACTCGAAGAGCCTCCGCCGTCGTCTGCGGATAATAGTCCTCGCGCAGGAACCACAAGCAGCGCACGCGGTACTCATCTACAAGCGCATTGACGCGATCCATTGATGTTTCCGGGTCATCATTCACTACGGGTTCGAGTCTAACGCCCTTTCGGACGACTCACAAGTGGTTTGTCGATGTGGCAGGATCGACTAAGTTGCAAAACTCCACCACGCGATTCTCGGCCCAGAAGCGATCCTCGTCGTGCGAATTCCCGGATATGAACGCTACGTGCCCGCCGCGTTTCGGCGTGAGCAACAGCACGTAAGGGTTTGCCGCAATCGATGGATCGCGCAGCGGAGCGAAGGGCACGAAGGGATCGTCTTGAGCGTGGACAATCAACGTCGGAATGCGGATGTGGCGAATCAAACCTTGGGAACTGGCCTTGGCGTAGTAATCATCCGCGTTGGCGAAGCCGAAAGCTGGTGCGATGTAGTGTTCGTCAAATTGTCTGATGGTGCGGATGTTCCGCAGCCCGTTCGGATTGTAGAATTCGGGAAAGAGTTTCTCTTTCGCGCTGAGGCGCATCTCCAAACGCCCCAGAAACTCTCGCTGATAGATCCAGTTGCGGCGCCGCATCAGCGCATCAGAACTCGCGCCCAGACTAATCGATGGCGAGACTGCACTGACCCCTCTCAATTCCGGCGGCGGACCATCGCCGTATTCGCCTGCCAGCTTTAGCACCTGATTTCCGCCCAGCGAGAATCCCAGGATAAAAATTCGAGAAAGCCGATCGCGATCGATCAATTCGTCGATTACACTGCGCACATCATCGGACATGCCGCCGTGATAAAGCGTCGGCGTCAGCTGCTCGGTCGCGCCGCAGTTGCGAATGTTGACGCGAATTACGTTAAAGCCCGAGCGAAAGGCTTTGTGTGCGGTGGTCAGCATGTATGGGGACGCGGTCGAGCCTTCCATGCCATGCCACATGACAAGCGTGGGGTGTTCGACGCGGTTCGCCTGCCAGCGACAACGCGCCAGCACGCGGCTTCCCGGCTCGACTTCGAATAGACGCTCTTCATCGTGAGTGAGATCGCGCGCGCGAAAGCGTCCCGGCCAAAAGTGGGCTCCGATAGTTTGCGCGTCGGCTACGTTTACGAGCAATGAACGGCTGCTTTCAGATGTATTGGCCATTACTTGAACGTGATTATCACATCGACGGTTTGTTTCTGGTGATCAGGTTTTGTCTCAATCTCAACGTTTGGGCGGAGATTACCGCCGGACTTCTGTGTGAGACTGCGAACAAAATCGCGCAGGGCGTTGTGCTTAAAATCATCGATGTAAGACTCATTAAAGACGGCGTTGTTGCCCAGAGTCCACTTCGTCTTCAAGCCTTCGGCATCTTCCGCGGGCAATCCGTTGACGATTAACGCGCCCATGAAATAGCGTGGCCCTTCAGTGATCTCGAAGCGATAACGTACCTGTTTGGTTGAATCGTCAAAGGTCGAAGCCTCTTTCGAACGAACCGCGATGTATCCTCTGCCCCCGTAGGCGCGGCGCAATTCCTTAATTCCTTTATCGATCTTGATGCCGTCGGCAAGCTCGCCGGTTTTCATTCCCAGAGCCGTCGTCAGATCGTCCGGTGTAAGCACTTGATTGCCAATCCACTCGGCTTTGTCCCACGAATAGGCCACACCTTCATCGACTGGAATCGTCACCGCGACCCCGCCGGCACACGACGCTGAATCTTCCACGCTTGCGGTTGGTTGCTGAAACTGCGCGCGCAAATGGCCGATATGACGGTACAACGGGAACAGAGTGTAGAGGGCAAACCCGCTAGTGTCTTTCCGCGAGTAATCAGACTTGAGCAAGGGCTGCGCAGCTTTGATCAAATCTTCCTCCGGGATTGCGTCAGCTCCGGGAAAGTGCAGCGAACACACCGGAATCTTAACGCCTTTCACGGTGAATAGCAGTTCTACTTTGCCCGTCGCGGTATCGACGTAGGGAAGGAATTCCACTTGGCCGGCGATGTTCTTCTGCTGCAACAAACGCCGTAAGGCTGCGGCAATCTTGTCCGCGGTGCCGCCGGCCTCGGGCGCGGTTCCGTCAAAGAAAGGCACGTCTTGCCTGATGGCTCTAGCAATTTCTTGCTCGCTGAACCAGACAAAGTTCTCGAAGACAACCGGAAGATTTCTCGCGGCCTCTTCGACATCGAAGGTCACGACTGCCTCGTCGCCTTTGATACTCATGCGATAACCGAGTTTCTTGAATAAGCCGGAGTCCATCAGTTTTTGCGCCGCCGCGTCGATGGCGTCGCGTTTCGTGATGTCGCCGACTTTGAGGCCGCTCAGATCGAGGACCTGTTGAGCGTTGAGGCGTTTGAGACCTACGATCTCCACACGACGCAGAGTAACTTGTTCCTGCGCGTGGCAGTTTGCGCCCGCTATGATCAGAAGCACGATTGAGATTGCGTTGCGACCGATAGCCCCGAAGTTGTAGTGCCGAACCTTCATAGTATCTTCCTTGCTCATTGGTTGACGGAGGCGTCGCACGTGAAGCATCTTCAATTCCGTAATGATTCTATATTGTACATGTTTGAAGAAACGACGTAGAAACCCAGCGCATAAGAATTTCTGGTTGTCTCCCTCTCCCTTTGGGAGAGGGCTGGGGTGAGGGCCTAGCGAAGAGGAAGCCAGAAGAGCGCTATCTTCACGATCCGCTGCGCTGAGCGGAGAAAGTGACGTCGTTGGTTGCGCAGCTAAGCCCTCACCCCACCCTCTCCCAAAAGGAGAGGGAGATTCAGCTGGAGTTATCTATCAAATTCTTCAAACATTAGTAGAGGCCACCTATGGGCAATCAAAGCGAGCCAAGCAGCAAACAAGAGTTCATCGTCGCGGAGTGGCTTCGTCTGGGCGGCCAGGCGATTGGCCGGAAGGAGCTGCGCGCAATTCAGCGGGCCCTCCGCGAAGAGTTTGGAGAAGGCGCAATCGAAAGCCCAGCCAGAATTGCACGTGTCTTGGCCGATGAAGGCGCCGAGTTAAGACACCCGGAAGTAATCGAGTTCGATGCGAAGTGGCGCGAAGAGAAACTTGACAAAGAGACGTCGAAATTCAGACATCTCGAACGATTCCTGGACGCAAAGCCGTTGCGACTTCATGAAGCCGAATCGCTGATCAAGAAACTTGAGCAGACTCGGCAGAGTTCCGAGCGCAATGAAGACAAGATGAATGCGCAGCATTTGCGAAACATTGCTATCAATGCCAGACAAGCGGCGGAATTGCTCGCCAACGATTCAACTCTCAATCAAACACAACGCGACGAGCAGGCTGAGATCGCACAATGGTTGGCGGTGTGGCTGCAATCTCCGAGTCTGTTTCACGATTGGCTGGATCTTCGTCGTCGCGCGCCAGATTTCCGCAACAAGTTCTCAACTGAAAAATCCTCGTAATTTCCGATATCCCGACGACCCCGGAATACTAGTTGCTCGCAATTTATTCAGAGAAGACGAAAAACAGTTTTCAGTGCGGAGAGAAGAAATAAGATTTAGGGCTCCGCCTATTAAAGGAGGTTTCTTATGAACTGGAATATTGGGACATTAAAACGAGCAGCGCAAACGACCTTTCTAGGTTCGTCGCTGGTGCTCGGACTTGCGATGACAACGAGCGCGCAGAATCCTTACTGGTACGACCGTGATCGCGATTCTTTGAAGCGTCATCAGAAGGAAGAGCAGCGTGAGCTTAAGTATCATCAGCGTCTGGAGCGTGAAGAGTTTGGAAACAGCAAGGCTCTGAAACGCCATGAGAAGGAAGAACAGCGCGAGCTGAAGCGCCATCAAAAAAACGAGAAGCGTTACGGCAACATGCGCTAGTGGAGACCGTAGTAGACGGCATTGGTTACAGAACCGGGAGCGATAGCGACCGGCCCTCTGCATTCCTGAAGATTTCGCTTGAACACGAGGCCGGTCGCTACCGCTCCCGGTTCTGTAACGCTCAGGCGTGAATCCTGGGGCGCGCACTGAGTGGATTCTTCTGCTGATACGCGTAAGCGAGACGAAGCAGTGTAGCTTCGCTCCAGTAAGGTGCGAGCAGTTGCATTCCGATCGGCAGGCCTTCGGATGAGAGGCCGCAAGGAACGCTGATACCCGGGACGCCGGCGAGATTCGCGGTTACGGTGTAAACATCATTGAGATACATCGCCAGCGGATCGTCGACCTTTTCTCCGAAGCGAAACGCGGGCGTCGGAGAAGTCGGCGTCAAGACGGCGTCGCACTTTTCAAATGCCTGCAAGAAATCCTGGCGGATCAAGGTTCGGACTTTCTGCGCTTTGAGATAATAAGCGTCGTAGTATCCTGCCGAAAGCACATACGTGCCGAGCATAATGCGCCGCTTCACTTCCGGGCCAAATCCTTCATCGCGCGTCTTGCGATACATGTCCCGCAGCGCCGGCGCTTCTTCGGCGCGAAAACCGTAGCGCACGCCGTCATAGCGAGCCAGGTTCGACGAAGCTTCGGCAGTCGCTATAATGTAGTAAACTGCGATAGCGTATTTCGCGTGAGGCAGGTCGACGTCCACAATCTCTGCGCCCAGATCGCGATAGGCGTCAATCGCCGTTTCGATTGACGCCCGCACTTCGGTGTTAAGACCTTCGCCGAGGAGCGCGCGAGAGACTCCGATGCGTTGTCCCTTGATGTCTTGTTCAAGTTCGCGCAAGTAATCGGGCACAGCCACTTCGGCGGTCGTCGCGTCATGACGATCGCGTCCG
>WNGQ01006618.1_pt1 | contig 11201 bp, 13 predicted proteins | sample 5407661 | NCBI WGS metagenome assembly WNGQ01 (sample SAMN13153382, study PRJNA577476) | soil metagenome | isolation source: 60 cm soil or saprolite under Garry oak tree replicate 2 | place: USA:California | collected 2016-06-15
CTTCCAGATGCGCCTGGTTGCGGTTCAATCGGAAAGCGAGATCAGCGTCTCGCCAAACCTCCATTTTTTGAATAAGGGGATCGCCGCACAGCAAATCCATCGCGATACTTCTCGCATGCCCGTTCGTCTCCGCATGGATGGACTGACATGAAGATCTCGTACCGGTGTGGTCGAAGACGAAACATCGATAGAGGTCCATGATCGTTTCCTCAATTTCTTTGTACAGAGTCTTCGTTCATGCGCGAGATTACAATTCAGGGAAATCCCCTAGAGCGAATCTAATACGCATTTTCACGAGGCAGAGCGATCCTTATACATGGATGACCCCAGAAGAAGTTGTAACCGGGGCCGCAGACGATGACCCAAGTGGTATCGCAACCTACGGACGGCAACCGCGTTCTTGTCGCTATGAATGTGGCGGAGAACAGTCATGCTGATCCAGGAAATGGCCAGACAAGCATGCTTTGATCTTCTGGCGCGCAGCCGGTTCGGCCGATTGGCGTGCGCGCGAGAAGACCAGCCCTACATCACGCCGCTCTATTTTGCCCCACATAGCGATAGCCTGTACAGCTTTTCAACGACTGGACAAAAGATCAAGTGGATGCGTAGCAATCCGCTTGTTTGCGTCGAAGCGGACGAAGTGGAATCACCCCAGAAATGGTCGACCGTCATTGTATTTGGCCGTTACGAGGAGTTACCCAAGACCCCCGATTACGAAGATGCTCGCCAATTGGCCTATTCGCTTCTGCAGCAGCGGCCTCAGTGGTGGGAGCCTGCCTATGTCAAAACAATCCTGCATGGGAAAGAGCGTGAACTGGAGCTAGTCTATTTCCGCATCAACATCCATATTATTTCCGGCCATCGCGCGTCGCCAGAGACTTCAACAGAACGCCGCTCCTAAGTCTCATTTCCAGTGCTCGGCTATTGACTCACATCAAAGCCCATACTGCGGGACGGCATATCTTGAATCGGCCTAACGAGGAGCTCCGCCGATGAACCACGACATACGCGATCTTGCTGTTCGGCTGCTGAACGAACATCGCATCATGACCATCGCAACAAATCGCCCGGACGGGTGGCCTCAAGCAACAGTGGTCGGTTACGCCAATGATGGTTTGACAATCTATTGTTTCGTTTCCCGCCTGAGCCAGAAATACGCAAACATCCTACGGGACAAACGGGTTTCGATTGCGATCGCCGGCGATTTTTCGGACCCTCTGCACATCAAGGGGCTTTCTCTGGCTGCCAAAGCCGTTCCTGTCGAACAAAGAAACGAATTCGACCGCGCCTGTGAAACGTTCATGAAGCGCTATCCCGAATACGCGAGTTGGCCGCTCCCAGATCCAAAAATTGCGCCCATCCTGCGGATTACGCCGGAAATCATCTCCGTTATCGACTATTCACGGGGCTTCGGACATAGCGACCTTGTCAGCGTGTCACCCGGAGATCTCGGCGCCACCCAATCCCGCAGCAACTGGTTTACCCTCGCTTGAACTAACGAAGCGCGTTGGGGAACGCCCCGCCGTTCGTCTTCATGGAGAGCATAAGCGATTCTCCATCGCGGATCACGTCGAGCACCAGGTGGTTTGGCGTCTTTGCAACTTCGGTCTCGAACTCATCCGGGCCGGTGACTTTTTTCTGGTTGACGGAAATGATCAGATCGTTCTCCCGCAAGCCGGAATTCCAGGCCTTGCTGGCGCTGTTGACCGTCGCGACCTGTACGCCCTTCTTACCCGAAGGCGATACGCCGTTGGTGAAAAGAGCTCCGTCGAACAAAGACGTAAGACGATTCCCTTCCAACAATTTGGTTGCCGGCTCCGTCAACGTCGCCTGAATACGAACCGCCTTGTCATTGCGCGATCCCGTCAGTTCGACCATTTCGCCGACGCGCAAAACCCCGAGCTTGTTCCGCAGGTCGGCCGCGTCCTTGACCGGCGATCCGTTCAATGCCGTCAGCAGATCGCCAGTTTTCAGGCCGGCATGCTCGGCGGCGGAATTCTCGTCTAAGCGCGTGACCACGGCGCCCGACTGACCGGGCGGCAAATGATATTTCTGAATGAGATCCGCTCTACGGCTCGCGACGGCAAATCCTAGCTCACCGCGTTCCATGAAACCGTATTTCACCAGTTGATCCGCAACCGCGCGAACCATGTTGATGGGGATTGCAAATCCGATCCCGGCGTTGCCCGATGCGGTACCGACGATTGCTGCGTTGATACCGACTAGTTCGCCGCGGAGATTCACCAGCGCACCTCCCGAATTGCCCGGATTTATCGACGCGTCCGTCTGGATGAAGTCCTCGTAGCGTTCGAGACCCATCTCGGTTCGTCTCAAACCGCTAACGATTCCCGACGTCACCGTCTGTCCGATGCCAAACGGATTGCCGATCGCCAGCACATAATCCCCCACCTCGAGACTGTCCGAGTTGGCAAACGCAACGGACGGAAGATTGTTCAGCGGAACTTTGATAATCGCGACGTCGGTATCGGGGTCCGATCCTTGCAAGATGCCGGGCACTTCGCGGCCATCGAGCAGGGTCACGGTGATCTGGTCGGCGTTCTCCACCACGTGGTAGTTGGTCACGATTAAACCGAGGCGATCATCGAATACAACGCCAGAGCCGGCTGCAAAGCTCTGCATATCCTGGGGAAGGCCCGGAAGACCAAAGAATTGCCGCAGCATCGGTTCATCGAACATCGAATCCTTTTGCGCGACAGGGGCCCGGATCGCGATGCTGACGACACTTGCGCCGACCTTTTTGATAATGGGCGCAAGCGACGGCAGATCGTCTTTCAAGGTTGCAGGGGGAATGGGAGCTTTCGAGAAGGCGGTGGGCGCTTGCATAGCGGCCGTCAGGCTCAATGCAGATACTGCAAGAATGACCAGCGTGCGCATGATCAATCCTAACCTGCTTGTTTGATTGCTATTGGGATCGTGATCACGCTGCTGCCTTATAGTCAGGCGCACTCTTCGCTGATTGCTCGTCGCGCGGCTTGCGGACTTTCGCGGAAGAGGGCTGCGAGTCGGTTATTTCGCGCTTGGCTTCGCGCGTTGCCCAATCCCCATAGGCCAAGGCAGCGGCGAATAAGATCAGCGCTCCGATCACAAGGCTGAGAAACAAGACGCTTTCTAAAGGCATGCTGGACACTCCCAATTATTCCGAATGGAGAGTGCGCGGGGCGCCAAGCGCCCGGAATGATCTGGATCAAACTGCTGCGATTTCTCTCTTCAAAGACCTTCCCGCGACGACCAGAACGTTCCGTCCACGTGAGGTGCGAGGAGAAGGCGAGCGGCCAATGTGGCCGTAGCTATGAGCACAAGCGGCGCGCCTGGCTGGGCATACGCAATACTACCTAGGTATGAAACCTGAATGGTCCGCCGCCCGGCGACCTGCTCATATCGACTGAGCTGATCACCAGCAAGGTGCATGAGAGATCTGACATTCCAATGGGAGGAGCTGTCGATGCCGTTTTTGCGATATTTGACGATAATGGGCATGCTTTTTATCGCAACGCCTGCGGCCTACGCGGCAACTGGCACGGGAAGCGCGAATGCGGGCCGAGACCTCATATTGAGGTCGTGCACAAGCTGCCACGCCGTCAGTGAAACGACCAAGGCATCGGACGGGGCACCACCGCTTTCGTTCATAGCTCGCGACAATAAACAGAGACCCGCCTGGATACGTGGCTGGCTGATGGACCCGCATCCCCCGATGCCCGGGATCATGCTGTCACGTCAGCAAATCAACGACATCATTGCCTATCTTGACTCACTGCCCGTGCAGTAAGTCGAAATAATGGAGGACTGTCATGAAATCGGTGGTGGTAAAGGCTCTCCTGGTGTTGACCGCGAGTACATTTGCAAGTTGCGCTTGGGCAGAGGAGAGCGGAAACGTGAGGGACGGACTCCGTTTTGCGCAAAGCGTTTGCGCGGAATGCCACGCTGTCCGTGATGGCGAGCGTGCCTCCCCCAAGGCACAGGCGCCAAGCTTCACAACCGTCGCAAACACCGCCGGCATGAACGCCATGGCGCTGGAAGTGTGGTTTCAGACGCCACACCCGACGATGCCAAATCTTAAGTTCAGCAATCAAGAGAGCGATGACGTCATCGCTTACATACTCAGCCTTCGGAAACGAAAGTAAGTTGCGAGAATCATCTGCATTGGCCGGCGTGCGCGAAAAAGAAAAAAGCACAAACGCGAATTGACATGTTAGCGAATCTCGCTCTCGGCACGCTTCTGATTTCGGCAACCGTGCTCATTCATACGGGCGGCTTGATTCTCTTGTCACGTTGGATGTGCTGGATCGTAGGCTGGCTCCAGCTTCACCGCCACGAAATTGGAAAGACCGTTGCGATGATGACAGTCGTGCTCGGTCTATTCTTTCTTCATACCGTCGAGATCTGGCTCTGGGCTGCTGCATTCACTGCTATGGACGTGGTCAGAGGATTCGATAACGCGCTCTACTTCTCGATCGCGACATTCTCGACGCTCGGCAGCGACGACGTCATGCCGACGCATGAGTGGCGGATCTTGGCCGCACTCGAAGGGATCGACGGTTTCATCCTCATAGGCTGGTCTATCGCCTACCTTATCGCCGCCTCGACGCGGCACGGGCCTTTCCGCATCGGCGAACATTTCTGACCGTCGCCCAGCCGGCGATCACCACGAGTAAGGGAACCCAAAATGACAGGACGCGGCGTCAGGTATATCCAGAAGACAGCGATCGGCGTCTTTCTTCTGCTTTGCGTCATGGGCCCTCGCAATGCTTATGCGCTCCCGGAATACGCGGTTCAAACGGCGCAATCCTGCAGTGCGTGCCATGTTGGGGGGTTTGGGCCGCAGCTCACACCCTTGGGACGCCAGTTCAAGCTCGAAGGGTACACCTCGCGGGCAACGCAAGATTTTGTCCTTCCCCTTTCTGCCATGGCCGTCGCCTCATATTTGCATACAAGCGCCGACCAGCCTGCGCCTCCTGCGCCGCATTATGGGACGAACGACAATGTCGCGCTGGATCAGGCAAACCTGTTCGTCGCAGGCGGCTTTGGCGATCATTTCGGGACCTTTGCGCAATTCACCTATGATGGCATTGGGCGCTCCTTCGCCTGGGACAATCTCGATCTGCGCGCGACGAATCGCACCACGCTGCTGGGACAGGATGTGCTCTTTGGCGTGTCGTTAAACAACAATCCGGGCGTCCAGGATCCCTGGAACACAATGTCCGCATGGGGATTCCCGTTCACCGATTCCGCCCTAGCCCCCGCGCCCAGTGCGGGAACAGTGCTCGGGGGAGCGCTCGCGCAAAGTGTCTTGGGCGTCAACGCTTATGCGTGGTGGAACTCCGAGATTTATTCCGAGGTGGGTTTCTATTGGACACCGGGACGGGGATTCCTGCGCGCGATGGGCGTCAACCCCAACGAAGGAGTCGGAGTGCTGTCCGGCACCGCGCCCTATTTCCGTCTTGCCTATGAGAAGCAATACGGCGATCAGAATTTCGACATCGGCGCGTTCGCGTTCCTACCGAACCTATATCCGGGCGGAGACCAGAGCACCGGGAAAAGTGACCACTATACGGATGTTGGAATTGACGCGTCCTACCAGTTTCTGGGCTCGGGGGAGAACATCTTCCAAGTCAACGGGATCTACACGCACGAACGTCAGAGGCTGGATGCGTCGGCGCTGCTGGGTTCGTCTCTACAGAGCAACTCGCTGAACGATCTTCGCGCCGATGTTTCATACTACTGGCAGAATATGCTTGGCGGCACGATTGGTTTCTTTGACACCTGGGGCTCCGCCGATCCTATCCTTTACGGCGGCAATACGACGTTGAAACCGGACAGCAGCGGATTCATGGTCCAGCTCGATGGCACGCCGTTCGGCAATGAACCTTCCGCGCTCGGCGCAAGATTTAATGTCCGCGTTGGGGTTCAATATCGCATTTTTACGAAATTCGACGGCGCGTCGTCGAATTACGATGGTTTGGGTCACAACGCTTCGGACAACAACACGCTAAGGGTTTTCACATGGTTCGCGTTCTAGCTCGGTGTTCCGTTTTGGCGCTTGTCGTCCTGCAAGTGCTTCATGGGTCGCCGGCACAAGCAGGCGATGCAGAAAAAGGCGAGAAGGCTTTCAGGCGCTGTGCCGCCTGTCATTCGGTCCAAGAGGCAAACCCGAACAAAGCCGGACCCGGTCTATTCGGCATCATCGGACGCAAAGTCGCGTCACTGCCGGGTTACATGTATTCGCCTGCGATGGCGTCCGTCGACTTTGTGTGGACGGAAGATAGACTCATCTCCTTCCTAACGCACCCGCAACAGATTTTGCCCGGCACAAGAATGCCCTTCATGGGACTATCTCGTATCGAGGACGCATCGAACATCGTCACCTATCTGGCTTCGCTGAAATGAAAGTTGAGAGCGCCGCAAGGATCATCGCCCTCACTGGTAAAGTGACCATCGAAAGCAACACGAGACAATCGAGCGCAAAGGAACGAGCACGAAACGCGGACGGGGATATGCAATGACCACGGTTCGCGCGTTCAAGAAAGAAGATGTCCTGTTCCATCAAGGTGATGCGAGCGATCGCGTGCTGTGGGTCAGGACGGGCGAGATCGAAGTCCTGCGGGAAGTCGGGGGGATATCTGTCTCCCTCGGTCATGTGCGAGACGGCGAGTGGCTGGGGGAGATGGGCGTCATCGAAAGCCGCCGCCGCAGCGCGACGGCGCGTGCAACTACAGACAGCAAAGTCGAGATTCTGACCGCGCAGCAGTTCTTGGAGCGGGTGAGCAACGAGCCCGCGCTGGCGCGTGATTTGATTCTGCGACTCAGCGTCCGACTAAGGAAGATCGAGGACAAGCTTGCCGGGGAACTATTGCCCTTCTCGGACAGCGGGTCCCTGGACGGACCGAGTGGCACGGCGTCGGACGCTGTCATCACGGACAAAACCACGATCTCCCTTGCCGCTCAAACCGATGCCTTGCGTGCTTGGATCGGCGCGGCGCCCATACGCGTCGCCAAATTGCCCTTCCTGGTTGGCCGTCTCCCGGTCGAAGGAGAGCCCAAGCCTTCGTGGCGCCCCGATCTCCTGATCGAGGACGAGCGGCCTTTCCGCCTCTCTCGCCAACATTTTATGATCGCGCGGAACGGCGACCAACTCCTCGTGTCGGACCTCGGGAGCACACTCGGGACAATCGTGAATGGGCGGCCGATCGGCCACGATTTCACTAAGGATACAGCGCTACTGCAGCGTGGTGAGAATATTGTTGTAGCCGGCGGGCGAGATTCGCCGTTTGCCTTGTCGGTATCGGTCAGTTAGAAAGCGACTCCCGCAACCACGCATCATTCTGCTTTGTTCGATACGAGCAACAGCGTGATGCCGTGTGGAACCGTCAAGCGGCCAGTACTTTTGAGCGGTCCCGCCCGACATCCTTGAGAATGCCATCAGCAAGATCTTTGAGATGATTGGCGATCTTTCGATCTATCTCCGGGTGACTCCGCAAATAGTCGGCCAACCTGATCACGGTGGCGAAGCGGAAACAGGCCTTGGCTTTAGCCAAAGAAGGTCTGCCGGTCTCGCTCGCCCACGATATCGTGCAGGAAACGGCCGCGGACGCACCCAATCAACCTAGTACGGTGTCAGCGAAGGAGGCGCGCTAAGTCGATCATCCCGCGTCGCCTGAAGGCACTAACCAGTCCGCAGCCTGGCGCTCGCTGGCGGGGCGTTTGGTTTGTGCACACGGGGGAGGCAAAATGGGTCAGCCATTGCGCGGCATTACGATCGTTGGCGGCGGCACTGCGGGCTGGCTTACGGCCGCATTTCTCAATCGCTTCTGCGGATCGAAAGATCCAAAGCGCGAGCTTAAGATAACGCTGATCGAGTCGCCTACCGTTCCAATTATCGGCGTCGGCGAAGCGAGCCTGCCCGGTATGGTCGTGCTGCTGCATCAGCTCGGCGTCTCGGAATCCGAATTTTTCAGACACACGGATGCGACTTTCAAAGTAGCGGCGCATTTCATCAACTGGAACCACGACGACGCCGCACAAAATCCCAATATTCCAGGCGCAATACGACAAAATCCTGTATGCCTTACCGTCTGGTGAACCGGATCGTGGGCAACAGCGAGAGGGCCGCGACGCTGGAATGCACGCTCACAGGGCCCCAATTGCGCTTCCACTCTGACACGACCATTGCGCTTGGCGGCGCGGAGATGAACGCAACGCTGGATGGCGCCGCGGTTCCTTATTGGGAAACGATTGATGTGCGCGACCGATCATCCATCGGACCGGACGGTGGAATGCCGACATCCAGTAGCCGAGACGCCTGCCGCTACCGCCTGTTTGCCCCTCATATCGGAGGCAGATTTTCTACAATCTATTATACAGCCGTAGGCTTAGCCACCTAGCTCCAGACTCGATCCCCGATATACTTTGACGAACCCCGCCACGGACCAGGCCGGCGAAATGACTGAGATGGATGATTTTGAAGCATTATCGCGTCAAGCAGTCGCGTGCCGATATTGCTTTGATCATTTCGCGTTACGCGCGCCCACGATCGATATCGCTCAGCCGCGGTGGATAGGCCCCGATATTGGGCCGCTGAGCGGAAAATTGCGATCGTTCTTTTGAACCCTGGATCCGGTGAAGGTCGTGCCGACGACGCCGACCTGCGGATGCGCGAAAAACTTACAGCCTTCAGAGAACGCCAACTACCCATAGCAGACATATTACAGCATCAGCGAGATGATCTGCGAAATTGGGGTCGCGGGCGTTTTTGGAGCTATTTCGCGTCTGGCCTTGGATTGAATGTCGATCGCACTGCACTCGCGAACGTCGCATGGTGTGCGACCTCTGGAAATAGCTATCCGGCGCCGATGCTCAACCAGTGTTTTGAGAAACATACCGGTCGCTGATGAAAATATTGTCTCCGAACGTCGTCCTATTAAGCGGCGATCGCGTCTGTGGTTATGAGAGCAAAATGCAAGCAGTTCTGCCGAGCGCTCAGATTATAAGCACACTGCACTATGCCCATAGGGAAGGAACATCGACTCAACGAGCTGAAGTTGCGCGTGTCCGATCTCTTCTTGAGGCCTGAAGGGGGGCTCGATTGCTGCCTCAAATAAGCGCCCCTGGGATAGAGAGTGCGACCCGCCGCCCTTGAGCGCTGATCGCGATGCATGGCTTCGGAAAGAAGGTTGTACGCCGAGCACTCGGCCCAGAGCGAATTCGAAAAACTCGACCGCGGCGCCTTGCACATTGGCGCGTTTGGCCGGGTGCGTGCGCAGAAGTGGCTCCTTAACGCCACGGGCGTCTGGTGCTCGTATTGAAAACGGGAGTATTGTTGCGGCGAACTAACGATAACTACTAATTATCGTTCTGGGTGTGAATTCTTGTGGTGTGCGGCAGGGCAATTTCGCTCGGCAGAAGGTGGAAGCTATTCAGTTGGTAGCCGTCACACCTGTCGGAGCGGCTCGGCGCTTAACGTTGAGTTCCATGCTATGATATCCTTGTTCTGCCGCTAGCTCGGAATCGGCCCGTGGGTGAGCTACGCAGTCGTGGTATGCGGGATAGGCCTTGAGCCGCTGCACCGACAAGCCCTGACGAGAGAAGAGACTTTCTATCGATGAAAATCGCAACGCATCCAACAAGCCAGTGGTTTTCGCGTAAGCGGCGAAAAGGTGCGGCAACATCCGTCCTCGGCGTGTGGAGCATGGCGGTGATTTCCTTGGCTATCAGCGTCGCCCCAGGCAGGGCGCAGCCGCGAGTTCCAGATTTCAACGGCATCTGGGGGAAATACACGTACAGCTATCCCAAGCCCTACATGAAAGGGCGCAACATCGCCGATGGCTACAACAACGATATCTTGAAGCCGTGGGTCGTCGAGTTGTTGATGAGGGACGACTTAGTGACAGCCAGCGGGCGAGCACTGGCGACTGCGCACTCTCTCTGTTATCCCGAGGGTGTGCCCTATGTTTTCGGCGAGACCCGCGTTCAAATCTTGCAGGGGCCGTCGGAAATCACGATGCTCTTCGGCGGGGAACAAGAGCAATCGCGCACCATTTATCTGGATCGTCCGCATTCGGCCCATGTTGTGCCGAGCTGGTATGGCGAGTCGGTTGGTCATTTCGAGGGCGAGACGCTTGTGGTCGATACCGTTGGCATCGCTGCGTATCCTCAGGCCGGGTCCATGGGCTTATTCGGCACACCCCATACCAATGCGCTCCATCTCGTGGAGCGCTACCGGTTCTTGTCGGATGGCGAAAAATCGGTCGGACGTGGTCCAAATCCAACGGCGAGCAATCCGACCTTGGTGGCCGATGAGATTGTCCGTGGAGGCAAGACATTGCGGCTTACCTTCACCGTGGACGATCCCGGCGCCTATCGAAAGCCGTGGTCCGTCACTCTGGATTTTCTGCCCCTGAAAACGCCAATCCAGGAATATGTTTGCGCGGAAAATTATCAGGAAAAGGATTTACTGCCGCTCATACCGAAAGCCGATGTCCCCGACTTTTAGCTCCAATTATTTTGCGATCGCAGCGTCATCGTCTCTGCCGTGTCACTGTCCCCGAGACCGCGACTGCAACTGCTGTATCTGACGTACATCGGTCTTCTCGTCCTGATTGATGAATTCGGTCTCGATGGCCAGCGAGACGGTGTCCCCGATATTGTGAGCGCTGATGTCCATGCCGTATTCGGGCATCTTGAGAAGGGCGGTGGCGGAATAACCCATCTCAATGCGCCGGCCAGCCGGCCCGCCACCATTGAAGATGACGTTGAGCGTGATCGGCTTGGTGACGCCATGAAAGGTGAGACTGCCCGTCATGGTGCCGTGCGTCATGTCGGTGCGCTTGATCTCTGTCGAGACGAACTTGATGAGATTGTATTTTTCGGCGTCCAGGAAATCGGGGCCTTTCAGCCTGCGGTCGAACGTGGGCAAATTCGAATCGATCGAGGCCGGATCGATGGTCACTTCCACTTTGGTCGCTTCCGGCTTCACCGGATCATAAGTGTAGCTGCCATCCACCTTGTCGAAGCGGAACGAGTAAAAGGAAAGCTTGCCGTGTAGCACGCGTCCAACCACGCTCGTGTGAGAGGGATCGAGCTTGTAATTGCCCGATGCCGCCTTGGCGGGATCGGAAAGAATGAGGGCGTTTTCAGGGTGTCCGACAACGTCCGGAAGCTGCTGCCCTTCTGCTGCTCCCGTCAGG
>WNGQ01021511.1_pt1 | contig 11201 bp, 12 predicted proteins | sample 5407661 | NCBI WGS metagenome assembly WNGQ01 (sample SAMN13153382, study PRJNA577476) | soil metagenome | isolation source: 60 cm soil or saprolite under Garry oak tree replicate 2 | place: USA:California | collected 2016-06-15
TCTTCCACAGGAATCGCGCCTTCTCTTCCAATCTTCCACGCGTCCCCATTCAATTCCACGATAGTCGAAGGCAGCGTCGCCCCAGTCTCTCCCGCATCCAGCACCAGCGGCAGGCGCGACCCCAGTTGCTTCATTACCTGCGCCGCGCTCGCGCAGGAAGAAAATCCCGAAATGTTCGCGCTCGTGCCTGTCACCGGTCCCTCAAACTCGTCAATCAATCGCTTTATCACTTCGCTCCGCGGCCAGCGCAGCGCTACGCGGCCCGTCCCCGCGGTCACCTTTAGCGGAATCTTGTGCGCCGCATTCACCACCAGCGTCAGCGCGCCCGGCCAGAACTTCTGCGCCAGCCTCATGAAGCTTCCCGGCGTTCCTCGCGAGAGCGCTACTGCTTGCTCGATCGAATTCACCAGAATCGGAAGCGCCCGCGCCTCGGGCCGGCCTTTCACGTGGTAAATCTCGTCCACCGCGGCCAAATTGAATGGGTCCGCCGCCAGTCCATAGAAAGTGTCCGTAGGAATCGCGATCACACTCCCGCGCGAGAGAAAGTCCGCCGCGTACCGCAGCACTCCCGCTTCCGGGTTGATTGGATTGACGCGCAGCAGCTCAGCGGGCAATGGTTTGGCCTTTGGCGAAGACGTACCGCCACCTCACAGCGCTCCCTTCGCGCTGCCCGTATTGGGGCGACGCTACCATACCCCCTCTCGCCCGCGCAATAGAAGTTGATGAGGGCTTCGGCTATCGAAAGGCATTTTTGCGAGTCTAACCGTCCGGTTTCGTCTGGGTTGCTTTCGTTCTAGACGGTTGCTCCTCTTTTCGTATAGATGAACCCCAGCCTGTTGGCAGTCAGACCTTGAGGCAAACAGATTTCAAGGAGGCCAGATGAAAACTCGTATATTACTTGCAGCCGCACCACTGGTTTTTGTCGTGCTTTCACCGGCGGCCGCTGCCCGCTCCGTCAAACGTTGTTGGCGAATACGCCAAGCACCTCGCGGCTCTCAGTAGCCTCTCGGTCGCTGTGGCCAAGGCCATGCCGCCAGACCAATACGGATTCCGTCCTCATCCTGAGTCAATGGACTTCGGCCAATTGATGTCCCACATTGCTACGACTAACTACCAATTCTGCGCCGGCCTAAAGGATTCCGTCACGCCGACATTGCCTTCGCCCACGGAGAAGGACGCCGTCGTCAAATTCCTCAGCGATTCCTTCGACTACTGCACCGGCGTAATCTCGAACCTCACGGACGCGCAACTCGACGCCTAGCACGATTCTCCTGACGGTCATCTTCCCGGACGTGAGGTCCTCCTCGCCATGTACGTCCACGTCGCGCATCATCGCGGCCAAGCCGAAATCTATCTCCGCGACAAAGGCATCCGCCCGCCCTCCTACAAGATCTGAGCAAATGTCGGTAGCTGGCGTTCTGTCTCAGCAGGGCTGGAAAGGCGCCGCGATTGTTTATTCACAGGTGGGGTGGGAGAATTGGGCCATGACGGTGCAACTGAAGGCGACCTTATGGTTCCTATTTTGGTTAGGGTTGTTTCTGTTTGAAGCAAGCTTAGTTGTAGCGTTCTATGTAATTCCACAAATCCAAGCGCATGAATACAACGCGCACCCAAACATTGGATTGGAATTGGACGCTGTAATAAGAGAGCATTCAGGTCTGAAGATCGGCCTCATTTTATATTGTGCGCTCTTCTTGTTGGGAAATATTGGACTAATCGTCATGGTCTGGCAATCGTTCAAGACCCTCAGGATTGCGACTCGGAAAGAATGAATTCGCACCAGAGCGCCTGAAATTAGCTTGTACCGTGGAGAATTTGCTAACCTCCAAGCTATGGCTTCACCTGGTAAAGCCGCACGGAACCTTCGTGCCTCAGGCGAGTCCGCGCTTCTTACCAGCCGCGACAATCGCTGGCTCAAGGAGTTCCGCATGGCTCTCCGCGGCGGGCTGCCCACGGAGAGCGGGTTCGTGGGCGTCGAAGGCCCTCGCCTCGTCGAAGAAGCCCTGCGTTCCGGCTGTCCTATCCAAGCGGTGCTCTTCAGTGAATCAGGCCAGCGCCACCATGAACGCCTTGCGCCTCTCATCGACCGTCCCGAGATGGGCTTTCCCACGCTTCGCACCACGGACCGCCTTTTTGAGGGCCTCGCCGACACCGAGCATCCGCAGGGTGTTGCCGCTCTGGTGAGGCCGCGCGAAACTTCTTTCGACGATCTCGTGAACAGCAGCGGTTCCGCGTGCGCTCCGCTTCTGGTGGTCCTCGCGGGCGTGCAGGACCCGGGCAATGTCGGCACCATCTTCCGGACGGCCGCTGCTTTTGGCGCGACGGGCGCAGCCACTGCCGCCTCCGGCGTCAGCGGCACCGCTAGTCCCTATTCGCCGAAGGCGCTGCGCGCCTCCGCCGGCACGGCTCTCCATCTTCCCATCCTCGCTGGAATGTCTCTGCCCATCCTCCTCACACAATTCAAAATCGCCGGCATCCGCACGCTGGCCTCCAGCGTGCGTATGCCAGAAGGCGGTGGCCAGCCGTTGCTGGCCCCCTGGGAAGTAGACTGGTGTCAGCCCATCGCGCTCCTCGTCGGCAACGAAGGCGCGGGCCTGCCCGAAGAAATCGAGCACTCTGCCGACGCCCGCATCCGCATTCCCATGGCCACCGGCGTTGAATCTCTCAACGCCGCAGCCGCCGCCGCGGTCGTCTTCTACGAAGCCGCCCGACAAAGAAATGCCGCAACGCAGCATTTGTAGAGGCCGGGCTTCAGCCCGGCATCTTGCCCTCCTGCTTTTCTCGTACAGCAGTCGCCGCCGTTTATGCATCTGTACAATTGAATTTCCGAAATTTGCTCAAAAGCTCTAGACTCAAGGATTCCATGAGCCTCTTTTCCAAACTTCCCGCCTCCCCAGCGGACTCCGAAGTCCCCGCAGCGAACCAGCCGCTCGCCGAGCGCATGCGTCCGCGCACGCTCGACGAATTCATCGGCCAGGAAAAACTCCTCAGCCCCGGCAAGCCGCTGCGCCTGCAAATCGAATCCGACAACATCGGCTCGATGCTTTTCTGGGGACCGCCCGGCTGCGGCAAAACCACGCTCGCGCGCCTTATCGCTCGGCTCACGCAAGCCGAATTCGTCTCCTTCAGCGCCGTGCTCGCCGGCATCAAGGAAATCAAGGACGTGATGGCTGTTGCCGAATACAAGGCGCGCTCGGGATACCGCACCATCGTCTTCGTCGACGAAGTTCATCGCTTCAACAAAGCCCAGCAGGACGCTTTTCTTCCCTACGTCGAAGCCGGCCACATCACTTTCATCGGCGCTACCACCGAGAATCCTTCCTTCGAAGTGATCTCCCCGCTTCTCTCCCGCACCAAGGTCTACGTCCTCGAGCCTCTTGCCACGCCGCAAATCGTCGAGCTCCTTCGCCGCGCGCTCACGGACAAAGAACACGGTTTTGGTAGCGAAGCTGTTGAAGCCTCCGACGACATTCTCTTTCGCATCGCTTCTTTCGCCAACGGCGATGCTCGCGCCGCCTACAACACGCTCGAACTTGCCGTCAAAAGCACGCGCCCCAAGAAAAATGCTCCCCGCGTCATCACGCCCGAGCTTCTTGAAGACATTCTCCAGCGCAAACTTCTCCGCTACGACAAAGCCGGCGAAGAGCATTTCAATCTCATCTCTGCGCTCCACAAGTCCGTCCGCAACTCCGACCCCGACGCCGCGCTCTACTGGCTCGCGCGCATGCTCGAATCCGGCGAAGATCCCCTCTACATCGCGCGCCGCATGGTGCGCATGGCCAGCGAAGACGTCGGCCTCGCCGAACCCAGCGCTCTCACCATCACCATTGCCGCCAAAGACGCCTTCCACTTCATCGGCCCTCCCGAAGGCTATCTCGCGCTCGCGCAAGCCGCCGTCTATCTTTCGCTCGCGCCCAAATCCAACGCGCTTGAAACCGCGTACATCGAGGTCATCGAAGATGTGCGCAAAACCGAAGCCGATCCCGTCCCGCTCCATCTGCGCAACGCACCCACGGGGCTCATGAAAAACCTAGGCTACGGGGCGGGCTACAAATACGCGCACAATTACGAAGAAAAGGTCACCGACATGTCCTGCCTCCCCGACAATCTCGCCGGCCGAACCTGGTACCATCCCACCGACCAGGGTTTCGAGCAGCGTCTACGCGTTCGCCTCGACGAAATTCGTAAGCTAAAATCTAAGACGCCTCGTGAAACTTAAGGTGACCAGATGAAGCGTTCCGCTCTCCTCTTCGCTGCTCTAGTTTGCTGCTCAGTCACGATGGGCCAGGACCATCCGACTCGCCCTAAAATCCTCGGTATTGCCGCGGTCCGCTTATATTCGACAAACATCGCCGCCGCCCGTGATTTTTACGCTAAGGTGCTCGGTCCCACAGGACCCTGCCTCTGGTGCGAGGAAGTTCCTCGCTCGCCCTTCATAATGCCGCTCAACGCTGAGCAAATCATTTTTGTACTCGGCTCATCAGCACAGCTGCCTTCTAATCTGTTAGGTGAGGTAACATTCGCGACGAGCGACCTTGAGGCTATGAAACGATTTTTGACCGCCAGCAAGATTGCTTTTTCAAGCCCGAAGGGAACGAACGGGGGCCCAATTACTCTTAGCGATCCTGAAGGTCACCACATCGCATTTGCGAAATCTTGGCAAGCCTCACCCGAATCCACGTTAAACGCCTCAACGCTGCGTCTCATCCACGCAGGGTTCATCGTTCGCGACCGGGCCTCCATCGAGCACTTTTATAAGGATGTTTTCGGCTTCCGCCCCTACTGGCACGGTGGGATGAAGGATGACCAAACCGACTGGGTTTCCATGCAGGTCCCCGACGGCACCGACTGGCTCGAATTCATGGTCAACGTCGAGCCCGATGCCGATCAGCGCCTTCGCGGCATCATGAATCACATCGCCATCGGTATTCCCGACATTCACGCGGCGCAGAAGAAACTAATAGAAAACGGCATGAAACTCACCGAAGAACCCGAAATCGGCCGCGACGGCAAGTGGCAGCTCAATCTTTACGATCCCGACGACACGCGCATCGAATTCATGGAATTCACTCCGGTCCAAAAGCCTTGCTGCTCCGAATTTACCGGTCCGCATCCCGGTCCTCAGTCCGCCTCGAAGGCGCCTGCCAAACCATGACCTACCCTTTCTCTCGCAGCCGTTTTCGCTGGCTCCGCAGACTCTGCGCACTGATGTGCGCCATCATCGGCTGCTGCTCCGCGCCCACACAAACTCCCGCTCAAAATCTCGACAAACCCCTCTCCTCCATCGACGAAGAAATCACCGCCTTCTCCTTCGGTCCCGAGGGCGGCATCGCCTTTTCCGTTTATCACAACTTCAAAACCAAAAAGTACGACCTCGAGCACGACGACATCTGGATCCAGGACGCTCGAGGCAAGCGCCGCCGCCTTCTCGATACGCGCGGCAATCAACTCCTCAGCTATTTGACCGACTCCATCCGCTGGTCTCCCAACGGCCACTATCTCCTCGTCCAGCTTCTCACCACCACTGTCGAGGACGAGAGTGGTAACGCCACCAACTCTGTCCAGACGCTGCTCTTCGACGACTCCGGCCACGAAGCTCGCATCAACAAGGGCGACAACTTCCTTCTCGCGGCCGCCAACGCCGCTTTTCTTCCCGACAATAACACCATCGCCTACCTATCCCAGGCTGTGCCGACTCTCCCTCTCTTCTCCATCAAGACCACGCGCCTTGCCTCCGGCTCCTTCCCTTCCCCCTACGAGGGCCGCACGTTTCGCGACGTCGCCTGGCTCCCCGGAATGAATTTCGCCGTCGCCGTTGAACAGGACCACTCCATGAGCGGCCCACCCCGCCTGCAATACCTCGATGTGCTTAACGATTCCGACAAGGAGCTCGCCACGCTCGAGGGTTACGAAGGCGGTCTCATCGTTTCATCCGATCGCACCAAGGCTGCCTATTTCATCGACCGCGAAGTTCTCGAGATCCGTAGCCTTTCGCATCCCAATCAGGTTGCGCGCGTCCGCGTCGGCCTCGGCATCCCTCGCTGGACTCCCGACGGTTCGCGCATTTTCCTCAAGCGCTCTCTCGAGAAAAAATCCGGCGACATCGTCTGGTTTCCGGTTCCATCGCTTGCCGCCGTCGTTCCCAACAAGGAAATCCCCGTTTCACAGCCCACGCCGGTTCCCGTTCTTCACGGCCTTACCTTCCGCGAATTTTCCATCTCCGACGACGCCCGCTCCCTCGCCGTCGTCGTCCCGGGCAAACGCAACCTCCTCGTCTTCCCCCTCCCCCACTGAATAGCCGATGTAGGGCCCGCTTTAGCGCGCCATCAACTAAACTAATCTTGCTGGTGGGCGTGCAAGGAGCAGCGCAGCGCAAGTGGGCGTCTAAAGACTGTCATTCCGAGCGGAGCAGGCCGACTTTCTCTCCCACGTTCATCCGCGAACGCGTCGGCCTGCGCAGTCGAGGAATCTCTCTTGTTTCCTCCGCGATCTCTGAGTCTCTGGGGTCCTCTGCGATAAATCCTCTTCTTTTGCGAATGCTCCAAAAACAAAAACCCCCGCGCAACCGTCTCGCGGGGCCATTCTGTTCTTTGCCTTCAACTCTTAACCTTCGACTTTCGACCTCTCTCCTCCGCCGCTACTCACTACCCGCAACCTACTCTTTTTCTGTGCTCCACCAAAATGCACGCATCCTCCACCACCGCCAATCCCGCCGCTCGCGCCTTCTCCGCCGCTTCTTCGTTTTCAATCCCCAATTGCATCCACACCACCGGAGCGCCGATTCGAATCGCGCTTTCCACCACTGGCGGCACTTCTTCCGGTCGCCGAAAAATATTCACTAAATCCACTTTCTCCGGCACATCTTCCAGCCGCGCGAAGCTCTTCTCGCCTAGCACTTCCGTCTCATTCGGATTCACCGGAATAGTTCGATAGCCTGCCCTCTGCATGTATTCCGTCACTTCATGGCTCGGCCGCATCGGGTTCGACGACAACCCAACCACCGCAATCGTTTTGCATTTCTTTAGGATTTCTGCAATAGGGTCCGCACCGCGCTTCGCTGCAAACTCCGAACCTTCCGGCACCAGCACTCTCATCGAGTTGCTAACTCACTCTTCCTTGCTCGTTTCATCAGCACTTGTCCCAGCGCCGACAAGCATTTGCCGTTCTCTTCCGCCGTCCCCACTGAAATTCGGAGGGCCTCCGGAAATCCCATCCATCCGAGCGGCCGCACAATCACTCCCAGATACAGTAAATCGTCGCCAATGGCCTTCGCTTCGGGGCACACCGGGATAAACACAAAATTCGTCTCGCTCGGTACCGGCCGCAATCCCAGCTTCTCAAGCCCCTCGCACAACCGTTTCCGCTCTGCCGCATTCGTCTCGATGCAGCGCGTCACGTGCTCTTTGTCGTCTAGCGCCGCCAGCGCCGCCGCCTGCGCCACACCCGAAGTATTGAATGGGGTCTTCAATTTGTTCATCGCGGCCAGCAATTCGGGATGCCCGATGGCGTAGCCAATCCGCATCCCCGCCAATCCATACACTTTCGAAAACGTTCGCAGGATCAGCAAATTCTTTCTCCGCTGGTAAACTTCCACGGAGTCCTTCAGGCCCACGCTCGTGGCGTAGTGGATGTACGCTTCGTCGAGCACCACCAGCACGCCATCGGGCACGCTTTCCGCAAATTCCTTAAACTCGTTTCCCGTAAACGCCGTCCCCGTCGGATTGTTGGGATTCGCTAAATAAATTACTCTTGTCAGCGGCGTAATAGCTTTCGCGATAGCCTGCAAATCAAACGCGAAGTGGCGCTGCGGCACCAGCACCAGCTTCGCCCCGCTCGCGCGAATCGCAATCGAGAATGGCGCGTAGCTTCCCTCGGAAGTGATTCCTTCGAGACCCTGCCGCAACAGCACGCGCGACACCAGGTCGATCAGTTCGCTTGACCCCAGCGACACGAAAAGCTCATCCGGCGTGACGCCCCGCCGTTCCGCTAGCTTCTGCCTCAGATAATACGTTCCGCCGTCCGGATAGCGATTCGAATCGCCCAATACCTTGCGCGCCGCTTCCATTGCCTTGGGAGAAGGCCCCAGCGGATTCTCATTCGAGGCGAGCTTCACCGCGTGAATTTTTAGTTCGCGCTCGACTTCTTCAATGGGTTTTCCGGGAACGTAAACAGGCAGCCCGCGCAGATAATCCGGTATCAGCTCTTCAATCGTCTTGGCCATTGTTCCCCATCTTCTCCGCGCCTCTTTGTCTGTTGCTTCCTCTGTGTCCCCTGTGCTCTGATCTCTGCAGGCCTCTGTGTTAAATCTTCATCGCTAACTTTCACCATGCACAAACCATTGTCGCACCAACGAGCCCTTTCCACTCTTCCTACGCACGCATGCTTGCTCCACCGGTCACACCCATTTTGGTTTTGCTCTCTGCTTTACCTCATTGACCTCCTTTACTTTCATTCGCGGCTCTCCTCAATTCCTCAATCTCTCTCTCCTTCAACTCCCGAAACTTTCTCGGCTCTACGTCCAAAACCAGCGGCCCCAATTGCACTCTTTTGATTTTCTCCACATGATGCCCGACTTCCTCGAACATCCTCCGAATCTGGCGGTTCCGCCCTTCAATCAACACGACCTCGTACCACGGATTCGCACCATTCTCGACGAGACGGATCATCGCCGGCGAAGTCTTCACCCTCCGCCCATCTTCCAATGCAATCGTCACGCCCGCCCGCAACTTCGCAATCGCTTTTTCGTCTGGCTTCCCGCTGACTTTAACGCGATACGTCTTCGGCACGTGCGAGCCCGCTTTCATCAGGTTCGCAGCCAGCGCCCCGTCGTTCGTCATCAACAGCAATCCTTCGCTCGCATAATCCAGCCGCCCCACGGGATACACGCGCTCGCCGTGCTCGGGCAGCAAATCCATCACCGTCGGCCGGCCCTCAGGATCGCTCACCGTCGTCATATAACCTTTTGGCTTGTTTAGCAGGTAATAGATCAGCCGCTCTGCCTTTCTCAGCGGCTTCCCATCCACGCAAATCTCGTCCAGCTCCGGATCCGCCTTCGTCCCCTGCTCCGTCACCACTTTCCCATTGAGCGTCACCCGCCCCGCCGCAATCATCTCCTCCGCCTTGCGCCGCGACGCAATCCCCCTCGCAGCCATGATCTTCTGCAAGCGTTCCTCAGCCATGGAAGGAATCTACTCTACTCTGTAATGTGCGCTGTCTTGGTGACGTCTTCACCCGCCACAAGCAAAAACTCATTCTTGGCACACGCGATGCGGGCCTCGCGGTACGGCCGATACTCTTCGCTCTCATAGAAAGCTTCCGCCGCCTCTTTCGAAGGCCATTCGATAATAAGAAAGACTTGCGGCAGTTTCCGCTCCCCTTCGACCTTTTCTACTTTTGAAGTACGCGCCAGATACCGCCCGCCGCGCTGCTCCACCATTTTCGTTACATTCTTGACATACTCGGCCACCCAACTCTTGTCTGTTATCTCCATCTCCGCCACCGAGTAACATTTCACGTGGTTCCTCTCGCGCCCCTGCGTCCTCTTTTCTCTTCTCTTTTAGCTCTTTTGTTTCCTTTTCCTCCCCGCAGCGCTCTCCTCAAAGTCTCCACGTCCTTCTCCCGCAACATCTGGTATCTTCCCGGCGGCACACCCTCCAACGTCAGCGATCCCAACCCGATGCGCTGCAATTTCTCGATCGGATGCCCCTCACGAAACAACACGTTCCTCATTTCTTCTTTCTTCGTATCCCGCATTCGCACTTCATACCAATAATTCGCGGCCCGCCGCCGCGTCGCGTCCGGCTGCCGCAACGTTTTCATCCGCACGCCAATCTCTTTGCCCAGCCGCTCCAACTCCTCCAGCGTCAGCATCCCTTTCACTTTTACGAAATAAACTTGCTCCAATTCGCCCCAGTGTTTGAGCATCTCCGCCGCCAGGTCTCCGTCATTCGTCAAAAACACCAGCCCCGAAGCGGAATATTCGAGATTCCCCACCGGGTACACCCGCGCCGGAAAACCCCGCAAACAATTCTTCAGCGTCTTCCGCCCTTCCGGGTCCGCCATCGCCGAAACCACTTCCGGCGGCTTGTGCAACACCAAATACATCCGCCGCGCCGGCTCCTTCACCACGCGACCCGCCGCCTCAATCCGGTCTTGCGCCGCGTCCGCCTTCGTCCCCAGCTCGCGTACCACCTGCCCGTTTACGCGCACTTGTCCGCTCAGGATCAACCGCTCCGCGTGCCGCCGCGAAGCAATCCCCGCCCGCGCAATAATCTTCTGCAATCTCTCTTGCATCTTTCCTTGTCTTTTCCGTGTAGGGCGCGCTTCAGCGTGTCCCCCTCTGAAGTCTCATAGTCCTAAGCAGCAGGCTTATCCCGCTCTTATAAGGAAGGTGATGCCTTAGGTCGCGGCAGTTTTCTCTCTCCAACTCCGCAACTTTACGTAGGCAACGCCAATGGCAGCATAAAGCGCAAAATTGATCGCCGTTACGATCAACCCAACAACCAACAGGCTTGGGATTTCCATTTCGATACCAGCAGCCCATGCAAATGGAATGAAGCCGGGACAGAGCGTAATTGCTACGAGAACGACACCAATCGTTATCCAATTATTGGGGGGACCTGTCTTTAAATATACAAAAAAGCCAGCGCTGACTACGGCGGCAATCACTGGACCCGCCACGGCAAAGCGAAGGATAGTGCGCGAATCTCTGTTCATTTACATTCCGTTATTTTTCCGAATCTTCGCGCCCTCTGTGCTCTAGCCTTTGTGCCCTCTGTGCTAAATCTTTTTTCTTGTTCTTTGGCTTACTTCATTGCGTCCTTCTCTCACTCCCCCGCCGCTGCGGCCTTGTGCGAATCCTCGCTCTCCCCCTCCGGCATTCCCTCATTATTCGCCGCCGTCTCTTCCAACAACTCCTCCCGCGCCTCCATCTGCGCGTGTTCCGAGCTCTCGTTTTTCTCCGTCTTCTCTTTGCTCGCCACTGCTTCCTTCAGGCTCGCCTCATTCGTCAAACTCTCATCCGCGGGCGCCAAACCTTCATCGCTCCCCAACGCCTCCCGTGCCAGCGCCTCAAATTCCTTCAAGCTCGGCAACTCTTCCAAGTCGCTCAACCCAAACCGCATCAAAAACTCTTTCGACGTCTTGTACAAAATCGGCCGCCCCATCACTTCCTTGCGCCCCGCCGTGGTAATCAAGTGCTT
>WNGQ01006620.1_pt1 | contig 11199 bp, 17 predicted proteins | sample 5407661 | NCBI WGS metagenome assembly WNGQ01 (sample SAMN13153382, study PRJNA577476) | soil metagenome | isolation source: 60 cm soil or saprolite under Garry oak tree replicate 2 | place: USA:California | collected 2016-06-15
AGGAAGCCTTCGTAGGAGCGCATCATCATCTGCGACTCCATCTGGCGCATCGTGTCGAGCGCGACGCCGACGACGATCAGCACCGAGGTTCCGCCGAGAGCGCGCGAGGTTGCCTGCGAGAAGCCGCCGTAGCGGATGAAGAGGCTCGGTAAGACGGCGACGGCGGCCAGGTAGAGCGAGCCGGGCAGCGTCAGTCGCGTCAGCACGCGGTCCAGGTACTGCGCGGTCGGCGGCCCCGGGCGGATGCCGGGGATGTAACCGCCGTACTTGCGCAGGTTGTCAGCCTGATCGACCGGATTGAACTGGACCGCGGTGTAGAAGTAGGTGAAGATGACGATCAGTGCGGCCTCGGTGAGCAGGTAACCCCAGCTCGAGGGCTGGAAGTGCCGGTTGACGAACGACTGCGTCGAAGGAATGAACTCGCCGACCGTCGGCGGGAAGGCCAGCACAGCGGCCGCGAAGATGACCGGAATGACGCCCGCCATGTTCACGCGCAGCGGCATATAGGTCGACCCGCCGGAGGTCATCCGCCGCCCCACCATCTGCTTGGCGTACTGGATCGGGATCCGCCGCTGTCCCTCCTGGATGAACACCACCGCAACCACGATCGCGATCGCCACGATCGGGAAGAACAGCTTCTCCATCGGGCCACCGTTGTACCAGGCGACCACGCCCGCGGGGGCCGTGGCGAGAATCGATGCGAAGATCAGCAGCGAGATCCCGTTGCCGATCCCGCGCTTCGTGATCAGCTCGCCCATCCACATCAGCAGCGTCGTCCCGGCAACGAGCGTGACGACGATCAGGACGAGCCGGCCCGAGTTCGCGGTCAGCACGCCCTCGCGCTTGAACAGGAAGGCGTAGCCGATCGCCTGCGCCGCGGCGAGTGCGACGGTCAGGTAGCGCGTGTATTGGTTGATCCTGGCCATGCCGGCCTCGCCCTCTTTCTGGAGCTCCTCGAGCTTCGGGATCACGACGGTCAGGAGCTGGAGGATGATCGAGGCGGTGACGTAGGGCATGATCCCGAGCGCGAAGATCGAGAAGCGTGAGAGCGCGGAGCCCGAGAACAGGTTCAGCAGGCCGAGGATCGAGCTGCCGCGGCCGCCCGAGCCGAAGAAGTCCTGAATCGACTGCGAGTCGACGCCGGGGGCGGGCATCCAAGAGCCGAGCCGGTAGAGGCCCAGGATCATGCCCGTGAACAGGACCCTGCGCCGTAGCTCCGGGACGCGCCAGGCGTTGGCGAGCCAGGAGAACACTAGGACTCTTCTTCCTCGGCCGTCTGATCAGCTTCGGAGGACGCTTCCGGCTCCTCCGTCGCTTCAGCCTTGTCCCTCTCGGGGTTCTCCGCCGCCTCTTCCTCCGTCTCGGGCGGCTCAGGCTCGGCCTGCGGGACCTCGGCGCGTGGACGCCGCTTCGGCTTGCGTGGCTCGGGCTCCCCGCGGAGCCAGGTGATGGAACCGCCCGCCTGCTCGATCTTCTCGCGGGCGCTCTTGGAGAAGTTGTGCGCGCTGACGGCAAGCTTCTTCGACAGATCGCCGTGGCCGAGAATCTTCAGGTCGTACTTCGTGTTCCGGATCAGGCCGGCCGCAGCGAGCGACTCAGGAGTGATCTCGGTGCCGGCGTCGAACCGCTCGAGGTCGCGAACGTTGACCGCAGCCGTGTGGGTGCGGTGCGGGCCCATCGGCATCGCGTCCTTCGAGTAGGGGCCGCGCTGCTTGCCGAGGCGCATATAGATCGGCATCTGGCCACCCTCGAAGCCGGCGCGCATCTTGTGCGAGCCCGAGCGCGACTTCTGTCCCTTGAGGCCGCGCGTCGAGTAGCGCCCCTTGCCGGAACCCAGGCCGCGGCCAACGCGCTTGCGATCCTTGCGCGCCTGGGCGGGCTTGAGGTTCGAGAGGTTGAGCTTCTCCGGCATGGCAGCTAGGCGTCCTCGACCTTCACCAAGTGTCGAACCTTCCTGAGCATACCGGCGAGCTGAGGACTCTCCGTGTGCTCTGCGGAGCGGCCGATCTTGCCGAGACCGAGCGCCCGCAGCGTGCCGCGGTGGCGCTCGCTCTGACCGATCTGGCTACGTGTCTGGGTTATCTTCAACTTCGGCATCGTTTGTCTCCTCCGCCGCAGCCGGCTCCTCGACAGCTGCCGGTTCTTCGACAGCGGGGACCGGCTCGGCGACGGGCTCTTCCTCGACTCTCGTCGGGATCGGCAGCACCTGTGAAACCGTCAGGCCGCGGATCTGCGCGACCTCCTCGGGCCGCCGCAGGCGCCGTAGACCATCGACCGTCGCCTTGAGCATGTTGATCGGGTTCGTCGTCCCCAGGCTCTTCGCGAGGATGTCGCGAACGCCGCCGAGCTCGAGCACAGCGCGGACGCCGCCGCCCGCGATCACGCCCGTCCCCTCGCTCGCGGGCCGCAGCAACACGCGCGCGGCGCCGAACTCGCCCAGGATCTCGTGGGTGATCGTCGTGCCCTTCTTCGGCACCGTGAACAGGTTCTTCTTCGCGTCGTCGACGGCCTTCGAGATCGCGAGCGGAACCTCTCGCGCCTTGCCGTAACCGACGCCGACGCGGTCGACCTCGTCCCCGATCACGACGAGCGCCGTGAACGAGAACCGCCGGCCGCCCTTGACGACCTTGGCGACGCGGTTGATCTCGACCACGCGCTCCTTGAGCTCGCGCTCTCGCTCGCGCTCGATGACCTCACGTTCGACCGGAGTCGTGCTCAAAACTTCAGGCCTCCTTCGCGTGCGGCCTCTGCCAGCGCCTTCACGCGTCCGTGGTACAGGTAGCCGCCTCGGTCGAAGACGACGGATTCGAGGTCCGCCTGCTTCGCCCGCTCGGCCAGCAGCTTGCCGACCTCGGCCGCCTGCTGGGTCTTGTTGCCCTTGAACGATTTCTTCAGGTGCAGGGAGCTCGCCGCCGCGAGGGTCTTCCCCTCGCCGTCGTCGACGAGCTGCGCCTCGATCCCGGCATTCGAGCGGAAGACGACCAGGCGCGGCCGCTCGGCCGTCCCGTAGACCTTGCCGCGGACGCGCTTGTGCCTGCGGGCGCGAGCTTGGGGTTTCGTCAGAACCGCCATTACGCTCGTTTACCGACCTTCCTTCGCACGTACTCGCCCTCGTAGCGGATGCCCTTGCCCTTGTAAGGCTCGGGCGGCCGCACCTTGCGCACCTGCGCCGCGATCTCGCCGACCTGCTGCTTGTCGATCCCCTTGACGAGCACGGTGGTCGCGTCCGGGACCTCGAAGGAGATCCCCTGCGGCGGCTTGATCACGACGGGATGCGAGAAGCCGACGTTCAGTTCCAGATCCGTGCCGCGCAACGCCACGCGATAGCCGACACCCTGCAACTCGAGCCGCTTCTCGAAGCCCTTCGTGACCCCTTCGACCATGTTCGCGACAAGAGAGCGCGTCAATCCGTGCAGCGCCCGGTCGTCGCCGCGCTCGGTGGGGCGCTTGACGACGAGTGTGCCGTCCTCCTGGTCGATCTGCATCCGCGCCGGCACGTTCTGTGAGAGCTCGCCGAGCGGGCCGTTCACCTGAACGCGCCCAGGCGAGATCGCGACGTTGACGCCGGAGGGAAGCTCGATGGGCTGTTTACCGATTCGGGACATGGCTCACCAGATGAAGCAGATCACCTCGCCGCCGACGCCCTGCTGCTGGGCGGTGCGGCTCGTGATCAGGCCGTTCGAGGTGGACAGGATCGCGACACCCATGCCGCCGAGCACGCGCGGCAGCCGGTCCTTGCGCGCGTAGATCCGGCGTCCGGGCTTGGAGACGCGCTTCAGGTTCGTGATCACGCGCTCGCGGCTGCGGCTGTACTTGAGATCGATCACGAGCCGCTTGTAGGAGCCGCCGTTCTCGATGTGGTAGTCGCGGATGTAGCCCTCCTCCTTGAGCAGGCGGGCGATCTCCTCCTTGATCCGCGAGTTCGGCATCTCCACGTGGTCGTGGAGCGCGCGATTCGCGTTGCGAATGCGGCTGAGCATGTCTGCTATTGGATCAGTCAACATAGGCTTCTCCTCTATCTCCCGAGCGAAGCGATCGGGACAAACCAGCTCGATGGAAAATGCGAAGCATTTTTCATCGTCACTACCAGGAACTCTTGGTCATGCCGGGGATCGAGCCTTCGTGCGCGAGCTCGCGCAGGCAGATCCGGCAGAGGCCGAACTTGCGATAGACCGCGCGCGGGCGGCCGCAGCGGCGGCAGCGCGTGTAGTTCCGCACCTTGAACTTCTGCGGGCGCGAGGCTTTGACGACGAGGGATTTTTTGGCCACTACTCCTCTTCTCCTTCGGGTGCGGGCTCGGCCATGCCCGGGAAGGGCATGCCGAGGCCGCGCAGCAGGGCTTCTGCCTGCTCGTTGTCCGCTGCAGTCGTGGTGATCGCGACGTCGAGGCCCCGGATCGTGTCGACGTCGTCGTAGTTGATCTCCGGGAAGATGATCTGCTCGCGGATCCCGAGCGAGAAGTTGCCGCGGCCGTCGAACGAGCGCGTGCTGAGGCCTCGGAAGTCGCGGATCCGCGGGAGCGCGATCGAGATCAGGCGGTCCAGGAACTCCCACATGCGCGCGCCGCGGAGCGTCACGCGGACGCCGACGGGCATCCCCTCCCGCAGCTTGAAGCTCGCGATCGACTTGCGCGCGCGGCGAACCTGCGCGCGCTGACCGGCGATCGTGGTCAGCTGGTCGAGCGCGTTCTCGAGCACCTTCGCCTCGGTCTTCGCGTCGCCGATGCCCATATTGAGCGTGATCTTCTGCAGGCGCGGGACGTCCATCACCGACGAGACCTGGAGCTGGCCCTTGAGCTGCGGGCGGAGCTCCTGCTCGTAACGCTCCTTCAGGCGCGGCTGGTAGCCGTTGCCGTTGGCGCTTGTCTTCCTCGGGCGGGCCATTACTTGTCGATCTCCTCCAGGCAGTCGGCGCGCTTGCAGACGCGCACGTGCAGCACCTTGTCCTTGACCGTCTTCGCCTTCATCCCGATCCGGGTGGGCCGGTTACAAGTCGGGCAGACGACCATCACGTTGGCGACCGAAACGGGCGCGGCCTTCTCGATCACGCCGCCGGGCGTCATCTGCGTCCCGCCCATGCGGCTGGAGTCGCGCATCGGCTTCGGCCGCGTGTGCCGCTTGACGACGTTCAGGTTCTCGACGATCACCCGCCGCTCCGCCGGACGCGCGTCGATGACGCGGCCCTGCTTGCCACGGTCCTTGCCGTTGATCATGTGGACGAGGTCGCCCTTCTTCACTTTCATCTTCGTAGTCATTTGGTTCACCACCGGCTTCGCTTGCGATGCCGGCCAGAGGCCATGGCGGCTGTGCCGACGTGGCCGTCTTGACCCGGCTTCAGGACAGGGGAATCGTTGGAAATCAAGTTGAGCATTCTTAGAGCACCTCTGGAGCTAGGGAAACGATCTTCATAAAATTCCGTTCGCGCAATTCACGTGCTACCGGCCCGAAGATGCGCGTGCCTCGTGGATTGTTCGCGTTGTCGATGATCACGGCCGCGTTCTCGTCGAACGCGATCGACGTACCGTCGTCGCGCCCGTACGGCTTGCGCGTCCGGACGACCACCGCCTGGACGACCTCGCCTTTCTTGATCGCGCCCTGCGGGGTCGCCGTCTTCACGGTAGCCGTGATCACGTCGCCCACGCGGGCGTAGCGGCGTTTCGAGCCGCCCTTGACGCGGATACAGAGGATCTCGCGCGCACCGGTGTTGTCCGCGACGCGCAGCCGGGATTCCTGCTGGATCACAGGTCACCTTCCGTGGGGCTCGTGCCCGCCAGCCGGGAAAAGCCGCTCTGGCAAGGACGCAGGGAGTGTTCGTAGCTGGAAGCTACGGACGCGACTGCGTAACCGGGGCGGACGCCAGTGGGCTTTGCAGCGCCCTGGCGGGTGCGAGACTCGCGGGAAGGGGCCGTCGCCGTCATTACTGCGCTACCTCCACGATCTCGGCGAGACGCCAGTTCTTCGTCTTCGAGAGCGGGCGCGTCTCGACGATCCGGACGACGTCGCCGACCTTCGCCTGGTTCTCCTCGTCGTGGGCGTGGAACTTGGTCGAGCGGCGGACGACCTTCTGGTACTTCTTGTGCGCCTTCACGGCATCGACCCGGACGACGATTGTCTTGTCCATGCCGCTCGAGACGACCACACCGCGGCGCTCCTGGCGCCGGCCGCGCGGATGCTCGGGCCTCGGAACTCGCGTGATCGCCTTGCGCTCGGCCGAGCGCTCGCGCTTGGCCTTCGAGTGGCGGTGACGCAGGGAGCGCGGCAGGCGCTTCCGCTTCCGCTTCGGCTCCGGCGCCTCGGCTGCTGGGGCCTCCTCTGCCGGAGCTTCTGCTTCGGGGGCTTCGGCAGCCGCTGCTTCGGCCTCGACGTCCGGCGCAGGCTCGGCCTCGGCGACGGGTACCTCTTCGGCCGGAGGCTCCTCGGCGGCCGGCTCTTCGGCCACAGGCTCCTCGGCTGCAGGGGACTCCTCGGCCACAGGGGACTCCTCGGCCACAGTCTCTTCGGCCGCCGGCTCCTCTGCAGGCTGCTCCTCGGTTTCGGCCGCAGGAGCGACCGGCCCCTCGGGGGCGGAGACAGTCTCTTCAGCCGCCTGCTCGTTCTCTTCGGGCTGTTCGTTCTCTGTTTGCTCGTTCTGTTCTTCGTCAGCCATTCGTCACTCGATTCGCGTTCGCTTCTCGTTCGGTCCGGACGGTGAGGATGCGGGCGATCTCGCGCTTGGCGAGCTTCAGCCGCCCCGTGTTTTCCAGCGCGCCAGTTGCGCCCTGAAAGCGCAGGTTGAAGAGCTCCTGCCGCCTGTCGGCGAGCTGCATGTCCAGCTCCTCGTCGGTGAGGTCCCTCAGGTCTCTAGCTCGCAAAGAGATCCGCCTCCCGTTTAACGACTCTCGTCTTGATCGGCAGCTTCCGGCCCGCGAGCCGGAGCGCCTCCTTCGCCAGCGGCTCTGGCACGCCGGCGAGCTCGAACATGACACGCCCGGGCTTGATCACCGCGACCCAGTGTTCCGGCGCGCCCTTCCCCGAGCCCATCCGGGTCTCGGCGGGCTTCTGCGTCACAGGCTTGTCCGGGAAAACGTTGATCCAGACCTTGCCCCCACGGCGGATCTTGCGCGTCATCGCGATTCGCGCCGCCTCGATCTGGCGATTCGTCACCCAGCCGTTCTCGAGCGCCTTCAGACCGTAGTCGCCGGCCTGCACAGCCGTCTGGCCCTTCGAGAAGCCGCGCCGGCGGCCTCGCTGGTACTTGCGGAACTTCGTTTTCTTCGGAAGCAGCATTTAGCTCTCGTCGTCCTTCTTGGTCGTCCGCTTGGCAGCGGGCTTTGCCTTGGCGGCCGGAGCCTTCTTCGCAGCCGGCTTCCTCGCGGTCTTGGGCTTCTCGGCGCTCGGGTCGCCCGACTGGTCGAGCTTGGTCGGGTCCTCGTGCATCTGCTTCTGCGTCGTCGTGTCCGGCGCATCGGCAACCGCCGCCGGCGTCTCCTCGACCTGCGGCTCGATCGCGGGCTGCTCACGACCCTCCGCCGAGACACCCTGTTCGTCGGTGCGCGGCTGCTCGACGTTCTCCGCAGGCGCGTCCTCCTGCGGACGACGCGCGCCACGGCCCTGGCCGCTGCCGCGGCGCGGGCGGCGCTGGCGCACAGGGCCGAGCCCTTCGCGGTCAGCGCCGCGTCCCCGGCCGCCCTGGCGGCTCTCGCCGAGTCCCTCTGTGCGGCCGCCGCGGCGCCGTGCCTGGTCCTGCTCGCCAAGCCGGGTGTCGCCCTGCTGGGCCGAACTCTCATAACCCGACGGCATGATCTCACCCTTGTTGATCCAGACTTTCACACCGATCCTGCCGGTCGTCGTCTTCGCCTCGGCGAAGCCGTAGTCGATGTCCGCGCGAATCGTGTGCAGCGGCACACGGCCCTCGGAGTAGCTTTCCGAGCGGCTCATCTCGCCGCCGCCGAGCCGGCCGCCGCACTGAACCTTGACGCCCTGCGCGCCCGACCGGATCGCCGAGGCGAGCGACCGCTTCATCGCGCGCCGGAAGCTGACCCGGTTCTCGAGCTGCTCCGCGATCGACTGCGCGACGAGCTTCGCGTCGAGCTCGGGCCGCTTGATCTCGTTGATGTTGATGTGGACGGCCTTGCTGGTCATCCCGTGGATGTCCTTGCGCAGCGCGTCGACCTCGACGCCCGACTTGCCGATCACGATCCCCGGCCGAGCCGTATAGATGTCGATCGTGATCCGCTGTGCGTCCTTGCGGATCAGGATGTCCGACAGGCCGGCGTGCGCCAGCTTGTTGTAGATGTGCTGGCGGATGCGGACGTCCTCCTGCAGGAAGTCCGCGAAGTCCTTGTTGCCCGTGTACCAGTTTGACTTCCAGTCGTGGATAACGCCGACGCGCATCCCGCCGGGATGGACTTTCTGACCCATTAGTCCTCCGTCTCCTCGGTCTTCTTGCGCGGGGTGCGCTTTGGCTTCGGCTGTGGCTCTGCCGGCGTTTCGGCTTGGGCCTCAGGCTCCGCCTCTTGCTTGGGCTCCTCTTCGGTCTCGACCTGCGCGTCAGCCTCCGGCTCCTGCTTCGGCTCCTCAACGGTCTGTGCCTCGGCTTCGGGCTGTATCTCGGCTGCGGGCGCTGGCTCGGGCTCAGGGGCCGGAGTAGGCGGCACGGCCGGCGCAGTCGGCGCAGGCGTCGGCGCGGTCGCGCCGTCCGCCGCGGGCACCAGCTTGACCGTGATGTGACAAGTCGGCTTCTTGATCCGGGCAACGCGGCCGCGTGCTCGCGCGCGCCAGCGCTTCATGACCGGGCCTTCGTCGACGTAGGCGGCCGAGACGACGAGGCTGTCGCCGTTCAGGCCGTGATTCGCCTCGGCGTTCGCAACAGCGGAGCGCAGCACCTTCTCGATCTCGCGGGCGGCCGCGCGCTGAGTAAACGCGAGCACGGTCCGCGCCTCGGGCACGCTGCGCCCGCGGATGTGCTCCGCGACGAGCCGCGCCTTGCGAGGCGACATGCGCACCCACTTGGCCACCGCGCGAACCTCTTGTGTCTCGACAGCGCTCACTGGGGAACCTCGTGAGTGGTTCGTCGGACCGCAAGATGCATTCCGGCCGGAGTCCTCCAGCCAAACTGGACGCGTAGCGTACTCACTAGGTCCTCTTGACCTCCGTCTTGCGGTCGCCGGAGTGGCCGCGGAACATCCGCGTCGGCGCGAACTCGCCGAGCTTGTGGCCGACCATCTGCTCGCTGATGAAGACGGGCACGTGCTTGCGGCCGTCGTGGACCGCGATCGTATGCCCGACCATCTCCGGGAAGATCGTCGACGTCCGCGACCAGGTGCGGATCATCTGCTTGCTGCCGGACTCGTTCATCCGCGTGATGCGGCCCATCAGCCGCTCCTCGACGAACGGGCCCTTTTTACTGGATCTACTCAACCTGTTCCTCCATTCCTACGAGCGCAGCGAAGTCCAAACCAGCACCCGGGAAAATGCGCAGCATTTTTCCGGTAGTCATCGCTTGTCCTTACCTCTCCGTCTCGCGCGGACGATCAACTTGTCGGATTCCTTGTGCTTGCGGCGCGTGCGCTTGCCGAGCGTCGGCACGCCCCAGGGCGTCACCGGATGGCGGCCGCCCTTCGACTTGCCCTCGCCGCCACCGTGCGGATGGTCGACCGGGTTCATCGCGGAGCCGCGGACGGTCGGGCGCTTGCCGCGCCAGCGGCTACGGCCGGCCTTGCCGTCGGTGACGTTCTCGTGGTCGACATTGCCGACCTGGCCGACGGTCGCCCTGCACGTCAGCGGAACGCGGCGCATCTCGCCCGAGGGAAGGCGCAGGACGCCGTAGCCCTCATCCTTCGCGACCAGCTGGACGCCAGAGCCCGCCGAGCGCGCCATCTTGCCGCCCTGGCCGGGCTTCAGCTCGACGTTGTGGACGAGCGTGCCGGTCGGGATGTTCGTCAGCGGCAGGGCGTTGCCGGGCTTGATGTCGGCGCCTGGGCCCGACTCGACAACCGCGCCGACCCGAAGTCGCGCGGGGGCGAGGATGTACGCCTTCGCGCCGTCGGCGTAATGGAGCAGCGCGATCCTGGCCGACCGGTTCGGGTCGTACTCGATCGCGGCCACCTTCGCCGGGATGGCGTCCTTGACGCGCTTGAAGTCGATCTGGCGGTACTGGCGCTTGTGGCCGCCTCCCTGGTGACGGCGGGTGATGCGACCGTTCACGTTTCGCCCACCGCTCTTCTTGAGCGGCTCGGTGAGGCTCTTCTCGGGCTCGGTCTTCGTGATCTCGTCGAACGACGAGACCGACATGAAGCGCCGACCCGGGCTCGTGGGCTTGTAGCGGCGGATGGCCACGGCTACGCCTGAGCCCCTTCGAAGATCTCGATCGACTCGCCGGCCTTGATCTGGACGATCGCCTTCTTCCAGCCGGGCTTCCGCCCCTTGACAAGACCGCGCCGCTTTGGCTTGGAGCGCACCTGGATCACGTTCACGCGCTCGACGTGGACGTCGAACAGTTCCTCGACGGCCTGGCGGATCTGCGTCTTGTGCGCGTCAGGGTGGACGCGAAACGAGTAGCGATGGTTGGCCTCGATCTGCTCGTAGCTCTTCTCGGAGACCACGGGCGCCAAAAGAACCTCGTTCGGATGAAGACTCATGAAGCCCTTCCCTGCACCAGCTCGAGCGCGCCCTCGCTGACGAGCAGCGAGCGCGCCCAGACGAGCGCCGAGATCTCGACCTCCGACGGCGTCACTACGTGCACGCCTTGGAGGTTGCGGAAAGACTTGGCGATCGCCTCCTGCTCCTGCTGGGCGACCACGATCAGCGGCGTTTGCTTGCCCCATGCCTCGACGACCGCCGCGGCGTCCTTCGTCGAGGGCTCGTCGAACGAGTCGTTCGCAAGGACGGCGAACGTTCCCTCGTCGGCGTGCGCCGAGAGCGCGGCGCGGAAGGCGGCCTTGCGCTCCTTGCGGTTGACCTTGCCAACGAAGCTGCTGCGGACCGCGAAGGCGACGCCGCCGCCGGTCCAGTTCGGCGCCCGCGTCGTGCCGGCGCGGGCACGGCCGGTGCCCTTCTGGCGCCAGGGCTTCGAGCGCCCGCCGGCGACGAGCCCGCGGCTCTTGACGCCCTGCGTGGCCGACCGGTTTGCGTTCTGCTCCGCGCGGACGGCCTCGTGCACGAGGTGCGGCTTGACGTCGGCGCCGAAGACGCTCTCGTCGAGCGTCAGGTCCTTGGCCTT
>WNGQ01006621.1_pt1 | contig 11199 bp, 12 predicted proteins | sample 5407661 | NCBI WGS metagenome assembly WNGQ01 (sample SAMN13153382, study PRJNA577476) | soil metagenome | isolation source: 60 cm soil or saprolite under Garry oak tree replicate 2 | place: USA:California | collected 2016-06-15
CTTACCAGTCGGCTCGCCGGGGACTCCTTGCACCTTATCCATGACGTTGATGAAAAGCCAGCTGCCCGCGCGGAAACGAGCGCCCGGGAATGGGTGGATAGCTTCGGCGGAAATTTTCGTAGCGCGAAGATCCAAGGCGTGGAGCGATCCTTCACAGGCACTGCGGTCGTGAGAGTCCGGGCCACGGTGGGTCACGACAGCTACGAACGCCTCGTGGAAGTGGTCATTCCTCCCGGAGAGCAATGGCTCCCAGCCGGAGTGGTGGGGGCAAGCCCGATATCCGACCCTCTCAAAAACCCGGAGGCTGTGGGCCTCGCATCGGCGATTCTAATCGAGAAGGCCATGCAAGACGAAGGTGTGGCCGAATTCTGCCGCTTTTACCTTGACCGTCGCGAGCAGGAGCTGCAAGCGGCGGGAACGGACGCGCGCAAGAGAAAGAAAATCCAAGACGACTTTACCCCTCAGCTGGAAGCATTTCTGGTTGGGTTAGAGGGAACCGTCCAAAGAAGACTTCAGGTGAACGGAATGTTCGACTTTGGATCGGGACCAGCTTATGAAAGCGTCATCGCGGTCATTCCTGCAGAAAGCCGAATCGTTCGCTCACCCGAGCTTTCGCGCTGTTCTCGCACACAGAAATTGGCCCCTCTCGAGTGCCTGGCACGGTGCGAGATGAGCGGCGTTCCAGTCTTGAAACACCTGCTCGAGAAATCAGATGTGAGCGGCCGAATGGCACTGCCCGAGTTTATGGAGCAGTGTGCGGCAACCGGCAAGCACGCCCTGCGCGACGAACTGGAAGAATCGGCGGTTAGCAAACGGCGGGTCGCGAAGTCTCTCCTGAAAACGTCGGGAATCACGGGCAAAAGGGCGGAGCCACAGTACTTTGGGAAGTGCGACTTTACAGGAATCGAAGCGCTCGAAGAGGAACTGGGGACTAGCCAAGTGTCCGGAAAGAAGTATCGCGCAGACCGGCTACAGCGCTCCGTCGTGAGTGGGAAAACCGGCTACGTCGACGAATTTGCCGTCTGCTCGGAGACAAATCACCCACTCTTGCCCGAAGAAGGGGAAAAGTGCGAAGTAACCGGAAAGCTCGTGGTCCCGGGGATATTGGAGCGATGCGAAGTAAGCGGAAAACGGGTTTTACCGCGCGAGCTCGAAAAATCAGTCGTGACGGGGAAAAAGGCGCTCAAGCAACTCCTCGTTTCGAGCAGTATTTCCGGGGCGCGGTTTCTTGAGACCGAGGGTATTGTCTCGGCCACCGGGAAATATTGTCTCAAACAGGAAGCGAAGCTGTGCACTTGGAGTTCCCGGAAATGCCACCCCGATGATCTGCGAACGTGTCAGCTCACCCGCGTCACGGCGCACTTTGAGTACATGACAACGAATGGAGGAATCCGGCTCGAGCCGCTGCTGAACCTCTTATACGGACTGCAAAGAAAAACGGACAAACCCGAGTTGTGGGCGAGAATAGCTGAAGATCTTTCTAGAGTCCTCGACGGACGGTTGCAGGTTGAGGCGGCCGTATCCTCGCCTGGAGGAAATCATTTGGCTGTGTGCCTCGAAACTAAGAGCTGGTTGGGACTCAAGACTCGCCGCGCCGGTTGTCTTTATACGATTCGCGATCGCGCGGCTGCGGGGCGAATCGTTCTTGGCAAGCGCGAACCCGACGGGTGGGTATTAGAGAAAGTGTTCTAGTTCCCGCGAATCTAAGCTGTGGCTCGGCAAGAACGTCACACCCCTATCGTGGCAAGGGGATACTTATCAATGCTTCCCGGAAAACCTTAAACTCAGGATGCCTTGCTTCGATCGATCGTAGATCAGCTTGCGTGGCTCCACTCCGTAAGTCCTCGGGGCGCAACCTTCCTATTCTGCCAGTGATCCACGATTCTACATTCGGGTGTGCGATTACAAGCCAGTGGTCGAGACCACCGAGGGACTTTTCCAACATTCTCCGCGTCGAGTCCGCTCTTCCATCGGAGTCAGCAACAACAATCACGGAATCCGGAGGAAACTGAGGCTCTACCGCTTGAACTACCCGCGGAATGACAACTTTTCCATTCGCAACAACAATGTCCAGCCGTCGCGAGATCGAGTTCATACGCAGCACGCGCGCAGCAAGCTCAGCGAGAACAATTCGATCGTGCTCTCCTTCGCAGACGATGCACTGGGGCGTGTATAGATAACTCATTTTCCTTCCCTGCTCTGTCCAGAATTCGGTATTACCACCGGCGCCATAACAAGCGGTCGATATTCGTGGTACGGGACACCATATTCCGAAGCGGCTCGTAGTTTTACTGTTAAGACTTCTTTGAATCCGACTGCGGAGTCGAAACACGCCTCGATATCGCCAGCGCCAAATAAGACGATTTTCAGTGACTTAGCTTTCACGAGGCTATCAGCGGCATCTCGCGGATACCCGGACATCGAAAGGAATACACCAAGCGTACCGGATAGTTTCCGCTCCACCTTCGCGTGAAGCGAATCGAGTTCCTTCAGGCCGATGGGTTTGACTTGCCATTTGGCTTCGAGCAGGAAATAGCGGTGTACGCACTCGAAGGCACCATCGATTTGCTCGCTCTTCGGTTTGAAACTTGTTCGAGGCGACAAACTCTCGGCTGCGAGCAAGTGGTAGAGCGCGCGTTCGAAGTGCCTGCCACGGGTTCGGAACCAACTCGCACTGGCCTTCGCCGGCGGCGTTTTGACATTCGCGAACCACTCGCGGAAATTGTTTTCGTTTGGTGGCTCAAGCATCGCGGTTTTGTGCGATCTCTTGCGTTAGCCTCAGGTGAGATCCGCTATTGTCGTGACTCCGAACGTCTTACAGCGATTCCCATAGATATCAGATTTTGCAGATTTTTAGTACAGCTCGCAGCCCTCGATTGGAAATAAGACTCGCAAATCAAAAAAAGGGACGAGTATTTGCTCGTGCTAGCTTTCGCGGTGCGCACTCCATCTCTTCCGCAACGCACCATCCGCAACGCCAGCGCCTCGTACATCCAGGAGTTCCATCTTCGAGTCCGTCTTCAGTAGAATGGCTAAATGACGGCCGTCGCGATAACCTCTCCCATCATTCGCTCAGATACGCTGCCCCAGCTCCGCCGGCTCGTCGAGAAGCTTCCTGCGCTGCGTGAATTTTTTGGCGATGTCCTCGAAGTAATTCTCGTTCTAGACGCATGCTGCGTGCAGGGAGAACTCCGCTGGCGTGTGGGAGCGCGAAAGAACCCCGCGGCACGCACCTACCTTCACGAAACCATCGTCTCCGGTGTGGTCGTTGCCATTGCTCCCGCGTTTCTCGAGGCTGAGATCCAAGAGCATATCGGCGACATCGCAGAAGAAGAGGGTGTTCCCGCGGAGCGGGTCCGCGAAGAGTGGGAACAGTTCAGAGTTCTGATTCGCTTTTATGATCTGTCCTCCTCAACGCCGCCAAGAGATTATGTGGACCCCGAAGATGCGGACTACATCCAGGTTCTTGAGCAAGCCAGCGGCGACTTTGTCTATACGAGCGATCCGCACTTCACGGAAATGGGTGCTCGCGTTATGCCCGCAGGCCTTGACCGCGTCCTGCGAGACTATGCCCGCAGCACGACTGTTATTCTGACCGTCAAGCTAGGTTCTGGCTTTGCGATGGTCGTGGGCGGTCACATGATTTATGGTTTGGCGATCTTGGTTGCCGACTTCGTTCGAAAGCTGCCCCCGTTCCTCAAGGTCTTGCTTGGAGCTGCCGCCGCCATCGCGCTTCTCCATCCGGACTCACGCAAACGAATCATTCAATTCACGCAGAAGCTTTTGCAGAATGTCCGCGTGGGCGTTTCCTCTGCCCTTTCTTCGGAAGGGATACGCTCTCTTGTCGACGAGGCTTCTCTCGCTGCCAGTTCACGCAAGGCGATCATGGATGCGCTTCCCCTGAAAAAAGGAAGTCCTGCGATCGCGTTCGCATTCCGGGTCTGTCAGCGAGCGGAAGGCCCTCTCCCCGATTCCGTCATTGCGGAACGAATCAAGTCGGCTGGTTACGTAACGCGCTCTCGCACGTTCGTCGCATACGTTCGCCGAATTCTTCGTCGCGATTCGAGATTCGCTGTCACAGCCGAGGGAGGTTGGACACTCCGTAACGAGTTGGGGTAAAACTCGTCCGAATCAAAGCTTAGGCCGGACCTTCTCAATTTCTTCGAAGATCGCTTTAAGGGTAGGCGGCTCAGAAAAAAAGATTTCTGCTTCCCGTTTGTAGTTTCGCTCAAGTTCAGCGAACGTTTCGCTCACTTGAAAAGCAGGGCTATCTTTGAACGAATCGCCTTCCGGCACTGACTGATCGGCGAACGACTCGCGACAGATTTTTTTCACATCGGCGACGCACACTCGATACGCATCCGTACCGACGTAAGACTGAATCTCTGGAAGGACGCACAATCGGGACAAATCGTAATAGTGCCGCATCCGGTTGTTCGCGAGATCGTTCGCGTAAGCCGCATGAATGGCGAACAGCTTCTCGACAAACGTCCGCCGAAGATCCTGCAGCTCGATCTCGAAATCCCGTAAGTCCTCAGCTAGATTCTGTTGTCCTTTGTCCTTCGCATATTCAGCGACCATCGATCGGATCGGTCGTTTCACGGAAGCATCAGCCGAGCCTCGATAACCAGCTTCGAAAAGAACATTTCTACCGAGCCCGGCAACATCACTTGTCGTGCTTTCATAGCGGTAGACTGCACTCCGGCTCACCCCGGTTTCCGCGCGAGTCCGGTTGTCTTCCCGATCGAGCGTGAAACCTTTGGTCTCGGCGATGGCGTCCCGCAACCCTTTCAGCCGTGTGTCGCGTTTGGATTTGCCCCAGTCGGCTTCCGTCCGAACCAGGATGTCCAAATCCTCGGAAAAGCGGTCGAGAAGATTCCATCCTTTCGAAAGACTCGTACCGCCTTTCAGGATGAACTCACCTGTATGGTTCGCTGCTAGCACATGCAAGGCGCGACACAGGTAGTAGTCTTTCTCAACGATCGCCGTGCGTTGCCTCTTTGAGTCCGCGACAGCGCGGAGTAAGTCTTTGAAATCAGGCAGGTCGCTCGCGTATTCCGTCACCGGATTTGCCATTCCGCTGCATTCGGAAGAACCGAGCTAACATTCAAAGCAAAGTTTGTCAGCGGGTTTAAAGACTTCTTCAGCCGTGCGACTTTTCTTGGTGCGCCGAGGTGAGAGCCGATCGCACCAACGAGCGCGCGCACGCGCGGAGATTCGAGACGCGCGAGCCGCACCAAACGACCAAGCGACAGTCGGCCCGATCGAATGAGCTCCATGATCCGCCGGACCGTCTCGGCCGGCGTCGCGTCTGGAATCCGGTCAAGGTCCTTCAGCGCATCGAGCGCTGCAAGTTCGGACGAACCAAGTCCTTCGACTTCATAAGAGGGCGAGATCGTCACGGATCTTACGTTGAAGTAACGCCGTCCGGGGTCCACAGAACGTGTCGGCCTGTTCAGTCGATACGTGACCTTGGGGGAGATTTGTGTGGTAAGTCCGAGACCGTTATACGCGGCCGTTCCGGTTGGAGCATAAGCAATGCCACGATGCTCGAGCAAATGCGACATCACGTGATCGAGTTCCGGCTTGCTCTCTCCGAATCGGGTTTTCTTCGGAACGTAATACACGCCTCTTCGCACGCGACGAAGAAGACCATCAGGCTCCTTCGAAAGGCGGCTCAAAGCCGCAGCGACGGCCAAAGGAGGAAGCCCGTGGAAGTCCGGATAACTCCAGAGCCGGTCTTCCCCTCCTTCCTCGATACGCTTCCGCACCTTGGTCGCAGTCGAATTTGTACTCGGTTTTCTCACCCCTTAACGCTAGCCGACCCAAAGCTAAATGTCAAGTTTTTTACACCATTTACTTGACATTTGCTCTGCATCGGATATTCCCAACCGACTTGTTTTCTGTGAGTTGCGCTCATCAGAGACAAGGGCAGTCGTGCCCCTATTTGATTCCGCCTGGGGGCCACGGAGAAACCTTTGGAAAGTCGAGCTCCCGATCAAGCGCCTTGGACGCTACGCCAGCGGGCAATTCCTCGACAGACAAAAGCTTCCACTGTGCAAACGCGCCGTTGTATTCCAAGCGAAAGCTGATCCGAATCGGACGGTCTGGAACGATGTCACCTTGGCGCACTGCAATCGCATTGACATCGAGCCATGCCCAAGAATCGCGCTCGAACGTAAAATCGCCAGAGTACTGCCCCACCAAGCCCGCTGGATTCGCCATGTATCCATACTCCGCAAGGAAACCGGCGATGTCATCCGAGAAAAATGGGCCTAACGCTGGTACCGACATCGGGTCCTCCAATACTGTTCTACCCAAAACAATGTCACGGCTGAATTATCTACTCTGAGCGCCACCGCCGTCACCATCATCACATCTGCCTTCGCCTCTGCCTCCCGCGCCGTCGCCGTCGCCACCTCTGCTTCTGCCATCTCCCGCCTAACATCGCTGCATCCGTATCGTCGTCCACGTCGGCATCACGCCGTTCGCCACTAGCCACTAACCACTGGAGGCCGCCTCCCGTACAATGGAACGCACCATGGCCGTCAACATTACAAACGTATATGGAAGCCTCCTATATGCAGCAACGAAGATTCAAGAACGGCATTGTGGATGAATCCGAAGAGAAACATCCAAAGGCCGCGAATGTCCGCAAACGTCCGGCGGCTGCTTAAGCGTAGAGAGGCAGAGGCCCGTGCCTTTCATAGTTGCCATGAGGGATATCGTAGTTCGCTTTTTCTTCGCCTAAATGGTATGCTACTGAAAGGATAGGAGCGCATCGTTCGGATAAGTGCCGGAACGCCTTCGCTTGCCATCGCTCTTTAGTTCCGCAACTTTAAGGCGGTCGGTAGATTCGAGCTGCGTCAATGCTTCTCCCATATGCTTTCGCAAATATGGCGTCTTGTCCTGAACGAAGGTTTCCACTTGCTCTGTCGGTATTTGTATGGCTCCGTGAAATTTGGATTGAAGATCGCTGACGAGCGGTGCGAGTGAAGGATTGGAGAAAAGGACACTCTGATCAGGATTGGTGGAGTCAGAAAACGTGAAGCCGCCAAGTGGGTCAACCTTCCACATGGCTTCCTTCATTTTCAGGTGGCCCCGGGAACTATTCGATGCGAAAAAGAGATAGTACACCACACGGTCGTTGGAATCGCGCATTTCGAAATAGCGGACGAACTGAGCCACTTTGCCGAGTTGTTGTTGGTATAGGTTTTTGAGCTGAGTTGGACGGTCGCCAGTACCCTCGGCGATTGCTATGGCCGCATCCGTGCCGAAGGTTTCGGTGATGTGCGAGCGGATTTGCGGGTCAGGGTGGGTGAGCCATCGATTGATTGCATCGACCACGAATGTGATGAGGGCTTCGCACTTATTCTTGGAGAGCAAGCGGCTTATAAGGTTGTAGGGGATACCGGAAAACCCGAATGGGTCTATGAGAGCAAAAGTCGGGGCGATCTGGTGTCCGTCGGCGTGAGTTTATTGAGTTTGGCGGTGAGGTTTTCTGCGAACGTGCCGCACTCGACATCGACTTTGAAATGGGCGGGCAATTGGATCCCGCTGATTTCGCGATTGAGGTTATCAATACGGTCTTGGCGTTCTTCAACAAAGAGGAAGACCAGCTCCCCCGCCAGATTGGCGCGATGCGTTCGTGCCGATTCCAGGGCAATAATTGGGGAGCCGGGCTCGCCGCCGGAATATCGGCCGGGACCGGAAAAACCATCGACATAGACAATCCGGCTGTTGTATTTCGCAAGAATTGGGAACCATGCGTCGAGATACCTGCGGAGAATCTGGTGCTTGGCCGCAGTATGCGGCTGAAGATCCCAAATTGTTTCTTCAGGTACGGACACGTCACTATTAAAACAAATACAATGGCGCTTGTGTGGAAAGAAATGATGGGCTATGTTGCGGGAAGTACAATTGAGATAGAGTCGCGCAATGGCAACTAATTCGCATATCGAATGGACTGACGCGACGTGGAACCCCGTAACGGGCTGCACTAAGGTCAGCCCGGGATGCAAGCATTGCTATGCCGAGCGATTGTCGCATCGACTTCGACTAATGGGACAGGCGAACTATCGGAACGGTTTTAAGCTGACTCTGCAACCACAAATGCTAGATTTGCCGCTGCGCTGGAAAACTCCAAAGCGCATTTTCGTAAATTCAATGAGCGATTTGTTTCACAAGGATGTGCAACGGATTACATCAAGCGAGTGTTTGACGCCATGAAACGCGCGCACTGGCATCAATATCAGGTTTTGACGAAGCGTTCTGAACGGGTATTGGAATTAAGCAGCGAGCTTGAATGGTCCCCGCAGATCTGGATGGGCGTAAGCGTAGAAAACGATAAGTATAAACAGCGGATCGATGATCTTCGGCAAACGGGGGCGCATGTGAAATTCTTGTCACTAGAGCCTCTTCTCGGTTCGCTAGGAAAGTTGAATCTTTGTGGTATCGATTGGGCGATTGTGGGCGGCGAATCCGGGCCGGGAGCGCGACCGCTTAATGCCGAATGGGTTACGGAAATACGCGACCAATGCCTCAGGTCAGGCGTGGCGTTTTTCTTCAAACAGTGGGGCGGTGTCCAAAAAAGCAAAACAGGACGCACGCTGGAAGGCCGCACGTGGGATCAAATGCCTGTAGAAGCTGAACTAGTCGTCCTGTAAGACTTCGCCAAAGTTTTCATGGCCCCGCTATGGAAGACCCTCGGGTAACGAAGGGCCTCACAGCGAAGCGTGAGTCGAGAGCCGTCGAGTTCAAAGAGCAGTTTGATCCTACCGACAACCGACAGGCGCTCGAAGTGCTGAAGGACATTGTTGCGATCTGCAATGCGGGCGGCGGGACCCTCGCCATCGGGATAGATAACGCCGGCAAAGGCTGCGGCTCGGATGTGCAATCGGTCCTCGACTACGATCATGCGAAATATTGTGATCTAATCAAAAAATATACGATGCAGAATTTCGCGGACTTTGAACTCATCGAAGCCAAGAAAGACGGCCACGCTGTCGCAATTTTCCTGATCAATCCTCCTGATTCGCCGCTCATTTTTGAGAAGCCAGGTACCTATGCAATCGATAGTAGCCATCAGAAAACGGTCTTTTCTCAGGGAACAATTTATTTCCGCCATGGCGCTAAAAGCGAGACTGGCACAACAGAGGATCTGAGCAGATTTCTACAGCAGCGGGTTCGAGAAATGCGAAATGAACTGGTCAAAGGTATGCGAAGGGTTACCGAGGCACCGCGTGGGTCTCAAATTCAAGTCGTCTCACGCGGGACCGTCGGTAAGGTAGCGCAGGAAGCGGTGCCTGTCAGAATGAGCAGCGACCCTAAGGCTCAAGGTGCCATTGTTGTTGATCGGGATCAAATATTCCCATATCGCCAAAAGGAGTTTATCGAGCGCCTAAAAGACGCCTTGCCCGACGGCCCTATCCTGAATGGGTATGATTTGCAGGCGATCAACAAGGTTTACAATATTGCTGCGCAGGAAAACCTATCCTGGAAGCCGCATTTCTCAGTCCGTCAGTACAGCGAAGCGTTGGTCGAATGGATTGTCGATAAAATCTCGAAGGAAAAAGATTTCCCGCAAGCGACCAGGCGACGGCTCTACGAGATGAATCAGAAGAACAAATGATCGGATGTATGTCACGCATTTTAACGGCAAGCGCAGCGTAGCGGCCATGGATATTATCGAGATCGGAGGGAAATACGTGTCTATCTGCTGATGCTGTGACCCTCTGCCTGCGTGTGTTCATGCACTTGGCTTCGAGCGGACGACGGCTCGGTCTTGTGTGCTGAGGATACGGAATCACGGCTCGGTTCCATCGCAGATCGGTGCGACACATCGCGCGACAGTTGCTCGGCGAGCTGGCCTTTGTCGTTTGTGTAGATTTGCGCATCGTAGCGTCCCCGCGACACCGCCACATACGCCAGGCGGCGATTGACGAGTTTTTCTCCGGCTTGCTCTGCGTCCACGTGAACAAGTACACGGTCGGCGGTTTGACCTTGGCTACTGTGGCTAGTTATCGCGTATCCATAGTCAAGATGCGGGTTGTCTTTGACGTTGAACGCGACGGTGCGGCCTGAGTCGAGGCGCAGTTGCAGGTTGCCGCTCACGTCGATCTTTTCGATGGCGCCAAGCTCGCGGTTGGCGATATGCTGCGCTCGATTCGGCGCAGTGAACTGCACGCGGTCGCCTTCACTGAATCCGCGCTCTGTCTCGCGGTAGAGCGTCACGCCGTGTAACCGGCGCGGATCGTAACTCACCCGCTCGCCGTTCTCGCGTTTCACCGTCACCAGATTTTCTTTCTCGTTTGCGCGCTCAACGCGCGCATATTCTCCCGCCTCGATGCCATGCGTCTTGCTGCCTCTCGTGTAGCGCACCATGTCGCCCACTTCGTATTGCGCGGCTCACTGTCGGTCCGCTCCGGTGATCTCCTGCCGCGCCACAAGCACTCGCTGACTGTGTTCCTTCGTTTCCACCTGGCCTCGCGTTTGCATTTCTTGGTGGATAACCTGATTGATTGCTCTGCGTGATTCGTTGTCGGGCGACACTACCAGCGTGCCTTGGGGTTTTGCTGCGTACTCGCGTGCGATTTCCTTTAGGCGTTCGTTGCGGTCGGGGATTTCATGCACGCGGCCCTGCGTATCGAGTCGTTCGATTGCTTCTCTCACATTGCCACGCGAGAGTTGCTCCACCACTTCTTTGAGTGCCGGGTCTTTCTGCCGCACAATCTCATCCAGTCGCGCTGTCTGGATTCCCGCTTCTTGGAGCTGCTGATACGGTCGGCCCGCTTCGACCGCTTCATGCTGGCGCGTGTCACCTACCAACAGCACACGGTCGTTTTCCTTTAGCCGATGCAGAAACTCGTTCATCTGCTTTGTGCTCGCAAGGCTCGATTCGTCGAGAACGTAAAGCCGTTTCTGTCCGTCGTGCTGCTCTTCGCTCCTAGTCAGATGCCGCTGCAACGTACTCGATTCGATTCCGGCCTCTCCGAGCTTCTGCGCCGCACGCGATGTCGGCGCAAAGCCTTCCACTTTGTAACCCTCGCGGTCGGCGGCCTCCCGGATCGCAGTTAAAGAAGTAGTTTTCCCCGCGCCGGCGACACCTTCGAGCGCCGTCACCTGATCGCGGCTCGACAGGATTTGCTGGACTGCTGCACGCTGGCTCTCGCTCAAATGCGAGTGGTCTTGCTCGATCTC
>WNGQ01010019.1_pt1 | contig 11198 bp, 7 predicted proteins | sample 5407661 | NCBI WGS metagenome assembly WNGQ01 (sample SAMN13153382, study PRJNA577476) | soil metagenome | isolation source: 60 cm soil or saprolite under Garry oak tree replicate 2 | place: USA:California | collected 2016-06-15
GGGATCGGCTCCATGCCGGGCACAGGTGGGATCGGAATGGTGCATGTTGTGCCAGCTTTCGCCGAACGACAGCAGGGCGAGCGGCCACAGGTTGGTGGCGCGATCATAGCGGCGGGTAGTGAAGGGGCGATTGCCGATCACGTGACACAGCGAGTTGACGCTCCAGGTGACATGCTGCAGCAAGGTGACACGGACCAGCCCGGCCCACAGCAGCGCGCTCAGCGCGGCATGCCAGCTGCCGCCGATCAGCCAGCCTGCGGCGAACGGCACGCCGAGGGAGACAGCGCATAGCGCGGGGAACGCGGCCGAGACCGCCCGCATGGCCGGGTCGGCCAGCATGTCGGGCGCGTATCGCGCGGCCGGGGTTGGGTCGTCACGCAGCAGCCAGCCGACGTGAGCGTGGGCAAGCCCGCGCAGCTGCGCGGCCAGGCTTGTCCCGTACCGGTAAGGGGAGTGCGGGTCGCCCGGGCGGTCGGTGAAGGCGTGATGGCGGCGGTGGATCGCGACCCAGCCGATGACGTCGCCCTCGAAGCTCATCGACCCTGCTATGGCGAGGGCGACCCGCAGGGTGGGCGCGGCGGAGAAGCCGCGGTGGGTGAGCAGCCGATGGAAACCTATGGTCACTCCGAGCCCGGTGACCACATAGAGGCCGACGGCGAGGAGAATGTCCGCGAGGCGCAGGCCGTGGCCCCACGCAAACCATACTGCGGCGCCCAGGCCGCAGAACGGCACGAGGACGATTGTGGCTGTCACCGCGGTCCGGACTCGGCCCTCAAGGGTACCGGGCGCACGACCGTTGCCGGGAAAGGGCGCCGTTCCGTCGTAGAAATCCTTACCAGCGCCGTCACGCGAGGCCGTCCTGTCACACGAGGCCGTACCTTCACTGTAAGCATTCATGAGCTGAGCGGGCATTGGACGCTCATCCTCTCCGACCAGCCGCCCGGCCATTGACCGGCGACGCCGATCATGCCGTAATGACGAAGCGTTGTAATTGCGTGCCGCCGACTGGCATTTTCGGCGATTCCCTTACGGCCAGGCGGAGAGGACTTGCGCGGCCACACCCTCACCTTGACCTTGCCGACCCTGTCCGCGCACGGAAAACTCCGGCCCTGCCGTGCGGCCGCGATATTTCGCAGGTACAGCCGCCAGGGTCCGGAGCGACTTTCGTAGCATACCCTCCGCCCGCTCTCCCGTATAGGGCACGCCGAAGTTAATTGAATCGCCGCTCTGGGCAGGACGTGTGGTGATCACAAAGTGGCGCGGCGGGGCCGGGCACCCGGCATCCGGCCATCACGAACAGTCACACTGCATGATCACAGACCCGCCATACCACTAGCTGAACAAATGGTCGCAGATGCGAGCCGCTACCTTACCGTCGTCAAATGGGCAGAATTTCGCGGCAAAAGCACGATATTCGGCCGCGTAACGCACCGCGAATGAATCGATGTCACCGATCGCAGTGATCAGATCGTCAGAATTGGCGAGCAATGGCCCTGGCGCTTCGGCGTGAAGGTCGAAATAAAAACCCCGTAGGTTGTCGCGGTACTCGCTCAGATCATAAGTGAAGAACAGCATAGGCCGCCCGGTGCATGCGTAGTCGAACATGACCGATGAGTAATCGGTCACCAGGACGTCACTCACGAGGAAGAGCTCAGAGATATCCGGGTAGCGGGTGACGTTGAGCGCGAATCCAGGCCGGGAGGCGTCCGGCACGTCATCCGCCATGTGGTGATGGCCCCGTATCAAGATCACGTATTCGTCACCCAGGGCCTGCTGCGCGCGCGCCAGGTCAAGCCGCAGGTCGAAGCGGTAGCGGCCCGCCGCATAGAACTGATTGTCGCGCCAGGTAGGTGCGTAGAGCACCACCCGCTTGCCCTCGGGTAGCCCGATCCGGCGCCGCGCCGCGGCGGCGAGTTCCCTGGCATCCGGACGCCGCAGGACGTCATTGCGCGGGTACCCGTATTCGCAGACCTCACCGTCGAACCGGAAGGCGCGGCGCAGGACCGGCGTGCTGAACGGATTCTGTGACAGCAGCAGGTCCCAGTGGGCCACGTCCTGCGCCAGATGCTCCAGGTAGGCGGCGCCGCTGACGAACTGCGGCCGCTCGATGTCGAAACCGATCCGCTTCAGCGGCGTGCCGTGCCAGGTCTGCAGGTAGATCTGGCCGTCGCGCTTGCGGTAGTGGGCCGGCATGTCGTCGTTGGCGATCAGGTACCTGGAGCGGGCGAGCGCCTCGTAGTACTCCTGCGTCCCCGCGAGCACCCTGGTGGCGCCGTCGGGCACGCGCACGGCGGGGTCGGTGACCACCCAGATGTGCTCGCGGTCATCGCCGCGGCTCCGCAGCTCGGCCGCGATGCCGGCGGGATTGTCCGTGCATCGCTTGCCCTTCCAGCTCCGCGCTCGGCCAGGCGCCTGCGTGCCGTCGTCACGATGACCGGCCTGTCCTCGCCCACCACCAGCACGCGGTACTGCTTCGCGCCGACGTCGGCGTGCTCCGCACTGATCCGGGCCACCTGCGCCTGGTCGTAGCTGGCCTGGATGAGCTCGTCGCCTGGCCCGTCCCCCCTGGCCGGGGACGGCTCGAACAGAATTTCCCACCGTCCGTCGCGAAGCGGCAGCTCGTCGCCGAACGATGGCAGGCGGCTGACGTCGATCTCGGCGGTGAAGCGCGCGCCGTCGTGGCGGCACGGCAGGCGGTGCCGCTCGCCGGATCCGTGGCGCCGCAGGACCAGGCTGCGCAGGCCGCCTTCCGGTCCCGCGTAGCTGCCACGAAGCTGCAGGCGGCCATCGGCCGTCCAGGTGTGCGCCTCGATCACGGCGCGCGGAGAACGCTGCGAGATGACCAGGTCACCGTGGCGATTCGTGGTCAAGGCGACCTCCCGGACACCGCTCGGGTACCGCCCCGCGGCGGTCTCGGCGTCCGCGCCGACGGCCACTCGCAGCCGCCCACGTCGGCCGAGCGATACGAACACATCCCATGACGCACCGTCAGCGGAGACACCAGCGGCAACCTCGCCGGCCGGCCCACGGTCAGCGGTGGCGCCGCGGCCGCCCTGCGTGCCCGCTCGGCCAGCCGCGATAAGCGCATCAAGTTCCACGCACGCCGACAGCCGCACAGCGCCCGCAGCCTTCCCAGCCGGGGCAGCGCTGTCCGGCCTAGCGGGGAAGGCGAGTTCGGCGGCACCGCCCTGCCTGACCAGCAGCAGCTCGGCCCGCTGCGCCGCGGCCGGACTCACCCCGCGGAGGTCCACATCAAGCTTGATCTGGCCACCGCCACCGCCAGGCACGGGCTCCGCGTCCCCGGGTACGGCGGTATGCGCAGCGAGCACCGCGGGAATGCTGACCACCCCCACGACCAGGTTGCGGCCCTCCCACCTGGCGCGGAGCCGGATGTCCGGCGCCAGATCGCGGAACGTGGGCCGCTCCGCCTGGCCGAGCTGCGGCGTGTGGATGCGGGCTGGCCGCCACACCCCGCGGCTGCGCACCAGGACGTAACAGTCCCACTCGCCGGTCAGCCACCGGCCAGGCCGCCGGAACCACCGCGGGCTGAGCTGGCCGCGAAATCCTGCCCAGTCGTAGCTGTACCTGTCCTGGCGCGAGTGCTCGGTAGCGTCTGGGTGCTTGACGGTGCGGGCGCGCAGCACGATGGGCGGCCGCCCGCGCTTGCGCGGGCGGAGCACGACGATCTTCGACGAGTGCCTGCGCTTGGTGATGTCGATCGACGGGATGTAGGCGCGACCGGCGATGACAAGCTTGCCGCGCCGCCAGCCCACCTCATGCACCCGGACGAAAGGGTCCAGCTCGCGCCAGCTCGGCCGCAGCACCTTCGCGGGGATTCGCAGCCGGGGGTCGTCGCGAAAAGGCAGGTCCGCGACCAGCCTGCCCCGCCGCCGGACCAGCGGGACGGCGCGGACGGGCTGCCGCAGCTGCCACGTGACGAGCTCGACGAGCTCGGACATCGCGCGCCGTTTGATGAGGTGGTAGCCGAGCTTCTGCGCGGCGGGAAGCCTGGCGAGCACGCGGCGGCTGACCTGCTCGAGGTAGCGGCCCGCGAGATCGAGGAACTCGTCGCGGTAGTCGTCACCGACCTTGTACAGGTCCCCCACATAAAGCCACAGATCGTTGCTGAGCGCCTTCCGCTGGTGGCGTCGTAGCAGACTGGCCGGCGCATGCGCGCCGAGGAAGCCGTCGATCGCGAGCAACGCGTCGATTCTGTCCCGCAGGTTCCGGATATCCGTGCGGCTCTGCGTGATGGACAGTTCACCGAGGCCACGTTCCCGCCAGTAGTAAACGTGGGCGGCACTGATCACGTCCACAGCTCGCGCGAGCACATGCGCCCGCGTCATGAGCTGAATATCTTCCCAGAGCATCCCCTCGGGAAAGGAAAGCTCGTGCGCGTCCCAGAACGCCTTACGGAACAGCTTATTAAACACCGAAATGTCGTAGAGTAGTTGTGGTGTCTTGGTGATATGAGTCCCAGCGCGGCTGCCTTTGAAAGCGCGTGAATGCAGCGCCGACTGCCTGACCCCCCAGGGCCCGATGCGGTGCACGTTCCCACAGGCGAAGTCGGAACCAGATCGTTGCAGCGCGCCAAGGAGCACCTCGTAGGCGTCCGGCGGAAGCATGTCGTCGGCGTCGGCGAAGGCGAGGAATTCCCCGGTCGCCTGCGCCACCCCCAGGTTTCGCGCGCGCCCAGGGCCGCGCGAGGGATCGGGCCCGTTGCCAGCGCGGCCCGCGTCGAGCAGGACGAACCTCGCGTCGCTCGACGCCTGCGCCCGCGCGATCTCGGTACTTGCGTCGGTGGACCCATCATCCACCATGATCACTTCAAGATCGCGGAAGGTCTGCGCAGCGATGGACTGCAGGCATTCACCAAGCAGGCCCGCCACGTTGTAAAAGGGAACAACGACACTGATACGCGGGCTCGCCACCTTTTCCCGACCCCCCACCGTATTGACGGCACAACCCGCGCATTTCTGGCCATGCGGGAATGCGTCGCACGTGCTCGGATAGCCACTGGCCGGTCAGATATTACCCTTGGCAGCGCGCGACGTTGGTGTCAACCTGCGGAGTGTAGATAACTGAGGTACCTGGCAGCGATGTCTCGGCCTCGATGCTGCACAAATACATATTTGCCCAGCCACCGTACGAGCCCAAGCTTGTTATCGCGGCGAGCCGCTGCGGAAGTCGCGTCAGCAGGCCCTGCAACTGACCGCCGTGGGTGTCAAGGGTCTTGGCCACCTGACCGAGGCTGGCGATGTCGCTGGCCAGGGGCGGCCTGGCCTGGATCAGCAACCCGGCCGTCGCCGCTTCTAGATCGTTGATGCCGGCGAGCGAGCTGCCGATCGCTGTCCGGTCCGCGGCCAGCCCGCCGACCAGCGATTGCAGGTTCGCGACGAGCTCGGTGAGCTGAGTGGTATGCGAATCCAGCGTGCCGAGGACCGCGTTGAGGTTGCCGATCAGCTGCGTGATCAGCGCGTCATGGTCGGCGAGCGTGCTGGTCAGGGAGGCGACCTGGCCGAGCAGGCTGTCTATCGTGCCGCCCTCGCCCTGGAATACCCGGATGATCGAATAGGCGAGATGGTTCACCTGGCCCGGGTTGAGCGCCGCAAGCAGCGGCCGGAACCCGTTGAACAGCGCGTTCAGGTCCAGGGCAGGCGCCGTCTGGGCCAGCGGGATGACCCCGCCTTGGCGCAGCCGCGCCGCCGATCCTGCGCCTTCCATCAGCGACAGGTACCTTTGGCCGACGATGTTGAGATAGCGCAACGCCGCGCGGGTGCTCACCGAGAGCGGGATGTCCCGCTGCACGGTGAAGGTGACATCCGCAAGGTGATCATGATAGAGGCTGATTCCGGAGACCTCGCCGACCTGCACGCCGGCGATGCGGACGCTGTCGCCGGCGATTAACCCCGTGGCGTTGCTGAAGATCGCGTGATAGGCCGACCTGGGCCCGAACTGCGCGTTGCTGATCGTGATGGCGAGCGTGGCCGTGGCCAGCCCGGTAACCACCGCGAAGACGGACAGCTTGATCCCTGCGGACGCCGTCTTCACGCGGGGTCTCCTCCCGTGACCCGGGGTTACATCGCTGCCTACCGTACTCTTGCCACGCGCCGCAAGCGCTCGCTTACGGTGAAAGGACACAACCCCTCAGCCAAACGGCTGCCGCGGCGAGCCCAGTGCTTGGCCGTGCCGATCTTCCATGATCGCGGTGGATTTCATGCACATCGAACACAAAATCCACCGCGATCATGGAATCTGGCTCTGACGCGCTCGGCCGCCAGGCGTCAAGCTCAGGCGGTTGCCCAGCCGAGGGCCACGGGGTCGTAGACGCGCTCGACGTAGATCTGGTGCCAGAGCGAGAAGACGATCAGCACCCAGAGCTGCCGCCAGCTCCCATCCGACTCACCCGACCGATGCCTGCTCAGCATGTCGAGCGCCGCCGCGCGATTCACCCACTCGCCGGTTTGCGCCTCCCGCAACAGCCGTTCGGCAAATCCGTACATCGGGCCCTTCAGCCAGTGGCCGACGGGCACGGGGAATCCGAGCTTCGCCCGCTCCACGGCCGACCGCGGCAGCAGGTCGCTCATCGCCTCCCGCAGCGCGCGCTTGGTCGTCCCGCCGCCGGTTTTCTCTTCCTTGGCGAGCTGCGCCGCGACCGCCATCACCTCGGGATCGAGGAACGGCACGCGCAGCTCAAGGCCGTGCGCCATGGTCATCCTGTCCGCCTTGACCAGGATGTCGCCGGCGAGCCAGGTGTTGATGTCCACGAGCTGCATCGTCGCGACATCGTCGAGGCCGTCGCGTGAAGCCTGCGCATACACCGGGTCGGTCACGTCGTATGGGCTCGCGGCGCCGCCCGCCCCCCGGCCCGCGACCAGGTCGACCTGGTCGTCGGCGAACACGTGGGCATTGCCGATGAACCTGCGGCGGAGCGGCGTGGAGGTGCGCTCGAGCAGCCCTCTCCCCTTCACCCCGGCCGGGATCATCGTGGCGGCCCGCTTCAGCGACGAACGTCCCCAGTCCGGCAGCTTCTCACCGGCGCGCACCACGCCCGGCTGATGGTAGATCAGGTAACCGCCGAACAGCTCGTCCGATCCCTCACCGGACAGCACCACCTTCACATGCCTGCGTGCCTCGCGGGCCACGAACCACAGCGGAACCGCGGCGGCGTCGGCCATCGGGTCGTCGAGGTGCCAGACGATCCGGGGCAGGTGGCGCATGAACTCCTCGACGCCGATGACGTACGGAATCGACTTCACGCCGAGCGCCGCCGCGGTCTCCTGCGCGCGGTCGATCTCGCTGTATCCCTCGCGCTCGAAGCCAACGGTGAACGTCAGCAGGTCAGGACGGCGCTCGGCGACCAGCGCGCAGATGGCGGCCGAATCGATGCCGCCGGACAGGAATGCACCGAGCGGCGCGTCACTGCGCAGGTGAACGGCGACCGAGTCGCGCATTACGTTCAGTATCCGCTCCGCGGTCCCGGCCCGGGGCGCCGGAGCGGGCCGTAGCTCGGCGCCCCAGAACCGGGAAACCTGGATCGTGCCGCCCGGCGCCGCGGCGACGGCATCGGCCAGCGCTGGCCGCGCGATCAGCACGTGTCCGGGCGGCAGAACCTGGATCGGCGGGGTGAGCGTAGCGGGTGCCGGCACGTACTGGAAGGACAGGTACCTGCGCATCGCGTGCCCGTCCAGGCGGGACAGCTCACCAGGTTCGGCGAGCGCCTTCTTCTCCGACGCGAACCTGAGCAGCCCGGCATCCGCGCGGTAGAAGAACGGCTTGATGCCGAACGGGTCCCTCGCGCAGAACAGCTCGCGCCGGTGACTGTCCCAGATGGCGAACGCGTACATGCCGCGCAGCTTGCGCAGCACGCCCGGGCCGGTGCGAGCGTACGTCTCGAGCAGCACCTCCGAGTCCGAGGTGGTCCGCAGCTTGACTCCCTGGGCCCGCAGCTCCGCGGCAAGCTCGACATAGTTGTAGATCTCGCCGTTGTAGACCATCCAGTAGCGGCGGTCGGCCGAGCACATCGGCTGATGACCGCCGGGGGAAAGGTCAATGATCGCGAGGCGCTTGAAGCCGAGCGCGACATCGAAATCGGAAAAAGAGCCGTCGTCGTCGGGCCCGCGGTGGGCGATTCGCTGCGTCGCCATCTCCACCCAGCGAGTGTCCGGGCCCGTACCCGGCGCAAGCGCGAGGCAGCCCGCGATTCCACACATCCTCGCCTCCATGGTTGCGGTGACCCACCGATCCTACGGTGACCGCGCTGCCGGCCCGGCCGCAACGGCGCACCCAGCCACCGCGCCGAGGGGCTAACGGACGACCCCGGCCTTTATTCGGCGCGCCAGACCGGCGGCCGTTTCTCCGCGAACGCCGCCGCGCCCTCCATCGCGTCCTTGGACGTAAACACCGGGCCGATGATCTCCCCCTGCCTGGCGAACGCTTCGCTCACCGGCCAGTCCGCCGACTCAACGATCACCCGCTTGGTGGCGGCCAGGGCGAGGGGGGCGTTGGCCGCGATCCTGGCCGCGAGCTCACGCGCCGCGGCGAGCGCCTGACCGGCCGGGACCAGGCGATTGATCAAGCCGGCCTCGTGCAGCCGCGCGGCGGGGAACCGCTCACCGGTGAGCGCGATTTCCATGGCGATGTGGTAGGGGAGGCGCCGCGGCAGCCGCAGCAGGCCGCCAGCGCCGGCGACCAGGCCACGGGTCACCTCGGGCAACCCGAACTGTGCTTCCTCGCTCGCGACGATGAGGTCACACGCCAGCGCGAGCTCGAAGCCGCCGGCCAGTGCGTATCCCTCCACGGCGGCGATAACGGGCTTGGCGGGAGGCCGCTCGGTGATGCCGCCGAAGCCGCGGCCGCCCTCGAGGGGGTTGTCGCCGGTGAGGAAACCCTTCAGGTCCATGCCGGCCGAGAACGTCCCGCCCGCGCCGGTCAGGATCAGGACGCGGACGTCCGTGCGATCGTCGAACTCACCGATCGCCGCCGCGATTCCGGCGGCGACCGCACCGTTGACGGCGTTCCTGGCCGCCGGCCGGTTGATGGTCAGGACGGCGATCGGCGCCTGAGTCTCGACCAGCACCGCGTCCGACATGCTCACCCCCTCACTTCGGCTGGAATTGACCAGGGTCCGAGGTCAGAGCTTAGCTGACCCCGAACCCCCGATCCGGCCTGCATGACTGCCGTTGGCGTTCGCGCGATCGGGACGGAGCGGCAGGACCAGGGCGTCAAGTTCGGGTGCGCCTGCCCAGCTCGGGCGCAGCTTCCCCAACTCAGTCCACCCCCACCGCGCGTAAGCAGCCAGCGCCGGCTCGTTGTCCTGCTCAACCAGCAACGTCGCGCGTTCCTCGTGCCGCCCGGTGAGGATCTCATCGTGCAGAGCATGGCCGAGGCCCTGGCGGCGCCACCGCTCGCGGACCATCAGCTCGGACACGGCGAAAGTCCGCGACCCGGTTTCCTCGGTGACTGCGACGTCGACCAGTGTGAGCAGGCCGCGCCACCATCGTGAACCGGGCGGCAGGGGGAACCCGTACACGTACCCGGCCAGCTCCGCGCCCGCCCACGCGGCAACGAGCTCCCAGCCGTCGGCGGTCATATGGTTGCGGAGCTGCTCGCGGTAGCGGTCCTCGCTGTAGAACTCGCCGCCTTCAGCGCCATACACCTCGAGGTAGACGTCGATGAGCTGGCCGGTGATGGCCTTGGCTGAGCCGGCGTCGTAATGCCTGAACTCGAATCCGGCAAGGGCCATCTTCGCGGCCTCCCCTCACCCTGCCGCGAAGGCCTCGTCGTACCGGCCGGTGAACTCGCGCGCCGCCGGGCTGTCCGCAACGGTCTGCTGCCTGAGCGTGGCGAGCCTGTTGCGTGTGCGGGCGGATTTGATGGCGGCGACCGATGGGACAGCTTCGGCGGCGGCCTCACAAGCGGCGGTGACATCGCCTGCCTCGTGGAGGGCTTCAGCGAGCCGGACCTGGTAATAGCAGGCGTTCCGGGCGAACGCGGAATCCGCCATGCCGAGCGCCACGCGGAACTGTTCCGCCGCCCGGTCCGGGGCGCCGAGCGCGGCATATGACATGCCCTCGATCCCCGCGACCTCGGCGGCGGTCAGCGAGCGGATCCACGGCGGGTCGTCGGCGCGGGCACCCATGCCGAATTCATTCTTGGCGCGGGCAAGCTCACGCCGGAAACCAGCGCCGTCCCGCATGCCAGCATGGCCGCGCGCCGCGCGCAGTTGCAGGAGCGCCGTCAGCCGGGGCGTGGCCCATCCGGATGAGATCCGGAGCGCGGTCTCGGCGAGGCCGACGGCCTCGCGCGGGCGGCCGCGGCGCTGCGCCTGTAGCACCATGTATGACAGGACGCGGGCCTCCAGCGGCCGGTCGTCGTGCATGCGGGCCAGCAGCAGCGTCTCCTGGTAGTAGTGGCGCGACATGGCGAACCGGTCCGCGTCGTAGGCGGTCCAGCCCACCCAGGCGCCAAGCTGGCCGGCTGCCTCCGCGAGCGCGCTGCCGGTGGCGGTGCTGTACGAGCGGGCGTAAATCCAGTCGTACACAGTGTCGAGCAGGGCAGCGGCCCCGTCGCACACGACATCGCCTCCTTCTCGCGCGTCGGTGCGCTCGAGCTCACCGAGCACGGACTCGACCAGGTCGACGTGTTCGCTGCCCACATGGGAGATGGCGGCCAGCCGGCGCGCCGACATGGCGATGCCGAGCGCGGCCAGGAAAGCGGCGGTGAACTGGCGGCGGGTCGCGGCACTGGTCATGTCTTGCCCGAAGTCAAATGCCCACGGCACCAGCTGGCCCGCCGCGGCGGATGCCAGCGGCGGGGACGTGCTCGGGGGGACGAGCCGGGCCAAGTCACCGGCGGCGCTGAGGACGTCGTCGAGGCGCTGCGCGATCTCTGGCGACGGCCGTTTCTTCCCGCTGGCCAGCTTCGAGAGGTGGCCGGAGTCGCAGGGGACACGGCGTGCTGCCTCGCGCAGGGAGATTCCCCGCCCGGCCAGCAAACGCCGCAGCTCATGCCCGAAGTTTGCCATTCCCGCGTGTACCAATCGCGTGGTCTGACCGCTGCTGTCCGCTGTCTGCTGCCGTCTAGGGACAGCGGACAACAGGCATCGTCTTCCAACCTACGCCGCATCCCGCTTGGCTGCCTGTAATCACGTTGGTACGCGCTGGGAGGGGCAGTGGTGGTACGCGCGCATCAGGAGA
>WNGQ01010839.1_pt1 | contig 11198 bp, 10 predicted proteins | sample 5407661 | NCBI WGS metagenome assembly WNGQ01 (sample SAMN13153382, study PRJNA577476) | soil metagenome | isolation source: 60 cm soil or saprolite under Garry oak tree replicate 2 | place: USA:California | collected 2016-06-15
CGATCCTTCTCGGTCGATGGGCTGCCACTCGGAATCCAGGGTCAACAATAGCGAAGGAACTCATGCTGGTTGCGGGAGGAGCTCTTGGAATAGCCCTAGCAGGATCTCCCCTGCTAGTTGTGCCCATGGTGTTCCTGCTTGGCGGAGCTCGTGCTCCGAGTTATGTGGCATATTCTCTGCTCTCGAACATGAGAGAGGGGAAATCTAGGGCTGGCCAGTTCGGATTCTACTTGACCTTCGAACAGCTCGGACTCGTGGTAGGCTCATTCATCGGCGGATTCCTCTACGCCAGCAACCACACAAGCGTCCTTATCACCACATTTGTCCTCTTTGTCCTCCTAGCTGCGTTAGCGGGATTCCGTATTAGGAGGGCGGCGACTAGTCAGGTACACAATAAATGAGATGTGATACGGACCTGCTAGGCACTCTGTGCATTCTGTAAGATTGTTATGGTGTGGGCGGTGCTGGGCTGGGACCCAAGCCTGGAGATGGCGTCAGCCCAGATGTCATTGGCAATGGCGTTTTCGCCGCGCGTCTCTTTGCCATGTAGAGAGCTACAGCTGCAACGATAGCGATCGCTACAATCCCTTCTACGGCAATCCCTACCGGGGAGATCAGGAAGGCCAACAGGCTATATGGCAAGGGCTGGACTTGAAATTCTACCGCTGAGAGCGTCGAGGCATCCTGGAGGTTCGTCCATGTTGCAGAGTTCGATGTCGTACTGTTAGGTTGGGTAGTGTTCGCTGGGACGACGATCTTTACTTGATTGCTCGCGTCTGAGCCACCGATCAGCGTGAAGTTTACTCCAGGCGATGGAGTCTTGCCCACGGTCTGGAATAGTCCGGGTATCGTAAAGTTCGTGTTGCTTCCGAGCGTTTGGGGTTTCAGCAAGAGTCCTTGGAGAGTGCTAGAGGAGGTTCCTGCACTCAGGTCGAGGTCGCTTGTCGTGGACATTTGGCTTATGGTAATTGAGGTCGCGTTGAGGAAGACCAGCAAAGCATGGGCTGTTCCAACGGGAAATGCCACGAGTAATGGGTGTAAGTATTGCGTCTTCAGCTTGTTCACTTGAGCATCTAGGTCGCTGACGTAGGTCGTGGTGGATTGTAGAGTCAGGGTGTACGTCGAGCCATTGTACGTCAGGTTTACAGTCTCACCTGTCTGAAGGTTTAGGGCGGCCCGGATTATCGGGTCCAAGCCAGTCCCTCCGTAAGGACTCAGAATATTTTCGAGGACTGTAACAAAATCGGTCCCAGTTTGAGAGGTTACAGCTACGAATCCAATGGAGACACTTGCTGAGGTAGCGGTGGGATAGGTTAGGGTACCGTTGAAGGCTGTAACCGTTACAAAGTGAAGGGTCGCATTCTGGATTTGCTGAGCGATCATTCGAGTCCATGACATGTTCCCAAACGTGTGACCCCACGCGGTCTCGAACGCTGTCCGGTTTGCAAGAGGTGTACCTGCAAAAAATAATTGGGAGAAGTTGATCTGAGCCGTGGCGTTAACCTTCACTTGTGTAGGGCTCGTTGAGAAGGTGGCTGTAATATTGCTCCTCGGAACGTTTGTCATGATAGTTAGGGAACCAGAACTCGTCAGTCCATTCTGGGTAGCTGTAAGGCTGATCGAGTTGAAGACGTTCACAGGAGCAGGAGGTAGTTGGTACTGGATGGTTGAGGTTTGAACTACCGCGTTTGACTGTTGTGAGAAGCTGGACGAGGAATGAATCGCATAGCTAGGTGTGAAATAGCTGCTGACATTCTGCGTAAGGGTCCCCAAAGATGATATCGTATTCCAGGCGACTCCGACGCTTCTATCGGGGTTAACGGTCAGAGCGAGCGAATCATGTTGAACGGGGAGGGAGACGGCAGCATGTCCAAATGAGCCGATTGAGGAGAACACGGCCAAAAGCAACAGGCCCGACGCGAGAAGCCGCACATTGCCGCGTTTTGAAACGTTCATCGTCGCAGGAAAGCGAGGGTCAGAAGGTCGACTGTTAAGTGTTATGCAACCCGTCGCGGTCATTCCTGATTGAAGACTGCGAGCGAGAGCCTCAGAATCCTTGAGGCTCGTGAACCAGTTTCAGGATTTAGTTCTGAGTGATTCGATTATGGCCTCTGCCTCGGCGGGACCATCGTGTCTCACGCCGTTGACGTAGAAAGTTGGAGTCCCGTTAACCCCGCTGCGGACTCCTCCCATGAAATCATCCTTAACTCTCTTCTGGTAGACGTGCTGTGATATCTCGCGTTCAAATTTCTGAGTGTCGAGTCCAATCTTTTTTGCATATCCCACTGCTACGCTCTGATCCCCAAGGGTTCGCTGGTGCTCGTAGAGAAAATCGTGCATTTCCCAGAATTTTCCCTGAACACTCGCAGCTTCAGCCGTCTCAGCCGCGACCTGGGCAAACTCGTGAACATTGGTTAAGGGAAAGTTACGGAAGACGAAACGTAGCTTCGATCCAAGCTCCTTCTGAACCTTCTTCACTTCTGGATAAGCGGCGCCGCAGAATGGACATTGATAGTCTCCATACTCCACTAGGGTGAGCAGGGCCTTCGGGTCTCCCTGGATATGGTCCCGACTAGGGTCGACTGGAATCACGAGTTTGGGAGCTTTGTAAGTCTCGAGTCCTTTGCCTGTTGGCTCTAGTAGGGTCTTACTCGTTTTTCGGCTATGCCTGGTTGTTGTCGTGGTGGCCATTGTTTTCGATAACCTCTTTTTCACTGCTTAGGCTTGTTCAGTTGATCAAGGGCGGACAGGATGCCTTCTGCTCCGGGGTTGACGCCGTCAGGTGATAGATGGCTCCACCGGACTATGCCTTGTTCATCTATAACGAACAGCGCACGCGCAGATTCCCCGATTTTCTCCTTGAACGCGCCATACTTTCTGGATATGTCTCCTTTTGGTTCGAAGTCTGCAAGTACAGGAAAGTTGAGTTTGCGGTCTTTGGCGAACGCGAGATGTGACCAGATGTTGTCAACAGAAATGGCGAGGAGTTCTGCGTTGAATTTCTTGAATTCCGGCATCACCATCGCGTACAAGGACAGCTGGTCTGTGCATACAGGGCTCCAGTCTGCAGGATAGAAGGCAAGAATCACCGGTTGGCCGCGGAAATCTTTGAGAGATACTTTCTGGTCTGGAGTGCTATTGAGAGAGAAGTTCGGGGCTTTCCTGCCAGGGCCGAGTATGCTAGAACTCTCCTTTTCCTTTTTCGTGTTAGGTTGTTGTCTCTTGGCACGGCTGATTCTATGTTTACGATTCTGTTGTAAAGAAACCGTTTTCAAGAGAGGCTCGCCCTTCTCGGCAGAACGTCTAACATTGCTGTTGCCAATCTTCGCTTGAAGTATTTAGACATGGCTACTTTTTCGAACCTGCTCAGGTCACCAGTTCGATCGGCACATCCGGGACCGTTGGGAGATAGTCAATGTCCACGAGTTCATAGGCTGTATCCAGCTCAGTGAGTTCTGGGTTAGTAAGCAGATGCTTGGTCGAGCCGACGTTCTCTTCGGCTTGAGCTTCGTTCTTCGCGCCGGGGATTGGGACAACCATCTGGTTGGCTAGGAGCCAGCTGAGTGCTACTTGGGAAACCGAGCATCCATGCCGTCTGGCGATGCTAGAAAGGACAGCATTGACCTTCTCTAACTGTTCGACGTTCTTCGGCGCGAAGAGTTTGTTCTCGTCTCTGATGTCGCCCTTTGGAACATGTCCTCGGCTGTATTTGCCTGTTAGGGCTCCTTGGGCGAGGGGGCTGTAGGCTAGAACTGTGATGTTGTTCTTCCTGCAGTAAGGTAGGACTTCCTCTTCGATTTCTCGTTGTAGGAAGTTGTATCTGACTTGATTTGAGACGATGTCGGTCCGGGACAGGTGGGATCTGGCCTCTTCAAGGTCTCGGACAGCAAAGTTGCTGACCCCGATCGCCCGGATCTTTCCCTCAGTGTAGAGTTTCTCAAGCGCCTTCATCGTCTCCTTGAGAGGGATCTGCTCCCACGGATCAGGCCAGTGGACTTGGTAGAGGTCAATCTCTGTGACGCCGAGCCGTTTCATGCTAGCCGCCGCGGCTCTCTGAAGCTCATCGTATCTGAGATTGGCCCCGTGGACCTTGGTTGCTACTACGAATTCGTCTCTGCCGATGTCTCTCAGGGCTCGGCCTACGACCTGTTCACTATGTCCGTTACCGTAAGCCTCCGCAGTGTCGACCAGGTTCACGCCAAGTTCGTGGCCTCTTGTGATTGCGCGGACGATCTGTTCGTCATCACCTTTCCACAAGTCGCTGGCTTGCCAAACACCCATACCAATTCGGGAGACTTTCGGACCATTCTTTCCAAGAGTTCTAAAGTCCACTTCAAAATCCTCACATGAATTAGGCTGACCCGTGTAACGCACGTTATTGATACGCTTTTTCAGTGGTTACGGGTTTGGCCGACGGGCGGTTTTCTAGTCTATAATTTGACGAATGTCGCGACCAGTGCGATCAGGGCGCCGATGAAGACGAGTATCCCGCCAAGGCTGCCAATCAAGAGGAACCCTAAGACCAGCAGAATGATGCCCCATGCAGGACTGGAGACTCTTCCCGCTCCTACCAGGGCTAGGACCCCAACGAGGACGCTTACGATCGAGCTCGTGAAGAAATCTAGAGACGGGATTCTAGGCGCCAAGTTAAAAAGACCTCTAATGTCCCCGCTTAACTGGAGAACAGCCTCAAGAATCAGTATTATTCCGCCAATAACGAGAAGCAGCCGCGCAATCGACCGCAGCGTCGCTTTGGTTGTCATTTCAGCCCTCTCCTGTCCCAGCTTCTCGACTACTTAACTTCGGAATCTAAACGCTGCGCACTCAGGTCTCCTTGGGACAGAATGTTGTTCTTTGTTCGTGGGGGAACTCGCAGCGTTATGATCTTGTTTGACTCGATTATGTATTGCATAATTCTTCGATAATTTCAAGACACGATAATATCCAGAAACGCAAATATTGCGGTTCTTCAGAGATTTGCGAGACGCGAGCTACTAAGCTCGGCTAATTGCCAAGTTGGGCTTTGAGCTTTGACTCGATCTGATACTTCGGCACCGCCCCAATAATCCCATCCACCAGCTGGCCATCACGGAAGATGAGGAGTGTCGGGATGCTCTGAACCTGGAATTCACCAGAAGTCAAGGGGTTCTCGTCAACGTTCAACTTGCCGAATGCGACGCGGCCTGAATATTCCTTGGCGAGCTGTTCAACAATGGGGGCGACCGTTCTACAGGGACCGCACCATGCGGCCCAAAAGTCCACGACCATCAGTGGATATTTTGAGATCTCTGATGAGAAGGTCGCGTCCGAGAGGATTATCGGTTTGCCGTCGTATTTTTCTGCTGACTGAAGCTGGGCCCGCGTCCTGCGCATTATCTCGACCAATTTTTTCTCTTTTATGCTCTGGAGCTAAGGATCTTCATCGGACACGAAACTACACCCGGTTCGTCAACGCTACCCTAAGATTGGTATATCATTCTCTTAAGGGCCTCGCCCGAAAGAGCAGTTCAAGACTTCTTGCCGGTCGTCTTCGTGGTCCAGTGAACCATCTTTGACTGGAGGATGTCAAGGGGCAAAGCTCCATCGTTCAAGAGTTCATCATGGAATTTCTGAATATCAAAGCTCTGCTTCATTCTCTTCTCAGCTCTGGCTCTGAGTTCTCGTATCTTCAGCTCACCCATTTTGTAGGCGAGTGCCTGTCCTGGCCAAGCAATGTACCGGTCTACTTCTGAGACAATGTCCTGTTCGGAGCTGGCGGTGTTATTCTTGAGGAATGTGATGGCCTGGTCTCGAGTCCATTTCAGACTATGGATCCCCGTATCGACTACGAGTCGTGATGCTCGCCAGGCTTCCGCTGTAATCCGGCCATAGTCGGAGAGAAGATCTCTGTAGAAGCCCATCTGCTTGCTAAGCCATTCTGCGTAGAGAGCCCAGCCTTCCACGAAAGCGGTGTATCCGCCGTGGCGTCGGAACCTGGGAAGACTCGTAAGTTCTTGTTGTATTGCGATTTGGAGGTGGTGGCCAGGAACTGCTTCGTGGTAGGCGAGGGCCTCCATCATGTACTTCGGCCGGGTCTCAGGCTTGTACGTGTTGATGTAGAAGTATCCGGGTCGGGACCGGTCTTCGGGCGGTGCATAGTAGTAGGCAGCAGGGGCGGCGTCTGCCCGCCAATCCTCGATTTCCCGAAAATCGTACTTGGCTTCAGGGAGCCTGCCGAAGAACTCGGCGAGTCTGGCGTCCATTTGTCGGAGGATTTGCTTGAATCCGTCGAGGAGGTCTTGGCCGGTCGTGTAGAAATTCGACTTGTCCTTCCGAAGTGTCTCATTGTATTGTTGGAGATTGCCCTTGAACTGAACCTTTCTCAGGATCACGCCAATTTCTTTACTGATTCGAGCAAGCTCTCGTTTGCCTAGTCGATGAATCTGGCTGGGTGTGAGACGGGTCGTCGTGTGAAGGCGGATACTGTAAGCGTACATCGCTCGGCCGTTGGGAAGGGACCAGACTCCCTGATGAGTCCGGGATTTTGGTAGGTATTCTTCTCTGACAAATTTGAGGAGCTTCGTGTAGGCGGGGACGACGTAGTTTAGGATCGAGTCGTCTACGTCCGATGCTATTCTGAGAGCCGCTTCGCTAGAAATTTCAGAGGGGAGCTTGTCTATCGGCTTGTGGAGTTCGCTCTTTTCGGGTACAGATACGATCTGGGCTTCTAGTTGGGGGATGATCTTTTCGACAACGTTTCGAGGCTGAACCGTCTTCTTCTCTATTCCAGTCTTGAGATTTGTGATCGTCTGGTCGAAGACTCTCCGAAACTGTGTCAGTCGACTGATGTAGTTCGCATAGTCTTGCAGAGTCTTGAACGGGTGGTAGGTGATGAGTTGAGGGAGGTCGATGTGAGGGCCGGTCTGCTGGGTTATCGGCAGAAGATAGGGCTGATATTTTGCGCCTTCAATCTGTAATGCCAGTTCACGTTTGAAGAGATCGTAGTTGAGCCGGTCCTCTTCGTTAGTCGGTTTCTTGAACCCCTTGAGGTCTGATAGGAATTTTCTGAACCGGTCGATGCGCTGTTGATAGGCTTCCGAAGAAACATCCTCTAGCCAGTTATCGTACCTGTGGTCTCCAAGATACGTGGCGAAGGTGGGATTCTCTTTGAGGATGAACTCCCAGTAATCCTCGTACAAGCGGTTGAGTGATCCAACATCGTTTTCGGGACTAGCCATTAGCTCACCTTAGCGAACTTTGATGGATCTTCTCGGAGGAAGAGTAGAGGAACGAGTAGGAGAAAGCACATGGCTGCGCTTGCTATCCAGGCGGCGGAGTAGTTGAATGATCTTGCGAAGTATGAGAAGACTAGCGGAGGCCAGAAGGAGCCGGTCAAGGAGATGCTGTTAACCCATCCAATGGTGAGGCCTTCGTACTCTTTTTCGACCCTGCTAAGGTCCTTGGCTGCGGCGAAGTTGATCGTTGACGCGGGTCCGACAGCTATCCCGCCCAATACTGCTCCAGCAGCCGCAGCAGTAAGAGTTGGTGCTGCGGCCACCAAGAGCGCGCTGGTCATTCCTAGACCAGAGAGGATGAGTAATCGCCTTGGCTTCCTCGTGCGGTCGTACAGTTTTCCTCCCCATAGAGATGTGTAGATCGGGAGGACAACGATCATCGCTGCGACTATGCCTGCGATTGCCGCGGTTTCTGCTAGGCTTGCTTGGAGGTAGTATGCCATGAAACTCGAGATGAGAACGCTTCCGAGGTTCGAGCCAAGAGATCCGAGCCCCAGCACGATCAGGTTCCTATCGCTCAGAATCTTGCCAAGCTGACCAGTGGAAAACCTGAACTGAACATTCTCCCCGTCTTTTGGGACGAGGGCAATTACCAAGAGTCCTGTGAGCAGTCCGAGGCCCCCGCTGAGCACGAGGGTAGACCGCCAGCCTGTGACTGTTGCGAGGAGAATCCATCCGAAGAGGCCGAACAAGCCCCCTATGTCGAATGCGGAATTGATGAGCCCGACGCCAGTACCGGATTTTCCTCCGAGAAATCTAGTCATAATCACTACCGAGGGTGCGAATACGAGTGCCATTCCGGCTCCTACGATGAAACGGAGTGTTGCGACCTCAAGGATGGCTGATGATATGGAAGTACCTAGCACGGCTATGGACGAGACGAGTATTCCTAACGAAACGGTTCTCTTGGGGCCCCATTTTGCCGCGAGTATTCCGCCCGGGACCTGCATTATTCCAACACCCAGATAGAAGCTTGAGGTCAAAGTTCCGAGACCTGAGACGCCGCTGTTGAGGTCGGCACCCATCAGGTAAAAGATCGCGCCGATGTTCAGCCAGTTTATCGCATAGACGATCCGAGCGGCAACAAGGGCGATGACTGCCCGCTGTGGTGAAACCTGAACCGACAAATTTTCAGGAGCTAATTAGAAAAAAATGTACTTGGTGAAGATTATGATAGTGCTGGGTCTCAGGGAATTATTGTCATGCGGGTCTTCTCTTCCACTTTTGTCCTGACGTAACGGTCGCTCCACTTCTGACTCATCTCACCGTGCGTCCCGAGTCCAACGGCTACGTCGATAAGGCCACTTCTGACTCATCTCGCCGTGCGTCCCCAGTCCAACGGCCACGTCGATAACGAGAAGGACCCAGGAGATCTTGCTAATGTTGCGGATGAGACTATTTCGCATGTCCATCGGCTTTCCATCAACTCTCTGTACCTGCAGACCCATGATCTCTTTGCCCAAAGTCCTCCCATAGAGTCCTTCAGCGAGGAAGAAGTAGAGGAAGACCACTAGAGATATGGGTGATGCTAGCCCGGCGAACCAAAGACCACCCCACCATGCCGCCCACACAGCCGGGAAAGTCCCAACGGCCGGGAAGCCTATACCGATGAGGAAGGTAATCGACGTAACTACGGCAATGATCGTGAGGACAACGGTCACCAGGGCTACATCGATGATGTATGCGATCAGTCTCCTGGCCCAATGGTTCTGGACATTCTTGTCGTCTCTCAGTAATTCGAAGCCTGTTGGAGACTGGACACCCATAGTTCCCCGAACAGACGCCCCGCACTTCCAACAGAAGGCTGCGTCTTCACGAAGCTCGCTCGCACACTTCCAGCAGTATACCAAGGGATACTCGGACGTTCGAATCTCTTGCCGTCGGCTTAAACTTGACGCCCACGAGTGAGGTCCACGTCCCCACGGAGACGTCAATAGGCGCTCCAGTGGTCATCAGATAATGACGAGTTGGAGCCTGTACTCGGCTTGTTTATGGCTTGGTTACTATCATTCTAAACCGTCAGCGGAGGGCGGAGCGTGAATAGTTCAGGGGAACAGCCAGCTTTGAGATTAGTAGTCGTCTCTAACAGGCTACCGTTCACAGCGAGCAGCAAGGACGGCAAGCTGGCTTTTCGTGCAAGTCCAGGCGGGCTTGTCTCGGGACTGACTGCGTATCTGGAATCGTCCAGACAAGGCTCCCCCAGTCGAGATTATTTGTGGGTTGGCTGGCCCGGCATCGAGATCGATGAGGGGTCTCAGGACAAACTGAGGTCAAAAGCTGCTAAGCAACAGGCCTCACCGGTCTTTCTAGACGCCAAAACAATGGACGGGTTCTACCACGGATTCTGCAACAGCACAATCTGGCCCTTGTTCCACTATTTTCCCACATATGCCAAGTTCGACGAGAACGACTGGGCACAATACGTCAAAGTAAACGAAGTCTTCAGAGACTCCTTACTGAAAGTGATCCAGCCAAACGACACCATCTGGGTCCACGACTATCATCTCATGCTTCTCCCGCAGCTCTTGAGAGAGAAGATGCCTGATCTGCCTATCGGATTCTTCCTCCACACACCCTTCCCATCGTACGACGTATTCCGAACGCTCCCGACAAAATGGCGCAGAGCCATACTAGAAGGCATTCTCGGAGCTGACCTGATCGGATTCCACACAATCGACTACACACAACACTTCCTCAGATGCATTCTCCGCATCCTGGGAATCGAACACAATTTTGGCCAGGTGCTGATCGACGGGGAAAGAGCCGTAAGGGTTGACACCTTCCCTATGGGCATCCACTACGAGCAGATTCGGGATAATGTGAAGAGCGAAACGGTGCAGCAAGAAGCCCGGGCACTCCGGGATAGACTAGGCAATCCTAAGGTCATTCTGTCCCTTGACAGGCTTGACTACACGAAAGGGATCAAGCATCGTCTCGAGGCCTACGCGACTTTTCTCGAGCGGTATCCTCAATGGCTACGAAAAGTGGTCCTCATGCTCTCAGTCGTCCCTTCCCGGCTAGGATCACAACATTACGAGCAGATGAAAGAGGAGATCGACAAACTCGTAGGGAGTATCAATGGAAGACTCGGGGCAATTGATTGGAGCCCGATAGTCTATCGATACCGGTTCCTGCCGTATCATCAGTTGTTGAGCCTCTTTGCTATGAGCGACGTGGCTCTGGTAACCCCTTTGAGAGACGGCATGAATCTGATCGCGAAAGAGTATGTCGCGTCGAGGGCCGATCAGAAAGGGGTTCTGATTCTGAGCGAGATGGCAGGAGCCTCGCGAGAGCTGGGTGAGGCCCTCATCATCAATCCCAGCGACGAGTCCGAAATTGTAGATGCACTCAAGACTGCTCTGGAGATGTCCGAAGAGGAACAGATACGACGTAACCAGGTAATGCAGAACAGGCTAGGACGTTACGATGTCATACGATGGGGCCAGGACTTTACGGGTAAGCTGCACTCGGTCAAAGACCAGCAGAGGAAGTTCAGCGCACGGCTTATGGACAAGCCAACAAGGGAGAAGCTGATCAAGGATTACACTAATTCCGAGAAAAGAATTCTATTCCTAGATTATGACGGCACACTATCCCCCTTCAAGGAGCGACCTGAGACTGCAGTCCCAGGTGCGATCCTTCTCTCCACACTCAACGCACTCGCAGAGGACCCACGAAACAACCTAGTAATCGTGAGTGGTCGTCATAGAGATCTCCTGCACAAATGGTTCGGAGCCCTGAGCGTAGGAATCGTCGCTGAACACGGGGCGTGGATTAGAGAGAAGGACAAAGACTGGTTACCGGCGATCAAGGTGGAAAGCAACTGGAAGGAGAAGGTCCGACCCATTCTCCAGAGCTATGAAGATCGGCTTCCCGGTTCTTTTGCCGAAGAGAAAGAGTTCTCCCTAGTCTGGCATTATCGAG
>WNGQ01017550.1_pt1 | contig 11197 bp, 10 predicted proteins | sample 5407661 | NCBI WGS metagenome assembly WNGQ01 (sample SAMN13153382, study PRJNA577476) | soil metagenome | isolation source: 60 cm soil or saprolite under Garry oak tree replicate 2 | place: USA:California | collected 2016-06-15
ATCATCTCGTGCGGCATCCGGTGCGCCGAGACGACGTCGGCCTCGCAGGGCACGCCGAACTCGGCCAGCGCCTCGACCGCCGCCGCCAGCACCGGCCAGTCGGAGTCGCTGCCCATCACCACCCCTACCAGCGGCCCGCCGCTCATCGCCATACTCCCTTCCGCCGTCTGCTCGATCCACTGTCCGGCCCTGCCCGCCGGCCCTGCCTGCCGGGTCTTGCCGCCCGGCCCTGCGCGCCCGCACCGCTCACCGCGGCCTCGCCGAGGGCCTAGGGTTCCTCGGTGCCAAGGCTCAGGTAGCTGGCCGCCCGCCTGGCCCGGTCAAGAAGCCGCGCGGTGTCGTCGCCGACCACGGTGACGTGGCCGACCTTGCGGCCCGGCCGTACCACCTTGCCGTAAAGGTGCACCCTGGCGCCGGGATCGGCGGCCATCACGTGGGTCAGCCGGTCGTGCAGGTCCGGGTCGTCACCGCCAAGGACGTTGACCATGACGGCATGCCGCCCGGTGAGGTCGGGCACGCCGAGCGGCAGGTTGAGCACGGCCCGCAGGTGCTGCTCGAACTGTGATGTCCTTGCGCCGTCGATGGTCCAGTGACCGGAATTGTGCGGCCGCATCGCCAGCTCGTTCACCAGCAGGCCGTCCGCGGTATCGAAGAGTTCCACCGCGAGCAGGCCGGTCACGCCGAGCTCGGCGGCGATGGCCAGCGCGAGCCGCTGTGCCTCGGCCTGGCGGCCCGGCGGCAGGCCGGGGGCTGGCGCAAGGACCTCGTGACAGATGCCGTCCCGCTGCACGGTCCGCACGACCGGGTAGGCGGCGCCCTGGCCGGCCGGCGAGCGTGCGACCAGCGCGGCGAGTTCCTGCCTGAACGCGACGTACTGCTCGGCCAGCAGGTCGAGCCCGCGCTCGGCGGCATGCGCCGCCGCATCGGCTGCCTCGTCCGCGGTGCCGCATATCCACACGCCGCGGCCGTCGTATCCGCCGCGGACCGCCTTCAGCACCACCGGCCAGCCATGCACCGCCGCGAAACTGGCGATCTCGCCGCCGCTGGCCACCTCGGTGAAGGGCGGGCAGCCGATCCCGAGCCCGGTCAGCCATTCCCGCATCGCCCGCTTGTCCTGTACCAGCTGGAGCGCGCGCGATCCGGGCCGGAGCACTATCCCGGCCTGCTCCAGGGCGCTGAGCTGGGCACCCGGCACGTGCTCATGATCGAACGTGACCACATCGCAGCCGCCGGCGAAGGCCATCAAGTCCTCGCTGCTGCGGTAGTCGCCGACCTGGGTGCCAGCGCACACCTGGGCAGCGCTGTCCGCGGCGTCCGCCGCGAGCACGCGGAATCCGATGCCCAGGCCGATGGCCGCCTGGCAGGTCATCCGGGCGAGCTGGCCAGCCCCGACCATGCCGACGACAGGCACCGCATGGCGCCCGGGAGCGGCGGCGACGGCGGTGGTCCAGGCGTCACCTGCCTGATTCGTCACGCGCCGTAGCCTACGAGGTGCCCGGCCGGGCCGCGCAACCCCGGCAGGCCCGGGACGGCCGCGCGGCGGCCAGCACGGCATGGCAACCGCGCCGCCCGCCCGGACGGAATTATGCTGACACCCGCTCCCATTGGATAGACATCTCGTTACTGTTCGATGGGCTGCCCCTGACCTGGGTAGTACATTCGGGTTAATAGGTCGACATTGCCCTGACGGCGCGGCGCGCGCCTGACCGACGCCAGAAGGGACGCCGAGCCCCCCGTGAGACTCGTTGCTGACCTGCACCGTCGCTTCGCCACGCTGATAGCCGAGCTGACCAGGTTCGGCCTTATCGGCACGCTCGGGCTGATCATCGACCTCGGCGGCGCCGCCCTGCTGCACGGAAAGGCCGGCTTCGGGCCGCTGATGGCAAAGGCCATCTCCGCCTCGGTCGCCACGGGCGTCTCCTACACCGGTCACCGGCTGTGGACCTTCCGGCACCGGGCCAGCCAGGGCCTCGCGCGCGGCGGGCTGATCTTCTTCGGGCTCAACCTGATCGGCCTGCTGAGTTCCCTGCTTGTGATCGGGCTGGTCACCGGCCCGCTCGGGTTGCGCAGCCTCGCCGCCTATAACGCCGCCCAGGTGGTCGGCGTGCTGCTGGGCATGCTGTTCCGCTACTGGTCCTACCGCAGATGGGTGTTCCTCGCGTTCGAGCCGGGCGAGGCGGCGCTGCAGCCCGCACCGGCGGCGCTTGAATTAACAGCCCGGCGCTGACCAGGTCTAGCCGCGGCGCCTGATCAGGCCGGCCCGCTGACCACTGGATCGTCGCCCGGGACGACGTTGCCGTGCGGCAGGAACACGGCGAAGACCGCCGGCCTCGGCCTGACCAGGACAACCTGGCCGCCGTCCGCCGCGGCCACCGAGCGGGCCAGCGACAGCCCGAGCCCGGTGCCGCCGGGACGACCGCTGACGCTGCGCTCGAAGATCCGCGGCACCAGTTCCTGCGGGACGCCCTTGCCCTCGTCCCGCACCTCCACGACGACCGACCTCGGGGTGTGCGATGTCCTGATGGTCACCACCCCGGCGCCGTGCACCAGCGCGTTGTCGAGCAGGGTGGCGATCACCTGGGCGGCGCTGCCGGGCGTCACGTACGCGAACAGGCCCTTCTCCCCGGTCACCTCGAGTTTCCTGCTCAGCCGCCGGAACGCCGGATCCCACTCGACGACCTGCTGGGCGACGACGTCGTCGATCGAGGAAAGCGCCGGTGCGCCTGCCACCGACCGGCGTGCCACCCGGCCGAGCAACTGCCCGACGACTTCGGCGAGCCGCTCCGTCTGGGCCAGCGCCGCCGCGCCTTCCTCGCGCACCACGTCAGGATGCTCAGCGGCCGCGATCATCTCCTCCAGCCGCATCGACAGCGCGGTCAGCGGCGTGCGCAACTGGTGGGAGGCATCGGCGGCGAAATCGCGGCCCGCCGACAGCAGGTCCGAGATGCGCTGCGCGGAGCCGTCGAGGCCCTCGGCGACCTGGTCGAGTTCCGGTACCCCGTAGCGGCGCCCGAGCGGCCGGGCATCGCCCGAGCCGAGCCGGTCGGCTGCCCGGGCGAGTTCCTCAAGCGGCCGGGTCAGCCGCCGCGCCTGCAAGATGGCGAGCGCCACCGCAACGCCGACGGCGAGCAGCGCGAGCGCGCTGATCAGCAACAGCGCCCTGGCCACCCGGGCGGCGACGGTGGTGTCATCGGCCTCCACCGTGACCGAGAAATCCTTGGTGACGGCCTCGGCTGTAGTCGTGTCCCCGGCGGGCGGCGGCTTGCCGATCGACGTCCGGCCGACCGTGTACTGCCGGATGATCACATACCGGTCAGGCAGCGATCTGCCTACCTGCGCGGCGTTCGGCGGCAGGCCGTCGTTGACCCGCGCTTGCAGGCCCCTGGCGAGCGTCGCCGCGTCCCTGCGTATCTGCTGGGTGGCCTCGCTGACCTGCAGGCGGCTGATGACGAAGGCGAGCGGCAGGCCAAGCAGCAGGACCGCAGCCACCGCGACGGCGAGAGTTGAGACGAGCAGGCGGCGCCGCACGGCTCAGCGCCCGGATCCGCCATCAGCGGCCGCTGTAGCCACCTGGCACCTGACGTTCAATCCGGGCACTTGTCATCAGTCACCGCGCTCGAACCTGAACCCCACGCCCCTGACGGTGGTGATGAAACGCGGGTTATGCGCGTCATCACTGAGCTTGCGCCGGAGCCAGGAGACGTGCATGTCCAGCGTTTTCGTGGAGCCCCACCATTTGCTGTCCCAGACCTGCCGCATTATCTGCTCGCGGGTGACCACCTTGCCGGCCTCGGCGACGAGCAGCGAAAGCAGGTCGAATTCCTTCGAGGTGAGCTCGATCTCGGCATCGTCGAGCCAGGCGCGGCGGGCGTCCGCGTCAATCCGCACACCCTGCGCCGTGTGCGTTTCCGACGCGCCGCGGCGCAGCAGCGCGCGGACCCTGGCCAGCAGCTCAGCCAGCCGGAACGGCTTCGTGACGTAGTCGTCCGCTCCGGCGTCCAGGCCGATCACCGTGTCTACCTCGTCCGCCCGCGCGGTAAGGATCAGCACCGGCACAGCCTGGCCCTCGGACCTGATCAGGCGGCAGACTTCCAGCCCGTCAAGCTGGGGCAGGCCGATGTCGAGCACGATCAGGTCAATCCCGCCTGCCCGCGCTGCCTCCAGCGCGCCGGGCCCGTCGGCGGACACGCCGACTTCATAGCCCTCGCGCCGCAGAGCGCGGGCCAGCGGCTCGGAGATGGACAGGTCGTCCTCGGCAAGCAGCACGCTGGTCATGCACAGATCGTATGGCGAGCAGGCAACTTTTCCCGAACGCTACGCGCAGAACTTCGCCAGATAGCGTTCCTGAGCGGTGCGTCAGCCAGCGTTTTCACCGGCTATTGGCGGACATCAGACCGGGGTGACGCCGTGCCGCCGCCGCGAGAAGAACCGCTCCTTGCCGCGCGCGGCGGCGAACCGGCGGATGAGTTCCGCCCGCAGGTCCTCCGGCTCGACGACATCGTCTACGACGAGTTCTCCGGCCAGCCTGAGCACGTCGATGTCGTGGTCATACGCCGCCCGGAGCCGGCTGGTTTCCCGGTCCCGCTCGGCCGGATCGGTGATCCCGGCGAGCTTGTTGTAATACACCGCGTTGACGGCGGCCTCTGCCCCCATGACCGCGATCTTGGCGGTGGGCAGCGCCAGGGTTGCGTCCGGCTCAAAACCAGGTCCGGCCATCGCGTACAGCCCCGCACCATATGCCTTACGGATTATTACGGAGACTTTCGCGACGGTCGCCTCGGCAACGGCACTGATCATCTTCGCGCCGTGCCGGATGATGCCCTGCCGCTCGACCGCCGTCCCGACCATGAATCCTGGCACGTCGGCGAGGAACAGCAGCGGCACGCTGAACGCTGAACATCGGGTTGTTGGCGACGACGCCGATAGCCTGCCCGTCAAGCCGGGCGAAGCCGACCACGAGTTCCCTGGCCCACAGCGCGTGGATCTCGAACAGCGATTCGGCGTCGACCAGCCCGCGGACGTACCTGCGCATGTCGAAGGCCTGCCGCTCGCTGGCCGGAACCAGCGCGCGCAGGTCCGCGGGCGCGGCTTCGCGGGCTGCCTGGGCGGGCGGTGGCTGCCGCCAGTTGCCTGGCAGGTAGGACAGGTAAGAGCAGACGGCTGTCAGCGCATCATGCTCGGTCGCGGCAAGATAGTGGCCGCAACCGGAGACGGTGCAGTGCATCCGGGCACCGCCCATCTCCTCCAGCGTGGTCTTCTCCCTGACCACCATCTCCACCATTCGCGGGCTGCCCAGGTACATCGAGGCGTTCCCGTCCACCATCGCGACATAGTCGCAGAACGCCGGGATGTACGCGCCGCCCGCCGCCGACGGCCCGAACAGCGCGCATACCTGCGGAATCGAGCCGGATGCGCGCACCTGGGTGTGGAAGATCTTGCCCGCGCCGCGGCGGCCGGGAAACATCTCCACCTGATCAGTGATCCGGGCCCCGGCCGAATCCACCAGGTAAACCATCGGGATGCCGGACGCGTATGCCTTCTCGATGATCCGGATGATCTTCTCGACCGTCCGCGCGCCCCACGAGCCCGCCTTGACCGTGGAGTCGTTCGCCATCAGCGCCGCCGCCCGGCCGCCGATAGTGCCAGTGCCGGTGATCACGCCATCCGCTGGCAGGCCTGCTGCCAGCACGTTCGCGTACCGGCCGTCCTCGGTGAAGCTGCCCTTGTCGACCAGGAACGCGATCCGGTCCCTGGCGAACAGCTTGCCCCTGGCGGCAGCGGCCTCGTGATACCTGGCCGCACCCCCCTGCTCGATCCTGGCGCGGATCTCCGGGAGGTCCGGGTGGCCTGAATCCCCGTCTGCGCCGGGCTGGTCCTCGGTCGGTTTTCCGCTCACGACCGCGAGCGTACCCAGCCCGGACCGGCAGCGGGCAACTGCGTAAATCTTGAAAGTCAGCTAGTGAATGTGCAGGCTGACGCCGAGCAGCACCAACCACCACAGGAAGACAGCGAGCAGCGCGGACAAGACGAGCTTGAGCAGGTGGACGGTGATGTAGTGATGCTGCCATGCCACCACCAGGCCCACGATGATGTAGATCAGACCAACCAGGCCGAGTCGCCTCAACATGATCTCCGCTCCCATCGCCGCCATCCCCACGCCGGTCGGGTGAGGACCGCCCAGCAGGTCTCCCGGAAATCAGTCCGCAAACACGCCGCAGGGCGGCAGCGCCGCGGCCAGCAGGCGCCGCCGACTAGCCACGGCGCTGGAGCAGGGTTGCCCAGCGTTGCCAGCCGCCGGAAGTGCGGCGAGCACGCCCGCGGTCGCGCCCAATGAGCGGATCGCCCGGGAGCTGGGCATCACCGTCGACACGGTCCGGCGCTGGCGTGGCCGGTTCGCGGCGGGCCGGCTAGACGACCGGATAGCTGCCCGGCGGCGGGCGCGGGCCGGTTATCCTTGGTCCCGCCGCAGGCCCGGCAATCGCGGACACGCGGGCCCGGTGCGAGGAGAACAGGTGTCGATGCTCAGGGAAGTTCTCGGCCGCCGGGCGGGTGACGCCGGGGCCGGGCCGCAGGCCGGATCGCGGGCCGGTGATGCGGTCGGCCGCCTGCGGGCAGCAGTGGCCGGGCTGCCCGGCCTGGTCAGGCGGCACCGGCTGTTCTCCGTCGTGCTCGGGCTTTCCGTCGTGCCCCGGATCGTCGCGATGCTCGGCTTCCAGCCGGCGATCCTGTTCAAGCTCGATTCCTATGACTACCTGTGGGACGCGGCGCACCTGCGGCCGAACCCGGTCAATCCCAGCGGGTACACGGTGTTCCTCTGGCTGCTCAAGCCGCTGCACTCACTCGCCCTGATCGCCGGCCTGCAGCATCTGCTTGGCCTCGCGGTCGCCGTCATGATGTACGCGGTGCTGCGCCGGCTCGGGGTCCGTGCCTGGATCGCCACGCTCGCGTCCGCCACTGTGCTGTTCGATCCGGCCCAGTTCCTGATCGAGCAGCTGATCATGGCCGACATGCTGGCGCTCTTCCTGATGCTGGCGGGCTTCGCGGTGCTGCTGCTCCGGGACCGGCCGTCGGTGCCGAGGTCGGCCGCGGCAGGACTGCTGATCGGCGCCTCCGCGGTCGTCCGCCCCACGACGCTGCCGCTCATCGTCTTCCTTGCGGTATACCTGCTGGTCAGGCGAGCGGGCTGGCGCCGCGCGGTCGCTGCGCTTGTGGCAGGCGCGGTGCCGGTGGTCGCGTACATGTCGTGGTTCGCCGCCGTGTACGGCTCCTTCAACCTGACCAACAGCAACGGCCTGTTCCTGTGGTCGCGGACCATGTCCTTCGCGAACTGCGCCATCATCAAGCCGCCGCCCGACCTGGTCGCGCTCTGCCCGGACCGGCAGCCCGGCGCGCTTGCGCAGCCGGTGGCGTCCAGGCGGCTGCTGCCCAAGCAGTACCTATGGGACCACCAGACCTGGATGTGGAAATCCCCTCAGGCCGGGATCGTCCCCGACACGGCCGCCTTCACGGCGGCCAATAATCAGCGCGCGCTGCGGTTCGCGGTCCGCGCGATCGAGGCCCAGCCACTCGGTTACGCGAAGTCGGTCGCGCACGATGTCAGCAAGCCCTTCAAGTCGGTCGACATCTTCCCGTTCCCCGGCCCGGCGCAGCCCAGCCTGTCCACCCTCGGCCCAGCGAACCGCGTCTACGCGCTCGCAGCCGTGCAGGCGTACGCGGGGAGCACCGCGGGGATCGGGCCCTACCTTGGTCACCACCTCGGGACCCGTCTGGTCGAGCCGTACGCGCATCTGATCCGGGGCTATCAGAGCGTGATCTTCCTTCCTGGCCCGCTGTTTGCCCTGATCTTGGTGGTAGGCCTGGCCGGGATGCTGATTCCGCGCAGGCGGGTGGCGGCGGCCGTCCTGCTCTGGACCTCCGCGCTGGTGACAGTTGTGCTGCCGATCGCGGAGCACGAGTACACCTACCGCTACGTGATTCCGGCCGTTCCGCTGGCCTGCATGGCGGCTGCGCTCGCCTTTGCCGACCGCCGGACGGAATCTGAGCCGGGGTCGGAGGCAGAGCCGGGGCCGGAACCGGAACCGGGAGCAGCGGCGGAAGCGACGGCGTAGCCGGAAGCGACCGCGCGGGCTGGAGCGACGGCGGGGTGGAGCGACGGCGCGGGCTGGGGTGACGGCGGGCTGGAGCGACGGCGCGGGCTGGAGCGACGGCGCGGGCTGGGGTGACGGCGGGGTGGAGCGACGGCGCTCCGCTGGTCCGGGAGCGGGACGTCAGGCCGGGATTGTCCTGGTCCGCGGTCCGGCCCTGAGCACCTGGGACGGCAGCTTGCGACCGATGATCCGTTCCGCGGCGGCGGCGGCATCGATCATCGCTGCCAGGTCGATCCCGGTCGCCACGCCCATGTCCTCGACCATGTGCACGAGTTCCTCGGTGGCGATGTTGCCGGTGGCACCCGGCGCGTAGGGGCAGCCGCCTAGCCCGCCCACCGATGCGTCGAAGTCGGCCACGCCGAGCTCGAGGGCGGCAAGCACGTTGGCCAGGCCGGTCCCGCGGGTATTGTGGAAATGCAGGTTGAGCGGGACGTCCGGGTACTTCAGGCGGAACCCGCCGACAAGCTCGCGTACCCGGCGCGGCGTGGCCATGCCCGTCGTGTCGCCGAACGAGATGCTGTCGGCGCCGTCGGCCACCGCGCGCCCGGCGACCCCGATCACCCGGTCTACCGGGACGTCGCCCTCGTACGGGCAGCCCCAGGCCGTTGAGACGATCACCTGGCAGGTAGCTCCGCGCTGATGCGCCTGATCGATGATCGCCGCGATGTCGTCGAGTGACTCCGCAGTGCCCCGGTTGACGTTCTTCCGGTTGTGCGTGTCGGAGGCCGATACGACGGCCTCGATCTCGGCGAGCCCGCTGTCCAGCGCGCGGGCGGCGCCGCGCAGGTTCGGCACGAGCGCGGAGTACCGGACGGCGGGCGCTCTGGTGATCCGCTTCCATACCTCGTCGGCATCGGCCATCTGCGGTATCGCCGCCGGGCGGACGAACGAGACCGCCTCGATCCGGCTCACCCCGGTGGCCGACAGCCGGTCGATCAGCTCGATCTTGGCCTCGGTCGGCACCGGATCCTCGTTCTGCAGCCCGTCGCGTGGCCCGACCTCGCGCACCGAGATCCGCCAGGGAAGATCACTCACCGTCTGCCTCCGTCCAGCTCAGCATGCGCATCACGGCCCGTCGGCGGCGCCCGCAGCCGGCCTGCCCATCACGGCCCGTCGTGGGCGCCCGTCCGGCTCAGCCTGCACATCGCGGCCCGTCGGCGGCGCGCAGCAGCCGGCCTGCGCATCACGGCCCGTCGGCGGCGCCCGTCCAGCCTGCGCGACTACCGTCCCGGCCACTCGGGGGCCCGCTTTTCCTTGAACGCCGCGATGCCCTCCCTTCTATCCCCGGAGAACGCGGCGGCCCGCCAGGCAGCGTCCTCGACCTCGAGGCCGACCGCGAGGCTCACGCCCGAGCCCTGCCTGATGGCCCGCTTGGCGGCGAGCACGGCCACCGGGGAGTTGCCGGCGATCTGCCGGGCGAGCGCGAGCGCGTGCTCGCCTGCCGTGCCGGGCGGCACCCGCCGGTCGGCCAGGCCGAGCCGCTCCGCCTCGGCCGCGCCGACCTGGCGTCCGGTCAGGATCAGGTCAGCGGCCCGGCCGGGCCCGAGCCGGCGCAGCGCGAGCTGGGTGCCGCCGCCGCCGGGCACCAGGCCAACGGTAGTCTCCGGCAGCCCAAATATGGCGGTCTCGTCGGCGACGATGAGGTCGCAGGACAGCGCAAGCTCGCAGCCGCCGCCGAGGGCGTAGCCGTGCACCGCCGCGATCACCGGCTGCGGCAGGCCGAGCAGCGCGCCGAACGCCGCGCGGAACACCGGCCGCTGCGCCAGCAGTTCGGCGTCGGTCATCGCCGCCCGCTCCTTCAGGTCCGCGCCGACGCAGAACGCGCGCTCCCCCGCCGCCGTGAGCACTACGGCCCGCACCCGGCGGTCGGCGCCGACCTCGGCGCACACCTGCGCGAGCCTGGTGGCCATGGCCGTGCTCAGCGCGTTCATGGCCTCCGGCCGGTCGAGCACGACCTCGCAGATCGGCCCCGAACCCTCCACGGCCTCATGCCGATGCACCCGCACGCCGCCTGCTGGCTCCACATCCGCAGGCTAACGGGAACCGGCCGCCGCCGGGCACGCTGGTCCCGGGGCGGCGGGCCAGGAGCCCGCCGATGGCCGGGCTCGAACGTCCGCCGCCAGGGCGAGCCGCCGACCGCACTGTCAGCCCTGGAAGCCGCTGGCCCTGCCCCGCATGACCTGGCGATGCGCTGACCTGCGGCTCCGCGGCCGCCGTCCCGTGAGTGACCGTGAGCGCTGGTGTTTCGCCGGCGGACCGGGCACGCAGCGGGCACGGGCGAACGAGACATTATTTCGGCGGCAGTCCCCCGTCAGCGTGCCCGGCACGCTGCGGGGATGGCCTCCTGGCGCAAATACTGGCTGGCCTTGGGGCCGGCGCGGCGTAGAAGATCCGGCGAGACGCGATGGCTAGATGGCGCAAGGGGCTCCGTGAGTTGTTCTCGCCGTAGCTGTGCAGAGGCTGCATAATCCGATTGTGCCGCAGCGAGCTGTTCCCGGCTCGGCAGTTGGGTGCGGATTGAGGAACACGTGCAGGAAGGGGACACGACGTGGCCGTTGAGGAGAACCCGGGAATCTTGTTGTACACGCGGATCCGCAAGTCGCCGTACTTCTATGCCTCGCGCCAGCACGGGGTGCGCCGTTACAGCGTCTACAACCACACCTACCACCCGCGTCACTACGGCGACCCGGTCAAGGAGTACTGGACGCTTCTGGAGGGCGTGACGATGTGGGATGTGGGCGTCGAGCGCCAGATCGAGATATCCGGCCCTGACGCGTTCACCTTCACCAACATGATGACCCCGCGCGACCTGAACAAGTGCGCGGTGCGCCAGGCGAAGTACGCGTTCATCACGCTGCCGGACGGCGGCATCGTCAACGACCCGGTGCTGCTGCGGCTGGAGGAGAACCGCTTCTGGCTCTCGCTCGCGGATTCCGACGTCGGGCTGTGGGCCCAGGGGCTCGCCTACCACTCCGGCCTGGATGTCACGATCGGTGAGGTGGACGTGGCGCCGGTCCAGATCCAGGGGCCGAAGTCCAGGGAAGTCATGG
>WNGQ01023524.1_pt1 | contig 11197 bp, 10 predicted proteins | sample 5407661 | NCBI WGS metagenome assembly WNGQ01 (sample SAMN13153382, study PRJNA577476) | soil metagenome | isolation source: 60 cm soil or saprolite under Garry oak tree replicate 2 | place: USA:California | collected 2016-06-15
TGCTCGCGCTCGTCGTTGCCTCCGCCGAGGCCGGCTCCTCGTTGCCTTCCGACCGCATCGATCTCGTCGATGAACACGATGCAGGGCGCGTGTTTCTTCGCCTGGTCGAACATGTCGCGCACGCGCGCGGCCCCCACGCCGACGAACATTTCCACGAAGTCGGAGCCCGAGATCGAGAAGAACGGAACCTTCGCCTCGCCGGCGATCGCGCGCGCAAGCAGCGTCTTCCCCGTGCCCGGATTGCCGACCATCAGCACGCCCTTGGGGATGCGGCCGCCGAGCTTCTGGAACTTGGCGGGATCGCGCAGGAAATCGACCAGCTCGGAGACCTCGTCCTTGGCCTCTTCGCACCCTGCGACGTCGGCAAAGGTGATGCTGTTGTTGGACTCGTCGATCATTCTCGCGCGGGATTTTCCGAACGAGAACGCGCCGCCCCGCCCGCCGCCCTGCATCTGGCGCATGAAGAAAATCCACACGCCGATGAGGAGCAGCATCGGGAACCACGAGACGAAGATGTTCATGAGGAGCGAGGGTTCTTCTTCGCGCTTCGCCTTGATCTTGACGCCGTACTTGAGCAGGTCGGAGACCAACCAGATGTCCCCGGGAGAGTAGCTGTTGACCGGCTTCCCGTCGGTGGTCTTGGCCTTGAGGTCGCGCCCTTCGATCATCACCTCGGCGATGCGCCCGGCCTTGACCTCCTCCATGAATTGCGAATAGTCCATCACGGCCTGGGTCTGCTGGCGCGTGTTGAACTGGTTGAACACGGTCATCAGGACGAGCCCGATGACGAGCCAGATCACGAGGTTCTTGAAGAGGTTATTCAACTTGCTTCCTTTCTTGCCACCGACACGTTTCGACCATTCTAAGCCCAAGTGAGGTTTAGGAACCAGTGCGGGCTTTCAGTCCCTCGCCCAACAGATACATCTCGCTGGAATCGCCGCGCGAGGCCCCGGGTTTTCGAGAAGAAACATCGATGAAGACCCCGCGCATCGCCGCCAGAAACTCCGGATAACCGGCCCCTTGGAACACTTTGACCAGGAATGCGCCATTCGGCTTCAAACGAACCCTGGCGAATTCGAGCGCCAGTTCGCACAGATCGATGCTGCGGGCCTGGTCGGTCGCGCGCACGCCGCTTAGATTGGGGGCCATGTCCGAAACCACAAGGTCGAGCTTTCGACCTTCCAAGGCATCCTCGAGTCGCCGAAGCACGGTCTCTTCCCGGAAATCCCCGCGAATGATCGTAACTCCAGGTATCGGCGCGATTTCCAGAAGATCGACCGCGATCACGCGACCGGCCCGCCCGACGCGCTCGATGAGCGCTTGCGACCAACTGCCCGGCGCAGCGCCGAGATCGACGACGGTATCGCCGGCATGCACCAGCCCGTCCCGCTTCAGGAGCTCGAGCAGCTTATAGGCCGCGCGCGAGCGGTATCCCTGCGCCCGCGCCCGGTGAACGTAGGGATCGTTCACGTGGCGCTTGAGCCATGCGCTGCTGGATTTGCTTCGGGGCATTCTCTAGACTTTCCCGATGCCCGGATTATCACCCAGTCGGCGGCGAGAGCTGAAAGCGCGGGCGCACGCGCTCGACCCGGTGGTGTTGATCGGCGCAGCCGGACTCACGCCCGCGGTCCTCGCGGAAATCGACCGCGCCCTGAAAAGCCACGAGCTGATCAAAGTGCGCGTTCCCGGCGCCGATCGTTCCGGGCGCGAGGCGATCCTCGAGGAGATTTGCAGGCAGACCGGAGCGCAACCGGTCCAGCATGTCGGAAAAATCATTTTGCTGTTCCGGGAGAACCCCGAACCTTCCCCCGGTTCGGCGGAGGACTCGCTTCGCAGGATACGACGCTGGCGTTAGTGCCAGTGTGCCAAGCTAAGATCTTGGTAACGCACGGAAGCCAATGCCGATGGCGGCTTGCTACCCTGAGCCGCCGGTCGCCTTTCTCCATACCGGACATGCAGCGGGGATGGAAACGGATAGCAACGGATAGGATGATCAATTCTTAGCATCTACTTAGCATCTATACAGGCCCGTCGCTATCGGGGTCTAGACAAAGCCGACATTCGTGCCCAGCGCACTGCCGGCATAGTTGCCGATGTTGGGGACAACCGTCGCCAGATCGGAATTCGAGACGCCGAACCAGCTGGCGAGCGTCGCCGCATACTGATCGACCGACAGCGTCCGCATACTGATCGACCGACAGCGTCGGGATGAGCCGGCCCTGGCCGATGTCATCGGGGCCGCCGTTAGCCAGCGTCGGATTGATACCGTAATACCGGCCGCCCCTGACGGCGCCGCCGAGCACGAAGTGCATGCTGCCCCAGCCGTGGTCGGTGCCATCGTTGTTGGCCGTCAGTGCACGCCCGAAGTCGGAGCCGGTGAAGGTGGTTACCTGCGAGGCCACACCGAGCTCCACCGTCGTGTCATAGAAGGCGCGCAGCGCATCAGCGAGGTTGGTGAGCAGTGTCGGATGCAAGGTCACCAGCCCAGCGTGCGTATCGTAACGGCCGGTGGAAACGAAGAACACTTGGCGCTTCGCACCCAGCTGGCTGCTCACCGAGATCAGCTTGGCCACCAGTTGCAGCTGCGCGCCCAGCGAACTCTGCGGGTCGGCGGCCGTTGGGAACACGGTCGTGGTCACCGGTGCCTGGCCCAGAGCAGCCGACACCTGGCTGTACAGGTTGAGTGCACGCGACCCGATGCCGTCAAGCGCCGCTTCGAATTCATGCGTGCCGCCGCCACTGATCAGCGACTGCAGCAGGCTGGCCGCTGCTGCCGATCCCTGCAGGCTGGTGCGCGCATTGAGCGCGATGGGTCCGGCCGGCGTGACCGAATACTGCACGGCCGCCTGTCCGGTGAGGAACGCCGCATTGCCGGTTACGTTGATGCAGGTGAGTGTGGCCGTGCCGTTGCCCGACTGCAACAGGTCGCCGATGCGGCCGCCCCAGCCGGAGGCGGCGCCCTCGGGCGATGAGGCCTGCCAGTAGCTCTGTTGGTCGTTGTGCGACAGCAGCTTCGGGGGCAGGCTCACGTGCGCCTGATACTGGGCCTTGGTTGTCGGCTGCACCAGCGTGCCGGCGTTCAGCAGCACCGCCAGATTGCCGGCATTGAACAGCGGCAGCAGCTTGGCGAGCTCCGGCGCGAGCGCGTACTGGGCGCCATTGGGCAGCGGCACCGAGGGCGTGAGCGCGGTGGGGGTAAGCGCCGACTGCGCATAGGCGAGCCCCGGGCGCTGGGCCTGATAGATGGCGTATTGCGTGTTGTCATTGGGCACGAGCGTGTTGGCATAGTCATTGCCGCCATAGAGGAATACGCAGACCAGCGCCTTGTAGTCCGTCGCCGTAGCCGCGGCGGCTTCGCCCATCGCAGCGAGGTTCATGACGAACGGCGTGGCGGCGCCGGCCAGGGAGAGCGCCGAGGCGCGCTTGAGAAACGCACGTCGGGATAGGTCCGAGGTCATGCGCGTTCTCCTCATCGCAGCACCAGGTACTCGGGGGAGGCCATGACCAGAACCAGCGCCGCATAGATGCGATTGTTCAGGCCTGCGCTGGTGGTCGCCGAAATGGTGTCGAGTGCAGTCTTCATCTGCGCGATCGTCGTCGCGCTGATCTGACCGGCAGCCAGCACCAGATTGAGCTCGTTGAGCAGCGCCTGGCTGTCCGAGCCGATCGCGGTCAGCGAGGAGTAGTCTGCCTTGGCCTCACCGGCGCCATTGACGATCACCGACTGCAGGTAGTTGATATAGGCGATCATCGACGGCTCATTGGTGATCTGGAACTCAGGCGCGACGCGGCCGTTGCTCGCGATCGTCGTGCCCGGGGGTGTGTACCCGGGCCGGAACCAGTTGAAGACGCTCGGCGCGTGGCCCGGGCTCTCGCCGATACGGTTGGCGCTCGAGGCGACATTGCCGAACGGCCACAGGTTGGTGGGCGACGTGACGTTGAACGCCCGCGCCCACTGGACCAGCCGCGTGACCGGTTCGCGCAGCTTGCCGAAGCTCGAGCTCATCACCTGGGTGTCGTCACGGGCCTCGCTGTCGGTCAGGATCGCGCGGATCACGGATTTCATATCGCCGCGCGCGCCGCTGCCGTTGTTGGCGAATACCGCCGCGACGCGGCCGACGTAGGCAGGCGAGGGATTGCTGGTTACCAGGTGCTGGATCAGCTGCTTGCTGACGAATGGCGGCACGTTGGGATGGTTGAACAGACCGTCGAGTGTCGTGGCGCGTGCGGTCGCGCCGCTCGTGCCGGCAGGAATACTGATGCCGAGGAAGCTGGTCGCGCCGGTTTCATGCTGCGCGGCGTTGATCGCCATCGGCAGCTGCATCCGGTCCGGCGTCGTGTTGTCGGTATTGGCGAAGGTGTAGCCGGTCCACACCTGCGCGCCCTGCGAGACGTCGGTCTGTGTGTAGGTGGACACGGGATTGCCGCCGGACATGACCAGCGTGCCGTCCATATTGAGTTGATACAGGCCGATGGTGAACAGTTGCATCAGTTCGCGCGCGTAGTTCTCATCCGGTATCGACCCGGTCGCCGGATTGGCCTTGACGCTGCCGAGGAAGGTCAAGTACAGGCCCATGGCGACGCTGGTGGATACGCCCTCCATGAGATCGCGATAATTGCTAAAGGCGCTCTCCCACAGCACGTCGAGGTACGCTGCCATGACGAACGGCCGCCAGCTGCTGGCGAACCCGTCGATGCTCACCACCCACTGGTCGAGCAGCGCCAATCCCACGCGCTGGCGCAAGATGTCGCTGCCGCCCATGAGCTGCGACCAGATCATCGGGTCGAAGCCATTGAGCGTGTTGACATTGGTCGAGGCGGCGTAGCCGTTGGCGACCAGAAAGTCCCAGAACTTCTGCGGTCGCGCCATCGCGAACTGGGCGGTTAGCCAAGCGTCGATGCCTGAGGTGGAGACGCTCGTGATATCGGCATGGCTGTAGCCGATGGCGGACTGCGACAGGAACCGCGAGGCCTGTGTGCTGGACAATACGGGCGGCGGTGTGCCGCCGCCGGAGGAGCCGCTGCCACCACCGCAGGCTTCAAGGGCAAGCGCGCTAGTGGCCGCAAGTCCCAGTTCGGCGAGCGCTGCGCCGGCGTCCGCCTCCGCAGCCGCTGCTTCCTGGGCGACGCTTGCAGCCTGTGGCTCGCGTGCCGCAACCATCCGTTCGCTCATGATCACGTGGCGACTCCCCTCCCTTGGTCCGCAAACGCGCGGTACGGTAGCCGGTTGACACGATGGTGCGGCGTGCGGTTCCAAACGATCTATCCGGGCTGGTACCTGGGCCGCACCCCACACGTGCACCTGAAGGTTCGCGTCGGGGCGAAGGCGGTCACCACCCAGCTCTATTTTCCCGATGAGGTCACGAACACCGTCTACGCGCGCGCCCCGTACAATCGTCACCCGAACCGCGACACGACGAATGCCACGGATCGCTTCCTGGGGCCGATCGCCGACAAGTCCCTTGTGATGTGGACGATGGAGCGCGACGGGGACGGCTACGTCGCCGCCGCCACGACCGCGCTCCGGACCTCGTAGCTCAGGCGGTGCCGCGACCGGAGTAGGCAGTGACTTCCGCCTCTGAGCGGTAATGCGAGGAAGGCGATCTAAACTATCGCGCAGCTACCGTGAGAGAAGTAAGGTGTATCAGTGCACTGCGCCACATCTTACTTGCGAATCTCTGGCGACACTTGCGCCGTGTTACAGCTCGACGGTCTCGATGCGGCGGCGCTCCGACGCCTTCGCCAGCGCTTGCGTCCGCGTGCGCACGCCCAGCTTTCTGAACAGCGATTCGATATGAAACTTCACAGTATGGAGCGAGATGTTCAGCCGCCGTGCTATTAACTTGTTGGTCATCCCTTCGCTAATGGCGCTCAGGACCTCAATCTCGCGCGGCGTGAGAAGCTTTTGGGGGTCAGTCTCTTTCATCGCGGCAAAACCCGTCTCCGCGGCGACCGGCGAACGCACGATTAAGCCCGCCGCGACGGCACGCAGCGCTGCATCAATTTGGTTCGCGTCGGCATCGGAAGCCAGCAGCCCTGCCAGATCGGTGTCGGCGCCACCCAGCATGACGAAAGGGCGGCCTTCGGTCGATGGGCAATCGCCGTCGCACAAGACCACATCTGCCGCTTCCGTAGAGTCGGCGACGTCATGATCGGCATTGACAATCAAGCTGCGCAATGCGGCGCGACGAAGCGGATCTGCCGCATGGATCGCCACGCGGAGCCGCCGCGGCGCGACCAGCTGCGTAGTCGCATCGCTCATGCGGGGGGCGGTGCTTCTATGACGGCTTGCACGGAAAGCACCCTTCCGCCTCGGATCACGCGCAAATCCGCGTTGCGTCCTATGCTCTCGGACGCGAGGTGCGTTGCAATCTTACGTAACCTCCGCGTCGGTGTGCCGTTGACGGTCAATACGATGTCGCCCGCGACAATGCCCGCCTTGGCCGCCGGGCCACCGTCGACGATGGACATCACCATCAGCCCGCTGGACTGGCCCGCTTCGTCATGCAGCGCATCAGGAACCGCAACGGGTTGGAGCGCGACGCCAAGCCACCCCCGTGCGATACGACCATCCCTGAGTAGCGCCGGCACGATCCGCTCGATGGTTGCCGCTGGAATGACGAGCACCTCGGCTCGGGGCCCAAAGGTGGTGATGCCAAGGCGCGCACCCGCTGCATTGAGCACCGGCCCGCCTTCCTCGGCGCGCGCCAAACGGATATCCAGCACGATGCGCTGGTCGATGCGCCCGCCGGCGCTGCTCGTCCATTCCGGTCCGGCTTGATTGATTGCGCCCATGCGCACGGACGTTCCACCAACTCCATCCGCGCCGAAGGCCAATGCGAGCGCGCCCGCCTCGGCCGGGCCCGAAACGAGAGGAGGCGGTGATACAGGCTGCGCAAGGCGGAGCAGAGCGATGTTCGTGCCGGGATCGCGCCCAGCGACTTTCGCGCTCACGGTTCCGCCCTGAGCGGAGCCCCCCGGCATGATGAGCTCGAACTCGTTGCGTTCTGGAAGTGACTGCTCTGAGGCAACCACCACGTCTGTCTGCCAGAGCGTGCCGGTCAGATGGCGCTCGCCTGGAAGTCGGATGGCCACGATCGCGCCGCGCACTGCAGCCACGCGAGCTGCCAGGGCGTTCGAAAGCTGTGCCAGAACGTTTGCTTGGTCAGTCATGAGATCTCCGATCCGGTATGCGACGGAGAATAAGAATTTCCGTCAGTTCTGCATACCGGCCGAAAGGCCGGGGGCCTTCCCTGCCGCCTCGGCAGCCAAACCTTGCAGTTCGAGCCGCGCGACGATCATTCAAGTTGTCGCCGTTTCGCTCGACGTTGAGCAACTTGTGCAAATCCCCACGGGCGCGACTTCGCTGTTGAGCTCCATAGCTCTCTTAGGTAGGGCCCGCTCTGCCAATATCAAGCCTTTGCCGAACTGGCCCTCTCTTCCCCGAGGGATCGACGGCGACTCTACATCAGAGGCTTCAGCCTACCGCCTCTTTGCTGCAGCCGCTCCAGCAGCGTACTGGCACCGCGGGCTTCAAATGTGTCAGGATACAGCGACTCGACCCTTTCAAGCGTCCGGGTGGAACTTCTCTTCCTCCGCGATCGCGCCAGCAAGGCCGTCCACATCGGTATTGAGCAATTTCATGTGGTCCGCCCCCTGCGTATCATGGAACCTTTGCGCGATGAACTGGAATCGCGCCTCCGGAGCATGCTTGCCCCTGGGGACTTGCTTAAGGTAATCGCGAAACGCGGCGAGGTCGTATGTGTAACGCTTCGTCGTCTCCACAAAAGCCACACTCACGCTGAGCATTTCGAGCCGCTTGACAATGACACGCGAAACGCCAGCGTTGTCGGCGTGGGCTGCGTAATCCTGGTTCATCATGTCTACTAGATTCTGCACGCTCTCCCCGAGACGGAACAGGGCCTCAGCCTTGGCCTCTGAGTCCTCGCCCTCTCGTGACGCCCGATCGTAGCGCAGGATCTCGGCGAGACTCATGCGCGCGATTTCCGGTTCGAGAACTACGTGCGAGCTGGCGGTGAACGAGATGAGGAGGCTCACTACGGCGAGCAGGCTCACGGACCAACGAAGGCCTTGCTTACGCTCGTGCGGCGAGTGCGCTGTCAATGCGTCGAGGTTCTGGATGGCGATTCCGCAGGCGCCCGGTTGGGATCCTGGGTGTCTCCAGCGATACCGGGATGCGGGGGAATGGAAGAACGGCTCTCGCTGGATTGCGATACGGCGACCCCCCCATCGCTCTCGAAGTCTGCCAATGCCCTAGCGATTCTGGGGGCGTGTTGCGCGGGAAAATCTTCGAGAGTGGCGAGGACGTAGGGCGGAAAGGTGGCGAGGCTACGCAAAGGCAGCGGGCCTTCCCGTTTGAACACGCCTTTCCCCTTATACGCCGCCCAGGCGTCGCTTTCACGGAGCAGCGCTATCGGCAACTGATGGCTGCGCAAGAGCCTGATGATTTCCACAGGCGTCTGCGCCGTGGCCGCAACGGCGTGGCTCTCGGGTATTTGTGCCACGATCGTTTTGGCGATCTTATCTGCGAGAGGAAACGCCTTCGGGTCGGCCTCGCTCGTCACGATGATCAGGTGCTTTGCCCGGTATACGTACCATTGCTTGTACGGCGAGTGGCCCGACAGCAGCAAAAACCCGACGGCGGCCACTGCAAACCGCAGTAAAACCTGTCGTCGCATGCGTTTTGTCCGTCTGAAATTACGACGCCCGGAGGAAAGACGACACGTGTCCCTCCCTCCGGGCGTGCGGAAGGTTTACTTGAAAATATCGACGTTCAAGAAATCCGTAACGATGAAATTGGGGACGTCAACCAGGTTGCTGATATGCAAGTCGCAAGCCACGCTGCACAAGAGGTAGGCCTGCGTGCGCGTCAACTTCACCTTCGAAGGCGATCGGGGCCCCGTCAGAAAATCTATCATCTTGAGCGTCGCATCGCGCGCGGCCAGCGTGGTGTCTTCCGACTGGTTGGTCAAAGGAGCGAGGAAGCCATCGAGATATTTCTCGGCGGCGATTATTTCCCCTTTCGGTTTGATCGGAATACCCGTCGTTGCGACAAACCGTTCCGGTTCAAGCTGCTTCAGCACACCACCCTTACCCTCAAAGCGAGGCCATGTGACGAACGCGGCCTCACCCTTCTGAACTTCGACTTTTACCGTCACGATGGCGTTCATCTCCACTGCCGTGCCGGAGACTTCACCATCCGCCTGCGCAAAATGCGTATCACCCATCGATAACAGGCAGCCCTTCACAAAGCACGGGAACAAGAGCGTCGTGCCCTTCACCATCTGTTTGATGTCCGTGTTGCCGCCGTTCTCGCGCGGGGGAATGGTGCGCAAGCAACGATCTGCCACCTTCCCGCCAAAACCGCACAGGTCATGCGGAACGGCATCCTGAGGTTCCGGCGGAAGCACGAAGCCGCCCACTTTCCTGAGTTCATCTTCACGTTGGAAGGCGACCTCGATCTCGGGAAGTCCAAGGGCGACACCTATTGTCCCGGTAAATCCATGCAGCGGAATTTCCACGCGGGGAAGATCGTCCGAGACTGCATGCCAACCAGGCTTGTCTGCACCTCGATCGTCATCTCTGGCGTGGCCATTTCCATCTTCTTCTCGCGGTATCAACTTCCAGCGCACAATTGCGGGATCGGGAAAGACGTCGCGCAGAAATCCGAATCCCGGCACGGCGACGGTATAACCGAACCGATCCGGCCCGGGGACAACATCGACTATGGTTACGGCAAGCACGTCCCCACGCTCGGCGCCTTTGACGAAGAGGGGGCCGGTGAGGGGATGAATGAGGTTCAAGTTCGCCGCAGCAACTCCGGCAGGGGTCGTGTTGAAGTTGAACGGATTATCGAAGGCGTCGCGGGTTTCGAAGATGGCGATGTCGCCATCGCTCGCTACAGCGGCTGGCTTGATGGCCGGGTGCCATCGGTTGTGGCAGGTGCCGAGTTGTTCCTCCGCGCACTTCACGGGGACAACCCCTGCTCTGGTGATGTTGAGACGAACGGTTTCGGCTTTGGCTAACTGCGGGACGCTCAGTGTCAGGACGACGAGCAGAGCTGAAAGGAACGGGGGCTTCTGTATGCGGGTACTCATATGCTCCTCCCTAGCGTGGTGGAACAAAACACCCGAGTTTCATATTAACACCAAAGTTGGCTGTGCATGGCGAATTGGCGTTCAAGCTGCCGTCGGGGTTCGGTCAACTTAACACCAATATGAGTACATTTCTGAGCTGCCAACCTACTTACTCATGTGTACCCTTTTTCGTCGGAGGACAAAACAGCGGATCGCCACGGCGGGCACGGCTCACCGAAGGAAACGGTGTTGAAGGAGGTGACGGCTGCCGGCTTTCAGGTCCTGCGCGGCCCCGAGTTCTGGCGTGGCCGGACCTACGGTGTGTGTTGTTCAGGCGGCCCTGATCGTCGCTTCCTCGCCGCCTGCGCCGGCCGGTGATCTCTAGTGTTAAGGGGGGCGGCGAATGACCGCTTATGGGCCGTTTGCAGCCATCCGCACATTAGGGTCGACTTTGTCCGAACATTCCCGCCCTAGAGTTTTTCCGCCCGGCAGCCTTTCTCGTCGCACACCAGAACCCCTCCCGACTCGTACCAGTCGGGCAGCACCCAGCGTTCGCAGACCCGGCCGTCGACGCGGTGCTCGTGCCGGGCGGGGCGGTGGGTGTGGCCGTGGATCAGGCGCGGGTAGCCGTGCGCGCGCAGCAGCGACTCCACCGCCCCGGCGTTGACGTCCATGATCTCGGCCGGTTTGCGCTTTTTCTCGAGCTCGCTCCGCGCGCGCAACGCCGCGATGCGCCGCTTGCGCTCGGGGAGCGGCTGCGCGAGGAAGGCCCGCTTCCAGGATTCCGAGCGCACTTCCGCGCGGAACGCCTGGTACTCGCGGTCGTCGGTGCACAGCGCGTCGCCGTGCGTGAGGACGATTTTTTTGCCGAACAGGTCGAGCACGACCGGGTCGTCGACGAGCTGCGCGCCGCTCGCCTGCGCGAAGGCGGGCCCGAAAAGGAAGTCGCGGTTGCCGTGCATCACGAGGATGCGCGTGCCGCCGCGGGCGCATTCCGCAAGGGCCGCGACGACCTGCGCGTTGAAGGGATCCCCGATGTCGTCGTCGCCCGCCCAGTACTCGAACAGGTCGCCGAGGATGTAGAGATCCGGGGCCCGGAG
>WNGQ01007375.1_pt1 | contig 11195 bp, 10 predicted proteins | sample 5407661 | NCBI WGS metagenome assembly WNGQ01 (sample SAMN13153382, study PRJNA577476) | soil metagenome | isolation source: 60 cm soil or saprolite under Garry oak tree replicate 2 | place: USA:California | collected 2016-06-15
CCTCGTGGGTTTTCAGACCCGCCTCAGAGTCCCCGAGCAGCAGCGCGTGTTCCGGATGATTCCGGGACTAGGAGCGGCGGAGTTCCTGCGCTTCGGCAGCATCCACCGCAACGCGTACATCAATGCGCCGCGCGCGCTCACGGCGCATCTCTCGGCCAAGGACGACCCCCATCTGCTGTTCGCCGGGCAGCTCACGGGTGTGGAGGGATACACGGAGTCGGCGGCCACGGGAATCCTTGCCGGCATCAACCTGGGGCGGCTGCTCGCGGGCGACGAGGCGCTGATCCCCCCGCCCACGACGATGCTGGGCGCGCTGTACCGTTACGTGCACGCTGCGGATCCGGAGCACTTCCAGCCGATGAACGCCAACTTCGGGCTGCTCGAGCCGCTGGAGCGGCCGGTGAAGGACAGGCAGAAAAAGAGGGAGCTGCTGGTGGAGCGGGCCCTCGCGGAGATGGATGCCTTCGTGGCGCTGATCAACGCGGAAGTCGGAACGCGGAACGCGGAACCGGCAGGTCGCGCTTCTGTTCCGCGTTCCGCCTTCCGCGTTCCGCGTTCTCCCGAGCCGTGACCAGCGTGCCCCCGGAAATCTCCGCCTTCACCGCCTTCCTCGCGAAAGAGCGGAACGACTCCCCCCACACGGTGAAGGCCTATGCCCGCGACGTCGCCGACTTCGCGGCGTTCTGCGGGCGCTACTACGGCGGCCGCTGGAGCTGGGCCGGTGTCGACCGGCTGGCGGTCCGGGGCTGGCTCGGCGCCATGCAGCAGCGCGGCCTGGCCAAGCGCTCGGCGGCGCGCGCCCTCTCGGCGCTGCGGACGTTCTACCGGTTCCTCGACGCCACGCGCGGGCTCGAGGTCAACCCCGCCAAGGCCGCGCGCACGCCGAAGCTCGAGCGCGGGCTCCCCACGTACCTGGACCGGTTCGAGATCGACCTGCTGTTCGCCGAGGCGGAGCGCCGCGCCGACGCGGGGGGCTTCATCGAGACCCGGGACCTCGCCATGCTCGAGCTGTTCTACTCGACGGGCATGCGCCTGGCGGAGCTGGCCGGACTGAACGACCACGACCTGGATCTCGTGTCGGACCAGGTGAAAGTGCGCGGCAAGGGCAAGAAGGAGCGCATCGTGCCGGTGGGTAACCACGCGGAGCAGGCGTTGCGGCGCTACTTCCGGCATCGCGACGCGGTGGCCGCGGCGGCCGCGGGAACGGCGGACCGGCGCGCGGTGTTCGTGGGCCGGCGCGGCAAGCGTCTCACCCCGCGCAGCGTGCAGCTCGCGGTCAAGCGGCTGTTGGGCGCACTCCCGCGCGGGCGCGACTTGCACGTGCATTCGCTGCGGCATTCGTTCGCCACGCACCTGCTCGACGCGGGTGCGGACCTGCGGGCCGTGCAGGAGCTGCTGGGCCACGCGTCGCTCGGGACCACGCAGGTGTATACTCATACGTCGGTGGAACGGTTGAAAAAGGTGTACCATCAAGCGCATCCGAGGGCATGACGCGAATCCATAGTACGACCATTCTCGCGGTGCGCCGCGACGGGCACGTGGCCCTGGGCGGCGACGGCCAGGTGACGCTGGGCGACACCGTGATGAAGGCCAACGCCAACAAGGTGCGCGCCCTCAAGGGCGGCAAGATCCTCGCCGGCTTCGCGGGCGCGTCGGCCGACGCGTTCACGCTGTTCGAGAAGTTCGAGGAGAAGCTCGAGCGCTACCCCGGCAACCTGCCGCGCGCGGCCGTGGAGCTCGCCAAGGACTGGCGCTCCGACCGCGTGCTGCGCCGCCTCGAGGCGCTGCTGGTCGTCGCCGACAAGGAGCACGGCTACGTGATCTCGGGGTCGGGCGAGCTGATCGAGCCCGACGACGGCGTCCTGGCGATCGGCTCGGGCGGCAACTACGCCCTCGCCGCGGCGCGGGCGCTGCTGCAGCAGTCGAAGCTCTCGCCCAAAGACATCGTGCAGCGCTCGCTCGAGATCGCCGCCGACATTTGCGTCTACACCAACACGCATATCACCATTCTGGAGCTCTGATGGCCGGCCCCACCCGCGTCCCCGATGACAAGACCCCCCCCGCCGGCGCGCCGGAGCAGGAGGAGCAGCTTCCCTGGCTGGAGGAGCTGCCGCCGCGCAAGATCGTGGCGGAGCTGGATCGCTACATCGTGGGCCAGGAAGTCGCCAAGAAGGCCGTGGCGATCGCGGTGCGGAACCGCTGGCGCCGCACCCAGGCGCCCGACGACATCCGCGACGAGATCCTGCCGAACAACATCATCATGATCGGCCCCACCGGCGTGGGGAAAACCGAGATCGCGCGGCGCCTGGCGCGCCTCGCCGGCGCCCCGTTCCTCAAGGTCGAGGCCTCGAAGTTCACCGAGGTCGGCTACGTGGGCCGGGACGTCGAGTCCATGGTGCGCGAGCTGGTCGACGTGGCGATCAACATGGTCCGCACGGAGCGCGAGGACGACGTCTACCCCGAGGCCGAAGCGCGCGCGGAAGAGCGGCTGTTGGACATCCTGCTCCCGCCGGTCCCGGCGCTGCCCCAGCCCCCAACCCCTAGCCTCGTGGGCGAGGGGAAGGGGGGGGATCGCCCGCTGTTCGTCGTCTCATCCAAAGGCGACGTGACCCAGAAGGCGGCCGAGGGCGACGTCGAGGCGCAGGAGCGCCGCCGCCGCACGCGCGAGAAGCTGCGCCAGCAGCTCAAGGAGGGAAAGCTCGAGGAGCGCGAGGTGGAGATCGAGGTGCAGCAGCAGGGCTTCCCGATGCTCGAGATGATGCAGCCGCCGCAGGGCATGGAGGGCCCGGACTTCAACTTCACCGAGTGGCTGCAGGAGATGATGCCGAAGAAAAAGAAGCGCCGCACCGTACACCTGCACGAAGCCCGCCGCATCCTGGTCGACGAGGAGCTGAAGAAGCTCGTCGACATGGACGACGTGGTGAACGAAGCGCTCGATCGGGTCGAAAACCACGGCGTGATCTTCATCGACGAGCTCGACAAGATCGCGGGCGAGCGCGGCACCGTCGGGCCCGTCGTGTCGCGCGAAGGCGTGCAGCGCGACCTGCTCCCCATCGTCGAGGGCTCGACCGTCCAGACACGTTACGGCTATGTCCGCACCGACCACGTGCTGTTCATCGCCGCCGGCGCGTTCCACGTCTCCAAGCCCTCCGACCTGATTCCCGAGCTGCAGGGACGCTTCCCGATCCGCGTGGAGCTGCAGCCGCTCACCGAGGAGGACTTCGTCCGCATCATGACGGAGCCCGAGAACGCGCTCACCAAGCAGTACGCCGCGCTGTGCGCCGCCGAGGGCGCCACGCTCGAGTTCACGCCCGACGGCATCAAGGAGATCGCCCGCATCGCGGCCAAAGCCAACGAGCGCATGGAAAATATCGGCGCCCGCCGGCTCCACACCGTCATGACCAACCTGCTCGAAGACGTGCTGTTCGATCTGCCCGACCTCGCGGAAAAGCGCATCAAGTTCGACGCGACCCGGGTACGGGAGCGCCTGGCGAAGATCGTCGAGGACGAGGACCTGCGCCGCTATATCCTCTAGAACCGCCCGCTTGTCTGAGCATTCTCCCGCAGGTAGAATTAGCAGCCGTCCCCTGTCATTTTGACCGCCTTACGGGGAGTCCATGAGCAAGCGCGACTTCCTCGCTATCACCGACCTCACGCGGGACGAGATCCTGCGGCTGTTCGACCTCGCCGGCCGCATGAAGGCCGGCACGTACCGGGAGACCCCTCTCGCCGGGAAGACGCTGGCGATGATCTTCGCGAAGTCGAGCACCCGCACGCGGGTGTCGTTCGAGGTGGGGGCCTACCAGCTGGGCGGCCAGGCGCTGTTTCTCTCGTCGCGCGACATCCAGATCGGGCGTGGCGAGCCGATCCCGGACACGGCACGCGTGCTGTCGCGCTACGTCGACGGGATCATGATCCGCACGTTCGACCACGCCGAAGTGGAACAGCTGGCCGGCCACGCCACCGTCCCCGTGATCAACGGCCTCACCGACCTGTCGCATCCCTGCCAGGTGCTCGCCGATCTCTTCACCGTGCGCGAGGCGCTGGGAGGATGGGAAGGCAAGCGGATCGCGTGGATCGGGGACGGCAACAACATGGCGAACAGCTGGATCGAGGCCGCCCAGGTGCTCGGGTTCGAGCTGCGGCTGGCGTGCCCGGAGGGGTACGAGCCGAACCGCCGCATCTTCGACCACGCCAAGGCCGCCGGGGCGTGCGTCTCGATCACCGAGGTGCCCGAGGAGGCGATCGAAGGCGTGCAGGTGGTGAACACCGACGTGTGGGCCTCGATGGGGCAGGAGGAGGAGGCGGAAGCACGGCGCAACGCGTTCCGGGGCTACACGGTGGACCGCGATCTCATGCAGCTCGCCGACCCCAAGGCCATTTTCCTGCACTGCCTCCCCGCGCACCGCGGCGAAGAGGTCGCGACCGAGGTGATCGAAGGCCCGCAGTCGCGCGTGTGGGACGAGGCCGAGAACCGCTTGCACGTGCAAAAGGCCCTGCTCGCGACGTTGATGGGCTAGGCCCGGCCATGGAGACTCCGAAGCGTACCCCGCTGCACAAGATCCACGTCACGCTCGGCGCCAAGATGGTGCCGTTCGGCGGGTACGAGATGCCCGTGAGCTACCCGTCCGGCATCGCCGCCGAGCATCGGGCGGTGCGCGAGCGCGTGGGCGTGTTCGACGTATCCCACATGGGTGAATTCGAGGTCAGCGGTCCGGACCGCAACGCCTTCGTGCAACGTGTAACGTGCAACGATGTTGGAGCCTTGAAGGCCGGTCAGGCCCAGTATTCAGCCATTCTCACGGACCAGGGCACCTTCATGGACGACTGCCTGGTCTATCGCTTCGAAGACCGGTTGATGCTGGTGGTGAACGCCGCGAACATCGCGCCGGACTGGGACCACATCGTGGCTCAGAAGCGCGGTGCGAACGTGCGGCTGCGCGACATCTCGGACCAGACGGGACTCCTGGCAGTGCAGGGCCCCGCGGCCGAGACCCTGCTCGCGCAGCTCACGGCCGTCGGCGTCGCGATGATTCCCTACTATCACTTCGTCCAGGGTATGGTCGCGGGCGTGCAGTGCTTCATCTCCCGCACCGGCTACACCGGCGAGGATGGGTTCGAGCTGTACGCCCGGGCGGCCGACACCGAAGCCTTGTGGCACGCGCTGGTCGGCGCGGGGCGGGCCGAGCCGTGCGGCCTGGGCGCGCGCGACACGCTGCGGCTCGAGGCGGGATACCCGTTGTACGGCAGCGACATCGACGCCGGCGTGACCCCCTACGAGGCGGGCCTCGGCTGGATCGTGAAGCTCGACAAGGGCGCCGACTTCACCGGACTCGCGGCGCTCAAGCGCCAGAAGCTCGAGGGCGTGAAGCGGCGGCTCGTGGGCTTCAAGCTGCTCGAGCCCAAGGTCGTGGCGCGGCATGGCTACGGGGTGTACCTGGACGGCACGCAGGTGGACGTCGTGCGCTCGGGCACCGTCACGCCCACGGTCAACTACGCCATCGGGATGACGTATCTGCCCGTTGCCCAGGCCAAGCCGGGCGGAGCGTTCGCCATCGACGTGCGCGGCAAGCGGGCGGCGGCGGAAGTGGTGGCGCTGCCATTCGTGGCGAGAAGGACAAAGACGATGGTAGAGGGCGGTAAAGGACGGTAGAGGACGGTAGAGGATGGTAGAGGACCGTAGAGGACGGTAGAGGTATGCGGATCGGAATCCTGACGGTGTCGGATCTTGGGGCCCTTGGCCAGCGTGAGGATACGTCCGGCGACGCGATCGCGGGATGGGCCGCCGAGCACAGTTACGACGTCGTGGTGCGCAGCGTGGTGCCCGACGAGACCGACCGCATCGCCGGCAAGCTTGCCCGCTGGGCGGACTCAGGTGAGGTCGACGTGGTGCTCACGACCGGCGGTACGGGCCTGACCGCGCGCGACGTGACACCGGAAGCGACGGAGGCGGTGCTCGACCGGCTCGCGCCCGGCATCGCCGACGCGCTCCGCTCGGCCGCGGCGGCGGGGTTCCCGCGCGCCTGGCTGTCGCGCGGCGTCGCTGGCATGCGGGGCAAGACGCTGATCGTCAACCTCCCGGGCTCGACGGCGGGTGTGAAGGATGGGCTGGCCGTGCTCGAGGGCTTGCTCGACCACGCCGTCGACCTAGTGACCGGGGCAGCAACCGCGCACGGCGCACCGCGCACCGAAGCCGATGCCTGACCGCATCCTCGTCACCACGGACGATCTGGAGCACGCCGTCCGCATCAACGCGGCGCTCGAGGCGACGGGGTTCCACACCACCCTGGCGCACACGCTCGACGAGGCGCGGCAGGCCATAAGGCGCGAGCCCCCTCCTGACTGCATCGTCGTGACGGGCGGGCTGCACGAGTCCGGTGCCGTCCAGCTGCTCGGTCTGGCGCGCGACCGCTCGATCTCCACGCTCGGCTTGGTGGAGCACACCGAGCCGGATGCCAAGGGGCTGGCCCGGCGGCTCGGCCTGACCGGCTATCTCACCAAGCCGGCTGACCCGGCGGAAGTAACCGCGACCGTGCGCCGCCTGATCGAGCGCCGCAAGCTACAGCAGCGCACCGGCATCATCGGCGAGTCCCCCGCCATCCAGGAAGTGCTCGTCAAGATCGAGCAGATGGCGCCCGTGAGCGCCACCGTGCTCGTAGAAGGGGAATCGGGCACCGGCAAGGAGCTGGTGGCGCGCGCGATCCACGACCTGTCGCTGCGCCGCACCAAGCCGTTCATCGCGGTGAACGGCGCCGCGATCCCGGAGACGCTGCTCGAGAGCGAGCTGTTCGGTCACGAGAAGGGGGCGTTCACCGGAGCCGCCGAGCGGCGTCTCGGTCGCTTCGAGCTGGCCGACGGCGGCACCATCTTCCTCGACGAGGTAGGGGAAATGCCGCCCGCCACCCAGGTCAAGCTGCTGCGCGTGCTCGAGGACCAGAGCTTTTTCCGGGTCGGCGGCACGCAGCCCATCAAGGTGGACGTCCGGGTGGTGGCCGCGACCAACAAGGCGCTGAAAGAAGAGGTCGCCCTGGGGCGCTTCCGCGACGACCTGTTCTACCGCCTCAACGTGCTCTACATCTATCTGCCGCCGTTGCGCGAGCGGAAGGTCGACATCCCGCTGCTGGTGCGCCGCTTCATCGCCGAGTTCGCCAAGCAGCACGACCGCAATTTCCGGGGCATCACCCCCGAGGCGCTCCAGATTCTTGTAGACGCGGACTGGCCGGGCAACATCCGCCAGCTGCGCAATCTCATCGAGTCGATGGTCGTGCTCGCGCCCGAGGGGGAGATCCGCGCCGACGACATCCCGCGCGACATCCGCGAGCGCGGGCGGGGGCTGCCGATGCGTCTGGTGGGCGCGACCCGCGACGTCGCGGGCCAGGAGCTGGAGTTCATCTTCCGCAGTCTTGTGGAGCTCAAGTTACAGGTCGAGGAGCTGCGCCGGCGGCTGGAAGAGCGGCCCCAGCGGGTCGAGGTCATCGAGGTTGGCCCCGGGTCTGCACTTAGCCCCACGGCGCCGATCGAAGCCGAGCCTGCGCCGGAGGCCGAGGTGCTGTACCGGCCCGGCATGACAATGGCGGAGGTGGAGCGGGCGGCCATCGAGGCGGCGCTGCGCGAGACCAAGGGGAATCGACGCAGGGCGGCCGAGGTGCTGGGGATCGGGGAGCGCACCCTGTACCGGAAGCTCAAGGAATACGCGCTCGTATAGTTGTAAGTGACACTCCGACAAGGAGTTGCATTCGTGTACCCATTGACAGGGTGTGACGGCCGTCACATGTTAGGGCGCCCTTATACGCACTCTTTAACTCGCCGCCGCGCCCCGGCTGCATGAGACGTGGACTTTAGGGTCGATCCGGGACTGTGCGTGGCGTGCATGGCGTGCGTCCGAGTGTGCCCCGCCGACGCCGTCGCCGTTGAAGGCAACCAGATCCGAATCGTGGACGAGACGTGCACGCGCTGCGGGCTGTGCCTGCCGGCGTGCCCGCACGACGCAATCCGGGCGTCGGGCGACGTGGCCCGCGCGGACGAGCTGGCGCTGTCGGGGCGCGCCGCGCTCATCCTGTCGGTCGAGTGCGCGGTGTTCTTTTACCCGGCCACGCCGGAGCAGGTGGTGAACGCGTGCTACGCCGCGGGATTCCGCACCGTGCACCGCGGCGTGCTGGGCGACGAGCTGGTGGCCAAGGAGTACCTGACGCTATGGGCGGACGAAGGCTGGGGCAGCATGATTCGCTCGACGTGCCCGGTGATTGTGGAGACGGTCCGGACCCAATATCCGGAGCTGATCCCGTACCTGGCGCCCATCGCGACGCCGATCGCGGCGGAGGCTCGCTACCTGAAGGGTCTCCATGGCGCGGCCACGCCGATCGTGTACGCGGGCGTGTGTCTCACCGAAGGCGGGCGCGAGGTGGAGGCTGCCATCACGTTCGAGGAGCTGGCGGACCTGTTCCGGCGCCGCGACGTGCGGGTGGAAGACCAGGCGCCCTATTTCACCCGCGTGCCCGAGGAGCGGCGGCGGCATCTGAGTACGGCGGGCGGACTGCCGCTCGAGCTGCTGATGGAGGAAACGCACGCCAGCCGGCGCTTCCGCAAGGTGCGCGGGCTGGGGGGTCTGGAAGCGATCGCCCGGGCGGTGGCGGTGGACCGCATCGACGTGGGGTTCGTCGACATTCTGCCGTGCGAGGGCTGCCTCGACCACCCGCTGCTGGGCCCGCGCAACGAGCTGTTCCGGCGGCGCGAGATCGTGGGCGCCACGGAGCCGGTGCGGGCGCGGGGACCCGTCGTCGAGGAAGCGGTGGCCCGCGGGGTGCGGGTGGGCGAGGCGTTCCCGATCCTGCGCAACGGGCACGGGCCGCCGCCCGAAGCGGTCACCGGGGTGCTCGACGAGATCGGCCTCGCGCCCAACGGCCGGCCCTGGGACTGCGGCGCGTGCGGCTACGCCACCTGCCGCGCGTTCGCCGAAGCGGCCGCGGCGGGGCGCACCACGCTCAAGTCGTGCCCGCCCTATCTCGACAAGGTGGGCCGGCAGGCGCAGCTGCAGGCGGCCGTGGACGGGCTCACCGGGTTGGCGACGTACCGCGTGCTGCGCGACCGGCTAGCGAGCGAGGTGGCGCGCAGCGACCGCACGCACGACGCGTTCGCCGTGCTGTTCGTGGACCTGGACAACTTCAAGCAGGTGAACGACCGGTTCGGCCACGAGGCGGGGAACGACGTGCTGAAGAGCGCCGCGCGGGAGTGCTCGGCGCACATCCGCACGACCGATCTGGCGGCGCGCTACGGGGGCGACGAGTTCGTGATGGTGCTGGTGCACACCGGGGTGGAGGGGGCGCGGGTGGTGGCCGACAAGGTGCGCACCGGCGTGGAAGTGATGGGCCGGGACCTGGGCTATCCCGCCGGGCTCGTGACGGTGAGCATCGGGGTGGCCGAGTTGGCGCCCGGGCGGGGGCCCGAGCGGGAGGATGTGCTGGTGGCGGCCGATCGCGCACTGTACCGCGCCAAGGCCATGGGACGCAATCAGGTTGCCACAGGAGCAGCGTGACGTGACGCCATCCAACCCGGCCGAAACCCCAGGGGGCACGGCAGAGCGCGACGCCCTTCCCCTCACGCCCGCGGGCCAGAGTCCCGACCCGTGGGGCGTGAAGCGCGCCGAGAACCTGATCGCGGGGCTCACGGGCGTGCTGTCGGCGCGTGTGGTGGTGACGCCGCTGGGCGAGGTGAGCGAGATCCACGTGCTCACCACCAACGACATGCAGCCGAAACAGGTGGTGCGCAACATCGAGTCGGCGCTGATGGCGCAGCTGGGCGTCAAGATCGATCACCGCAAGATCAGCGTGGCCCAGACCGCCGACGTGCGGCCCATCGAGCAGATGCAGGAGGAGGCCGTCCGCACCCGCGCCAAGAAGCGGGTGGTGATCTTCCAGGGACTTGAGGTGCGGCCCTCGGAGCGGCCGCAGCGCGTGCAGATCCGGGTGCGGCTCTCGTTCGAGGGGAAGGAAGCGGAGGCGGAGGAGCAGGGAACCGACACGGCGCGCAACCGCGTGGAGGCGGCGGCGCGGGCCGCGTCGCTCTGTCTCGACGAGCTGTTGCCCGACAACTCCGTGGCGCTCGAGGGAACGCAGATCATCGAGGCGTTCGACCGCAAGTTCGTGTTCGTGGCGGTGCACGGGCTGGGCGGGCGGGAGGCGCAGCTCCTGACGGGCACGTGCGAGATTCGCGAGAGCCCGGAGCGGAGCTCGGTGCTGGCGGTGTTGGATGCAACCAACAGGTGGGCGGATGCACGCCGTTAGAATAGCCACTCCCAACACTGTCACATCACTGTAAATACTTGTAACTCTTGTAGTTAGCAGCATTTCCCACCGTTGTTGCATCAATCCAACAAAGGCCCTTGCGCAGTTCCCATTTTGGTGGTATTTCGTGTTCTGTGAGTTTGCCGAAACAGAAGCGGTATTGGGGCACGCAGCGCGTGGCGCGCGTCTGTCAGGTGTCGCCGGCGACAGTAGCGAACTGGATCGACCAGGGGCTGCTGAAGGGGCACAAGACACCGACGGGGCGCCGGCGTGTGGAGGCGGAGGCAACGGGCACGCGATGGTGGTGGTGGTGGACGACGATCCCGGCTACCTGAAGGCGCTGGTGCTCACGATCGAGCGGTCGGAGCTGGACGTGGAGGTGGTGGAGGCGGGGACGGGGGTGGACGCGCTGCTCGAGATCGGCCGGGTGCAGCCGACGCTGATCGTGCTGGACTACGGCCTGCCGGACCTGAACGCGCCGGAGGTGATCCGGCGGTTGCTCGAGCCGGGGCGCCAGCTCGATGTCGAGGTGATCGTGGTGACGGGGGGGATGCCGGAAAGGGCCGCGGTCGAGCTGCGAGAGATGGGCGTGAAGACGATCGTGAACAAGGTGGACGGGATGCAGGCGGTGGTGGAGGCGATGCAGCAGGCGCTGAAGCGGCGCAAGGTCGCGTAGCGCATCAGAATTGACGGTTTTGGCGGATTTGACGGTTTTGGGCTGTGCCGGGCCAGTGGGGAGCCGGCGAGCCGTATAGAGACATCTCGAAAAAAGGGGCCCCTGGTCACCGCTACCAAAGAGCGGAGCTGAGCGAAAAGACGACGAGCGGAGCGTTCGGGTGCGCCATAGCGAGGCGTGCCACTCCTAGCGGTCCACTGAGACTCGCAGTATCTCGGAGGGGGTGACGCTCAATGTTG
>WNGQ01006628.1_pt1 | contig 11193 bp, 8 predicted proteins | sample 5407661 | NCBI WGS metagenome assembly WNGQ01 (sample SAMN13153382, study PRJNA577476) | soil metagenome | isolation source: 60 cm soil or saprolite under Garry oak tree replicate 2 | place: USA:California | collected 2016-06-15
TCGCCGCCGCTCTGACACCGCTTTCCCCATAGCGGCCAATATCCCGCGGCTTCGTTCAATCCGGCTTCTATGAGGTCCCAAGACCCGCACAGGTGGGCATCATCGCGTCCATCAGGACCTCACAGAAGCCTCCAGATTCAAAAAATCCTTCGCCCCGATTCGATTATTGCGCGTCAGCCGTCTCTTGCCGAGTTTTGCAACAGAATCCCATCGGCAGCGGAATTCGACAGGTCGTCGCGCAATGTCTCAGTAGGTACTTCGCGTTCGCCATGGAAGCGGAGTCAGGCGTCGAAGTGGGTAGTGCTCATTGAACGTGACCTGCTAGGCCGAGCCCGAACCGGCGAGGGCGATTTTGCGGGGAGCGCTAGTTTATTGTTCATTCCGGCGAATCCGTAGACCGGATGGTTTCTGACACCGCGTGGGGACAACGATGAACTCGGCCTCCGGCACTGGGGCATGCCGCTATTGATTTGGCTCAAGTGCAGCTGGTTATCCGGTCGACACTGCGAGTATGATAGGCGCGATCCCGGGGCGTATGAGGCAGGACCGTGAGCGCATCCATCCTCGTTGCCGATGACGAGCCCAACATCGTGCTCTCTCTGGAGTTCTTGCTGAAGCAGGCCGGCTTTCGCGTGCGCACCGTCTCGGATGGCGAGGCGGCGCTGGCCGCCATCGCCCAGGACCCGCCGGACCTCGTGCTGCTCGACGTCATGATCCCCGGCCGCGACGGCTACGCCGTCTGCCAGAGCATCCGCGCCAATCCGGCTTGGCGCGACATGCGCATCATCATGCTCACCGCCAAGGGCGGCGACATTCAACGCGAGAAGGGGCTCTCGCTCGGGGCGGACGAGTACGTGACAAAACCGTTCTCGACACGCGAACTCGTCGAGCGCATCCGCCGCATACTCGGCCCTCGGGGTTGAACGTGGCGGGCGGGCGAGTCGGAACCTTGACCGGAATCATCAGAAGTCTGCTCATCGCCTTTGCCGGATTGCTCGCCGCCGGCTTCGCGGCGCTGGCGCTTGCGCTCGGCGAGCCCGCGGTTTTCCCGATCGCGATTGCGGGCGGCGCACTGCTGGCGATCTTCATCGCCCTCGCCTGGCTGCTGCTCTACCGCCTGACGCGACCGCTCGACCGCCTCGCACTCGACGTGAGGATCATCGCTCGCGAGAACCCCGGCCACCGGCTGGGGCTCGTCGCGCATTATTGGGTGGGGAGACTGGCCGAGAGCATCGAAGCGATGCGGGGCCGGCTGATGAGCGCCGAGGCTCACGGCGCGCAGGCGCTCGCCGACGCGCAAAATCAGGGCGCGGAGCAAAAACGCTGGCTCGAAGCCATTCTGCTCGATCTCACCGACGGCATCGTGGTGTGCAATCTGCAGCACCAGGTGCTCCTGTACAATCAGGCCGCGGCCGACTTGCTGGGCGGCACCCAGAGCTTCGGGCTGGGCCGGTCGCTCTTCCCATTTCTGGCACGGGAACCGGTGCTGCATGCGCTCGAGCGGCAAATGCAACGCCTCGAGGGCGGCTGGGCGTCGCCGGGACCGCGTTTCATGTGCGGCGCAGCCGGCGGCGAACGTTTGCTGGGTGCCCGGCTCGGCGTCGTGCTGGACGCCAAGGGTGCGCCGAACGGCTACGTGCTGAGCTTCGCCGAGCTCGGCGAGGAGGAAACCGCGCTCGCCAAACGCGACGATCTCCTTGAGCTAGCGACGGAAGGGCTGCGCGCGCCCATCGCTAACCTGCGCGCCGCGGCGGAGACGCTTTCGCAGAATCCCGATCTGCCGGACGCCCAGCGCGCCGCATTCCAGAAAGTAGTGCTGGAAGAGAGCATGGCGCTCAGCAATCAGCTGGAGGCGCTCGTCCGCGGCTACCGCGAACTCGGCGGCGGCCGATGGATGATGGCCGAGATCCATTCGAACGACCTGATTTCCTCGCTGACCCGCCGCCTGGTAGGCGCGCCGCTGCAGCTCACGGCAACCGGACTTCCGGACTGGCTTTACGGCGATAGCCTGTCGCTCCTGGTCCTGCTCGAGTTGCTGCTCCGCCAGCTCCATGCCGCGACCGGAGCCGAGGCCTTCGACGTCGCGGTCTCCCGCAGCGAGAACCGCATCTATCTCGACCTGATCTGGCGGGGCGAACCGATCCCCGCGCAACAGCTGGAGTCCTGGCTCAACCGGCCGCTCATCGGCGGTCTCGGGCCACTCACCGGTCAGGCCGTGCTGCACCGCCACGGCAGCGATGCGTGGAGCCAGCCGGCCGGGCCCGGCATGGCCAGGCTGCGGGTCCCGTTGGCTTCGGCGCAAGCCGGAGCGCCGCGCGAACGTCCGCTCCGACCCCAGCGTCCCGAATTCTACGACTTCGATCTGCTGCGCAATCCGGTGCCAACCGGCCGTTTCGCCGAGCGAGCGCTCAAGCAGCTCACCTACGTGGTCTTCGATCTGGAGACCACGGGGCTGAGGCCGGCGGACGGCGACGAAGTGGTGTCGATCGCTGGGGTGCGCATCGTGAACGGCCGCATCCTCACCAGGGAGACCTTCGAACGCGTGGTCAATCCGGGCCGGCCGATTCCCGAAGCATCGATTCGTTTCCACGGCATCACCGACGAGATGGTGCGCGACAAGCCGCCGTTCGCCATGGTGCTGCCCGCGTTTCACCGGTTCGCGGCGGACGCGGTGCTGGTCGCCCACAACGCGGCGTTCGACATCACGTTTCTCAACCGCGCCGCCGGCGCCTTGTCCTTCGACCAGCCGGTCGTGGATACCCTGCTCCTTTCGGCCCATCTCTATCCGAGCGAGGCGGACCATTCGCTCGACGCCATCGCCGCGCGGCTGGGATTGGACGTCGTGGATCGGCACAGCGCGGTGCGCGATTCCTTACTTACGGCGGCGATCCTGCTACGCTTGTTGGATCGTTGTGAGGAACTCGGCATCACCCGTCTCGGCCAGCTCATCACGGCAACCGACATGGCGGGGCGACTGCGGGCGCACCAGCACGGGTTTGAACGCCATGCCGCGGGAAGCGCGTCATAGGGATCGGCTTGTCGGGCTGTTCGGGCTCGGCCTCGTCCTGTTCAATCCGCCGGTACTCGGGCTGTTCGCGGGCGCGACCCTCTTCGGCTGGCCGCTCCTGTTCGTATATTTGTTCTGTGCGTGGGCGGCGCTCACCGCCATGGTCGCCCTCACCGTGGAACGCAGCAGAGTGCGATCTCCTTTCGAGGAGGACTGAGGTATGCTGGCCGGCGGCGTGCTCCTGCTCCTGGCCGCGGCCGCCTACATGGCGCTGCTGTTTGCCATCGCCAGTTTCGGCGACCGCCGCGCTGCCGCGGGGCGCAGCCTGATCGACTCGAGCGTGGTCTATGCGCTCTCGCTCGCGGTCTACTGCACCTCCTGGACATTCTATGGCAGCGTCGGCCGCGCCGCGAGCCGTGGTCTCGACTTCCTGCCGATCTATCTCGGACCCACCTTGGTGTTTTGCCTGGGCTGGGTGCTGCTGAGCCGGATCCTGCGGGTCTCGAAAGCGCATCGCATCACTTCGATCGCCGACCTGCTCGCTTCCCGGTTCGGGAAAAGCGGAGCGGTCGCCGGACTCGTCACCATCATAGCGGTGATCGGCAGCGTTCCGTACATCGCGCTGCAGCTCAAGGCCGTGTCGACGAGCCTGAAAGTGCTGCTCGAGTACCAGGGGAGCTTTGGCACAGCCGCCGTCGATGGAACGAGCGTGCTGCGTAACACCGAGCTGTGGGTGGCGGGCGTGCTCGCGCTGTTCGCCATTCTGTTCGGTACCCGCAAAATCGACGCGAGCGAGCGGCACGAAGGCATCGTGGCTGCCATCGCCTTCGAGTCGATCGTGAAGCTGGTTAGCTTCGTGGCGGTGGGCCTGTTCGCCGGCCTCGTGCTGTTCGACGGCTTCGGCGACATTTTCGCCCGCGCCGCGGCCCGGCCGGAGCTCTCGCAGCTGTTCGATTTCGGGGGGCCGTTCGCCGGCATCGACTGGATCGCCCTGACCTTCCTGGCCATGGCGGCGATCGTCTGCCTGCCGCGGCAATTCCAGGTCATGGTCGTCGAGAACGTCGACCCGCGGCACCTCGACCGGGCGCTGTGGCTGTTCCCGGCCTATCTCATCGCCATCAATCTGTTCGTGGTGCCGATCGCGCTGGCCGGCCTGCTGAGCGTGCCGGCCGGCACCGATCCGGACACGCTCATGCTGGCGCTGCCGCTCGGCTCCGGATACGGCGGACTCGCGCTGCTGGCGTTTCTCGGCGGGCTTTCCGCCGCGGCCAGCATGGTCATCGTCGAGACCGTGGCGCTCAGCACCATGATCTGCAACGACCTCGCCGTTCCCATGCTGCTCCGGCTCGGATGGCTCGGCCCCGACACGCGTCCGGTCCTGCTCGGCATCCGGCGCGCCGCCATCGCGCTCGTCGTCCTGCTCGGCTTCGCCTACGTGCGGATCGTGCGCGAGAGCTACGGCCTGGTGTCGATCGGGCTAGTCTCCTTTGCGGCGGTCGCGCAATTCTTCCCCGCCATCGTGCTGGGGCTGTTCTGGAAGCGCGCGAGCCGGCTCGGGGTCCTCACCGGCATCAGCGCGGGCTTCCTGATCTGGGCCTATACGCTGCTGCTTCCCTCGTTCGCGTCGGCGGGCTGGCTGCCGCGCGAGCTGTTCGAGCAAGGCGCGCTGGGGATTTCCGTGTTGCGTCCTTCGGCCCTGTTCGGGCTCGACGGGCTCGACCCGGTGACACACGGCCTGTTCTGGTCGATGCTGCTGAACATCGCCGGCATCATCGGGGTATCGCTGTTCGTTGACCAGTCGGCGCTCGAACGCAGCCAGGCCGCGCTCTTCGTCGACTATTGGCGCGGCGCGGGACACGAGGAAGGCCGGCTCTGGCGCGGCACCGCGCAAGTCGCCGATCTCGTCCAGCTGGTCGGCCGTTTCCTTGGCGAAGCACTGACACGCGAAGCCTTCGCGGCGGAAGCGCGAGGGCGCGGCCGGGATCCCGCGGCGCTCGCCGCCGATGCGGAGACCGTGAGGCTAGCGGAGCGGCTGCTCGCCGGCGCCATCGGCAGCGCATCGGCGCGCGTCATGGTCGCTTCGGTGGTGCACGAGGAGCCGATCGGCACCGAGGAAGTGATGCGCATTCTCGACGAGACGTCGCAGGCGATCGAATACAGCCGCCGCCTCGAGCAGCAGTCGCGCACGCTCGAGGCCACCACGGCGGAATTGCGGCGCGCGAACGAGCGGCTGCGCGAGCTCGACCGGCTCAAGGACGATTTCGTTTCCACGGTAAGCCACGAGCTGCGCACACCGCTCACCTCGATCCGTTCGTTCTCCGAGATCTTGCTGGACAACCCGGCCCTCGAGCAGCACCAGCGACAGGAGTTCCTGCGGATCATCGTCACCGAGAGCGAGCGGCTTACGCGGTTGATCAACGACATGCTCGACCTCGCCAAGATCGAGGCGGGCAAGCTCGAGTGGCACATGGAACGCGTGAGCGCGAACGAGGTGGTGCGCGAAGCAGCAACTGCGCTCGGCCAATTGTTTCGCGACAAGAGCGTCGAGCTGAAAATCGAGCTGCCGGATAGCGTGCCGACGATCATCGCCGACCGCGATCGGCTGTTCCAGGTCGTGGTCAATCTGCTGTCCAATGCGGTGAAATTCTCGCCGCGAGATGCCGGGCTGGTGACGCTCGGCGTCGAAACCGACACCGACGGCGTCATGCTCTCGGTCACCGACAACGGGCCCGGAATCGCGGCGAAAGACCGCGACGCGATCTTCGAGCGCTTTCGCCAGGTCGGCGACACGCTTACCGCGAAGCCGGAGGGGAGCGGCCTAGGGCTCGCGATCTCGCGCATGATCATCGAGCATTTCGGCGGCCGCGCCTGGGTCGAGGAGGCGCCGGGCAGCGGCGCGATCTTCCGGGTATGGCTGCCGCGCGAACCCGCCACGGCATCCGCGGCCTGATGCTCAGCCCAGCGCGGGGAAATAATCGGCGACCAGGCGCTGACGCCAGCGATCGATATCCCGGAATACCTGCACGAGACGCTCGCGCTCCGGTCGGCCGAGCGATTCCGGCCTGATGCAATTGTCCGGGGCACGGCGCGCCGAGATCCGTTCGATCTGGTGGCGCAACAGCAGTTCCAGCAGAAAGGTCAAATCCTCGCTCAGCCTGCCGGCATCCTCGCCCGCCAGAACGCCCGACTCGGCGAGGGCGGCGAGTCGGGCGGGGGTTCCTGTCGCCTCGACCCCGTTCTTGAGCGCCCGCAGGCGCACGATCTCGACCAGCGGTTTGCTGCCCCGCAGCTTGATATCGATGGCATCCTTCTCGGCGCCGTCCCTGGCGATCAATTGCCCGAACAGGTCGACGCTGCTGGCGTGATCTTTTTGCAGCCAGGAGATCTGCGCAAGGAACGGCAGGTTATCGCGCGCCGCCATCGTGACGTGGCGGCGCAGCGCGGCCGCAAGCTCGGCCGGGCCCGAAATGGCGCGGAAATCGAAGAACATATCTGTAAACATGATTTCCTGGCTGCCCCGCGCGCGCACCCAGCCGGTCACCTGCGACTCCCATTGCGCCAGCGTCTTGCGCCAAAGCGGGTTCGTCGCCATGACGTCCCCCTCGCACAGGGGAAAGCCCGCCTGCTCGAGCCCGCGCGTGAACCTTTGAGCCAGCTCGGCGAAGAACCGATCAACACTTTCGTGCTCGGAATCGGCGTGGTCGGCGAGGATGAAACCGTTGTCCTGGTCGGGGTGAAGCAGGCTCTCGCCGCGGCCAGCCGAGCCCATCACTAGGGCGGCGAAAGATACCGGCGGCTCGCCCCAGCCCGCTTCCGCCATGCTTGCCAGCGCCTGACGCAGGACCGCCGCCGTAACGTGGTCGTTGAGCGCGTTGACGAGCGCGATCACCTCCATCGCAGGCTCGCCCGCCGCCAACAGCGCCGCAGCTAGGCCCACCTGGGCGGCTCTCGCGTCCGGCGAGGGTGGCCGGCTCTCGCTCATCACGGCGGGATCGAGCTCACTCAGCAGCCCGGCGAATCCCGAGCCGAGCACGGCTTCCAAGCTGACGAGGCCGATCGGCTCGCCGCCGGCGTCCACGACGGGTAGGCAATTGCGCCGCTGCCGCCGCATCTCGACGAGCGCCCGGTAGAGGCGATCGTGCTCGTGCAGCGCCGGCACGCGGCGGCGCAATGCCGCACTCACCGGCTGGTCCGGCTCGACGACGAACAAGGCGCGCTCGAGGAGATCCTCCGCGGTGAGTACGCTCGCGGCCCGGCCGTGCGCGTCCGTGATCAGCGCCGTCGTCTCGCCCGCCTCACGCATGCGGGCCACGAGACCAAACAGCGGTTCGGTCTCGGAGCCGGTGACGGCCCGCCGCTCGACCAGATCACCGATTGGACGAGTCAAACGCCGCAGCCATTCGCTCATACAAGCCCGCCCCGAGGGAATGATGCTGCCGAAACCACAGGTCTAAAAGCGTAGCATGGCGAACTCGCGGCGCGGCTGGTGGGAAAACGCGGCTGCCCGGACCGAACGACGTTGGGCCCGGGCAGCAATGCGAACGCCTCGGTTACTCCGCCGGAGCAGCCTTGGCCGCGGCCGGTCCGAGATCGGGTATCGCTCCCAGAATGGCCCGGCGCTCCACTTCGGCGAAGCCGGCTTCCGCCGCCGGCTCCGGCTTGAGCAGCGACACCACGATGCCCGACAGGAACGACAGCGTCATGGTGATCAGGCAGGGGTTCTTGAGCGGGAAGTACCACCACTGCTTCGAAACCTCGGCTAGGTCGTGCTTGAGGATGTCGACCTGGATGGTCGGACCGCAATAGAGCAGCACCAGCGTCGAGACGGTGCCGAGAACGATCGCGGTGACCGCGCCCCACGTGGTAAAGCGACGCCAGAAGATGGCCATCACCAACGCGGGAAAGTTCGCCGACGCGGCGATCGAGAAGGTGAGGCCGACCATGTAGGCGATGTTCTGACCCTGGAAGATGATCCCCAGCAGAATCGCGCAGATGCCGAGGATGACGGCCGCAATCCGTGCGACCCGCAGCTGCTCGTGTTCCGACGCGTGACCGCCCTTGACCACATTGACCCAGAAGTCATGCGAGAGCGCAGCCGCACCCGACAAGGTGAGCCCGGCCACGACGGCCAGGATGGTGGCAAACGCGACCGCACAGATGAAGCCGAAAAAGGCCGCACCGCCCACCGCGTTGGCGAGCAGCGGGGCTGCCATGTTGCCGCCGCCGCCGACACCGATGATCTGCTTCATCCCGACCAGCACCATGGCGCCGAAGCCGAGAATGAAGGTGATCAGGTAGAACCCGCCGATCCAGATCGTCGCCCACACGACGGAGATTCGCGCCTGCTTGGCATCCGGAACGGTGTAGAAACGCATCAGGATATGCGGCAGGCCGGCGGTCCCGAACATCAGGGCCAAACCGAGAGAAACCGCGTCCCACGCGCCGGTCACCACCTTGGTGCCCGGCTCCAGGACCTGTTTGCCGTTGAGCTCGGCGGCCTTGGCGAACAGCGCAGTCGGGCTGAAGCCGAACTGCGCGAGCACCAGAATTGCCATTACCACGGCCCCGCCCAGCAGCAGGCAGGCTTTGATGATCTGCACCCAGGTGGTGGCCAGCATGCCGCCGAACAGCACGTAGGTCATCATGACAATGCCGACGATGATGACGGCGAGCGTGTAGTCCAGATTGAACAGCAGCTTGATCAGGGTGCCGGCGCCGACCATCTGAGCGATCAGATAGGTGAGCACGACCGCCATGGTGCCGATCACCGCCGCGATCCGGACCGGCCGCTGCTGCAGCCGATAGGCCACCACGTCGCTGAACGTGTACTTGCCGAGATTGCGCAGCGGCTCTGCGATCAGGAACAGGATGATCGGCCAGCCGACCAGCCATCCGGTGGAGTAGATCAGGCCGTCGAAGCCGTTGAGCGCGACAAGTCCGGCGATGCCGAGGAAGCTCGCGGCGCTCATATAGTCGCCGGCCAGCGCCAGGCCATTCTGGAATCCGGTGACCCCGTGCCCGGCGGCATAAAAATGCTCAGTGGTCTTGGTTCGTCGCGCCGCCCAATAGGTGACGACCAGGGTGAGCGCGATGAACACGAAAAAGAACAGGATGGCGAGAGGGTTCGATCCGGCACTCATGATTTCCTCCCCGAAGCCGCTGTGGATGCGGCAGCAACAGCCCGGGCGACGGCCTCGTCATAACCCCGGTTGGCCCACACCACGTAGACGATCGAGAGGATCCAGCAGGAGACGATCGTAAGCGCGCCCAACAGGATGCCGAGGCTGAGCCCGGGGCTCAGCAGGGTCGACAGCAAGGGCCTGCCGAACGCCACCAGCAGGATGAAACCCAGGTAGATCGCCAGCATCAGCGCTGAAAGCGTGAGAGCGATCGCCCACCGCCTTGCGGCAATGGCATGAATCGGATCGGTTGTGCTCATCGCTGGGCGCCCCCTAGCGCCAAAGTCTTAACAATCGAGGACCGCGCAAGAGACCAGCTTATTCTCCCACCAATTCTGATCTAGATCAATTCAGGGACGATCGACCCGTTGGGGAGAGAGGATGTATGCGTCGGCACGTTCGCGTCCATGCGGTTTTCCCTGACGCTGAGCTTCCCATGCGAAGGCACCGGGCGACCATCATCCTAATTGCGCATGCTTCCATATTCACGCTCGCCGATAACTGCTTTGAAACGATCGGGGATGCGTTCTACGACTTTGGGCGTACGACGATTGGCGCAGGCCTAAGGCCTGGAGCACTACGACTTTAGACCTAATACCAATGGTCACTGCGACTTGGACCTATCGACAAGATTACGCGTCGCGGCTCAAGTTCGGTTAGGGCGGTTTCGCGCGGCTCATATCACGGTTCCGCCTGAAATCTCGATACTCATCGCGTGACAGGGCTATTCGCTTTGCTGTCGGTCACCAACCGGACGGGGCGAGTTCCGCTGAGGGTCCAATCGCGTCATTTCGAGCGCGGAGTGACCTCGACCGCTTCACCCCAATGAACGGACGTATCCGGCCGTGATCGGCTCGTCTGAGTTGTGCCAGTACCAGACATTCCAAGGAACTGAGAGATCGGCCGCCACGCGTCATCAGAACCATTCAGGTCCGGTCCAAGGACCTGCCCCGCCATTCCGCGGTAGGCTATACTGGTGGCTGCGTAAGCCTTCTGCGGGGCCGACCGTGGGTTACCGCCTGACCGAGGCCGTTGGCACTGGACAAACTGATGTTCGAGCTTCGACGGCGCGCGTTCATTGCACTTCTCGGCGCTACGATGGCCGGATGGCCGCTTCGCGCGCGCGCCCAACAGGGCGGCCGCGTGCGACGGATGGGCGTGCTGATCGGACTCGCGGAAGGCGATCCGGAGATAGGAAAGCATTTAAGCGCGTTCCGCGGGGGACTTCGCGCTTTGGGCTGGACGGACGGACAAAACGTTCAAATCGATCATCGGGTCGCTGGTGATGACATCGATGGGGTTTTCGCTGCGATGGCAGAGGGTCCGCCGGGCGGTGTCATTGTAATGCCGAACGTCTTCACTGCTGCGAATCGAGACCGCATCTTGGCGCAGGCGGAACGGTTTCGCATTCCGACCGTCTGCCCAAGGGTTCGGGCTGCCGCTTGCTGCTCTCTCACGTCGGCCTTGGCAAGATCTGGGCTTGTCCGGTTCACGAGCAGAGCCATGACGGTCGCCGTTGGGATCAGTTGGTGCAGCAGCTCCAGCCGCTTCGGCCCGACCGCCACGTTCCACCCGGTCACGCCCGTGAGGTTGCCGCCAGGGCGGTGCCGACGTATCCGATCACAGGCATTGCCGTCTGCTGCGCGGGCACGGCGAACGGCACCACGGCCGCCGCCCCGCTAATCAGCGCAATGAATTCGCGCCGCTTCATTCGACCACCTCGTCGGCCTGCGCGAGCAGCGAGGGCGGCACTGTGAGGTCAAGGGCCTTGGCGGTCCTAAGGTTGAGAACGAAGCGAAAGCGCGTCGGCTGCTCGAATGGTAGTTCCGCGGGGTTCGCCCCCTTGAGAATGTGGTCTACCAGCGCTGCCACGCGCTCGAAGGTTTCGACCTGATCCGGACCGTATGACATCAAGCCGCCGTCGCGGACGAGGAAGTCGAACTCATAGATCGCCGGCAGCCGATGCGCCGCCGCAAACTCGAAGACTCGCTTTCGGTTGAGAATGGT